>ENA-OQBD01000213-OQBD01000213.1-human-gut-metagenome-genome-assembly--contig:-NODE-213-length-33031-cov-5.332695_pt1 | contig 33031 bp, 18 predicted proteins | sample MGYA00242742_ERZ504543 | MGnify/ENA primary metagenome ERZ504543 (study PRJEB26092, sample SAMD00036239) | human gut metagenome | host: Homo sapiens | study: EMG produced TPA metagenomics assembly of...
AAGACTTAATAGACTTTTTGACTGTATTCCTCAAAATGCTTATTGATTTACCATAGGAAGTTCCAGCCATTCTGGTAGAAATATAATTCTTACTTGAATCTATAGCAATTAATACCTGGTCATTATCCCGATATAACTGCCGTCATAGGTAAAAGGAGTAATTTTACTATACTAAATTCATCCTATAAAGAAAGTTTTCCATCTTTAGGACTATACCACCATACTTTCTTTTTGCGCCACTGATTTTAGTCAAGTCAACAGATATCGGATTTCCGGAGTAATTGTATACTAACAAATAATCCTTTCCTCGAGTCGCAATGGCTCTGTCATAACGATTCCCATTCGTACCGGCAATTACACTTTGATCCGGTACACGTTCAAAATAAGGGAAAGTTAACATCAGATTCTTCAGATATTTCATCTGATTGAAGCCGGGATCCTGCATTGCTTTATACCAAGGTTTCTCTATTCCATCAGCTCCATACCCACCGGGTGTACCCGGTTTCAAGAACTGCATGATATTATTATGTCCGTATGTATGTCCGCAAGAGCCCGCAAAAACAGACCAATATCCATAGCGTCTCACATCACAGTCACGCCAGCGTGGCTGGGCAGGATCATGCAATCCCTGAGGAATACCTTCATAACTGGGTTCTGCATCCAGAACAGGCTTCAGTGGAGTCATGGACAAAGCCTCTTCTACATAACGCCAATTGTCTTCCTCCAATCCCGTAACAGAAGTATCACCATCTCCTTTTTTCTGGCCATAACGCCTGTGTCCACTTTGGAACATATTCATATCCATCCACTCCTTATTATTCAGATGAGTAGCACTGGATGTACGGCCAAACGGATGAAAGGTCATTATATGATTCTTGTCCACAGCAAGAATACTATTCGCCAACGCCTCCCAAATCTCAGTATTCCGGTCAGCATAAGTATCTCCACCGATTACCCAAATGATATTAGGGGCATCTTTATATCGTTCACCTAAAAATCTACCATACGCTTTAGCCTCTTCAACATTCATCTTTCCGGAGCGCACAAGCCCTCCCCAGATACATACCATCGCTATGTAAATGCCGTTCTGCTCAGCTTTCTGAATAATATAATCCATGTGGTCCCAATACCCGTAAACTCCTTTTCTGTCTATATTCTTAAAATTGAAACCATCTATCATGGAATACTGGCCATAGAAATTCATGGCAGGAACTCCATTTATAGTCTGTACCTGCACCACATTGAAACCTGCCTGACGACAATGTTCCAGATAATAAGCAGCCTCATCTCTATTCAGTTTCTCGGGCAACAGCCATCCTGTATCCCCCAACCAGAAAAAAGGAGTTCCGTCCGCATTCATCAGATAGCGGTTCTCTTTACTTACTTTCAGTTGTCCATGACTCCAAGGCTTATAAACCGACGATTTGCTCTGTGCTGCTGCCGAAAGCAGCCCTCCTTCCACCATCAGAAGAAGGAATAATAATACTAGATTCTTGTTTTTCATTTGTGCATTCATCTTATAAATTTCAAAAGCCCAAAGTAACTTATTCAAGCAGACAATTCTGGGTAATAACTAGTCTTTTTGAGGGAATCTTTTAGCTTCCTCCGCTTTCAGGTTGAGCAAAACTGATTCGGGAACTTTTATGATAGTACCATGCTTATGTCCTTGTGGAATAGAAATCTGATCGTCAATGGGAGTAAAGTTCTTGAAGTCTTTTGTAGACACGGCTCCAAACCGTCCTTCCCGATAAACATCAAAATAAATCAACCATTCATCACCTACTTTCACGGCACACGGACCTTCAGAGTAAGTCGGTGCAAATTTTACTGACGGATCAGCATAAGGTCCTTCTGCCGATGGCCCGGATACACAGAACAAATCACTGTAACCAGGCTTGCGATTGTCTTTTATAATTAATACATAGTCGTTTTTATCACGCTTTACTATAAATCCGTCAATAGAATTAAATCCCGGATCATAAAACGCCTTTGCAGGAGTAAATGTTTGGAAATCCTTGGTCGTGGTATAATAGGCACGGTGACTTTTATTAGCTCCCAAGCTATCGGCTGCCGTATATCTTTCTACAGGAATGGCAGAAGACCAGACAACGATGAACTGTTCCTTTTCATCATCATAGAAAAACTTCCGGTGCCCACACATTGTTAGTCAAAGAATCTTTCATCACTTTAATTTCGCGTTGTTCACTCCAATGAATCAAGTCTTTAGAACTGGCATAACCAAATCCCTGTTCTCCATTCCAACTGATTGTCCACACTAAATGGAAAGTTCCATCCGGGCCTTGGGTCATGGACGGATCACGCATCATCGAATTGGGAGCATATTTCTGTTCTTCGGTCTGTTTAGTGAAATAATTATAATAAGGAGTCTTATTTCCTATTTCCGGTTTCAACCATGAACCTGCGATACTATCCCAATGATAGCCGTCATAGCTGTAAAGATAATGTAACCCGTCCAATGCCGGCTCACGATGAGAAGTGAAGATATAGACTTCCTTTTCGGGTTTTGTACAAGCTGTAAAAGCCAATAAGGCAAAAACGAAGGAAAAAAACAATTTCATAGCATGCTGTTTTATGATGATTCAATATTTTAAAATAAGACGGAAAAAAAGAACTAACTGTACTCTATCCCTCAAAAAAATCACAATAAGACATACTGAATCAAGAAAAAAGGAACTATATTGATTTTTTGTAATTTTTAGGCGTACAGTCAAAATGAGCCTTAAAACATTTACTGAAATAAAAAGGATCTTCAAATCCCACCTTATAAGAAACCTCGGAAACCGTAAATTCACCCTGCCTTAGTAAAACAGCAGCCTTATTCAATCGTTTCATCTTTATCAATTCATTCGGCGAAAAACCTGTTATACCTTTTACCTTCTTAAAAAAAATAGTTCGGCGGATACCCGATAATTCAATAAACCTATCGATGGTAAACGTACTATCTTCATAATTATCATCCAAAATTTTCTCTATTTTATCAAAAAACTCTTTATCAGTTGTATTAGTCACTCTTTCGTCAATAGTAAACTCTTTGGAGAAAAGTTTTTTTCAACAACTCCCGCTGTTCCACCAACTTCATCACACGTTTTTGGACGTATTTCAAACTGAAAGGCTTTGTGATATATGCATCCGCTCCACTATCTATACCTTCCAACTCATGCTCAAGAGAAGAGTGTGCTGTAAGCAAAATAATAGGAATATGACAAGTTTGAAAATCCTTCTTCAACTGACGCGTCACTTCAAACCCGTTCATTTCTGGCATCATAACATCACAAATTATAATATCCGGATTTGTATCAATTGCCTTTTGAAGACCTTCCTTACCATCAGCAGCAGTATCTACAATCATACTGCCGCTGAAACCATCCATTAAAAAATCACGTATATCATCATTATCGTCTATTACCAAAAGCCTATATTCTGCCAAAATATTGCTTTCTACAGAAGGAAAGACTTTCTCTTGTTCTACCTGTACAGATTTTACAACCGGACTATCCTCTATGATATCCATATGTGGACGTACAGTAACAAAATTCTCCCCTACATAAGTTTCTTTTGAAGTAGATAATTCCACCTTGAAAATAGCCCCCCCACTGGGGTTATCTTCAAAATAAATTTTCCCTTTATGAACATCCACAAATTCTTTCACTAAAGAAAGCCCGACTCCGGTACCAGATTTAGAAAAGTGAATCTGACTGAATCTGCTGAACAATAAATGTTGTTTCTCCTTAGGTATTCCAATTCCACTGTCTTTTACCGACAGGATACATTTCCGTCTTTTTTCATCTTCCGCCAAGGACAAAATTATACAACCTCCTTTAGGTGTGAACTTAAACGCATTGGAAAGCAAATTATACAAAACTTTATCAATCTTCTTTCTATCAATAAACAAAATAAGTGACTCCATCGAACAATCAAACTGATAATTTATGTTTTTCTGTACAGCTATCTCTTGAAAGCCACCATAAATATCCTGCGTAAAACTTACCATATCTATTTCTTCAAGATCTAGCTTCAATACATCATTTTGAAGTTTTCTAAACTCTAACAACTGATCTATCAGTCGTCTGAGATTCATAGAATTCCGATTCAACACGCTTAATTGCTTATAAGCAGGGACAGGAAGGTCCCCCAGTTCATTCAATCTCTCCACCGCACCCTGAATCAAAGTAAGCGGTGTACGAAACTCATGCGAAATATTTGTAAAAAAACGCAGTTTGTGATTCGTCAATTGCTTCTCAATCTCTACAGCATTATTTAATCGGTTGAATTTTGCAATCAACCGATAAAAGACAAACAATATGAAAATAAACAGCGATACATACACTGTATAAGCCATATTGGACTTCCAAAATGGTGGAGTGATTGTAATTTTCAAAGAAGTCACTTCATCATTCCAGATCCCATAGGAATTGGCTCCCTTTACTTTAAAAGTATATTTTCCAGGTGGCAGATTTTTATATGTAACCGTATTCAAGGAAGCAGGAATACTCCATGACTTATCATAGTTTTTCTAAAATATAAGTGTATTGATTCTGTTCGGGATTCTGCAAGTCCAATGTCGCAAATTCTACTGTGAATACATTTTGCTCATAAGTAAGTTGAATTTCTTCAGTATAGGTAATAGATTTCTTTTCTACGGAAGACTCGACTTCATTCCAATCTACTCCGTCAATCTGCAAGCTAGTAACCAGTACTGGAAAAGGGTTCGTATTCGGTTCAAATTTTTCAGGATCAAATATCATCAGCCCATCCAAAGTTCCCCATAACATAATACCATTCTTACATTTAAAACGTGCCCCCTCATTAAAGATATTCGCATAAGCTTTCTGGGCAAACTGATAGCTAATTACCGAATAATCATTCTTACAAAAACGCGACAAACCATTCTCACTGCTTAGCCAAAGATAATCCCCATGTTCCAAAATACCCAAGACATAATTATCCGGCATTCCTTCGCCAATTGTAAAAGAGAGAAACTGATCAGAAGTCCCTTCACGCGCTTCTATATACTTGTCCAGTCCACCTCCGGCAGTTCCAATCCAAATATCTCCATTCGTATCCTGATAAATAGTCTTGATATCATTGCTGCTTAACGAATAAGGTGAAGTTAAATCCATATTATAAAAGACATAAGCATCTGGATTCCGTATCAGTTCTCCCGGATTAAACCTAACAAGTCCGTCAGAAGTTCCACCCCAAATACGCTCTTTATTATCTTGATAAAGATATCGAATCATACTCTTATTTCCTTTACCTGTGATAAAATTTTTAAAAGTAATACCTTCTTTTGTTTCTTGTGCCAATCCTATCCCCCCGTTCTCAAAGGAGGCAACCCAAATTCTATTCTTATTATCCTTCAAAATATGAAAGACAGCATCACTGCACAACGACTCTGGCTTATTTTTTTTATGTGTCAGATGAGCCAATTCGTTATAATTCTCAATATCAAATAAATAAATACCATACCCCTTGGTACCTACCCACATACGCCTTTGATTATCTTCCACCAGTGCATAAGGGTTTATAACCCAATCAATATGTTTTTTCAAGTTCATAGCAGAATCATAGACATACAGTTCCCCATTTTTCAAACCGACCCAGATATTTTCCTTTGAATCCTCATAAATGGAACGTACATTATTCGTCTTGCCGATAATAGTCCCTGCCTCCGGATGTACCACATGTACATATTCAGGACTTTTCACCACCCGTATAATTCCGGCATACTCACTTCCAATCCATATATTTCCCAAGCGGTCTTCAGTTATAGACAATAGATAGTTGGAAGCAAGACTGCTAGGATCCGGCTGGTTAGTGTAATTCACCAACGTCTCATCGACCGGATTATAACAAAATAAGCCAAACCCGTAGGTCACTATCCAGTAAAGCCCGTCAGAACCGGCTAGAACAGCATCTATGGATAACGCGGTCTGCCCTGTACCCATCATCGCAAGATCCTTATTCAAGTCTATATTTATCCTTCGGATTCTGGAATCCTCTCCATTGCAATACCATAATCTACCCGATTTAGAATAAAACCATACACCTTTCTTCTTATCATAAATAATCTCCACGTCCGAAGTGAGATGTTCTTTTTCACAATTTAGTCCAGACTGATGAAAAGTGCCATATGAGATATCATATATCCATACACCTTTGGAGTCAAAGAAAACAAGCAGTTCGTGAGATGACAGACGGAACAAATGAGTCATGGCATCATTAAAAGCCGGAGTTACCTCCTCAAAAATACCACGCTTCATATCATAGATCAACAATTCAGATTCCATTGTGGAGAAATAAATCATTCCCTCTACCTCTATTGCATGAGTGAAATAATATTCATAGGTATAAAACTCTTTAACCTCTCCTTGCTCAGAAATACTTTTCAACCCATTCTTTCCACCTATCCATATTTTCCCTGAACTATCTTCTAGCAAAAATTACAGGCATCCTCTGCCTGTAAATAACTCTGCTGATCAAAATTTCCATCTTCTTTTTTCGTGCAAACGAATTTGTCCCAAGTTCCTTTTCCCCACAATCCATACATCACCACCGGAGGATTCATAGAAATTTTCATGAGCAAGCAATTTGCCATTCTTATCTCTTATGTGAACAAACTGATCACTAATCGGATTATAACAACTGTATTCCTGCTGCATAGTCCTGTACCCAAAAGGTTGACCATCACGCGTGGCATATAGATTTCTAATTCTATGGTCATGCAATATATGCTGATCACCGGTTCGCAATTGATAAGATCGGATATTATACCGTCATATCTGTTAAGTCCATCAAGAGTCCCCGCCCAAATAAAACCATTCTTATCTTCGGCAATAGCCCGTACTGTGTTTTGTGACAATTCCGTTCTTCGAACTTATTTGAGAAAAGTTAATATCGCGTGCATGAAGAACAGACAGGCACAAACTAAGCAAAAGCAATGATATAGCCTTTTTCATACAATATGTTTTTATAGTATTAGAATACAAAGGTAATATAAACAGGAAAATAATACAATATTATCCCTCGAAGCTTTGTGTTCCCTGCAACACATTTTCGCCACAATAATCTATTTTACAACAGGTTATAAAAACATGGAATTGCGTTCACGTACGTAATTACTGATTTTTTGGACTCGTTTGCAGTTTTTTACGACAATGCTTCGGTTTACTTTTGTGAAAAATCACTTTTGTGTAACATAAATCTCTAATCGTTATGAAAGACAAAACATTAAGTTCTAATTATTCATTTAAAGGAACGATTTGGCTGTTCATGCTGGTCTTATCCTCCTTTATGTATGTAGCGAATGCTCAACAAAGAAATGTACAGGGCATGGTTACCGATCCAAATGGTGAACCTATTATCGGTGCCAGTGTTGTTGTAAAAGGTACAACCAATGGTACTATAACAGATTTTGATGGAAAGTTCACCCTCTCTAATGTTCCCGAAAAAGGGATTATCACTATAACTTATATAGGATATAAAGGACAAGACATTCCAGTAGCTGGAAAAAGTACATTGAAAGTAACTTTGGCAGAAGATACAGAAACGCTGGATGAAGTAGTGGTAGTAGGCTATGGCACACAGAAAAAAAGCGATGTAACAGGGTCAATGGTCAGCGTAGGAGCCAAAGAACTGAAATCCCGCCCAACAGCCAATGTATTTGAAGCCATGCAAGGTAAAGCCGCTGGTGTGGATATACGCACCAGTGACCGTCCGGGAGAAGTTGGAGATATATTTATCCGTGGTTCCCGCTCTCTGTCTGCTTCCAGTCAGCCTCTCTATGTTGTAGACGGTGTACCTCTAAATGGTACCGTAGGAAAAACTCATGAAGAGAATTTAGACAACGTAAGCCCCCGTGGTGGTACACTGGAAAGTTTGAATCCTTCTGATATTGAATCCGTCGAAGTGCTGAAAGATGCTTCTGCTACAGCTATCTATGGTTCACGTGGTGCCAATGGTGTCATTTTAATTACCACCAAAAGAGGCAAGGAAGGTAAATTTACTTTCAGTTATGCAGGCTCTGTTTCCACAGATAACATCAAAGACCGTACTACTTGGATGAGCGCCGGTGATTATCTGACTTGGCGTCGTTGGGCCTATTATTATTCCGATCCAAACAAATATCCGCGTGGCGATGAACCGACCATTGAAAATGACAAACAAATATTCAACGCAGCCAGTGATCCATATGCCTGGGCAAATATTGAACGTGGATGGTCTGGCAATACTTGGGACGGTTCAAAAGTACAAACCACAGACTGGGCCGATTATGTAACTCAAACAGGTATTACCACCGAACATACTATCAGTGGCTCAGGCGGTAGCGAAAAAAATCATTCGTATGTATCTTTTGGTTGGTTGAAAAACGAAGGAACAATCAAAGGTCAAGATTATACCCGTTACACCGCTAAAATAAATAATGACATGAAACTGACAGAATGGCTAACCTTGGCTGCCAGCATAAATGCCACTTACAGCGTACAAAATTATGGTATGTCGAATGACGGTGGTACTACCAGTGGACCGAGAAGTGCATATGCAGCCGCCATGCGTAACCTACCTTATGCCGTAGCTTATGACGATGAAGGAAAACGAATTGAATATCCAGGTGCTGACTCAAAAATTAAAACTGTAATAGATGAATGGAATTATTCAACCGATGAACGTAAAGTATTCCGTGCATTAGGAAGCTTCTATGCACAGTTAAATTTCGGCAAAATATGGAAACCTTTGGAAGGTCTTTCTTATAAACTTAATTTTGGTCCGGATTTCCGTTACTATCGCCGTGGAATGTTCAATTCTGCAGAAAGTACAAACCGTGAAGGTTTAAACTATGCTTCACTGACCAAAAGCACAGACTTCTCATGGACACTGGATAATCTTATATACTACAACCGTACCATTGGCAAACATGACTTCGGCTTTACCTTCTTACAAACTGCTACAAAATATGAATATGAAGCCAATAATATGAGTGGTGAAGGTATTCCTTTGGAAAGTTCCTTATGGAATGCTTTCAAATCACTAAGTTCATTAAAAAGTTGGGAATCCTCACTGACTGAAAAGCAATTGCTTTCCTACATGGCTCGTATGAATTACACCTATAAAGGGCGCTATATGCTAACAGCTTCTGTCCGTCGTGACGGTGCTTCTCAATTAGCAGATGGTCATAAATGGGCTACTTTCCCTTCTGTAGCTCTTGGATGGCGCATAGATCAAGAAGAATTTCTGAAAGAAATTTCTTGGATCAGCCAATTGAAACTTCGTCTGGGTTATGGTGTTACAGGTAATTCAGCTATTACTCCTTATCAAACCAAAGGAGGCATCTCTAGTTTATATTATCCTTTTGGCCCAAATCCTACACAAGGTTATATAGCATACGAAAACGAAGCAGGTATTACCAACACATTAGCTAACCAAAATTTAGGTTGGGAAAAAACGGCCCAATGGAACATTGGTGTGGATTTTAATTTCTTTAACGGCCGCATTAATGGTATCGTAGATGTTTATACGTCTAAAACCACTGACTTGTTAATGGCTCAAAGTATTCCTACCCTGACAGGTTATGCCCGCACTTATGCTAACGTGGGCAAAACCAAAAACTTTGGTTACGATCTGACGTTTAATTTTGTTCCTGTCCGCACCAAAGATTTTGAATGGAATATCGGAGTAAATGCCGCTTACTCCCGCAATGAAATCGTTTCACTAGCTAATGGCAAAGAAGATGATCCGGCTAATGGCTGGTTTATCGGTGAAAGTACCAACAGTATCTATACATATGAATCCGCAGGTCTATGGAAAGAAGAAGATCGTGCAGATATGGAAAAATTCAATGCCAATGGACATGACTTCCAAATTGGTATGGCACGCCCTGTAGACCAAAATGGCGATTACAAAATCGACGCCAACAATGACCGTACTATTGTAGGCCATTACGATCCTCGATGGACACTTGGATTAAATACGAACTTCACTTATAAAGGATGGGATTTAGGCATACAGCTCTACGGGCGTATGGGATTCAAATATTATGATTCCTCCGTATGGGTAGGCGGACGCTATAATGTTCGTGACTATGACTATTATAACGAAAACAACAAAAATGCAGCTCATCCTAAACCTATTTACGATGAAGGCGGAAAAGATGCGTACTACAACGAAACTTATTTAAAAAACGGTTCTTATCTAAAGATTCGTAACATTTCGTTAGGTTATACTTTCCCGAACAGACTGTTAACCCATACAGGTCTTAGCGCTTTACGCATGTATGCTCAGATTAAGAATCCGGGGTATATTTTCAGCGGCTGCAAGACATTAGATCTGGACACATATAGTAATACCTACAACAGCGGCTTTACTTTTGGCTTAAACTTGAGTTTCTAAATCAAACTAATAAAAAAATTATTATGAAATTAAATAAACACATATTAGCAAGTGTATTGGTAGGCGCACTAGCCACACCAGCCCTCACTTCCTGTTCAGATTTCTTAGATGAAAATCTAACAACTGAACGCAATACCGATTTTTTTGACACCAATGAAGGCGTACAGTCACTGGCAACCGCTATTTACTATAACCTTCGTTTCCATCATTCTTTCGAATGGGCATTCTCTACTACAAATTATGGAACAGACGAGTTCATAGTAGGAAACGATGGCAGCAACGCCATGTGGGATAGTTATATAGCCAATCTCAGTTCAGACATCGCCACAGTAAATATCAACACCACACATGCCTACGATGTATGGGATAATATGTATTCCGGTATCTCTTCCGCCAATCTTTTGCTAGAGAAACTGGAGAATTATTCGGGAAGCAATAAGAACGAACTGTCCGGCGTAGCCCACTTTATCCGTGGATTCAACTACTTTAAGCTAGTCAGCCAATACGGTGGTGTACCTATCAAACTGGCTTCTTCCAATACAGTGGAACGCGAATTTTCCCGCGCCTCAGCGCAGGAAGTTATGGAACAGGTATTCAGTGATCTGACAGCCGCTTATGGTGAACTTCCTGAAAATGAAGCAGAAGAAGGTCGTCTTACCAAGTACGCAGCTGCCCATTTCCTTGCCAAAGCATATCTATGGCGTGCCAGTGAACTCAATGACAATTGGAATTCCAGTACAAAAAGCAGTGATTTGACCAATGTTGTCAAGTATGCGACAGAAGTCATCAGTAAACACCCGCTAGCTCCCAACTTCAAAGATTTATGGAATTATACAGAAGTCGATGGTCCTAATGAGCAACTGAATGAAATCATACTAGCAGCCCAACGCACTTCTGCCGATGCCACCAAAGGGCAGTACGGTAATGAGCAACACCTTTATTTTTGCAGCCAATACCGCGACTTACCAGGTATGGCCCGTGATATTGCCGGTGGGCGTGAATACAACCGTCTGCGTACCACATACTATTCTTATAATGTATATAACCATCTGAACGATTCCCGCCTTTGGAAAACCTTCCGTACCAAACAAAACGGTAACCGTTCTGCTTGGAATGCCGGAGGCGTGGACTATGTAGCCGGCGACCGCTCTGTCATGTTCTTACTGAACAAACCCGGTGACAGTCGTGTTACCGCCCCCCAAAGCAATGCCACCTTGGCTGATGCTGAAACAAAGAAACCCGTTTCCACTGTCTTCGCACTCTATCCAGCTGGAACTACTGCTACAGATAAAGTTCTGGAAGACGATGCTTACATTAAATACTATGCCACTTGCAGCAAATATGCCGATGGCTCACGTAAATCCATTTCCGAAGAACAAGGTAATCGCGATGGTATTTTGGCGCGATCAGCAGAAGACTATTTCTTCCTTGCTGAAGCCTATATCCGCCAAGGAGACTACTCTAAAGCGGCAGAATATCTGAATGTCATTCGTCGCCGTGCTGAATGGAAAGCAGGTGAAGACCGCCAGGAACACGTAGATGGTGGGGCCGCCTTCCATGAAGGTTCTTTGGGATGGGGTATTTGGGGTGCTGATGCTGAAATTTCTACTTACTGTAATCGCAGTTCCTATTATGAATCAAACAATCTGCAACTAGGCTCACTGGATGCTATTCCATCCAATCTAGAAGTAACAGATATCACTTCCATTGCTTCTTTACCAGCAGAAGATCAGGCTATCTGTGAGAAGTTGGGTTACAGTAGTGCTTATGATGTGGCCATGTGCTTTCTCTTAAACGAAAAAAGTCGTGAAATGATGGGTGAATTTGTCCGTTGGGAAGACTTGGCACGCACAAAAACATTGGAAGCTCGTGTAAAGGCCTACAACAAGAATGCAGCTCCAAACTTTAATCCAAACAAGCATTATCTGCGTCCGATACCACAAACTTTCCTTGATATCATCCAAAAAGATGGTCATGCGCTGACAACTGAAGAAAAGAGTGCTATGCAGAATCCTGGCTATTAATTATAAAATCAACGGAAACTCATCTGAAGTAACCAAAGGTGAGTTTCCGTTACTTTATCCAGCTTATGAAAAGAATCTATTTAACACTAGGAATAATAACCGTACTAGGAGTATCTTCATGTCAACAAGCTTCACAATCAGTTGCTTCGGCAAACGATACCAACACCCCGTTACATTTATTAACTCCAGACTATTCCATCCCCTACAAAGAATGGAATATAACTGAAATCAAACAATGCCTTGATCGTATATTCTCTTATCTTGACCAAACAACTCCACCTCGCGTTATTGACCGAAAATCCGGAAAAGAAATAACAGACTATACACAAATCAACCAATATTCACAACTGGAAAGAGGAAACTTTCGACTGGCTAGTTATGAATGGGGAGTTACCTATTCAGGTATGATGGAAGTGGCACATGCTACAAGTGACTCCAAATATCAAGAATATGTATCAAAACGATTTCGTTTCTTATCAGAAATGGTTCCTTACTTCAGCCGTCTCACTCAAGAATATAATGTAGTAGACGGACAGATGCGACAAATCATACAACCCAGTACCTTGGACGATGCCGGAGCTATGTGTACAGCCATGATAAAGATGCAACGTATCCTTCCCGATTTAAACTGTAAATCCATAATTAATAACTACATGGATTTTATAGAACATAAAGAATACAGACTGCAAGACGGAACTTTCGCCCGGATGCGTCCACAAGCCAATACACTTTGGCTAGACGATATGTATATGGGAATTCCCGCACTTGCACAAATGGGGATTTACACCGGGGAAAAGCATTACTTCGATGAAGCGGTCCGTCAGATTCTTCAGTTTTCCAAACGTATGTTTGTAGAAGAGAAAGGACTCTACATGCACGGATGGGTAGAAGGCGCAAGCACTCATCCGACTTTCCATTGGGGACGTGCCAATGGATGGGCATTACTAACATTGACCGAGGTACTTGAAGCACTTCCTCAAGAACATACCGAATGGAAAAATATCCTAAAACTTTATAAAGCACATGTAGCAGGAATTGCCGCCTGTCAGTCGGGCAATGGATTCTGGCATCAATTACTAGATAGAAACGACTCATATTTGGAAACATCTGCTACAGCCATTTACGTATATTGCATTGCACGTGGTATCAACAATGGCTGGCTGGATGCAGTATCATACGGTCCTGTAGCACAATTGGGATGGAGTGCCATATCCACTCAAATCAATGAAAAAGGACAAGTTGAAAATACCTGCGTCGGTACCGGCATGGCTTTTGACCCAGCATTTTACTATCATCGTCCGGTAAATGTATATGCAGCACATGGATATGGACCAGTTTTGTTGGCAGGAGCTGAAATGATTAATTTACTAAATAAATATTACCCCAAAATGAACGATAGTGCCGTACAATTTTATACCACAAAGCAAAATGCATTAAGACCTATATTTGGAGTGGACGGACAAGAATTTTAAAGGTATTGGTTACAAAATAAGAAGTTGATAAAAGAAGTGTAGTAAACCGTCAATTTGCCACTCACATTAAAACAGCAGTGAAGAATCTGCACACATCCGTTTTGTGTTGACCGATTCTTCACTGCATTTTTTAGAATGACAAACTATATGATCAATCAATCGGATTTTCAGTTTATCCCTCCTAACTATTCAGAAAAGCATATAAATCACTCTTTAGTTTCCAAATAAACCAGCTGCGTCTGTAAATACTCTTCCAGCCCATGTTTACCATCCGCGCCGCCGATACCAGATTTACGCCATCCGGCATGGAATCCCTGCATCGCCTCAAAATTCTCACGATTCACATAAGTTTCACCAAATTTCAACGCACGAATCAATTTGAATGTCATATCCAGGTTCTGGGTATAAATAGAAGAAGTCAGCCCATATTCACAATCATTAGCCCAGGCAATGGCGTCTTCCACCTCTGTAAACTCAACAACCGGAAGTACCGGTCCAAAAGTTTCTTCCTGAATAATATCCATCTTTTGGGTACAATTAATCAAAATCGTCGGTTCAAAGAAATATCCTTTAGTACCGATACGATGACCACCGCATAGCAACTCAGCTCCCTGCTCAATAGCTTTTTTCACTTTCTCTTCTACTGATTTCAGTGCATTGGCATCAATCAACGGACCCATATCGAGGTCTGTATACTGATTCGGATCACCCACTTTCACCTGCTTGAATCCTGCCAACAGTTTCTCAAGGAAAGCCTCTTTTATACTAGAATGTACATACACGCGCTCACAGCAATTACATACCTGTCCTGTATTAATAACACGCGAAGCAATAATGGATTTTACAGCTAAATCCAAATCTGCATCCGGCATTACAATACCGGGAGCCTTCCCTCCCAATTCCAAAGAAACCTTCGTCACATTGGCAGAAGCGGCTGCCATGGTCTGTATTCCAGCCTCCACACTTCCGGTCAGACTAACCATACCTACTTTAGGGTTAGCAGCCAGTTCATGTCCAATCACCGAACCACGACCGTTCACCAGATTGAATACACCTTTAGGCAACCCAACTTCATCTACAATCTGTGCGAAAACATACGCATTTTCCGGTGTCAGCTGACTCGGCTTTACCACAATTGTATTCCCCGTCAACAGAGCAGGAGCGGCCTTACGGGCAATCAAGAAAAAAGGGAAATTCCAAGGCAGGATGCCTGTTGTCACCCCAATAGGTTTCTTAAAGACAAATATATTTTCGTGAGGACGGTCACTAGGAATAATTTCCCCTTCATAGCGACGGGCCCATCCGGCCATATAATCAAGGTAATCAGCCGTAAATAACACCTCTACATTAGCTAATCCTCTTGTTTTTCCACCCTCCCGGATGATAATATCAGTCAATTCCTGCTCCCGCTTGCGGATACCTTGTGCAATCCGAGTTAAATAGCCGGCGCGTTCAATAGAGGTAAGACTTTCCCAAGAAAGCTGTGCCTTCACGGCGGCATTTATAGCTGCTCGTGCATCTTCCGGTGTGCCATCAGGCATTTTAGATATCACTTCTTCCGTAGAAGGGTTCAATACATCAATCCACTTATCGGATTGGTTTTCGATGAATCGCCCATCGATGTACATCTTTAATTCTTTCATGGCCTTAAATTTAAAATGAGTACCTTATTTCTTTCAATCTGAAATATTCAAGCAGTATTTTACAAATATATCGTTATTTATAAAGCCCCAAAATGTATTTTTGTTCATTAGCATGGAAATTTATACACTTTGACCTTTTTAATTGAACTTTATAAATTCCATATATCACAGTACTCACCAATTCCCACTGAAGAAATAAAAAAACGGGAAAGACCGGCAGCTATTCTATTGACATACAAACATAAAGCATGGAGATTTTTCCTTTAATATGGAAAAATCTCCATGCTCTTTAAAATCAGGCAAGCCAGCCAATGAAAAGTAAGCTATCTTCATAGGCCAAGTAAGTTAAGTTACTTCGGCATTTAAGTTGACTTACTTGGGCAAGTAAGTTAAGTTACTTTTCTTTTCATAGACACCTACCCTTTTCTCAAAGCCTTATCCGCCCCTACATCGACACCTTTCCATGCCTTCAGGTTAGTCCATTCACTATAAGGCTCAGTCCAAAAAGGATGATTTGCCGGAAGTCCCAATGGCAAAAAGACCGCTGTACACATATACAGACTGCCTGTATTTATATAAGGTTCGGACATATTTATCTGACTGCCTGAAAAGCCAATTTTCAGCCACCCGTTTTCATCAAAAGTACCGGGCATAGATATCTGCCTCTGCATAACAGCTGTCAGAGCAGAACGGATCTGTCCTTTGGAAAGAGGCTGAGGAATCTTGTCCAACAAAGCAATTTGAGAAAGCGCATGAAAAACGCCAAAACGATACACGATAGAACGGCCCACTACAGGATAAGTGGCTTCCGGAGAGATCATCCGTTCAAGCTGGGCAGCCATTCGTTGTTGACGAACCAATTGGCGTTCCAAGAACTCGGCACGTTCCAATCCATGCTTTTTCATGACAGACAATACATCCGTCAACATCGGATGGATGACCAGACTGTTATAGTAATCCAGATGCAATTCTGCCCCATCTCCATACCAGGCATCTCCTTTATACCATTCATCAATGAAACGGTTTACACCATAATATAATCTCTGACTATCATATTCCCCCGTAAATTCCAACAAGGCCGCTTCTACCATCGAAGCGAAAAGCAACCAATTACTCTCATTAGGCTTTATGCCACGCGTTCTTTTCAACTCATACACCAGTTTTTTTTGAATATCCACATCCAGATTTCCCCAAAGTTGTCTGGGAGCTCTCAACAAACCTTGTACAAGAAAAGCCGCATCTACCAAGGGCTGGGAATGACGGTTATCAAACATCAAATAATCAGCTGATTGCGGATCGACAGTCTGTTTCAGTCCTTTAACCACCAGTTGAATATACCTTTCTCTTAACTTTCCTTCCTGAGTATCATCAGGTCCCAGTTCCAGCCAAGGAGCAATACCGCAAACGGTTCTTCCTACCGCTTCCAGATAGGAAACACTTCTACGTAAAGGTTCATCAGACAGTGACTCAAACGGCATATTCTTTTTCAACGTGCCCTGACTGAGATTGACCAACACAGGATCAGCAATCCTTGTTAAAGTCTGCACCCAGTACATACGGTCCTCACTACCTGTGGGCTGGGCATACAGTTTTCCACACAAGATAATAAAACAAAAAGCGATTAACAAACAATTCCTAGTTCTCATTCTGTAATTTTTTTAAGCGTAACAAAGCCTCAACATAATAATAATCCGCATAAGACAGGGGAACATCTACTTCCGAATTTTTATTATAATTTCCCACACTATGCTTCAAGATAAAACCTCCGTTGGTTTCCGGTTCGGCAAGGTACTCCGGAGAGGACAAAGAACGAATCTGCATTTCTGCCAGCTCCAGCCAATCCGCTCCTTCCTTACTTTTATCCAGCTGACTCAGTTCAATAAGTCCCGATGCCATAACAGCAGCGGCGGATGCATCCCGGGGAGCAGCAGGAATATCCGGTGCGTCAAAATCCCAATAAGGTATTTTATCGTCCGGCAAATTGGGATGATTCTTAATATAAGAAGCTACTTTCCGCGCCTGTTCCAAATATTCGGTCTTTCCGGTCTCCCTGTACATCATGGTATAGCCATACAGTGCCCATGCCTGTCCTCTGGCCCATGCCGAATTGTCGGCGTACCCCTGATGAGTACCTTTAAAATGTGGTTGTCCGGAAAGCGTATCATAAGAAACTACATGATAACAACTATAATCATCTCTAAAATGATGTCGAAGAGTAGTCTGTGCATGACTGTCAGCCATATTCATCAAACGTTTTTCCCCCGTTGTCTTAGCAAGAAAAAACAAAAATTCCAGATTCATCATATTATCAATAATGACGGGAAACTGCCATTTTTCATTTGAATTCCACGATTTGATAGCTTTTACCCGCTCATCATAACGAGTTGCCAAGGATTCCGCTCCTACAGTCATCACCTCTAAATAATGAGGATTCTTTGCCAACCGATATCCGTTTCCGAAGCTACAATATAACATAAATCCTAAATCATGGGTGGTGGTCATATCCTTGGCAGACTCCACCCGTTCTGTATATAGTTCCGCATATCTTTTCAGTTCATCCGTAGGCGTATTCTCATACAAATACCATAACACTCCCGGGAAAAAGCCGGAAATCCATGCCCGGTAATCAGATGTTTTCAACTCACCACCCTCATAAGTCCGTGGAAGCCTTCCTTCCTGATTTTCCACTTCCTTCGCTAAAAAGACAGCTTGCCGTTTGGAAACCTCCAGCCCTCTTTCTATTACTTCAACCATGGGCTCCCTTGTTTCACATGAAACGAGAAAAAGCCCCCAAACAGCTATCAACCCTATGAATATATTTTTCATAAAAAGATATTTTATAATTGATGTAAATATAGACGTATTTTCTTAATTTCTGAAATTACTGATTCAAAGTTTCTAAAAATTCCACCTCAACTATCCGGAGTTCATTGTGTACCTTCTTGCCTCCTTCAGCTTTGAAAAGATCAAGCTCTCCGGCCTTGGGTTCCACAACTTCTATGATTTGGCCGAATGCATCGGAATCCTGAGTAGCCCCCTTCAAACGGATGGTTATCTCATCAGAACGTACCGGACGGTCAATCATCAAATGGACATATCCCAAACTTTTCTCCGTGTTCCCGCTCCAAATCAAGTGTTCTCCGGCATATACTTCAAGCGGATAAGAACGCTGCCTCCATCCGGTCAGTTTGATACAGATATCATCTATTTCCGCACGCCTTTCCAATTTATATGTAATCCAGGCGGTGTTCAACCTGCCATCATTTTTCCACTCGCTCAATTCGTTGTCATCAAAACTTTTCCCTGCATCCCTTTGATTTGTTCCGGCTGTAACATCAGCTACTCTGACATCAACTTTGGTCTCTTTATAAGAGGGCGAGGACGGAGTTTCACCACGATCAAAACGGCTAGGCAACCCAACAGATGGGAAAAAGGTACTTAAGCCATTTTTAACTTCTACCGGCCGCGTACTGAAAGCTATTTCTTCTGAAGCCAACCCTTCTGCAGCCACCTTCAGCACCACATTCCCCGGTTGCGTTGTCGAGCGGATCATCACTCGTGTTATACCACATTCCACAGGAAGTTCTTTTGCCAACACATAATTATCTGCCGCCTGTGCTATTCCTCCTCTCCATTCAGCTGGACCTTGTAAATCAAATTTTATCTTATGATTGGCTAACGGGCATCGTTCTCCATTGTCATCCACCACTTCCACCTGCACCATCGCTATATCAGCGCCGTCGGCAAAGACACCTTGCGGACCATGCATCAAGGTCAGTTTTAACCGTTCAGGCTCTCCAACGGTTTGAAAAGAATGACGGCTCAGTTCTTTATGCTGTTCATCGTAAGATATGGCTTCAATCGTCCCTTTCTCCCATTGCACAGAATCAAAAGTAAACAAGAACCGATAATCCTGTCTGCCGAAACCTTTGGATTTTCCATTTACAAACAGTTCCACTGCATCTCCCGATGAAACCACATAAACAGGTTTTCTCACATCCGGAGTATAATTCCAATGACCAATAATATGAGTATGATAGTTTTCCACATCCACCCATCCGTCCCACATTACCTTGTGTGCAAAGAAGCCATCTTTAGGGATTCTCAACGGATCCACCACACCGCTCCGGCGATAATTCTCGGCACCACGTCCATAAGTCTGCGTATCGGAAAACACAATCTTCGCGCCTCCTGAATTGACACGCCGGCCTGTTCCGGGACGCTCACGCCACAAATCATACCACCGTCGGACAAACTCCACAGTCAGCCTGTCCTGATTCTGATTATATGCTCCGGCGTCCTGTCCTTTGTGCAAAGGGCCATCTCCCTGTTTATGAAACGGATAACTGTATTCATCCCAATATTTACGCAGCCCCTCATCACGACAATATTCAGTCTGAATCATAGGATGATGTTCACTTTTATTCACATAAAGCATTTCACCACCATACTCAGCCTCACGAATGTCCAACATCTCCCGGGAACCTATCGCCCTTCCTCCATGCGGATCGTACTGGTCCCGTATGGCAATCATCTCAACCATGTGCTCACGGCTGATTGATTCATTTCCCGATTCATAAAATAAAATACTTGGATTATTACGCATATAAATAATAACATCCCTCATCAACTCTTTCCGTTGTTCCCAACGTCTGCCGGTCACATCTTTTTCCGCATCACCTGCAGGCAACATCTGTATCACCCCCACACGGTCACAAGATTCCACATCCTGTTTCCAGGGAGTGACATGCATCCACCGAAAAAGATTGGCGTTATGCTCAATCATCAATCCGTTAGAGTAGTCACTCATCCAAGGCGGTACAGACATTCCTACTCCCGGCCATTCATTACTGGACCGTTGCGCGTATCCCTTCAACTGCAACACACGGTCATTGAGCCACACTTTTCCTTCTCCGAAACGAGTCTTGCGGAAACCTGTCCTAGTAACAACTTCATCCACCGGACGGCCATTTACCAACAGGGTAGTCTTCACATCATATAAATAGCCGTACCCCCAACTCCAAAAATGAAGATCTTTTAATGGTGCAGAAGCTTTCAATACAACCGTTTCTCCGGACTGCACTGTCGTCGGTTGTCCCCGGAATGTACTGACCCTTTTTCCATCATAATCATAAATGCTCACCTCATAATCCACATGAACGGACTTGCCATACTCATTCCGCACCTGTGACTCTGCATGAACAACCGCCTCACGGGTCCTTACCTTAATATCGGATGCATAGATGTAAGTCCCTGTAGTCTGTAAATTACTGTATAGAGGCAAGGTCTGGTATAATTTATCAGTAATGTGCAACCATACATTTTTAGGTACTCCTCCATAATTGGCATTGAAATTTCTATCATTCCACTGGAACAAACTTCCAGTCGAACGCTCCTTATACCTCCAGTCATTGTCTGTTCGGAGAGCAATCACATTCTCTCCACCAAAATTCAGAAACGGAGTCAGATCAAAGCCTACCGCCATCACCCCATTTTCATGCAATCCTATATGCTTGCCGTTCAAATAGAAATCCGCCGCCTGCCGTACTCCCTCAAACTCAATAAAGACCTTCTTCCCTTTTGCAGTCTTAGGGAGCCTGAAATGTTTTCTATACTAGGCTATAGTATCCGTCATTCCCCATATATGTACTTTAAATGCCTCATCTTCATTAAAAGCCCGGGGCAAAGTAATTTTTTTCCAGTTTTCATCGGAAAAATCCGTTCTTTCCGCCCCCGGCGTATCTCCGATATAAAGCAACCATCCAGGGTTGAAATTATATTTCTCACGGTTATTGCTCTGTCCGGATACGGGAAAAAGCAAAAGCATACATAATAAAATAAGTAAATTCTGTCTGTTCATGGTATTATTCATTTGATTTATCAACAGCAAATGTAGAAAATCCACCTTGATACAAACCGCTCCCACGTTTCAAGATGTGAAACAAATGTTGCAAGATACGATGACAGAGCCTCTTACAAGCTTATTTATATTGTGTAGGCAACACCCCAAACAGTTTCTTGAATGATTTTGTGAAATAACTAGGCGTATTAAAACCAACCTGATCAGCTATCTCAGCAATGGAAAGCCCTCCTTCTTTCAATAATTCGGCAGCTTTACGAAGACGTACATTCTTCACGAAATCAGAAGGCGAACTTCCGGTGATAGATGTAATCTTCCGGTAAAGAGTAGCACGACTCATGCACATATCCCTACTTAAATCTTCTATGGAATATTCAGGATTACTAAGGTTCTTCTCAACCATATCCAATGCCTTCCTTATTAATTGCTCATCAGATGCTGAAATAGAATTCGCTTCTACTTTTCCTTCTTCCGGCAATGGATCTATCTCATGCCTTTGCTCCGGATTTTGTTCCAGTGGCAGAACAGTCTGTGCAATAATGGGCTTCCGTAATTTCATATACATCCGGCCCAATCCCCACACCACCGATAAAACAACAAGTATATAAAACAAATACGCCCAACCTGTTTCATACCAAGCAGGCAGACACTGGATCATAACCGTCAATGTACTCTTACTCCACAGACCATTCTCATCTGTAGCACGGACTTCCAGTTCAAATTCCCCCTTTGACAAATCAGACAAGCCGATACTATTTTCCCCTGCCGGTAAAGCCACCCAATTATCGTTTCTTTGTTTATAACGATAAGCATATCTTACCTTATTCGTATTCAAATGGTCAAAAGTAGAAAAAAACAATTTCACATTTCTCTCATGAGGAGACAGGCTTATTTTCTTTTGATTATCCACCCCGATTTCAGAGGTGTTATTCATTTCGACGGATGTCAAACGCACCGTTGGCTCAGGTATCCTTCTCTTTTTTTCATTATAGTGAGGAAAAGTCACAATTCCACCTCGTCCACCCACACTCATTTCTCCCCGAGGACCTTTATACAATGACTGGAAATCTTCCAGATTTATCCAAGAATCAGTACAAGACATCATAGTAAAGATATGTGTTCCGGGATGATAGACCATCACCCGCTGTGATGTAAGAATCCAAAGATTCCCATCGTCATCCGATTTTATATCCAACACAGCATCCCCTGTCAATCCACAATCTTTTGTCCGGGAAATAAAATCATTCGTATCCGGAGAATAACTATACACATTGCCCTGTTTAGTACCCACCCAAAGATTGTTGTCCGGTGCGACAGTCAATACCGAATAATTTTCTCCAGTATCCTTTATTTGCAACCGGCTTTCTCCGGAAATTCTCCACAACCCTCTACTTTCAGTTGCAAAATAAACAACTCCTTCATTAGACGAAACGATAGCATTTATAAAACTAACATCATCACAAACTGTAGTCAATCGGTCTTCCTCCAAGCTATACCGAAATAAATGGTAAGTAGTCCCTATCCAAAGATTTCCATGGTGGTCATCATGCAAAGCACGGATACGCTCACCTTGTTTAATGGGTATGGCACATACGATGGATTCAAAAAGCCGGTTCTCCTTATACCGAATTAAAATTACCGAATGATCCCTTACCATATAGAGTCCCTCTCTATCCGATGGCCTCTCAAAGAAAAAAGAAAGCTCCCTGTCATTCTTAACAACAGACATACGATCTCTTTGGGGATCATAAGCATACAGCCCCAAATTTTTTTTGCCTGATCCAATAATAATTTTTCTCTTGAGAAAACTGCATAGGAGACGCGATTACCCCCAAATTTTGCTTTACCCCTTCCATAGACAAAGGAAGCACTTCATTAGGAAGAAAAGAAATAATGAAAGAAGAAGGATAATAACCTGTCACCCATAAGTTTCCGGATTGATCGGAAAGAATCTTTGTGAGGATTTTCCTGTCAGCTGATAATAAACGGGAGAGATCTACCTTATCCAAAGATGCATCGGCCGTTATTTTATAGGCATATAAATTATCTGCCGCAATCACCCACAAATATCCCTTAACAGAATCTTGTATGATATGATGAAGCTTTCGGGTATCGGAGTTAGAAGACGCATTATCCACTGTTTGCAATCCAAACATTTTGTCTGTATCCTGTGCCTTGGGATCAAAACGTACAATACCTTTTCCCCAAGTAGTAACCCAATAATACGGGGTGTTATGATCTTCCGTCATGCTTGTGGGATACTCATCATAGGGCCAAGGATATGAAATAAAAGAGTCCTTTACCTTATCATAGCAAAAAAGCCCGCCTTTTGCTTGAGTTACCCAAACAGTCTGTTTCTTATCCTCATAAATAGAATTGACGGTATTCTCCCGTCCTTTCCATTTAAGAATGTATTTTCCAGTTCTTTCCCCTGACTCATTGTATCGAAACAAATGCCTGTTAGTCGAAATCCAGATCGTACCATCAGACGTCGCTGTCATTGTAGTTATAGTCCAGCTCTTTATCGTTTCATCAGCAAGCGCCCTTATCTCATAATCTGTTTTTGACAAAATATAGGCGCCACGCTTCGTTCCAAACCATATTTTCCCTTCACCGTCTTCAGTAATACACGTCACACTGTTGTTTTCCAAGATTCCCGGGTTCTTGAAATCAGAACGGAATACTTTCACCGTATATCCATCATCACGGCACAAGCCTCCCCCTTCAGTGCCATACCACATATATCCTTCCGAATCCTGGAAAATACAAAGCAATTCTTTGGTCGGCAACTGTTCCGAATTAGGAAGGTTTCTTACTATCATATCAAATGCTTTGACCGGAACGGCATTTATCCGCACAGTCAATAACAAAATAATGATTGGTAATACTATCCTTCCTATGTTTTTCATATTCTTCACGCAAGTACTCCTGTTGAAAACAAACGAATACAAAGCTAGGAAGAAATTCAAGAACTTGCAACTTGTCGGTTTAATCAAGTACATTAAGAATGACTTAATAAAGAATATGGCTATTGAACAGACACTTTTTTTCTATTCAACGCTCAGTCCTTCAACCGGAAGCTGTACCCGCCCTGTTCTCTCAGTACCAGTGGCTTCTTTCCGATCTTTTTTATAATTCTGACTGTACATCCTGCCGGAATGTCAATAGTGCTCTCCCCCTCGGCATTCAGTTTCAAGACAATATATCCTTCCTTTACCGGAATTCTGGAATGAATCCACTTCAAATGGAGTAACTCCGGTTTAATGGTATATTCATTCGTCTTCATCGAAGACTGGCTGAAACCGATAAGACCGTTCAATGCGCCTACCACTACCGGGACTCCATTCGCCCCATGACAAAGACTCAGGCCGTACGGACGATTATAAAACACCAGTTGACGGGCGCGGGAAGCATTCATCATAAAGTTCTCCGGGAAACGGGTATGTCCCTGATCCATCCAGTCGCCGAACACACCATAAATATGATCCCATAACTCTTTTATCCGCCCGGCTTTGGCATAAGCCAGAAACTCATAACCCTTCTCATAACTGACCACCTCATAATAGTTAGGCAAATTCGGCAGAATATTTTCAAAGAGGTTGTCATAATGTTCTTCGGGAAAGATATCGGCCAGTATTCCCCAATATTGGGCATGATGCGAAATACGCTTGTCCACAGTCACATTGTCATTCATTGTACCGTTGATGAAGACCTTCCGGTCATCATCCCAAAAATGTTCAAAAATCTTCTTTTTTAGATTCCGGGCCAACTTGCGGTATCTGTCCGCCAATGCACTCTCCTTCCACAGATCCGCGAAATAAGCTCCGGTCACATAATTATAATAGAGCATGATCTGGGCATAGGCCGCCACCCCTTTCCGGACAGGACCGTTATAGGTGGACCATCCGGGGGTATAACCGAACTGCCTGTCTCCATAATTGCCGTGTACAAAACCATTCTCATCCACGATGGAGGCATAAAAATCAAGCAACTGGATGATGCGGTCTTTGTATTGAAGGGAAGTGGCCAAGTCACCGAAACGCAGATAGTTCTGTTTCAGGCCGAACAGGGCATGCAACGGATAATCAGGAATCCCTATATCTGATTTCTGCGGATCAAGCGGCATCAGTGCTATGGAAATTCCGTTTTTTGACACCTGCTGGTCACCGAAAAGATAATCCCCCGCCAGGGTGCTGACCAGCGCATCCATGGACCAGGGAAGAAAATCACGCTTCACCCCGTCCAGATAAAAGCGGTGCATACTAGTATGCAATGTCGCACTGCTCATTTTGAACAGGTTGTTCACATAATCATCATCCGTTTCAAACTGCATCTGGTGCTCTACCGGCCACAATGACGCATCAAAACGAAGGGAGGTAATCTCAGCCCCCTTGTCGCATTCCAGTGAAACATATCGGAGAGCGCGTTCCGGCAAAGTGATGGTGCCTCCTTCTTCTGACAAGGTAACAGGAGCCAATGGATATTGTTCCAGTTTCTTATCATCCCGTTCCAGTGCTTCTTCGGGAGTTTCGCCAACGCGTACGGTTATAGTTCCCTTTCCTTTCGCTTGAAAGGTCAGTGTTCCAATCTCAAGATGGAAAAAGTCGATGAGGACATAACCATTCTTTCCGATACTAATTCCGTCTTTACCTTGCATCTCAGCATTGCGCATGGGGAGTATTTGTGAAGGTTTAATCCGGGCTGTCATATCTTGCGGAGCATCCGGCAGCACGCCCGGTTTATTATACATGACGGCACTCTCGGGTATTGTCCAATGCTCTTTATCCATGCTGACTTGCCATTCATCCAGATTTTCCAGTCCCGCCCCTTTCAGAATGATACAAGGTAATGAGTCATCCGTTGTCACCTCAAACAATAAAGAGGATCTGCCCACGGGTAAAATAACCTGTTTACCGGAAACAGACTGTTTTACACCATTTATATAAAGAATAATATCCGACGGACCCTCCCAGCAAAGACTACTTTCCTTTTTCAATCTTACCTCTTTTCTGAACCAGGCATGATTGTTCTTTGCAAAAAATTTACCCGGATATCCTACATTAACGCAACGCTCTTTTGAGATACGGGCACATTGTTGCTGGTAGAAAGCAGCCAGTTGTCCCGGATACCACATATAGCGACTGTTCCATTCCTCCTGAGATTGCCGGCTCACGATGGTTACATTAGGATCCAGAGAAGGATCGAACTCTTTTGTCTGGGCATAACAACATAAAGATGCTGTTATAAAGATGCCAAGTAATTTTAATCTTTTATTCATATATTTCCTTTCATTCTTTTATCGTTTTCAACCGAAGTGTGCCTTTCAATCCAGCTGAGGATATTTTGACCGTAACATTCCCAGCCTCCTGATCGCTTCGGAGAATAATTTGCATCCTTCCCTGATACATTCGTTTGGAAGTTATGCCATGAAAGAGCTCATCCGTATAATGATCCCCGTTATCCAATGCCACCAATCGTGCCGCACCTTCCATTTGTAAAGTAAGTGGCTCGTTGTAGTCCCATACCGGACGACCTTTTTTGTCTATGACCGTCACGTTTATATATTGCAAGTCCATACCGTCTGCCTTCCAGTCCGTCGGTGTTTCCGCCTCAATCCGGAGTGCCACGGCTTTTCCGGCAGTTTCAATACGATGACGCGCCACTTCTTTGCCCGACTTGTCACGGGCTATTGCCACCACAGAGCCACCGTTGCCATAAGGAACATCCTTCCAATAAATCATATTACGCAGGTTTGCCCGTGTCGTATCGTTTTTTTGAATTCCCATGCTCTGACCGTTTACCAACAACTCTACAGAATGTGCATTAGTGAAGGTGAAGAGTGACCGTCTGCTGCCCGGAGTATGATTCCAGCACTCGTTCAGCGCCATGCGCCCCACTATCACATCATTCCAACTGACGCTTTCCGCTCCCGCCGCATCGACCACTCCGATATGTACTTCAGGAATCTCCGGCATGAAAGCCGTTTTAATAAGATAGGCCTGGGGATAGGGGCGCATGGTATGCTCAAAGAAGGAGTAGTTCCACCCTTTCTTAGGCCATTTATTGGATTCCCCCCAATACTCGACCGAACCCCAATAGGCGATACCGACCATCCGCTCTTTATCCCATATTATAATAAGGCTGCAACAAGTTGCTGGTTTCAGCCTCACTCTGGAACAGGATAAGGTCCGGCCGGTATTTCAAATAAGCGTCATATTTGTCCGACTGGTAATTGAACGATGCCACTTCTGTGGCACAAGCCAGTTCAGGCGGTACTAAATAGTCGTTGAACTCCTTGTCGTGCCGGGTTATAGCTCCCGCACGGGCGGGGAACATGGCTACAGTGGTGAGACGTGTATGATCCCATCTCTTTACCAGCTGGTTGAATATGTTATAGGTAGTGATTCCCCAGTCGTTGGTTCCTTCGAAACCTGCCCATCCTTCACGAATCTGAAGTTCGTTTCCCAAGCTCCACAAAATGATGGACGGACGGTTACGGTCGCGTTTGATCCATTCTGTAATCAGTTTGTGCCAGATATGGGTGAATGGCTGGCGTCCGCCCCAATAGTCATTGTCACTCCATTTGTCCGTCAGTTCGTCCACCACCAGTATCCCCACACGGTCTGCAATGCGGGCAAAACTGTCACTGTACGGATTATGTGAGCAGCGGATACAGTTGTAACCGAAGGATTTGAGTTGCAGCATCATGCGTTCGATGGCCTTGTCGTAACAGGTGGCTCCCAGTGCACCCAGATCATGATGGTTGGCATTGCCCTGCAGGAATATCTTCTTCCCGTTGAGTTTGAAGCCGAACTCCGGTGAGAATTCCAGACTGCGGATACCGAACTGTTCGGTCAGGCTGTCCACCACCATACCGTCTGCCGTCACCACCACTTCGGCATTGTAGAGCTGTGGGGACTCACATGACCAAAGTTGCGGATTCTCCAGAGTAAGCGCCGGTAACTTCACTTCCGTGCAGGTCTGGTGCGTATGTTCGGGCATACCGGATTGCACGGAGCCCACTATGACACCTTTCGGATTGCGGAGGGTGGTCCGTATCCGTACATCATGCTTCTGCCAGCCGTCCACCTCAACCTGTACGGCTACCGTTGCTCGGGAGGAGGAAACTTCGGGGGTGGTGATATACACCCCGTGGCGGGCGATGTGTGTGGGATTCTGCACCTGCAGATACACATCACGGAACAGACCGCCTCCCGTGTACCAGCGTGAGCCTTTCTTGGGACCGGTGGAGGCATAAACGGCTACCACGTTTTCTCCGTCGTGACGTAGAAAAGGGGTAAGGTCCGCTTCAAGCCCCACATATCCATAATCTGTCGAGGCTATTTTTGTACCGTTCAGATAGACATCGCCCAGATAAATGATACCTCCGAAATCCAGAACCACCCGTTTCCCTTTCCACGACGGATCGGTAGGGAAAGACTTGCGGTACCATCCTTCGCACATGGGTTTAAATCCGCGTGCACCTCCACCATTTTCAGTCCAAGGTTGTTCGAACTGGAAATCATGAGGAAGGTCCAGTGTACGCCAGGAAGAGTCATCCAAGACAGGTGAGGCGAAATCGGTATTTTTATTCTCGTTTGTAACCAACTGGAATTTCCAGCCAAAGTTAAAAAGGACTTTCTGCTGTGATGCAAAATTTTCCAAAGGTACATTGACCAGAGGAGCTTTTTCCTGTGCTTTCTGATATTGGGCTGTTACTCCGACAGGAGCAAGCATCAAGAAGAAAGCGATAATGATGTTTTTCATTTGATACATTATTATAAAGAATGAACACCGATTTGTGTCGGCTCGTTTATTATGCAAATATCGGAATTATAAAGAGTTGCAGACATGGAATTTAGTTGCAATACCTGTATTATCGTACAAAAAATACATACAATGGCTACTCTTTTCTTATCAGTCGTATGATATCAAGTTATCAGGGCATTCCAATCATAAGATATTAGAATGCCCTGAAACTTATTTTTCAGCAGGCATATCCGGTACTATAGGCCAATATGGATTTTGATAGAGAGGAGAATTCTCTACTGTTTTGTTATCGGGGGCGGTGATCAAAAACTGCTTAATCATAATGGGGTGCAGATAATGAGCCATACGCCAAGTAAAACCATTATAACAGGTCTGTTTAGAATTCTTTTGGTAAGGGCGCAAGTATTCGCTGACATTAGGTGAAGATACATTGGATGCGTCTGATCCATCATACAGCAAATCTGTATACCAAGCCTGCATGGGGGTATTCCATAAATGGAAACCTTCCGGTATATAAGGATGTTCAATCAACTGGTCCATAGCACGCCAACGGCATAAGTCCATATAACGAAGCCCATCCGCCATAAATTCACATCGGCGCTCACGACGTATATTATAGAGAGTTGCGTCTATTAATTTACCACCGGAATACGCTCCCCAATCATTTTCAGCCTCTTTACTCATATCCGTTAAAGCAATGGTCTTTTGAAAATCCTCATCTACATGAGAACGACGGCGAATAATTTTCCAATATTCGGTTGCTGTTCCGTCCAAAGTACCATTCTTTTCATAACTGGCTTCCATGTAATTCAACAAGGCTTCTGTCGCACGATAAGCAATAGAGGCGGTATATCCTTTTGAATTGGAATAATATTTCTGATGGAAAGCTCCTCCTTTGCGTAAAGCATACCCAGTTACATAACGACGGGCACCATCTGTAATGGTAATCAATGGATAAGTTTCTTCAACATTGGCTGTCTCACCAACCACATCTTTTATTAAGATGTTATGTTGTCCGGGGTCTTTCAGAAAGATAACCAATCGGCTGTCTCTGTTTTGACGAACGTCGTGTATGGTTTTGTCTCCCATATAATATCCGTCTCCGTTCATATAATCACCGTGGGTATAAACAGGAGTGCCGTCAGCCATCAAAAAGTTATTCACAAAGCTACGGGTGACGCCTACGCCATTGTTTCCCCAGCTAGCATAGACATTTACGTTGTGGTGTACTAAGTTATAAGCGTATCTGCGCCATAACAAAACTTCATCGACAGAAGATAAATCTTCTTGAGCAAACATGTCAAAATAGGGGTTTGCAGCTTCGCTAGTTGACTGTTGCAGGGTACCTGTATTTTCTGTAAGCTTATTTTTGTAGCGTTCTGCGATATCTTTAGAAGCTGTCATGGCGATTTCTAAGAAATAATCTATCTCACTATCAATATTCCCGCTGGGATATTGATAAGTGGAATTGTAATCTTTTGCCTTGCCAGGCCAACCGTTACCATTGGGTACAAAAGCCGTATTCTTAAAATATTTCAACCAAGTACCTTCAAATAGAGCTACGCGCGACTTTAATAAAATGGCAGCATCCGCATTAATTCTAGTCGTCGGCATGTTTTTAGCTTTTAATAAAGTAATAGCTTTATCCAAATCACTTAGAATAAAGCGAGCCACCTCATTGCGTGGTGATCGTTTACTGGCTTCACTCAATGCTTCTTTGTCATCTGGCAATGGGTAGATAATTATGGGAAAATCTCCAAACAACTGATAACGTTTAAAGTATTCACAAGCACGTAGGAAAAATAATTCACCGATATAGTGTTTTATGCTGTTAAGGTCACCATTGATGGTATTAGCATTACCGCTCAGGTCGTTCCCATTAGCATTATTATCCCCAAATTTGGGCAACACATTCGATAATACAAAATTGATCTTGTATATTTTATCGAAGTTCCAATTACTGTTTTCCGCATTGTCCACTTTCCACAAAGTGGAAGTAAAACGATTGGGAGCTGTAACTTCTATTTGATTGTCCGTTGTTGCATCATCTTTGTAGATGCCGTATGTATTTCCAGTTCCGTGAGAGGGAAGAATATCAGAGTACAAATTATCTGCAGAGGCTTGAATATGGGTTGCCTCTGTAAAATATACTTCCGGGGAAATAGATGCTTCAGGTACTTCATCCAAATAGTCATCGCAAGCAGTAAATGCAAATCCTGCCGAAGCGATTAGTACAGATAAGAATATATGTTTTGTTTTCATTGTATACGTATTATTAAAGTGTTAAACTTAAGCCAAAAGACCAGGTGCTTGATAACGGATAAGCATTACCACCATTACCGCCACTAATTGTTTCCGGATCAAACAAAGAAGACAATGATGTTCCGGTCCAAAGATTTTCTCCGGAAACAAACACACGGCATCTGGTCAAACCCATACTTTTCATCCATTTTGCTGGGAAAGTATAACCTAATTGGAAATTTTTTTAAACGGATATAGGATGCATCTTGCAAATAACGTGTCTGAATTTCTTGGTTCTTACCTCCTTCGGAGAAAATAGGACGAGGATAATAAGCGTCAAGATTTGCAGGAATGGTATGACCTGACAATCCTATATCCTCTGCACGAAAATAATCCTCATGTTCCTTAAGTCCACGAGCCCCCCACATACTTTGAGTTCCATAAGCACCAAACAAATAACCACAGAAATTATTTGTACCCCCAAAAAATCACGCTTCATTACACCTTGAAAGAATAAACGTATGTCGAATCCTTTCCAATCAGCATTCAAGTCAATACCAAAGAAATATCTAGGAGTACTATTGCCTATTACTTTCAAATCTCCATGATCATCCAATGTACCCGCACTTTTAGATATTTTTCCATCTTCATTCAAATCACGATACATAATATCACCGGCAGACCATTTGGAACCAATCGCATCCTGTCCTCCATTAGGAAGGGAAAGGAGATGGGCTTGCATTTCATTTTCAGATTTTGCTATTCCTATTGTTTCCAATCCCCAAATCTCGCCCACTTCGCGTCCTTCAACGTATTTGTTCAAACCGATAGTATTTGTTGCGTTGCTCGGATAGCTGGTAACAATTGTTTTAGCATCGGAAAGAGTTAAATTAGCACTATATCCAAACCCGTTTTTCAAACGGTCTCTCCATCCAATAGATAGTTCCCATCCATTCGTTCTTAAATTACAATTGTTGGTTTTAGGAGCAGATGTACCCAAAATAGATGGGAGTTCAGGTGCAGGCCCTACCATACCATCCGTATAACGAATATAGTAATCAAAACTACCTGTCAAACGATTACTGAGAAAGCCATAATCAAAACCGATATCCCAAGTACGAACCTTTTCCCAAGTCAAAGAATTGCTGACCAAATTTCCCGGCTCTGCTGTATTAGGCTTCACTCCATCTTGCAACCATGTTCCATTAGAAGACTTCAGTATCATATCACGATAGGTAGGATACCATGCTGTAGTATTCTGGTTGCCCAATTCACCGTAAGAAACACGCAATTTTAATGTGTTGGCTATATCTGTCAGCGACTCCCAGAATTTTTCCTGAGCGATGTTCCAGCCTAAAGAGAATGAAGGAGACCATTGCCAGCGACTTCCTCGACGGAAACGGGAAGAACCGTCATATCGCATATTGATTTCCGCCAAATAACGTCCCAGGTAATCGTAATTCAAGCGACCGAAGAAACCTGCCGTTTTCCATCTTTTCCCATTTCCACCCGCTTCTGTCGCTTTGGGGTTACCTTGTCCGTCCAATCCGGTTGTGACATCAAAATAAGGCATCCCCCCATCATTACACCATACTTTTTTGTAGTAAGAAAATT
>ENA-OQBD01000214-OQBD01000214.1-human-gut-metagenome-genome-assembly--contig:-NODE-214-length-32948-cov-4.361324_pt1 | contig 32948 bp, 32 predicted proteins | sample MGYA00242742_ERZ504543 | MGnify/ENA primary metagenome ERZ504543 (study PRJEB26092, sample SAMD00036239) | human gut metagenome | host: Homo sapiens | study: EMG produced TPA metagenomics assembly of...
ATTTTGGGTAGCGGGTGCTTCTGAGCAAGCGACGGAATGTATTTGGGACGCGCCGATGGCTGGCCGCTTGGTACTTGTAATGGGTAGTGAAGGAGAGGGCCTTTCGCGCCTAACAAAAGAGCATTGCGACTTTTTAGTCGCGCTTCCACAGGCAGGACAAGTAGGCTCGCTTAATGTAGCGCAGGCGGCAACGGCGTGTATGTATGAATGGATGCGTCAATGTCGCGAGCAAAATAAATCGACCGATTAGTTGTTAGACGAAGGCGAATGTCTTCTCGCGAGTGCGCATGCGCTCTGTGTGAGCAATGACTATCTGAAAGGGTGCTTAAACGTGGCTAAAAAACGCAATAAGCTGCTTATTGTTGATGGTTATAACGTGCTACGTAGTGGCTCGCGCTATCTTCATATGCGTAATCGGGAGGACTTCACTTACGAGAAATTCAACATGGTTCGCGAGGCGCTAATCAGCGATGTTGCGGCATATGCGGGTAGCGAATATAAAGCCATCATTGTTTTTGATGCGGCTGATAATCCTGAATCTGCGGGTAAAACTCAAACAATCGGCGGCGTTAAAGTCATGTTTTCGCCATATGGCTCTTCGGCAGATAAGATCATCGAAAAACTTTCCCATGATGCCCGCGAGCGTCGTGTCGAGGTGATGGTGGTTACGAGCGATGCTTCTATCCAAGATGCGGTGTTTGGTGGCGGCGTGGATCGTATGAGTGCAAACGGTTTCAGTCTCGAAATGGATGATTTGGCGGATGAGGCTGATCGCGATAGTAGTCTTCAGGTTTCGCGCAAGAACACCGTTGCTGATCGTCTTAATCCCGAAGTGCTGGCAAAACTCAAAGCAATGCGTGATCGATAGTATTACTGTGTCGAGAGGTAGAGCGTTTGCTGTTTGAATGGTATCCGAGTTGTATCTAGGTGCTGCTGATCGCATGGGTAGCGCCCTGTCGAGTGTATGATGGCGTTAATCACATAAACACTTTTTAATTCAAAGATTAACGTTTTTGAACCACCTTTTCGTCTATTAGCTCTTTTAATAGTTAGGCGAATAAACGGTATTTTTGTCATGGTTGAAAGCTTTTGATTCATACCTTCTATACCTATAATTAAAGAACACTATTAATTCTGGCTATAAGCTTATTCGGGCTACAAGTCAATTGTTCTCAGGTGCGCGAGTAACGCGATGCGTTAAAGGGGACTAAAACTAAAGCGCATGATGCAAAAGTGTTTGCCTGAGGGGGAGGAGAATCACATGAAGCCGCTCGAGGGAATAAAGGTTGTAGATTTAACTACCTACATGGCAACTCCTGCAACAGGTCGCGTTCTTGGTGAATGGGGAGCCGACGTAATCAAAGTTGAGGCTGCAAAGGGTGATCCCCTGCGTGTAACCCAAGCAGCTGTATTTAACATGCCTATGTCGGATGAAGAAAATCTCGCATTCGATATGTGCAACCTACACAAGCGTTTTATTTCACTTAATTTAAAAAGCGAAGTGGGCGCAGAAGTAATGGATAAATTGCTCTCAGAGGCAGACGTTTTCATTACGAATACGCGTACTAAGTCTTTGCGCAAGATGGGTCTCGATTGGGAAACTTTGCACGCAAAATATCCTCGTTTGATCATGGGTCATGGGCTTGGTTACGGGAAGAAGGGCGCCGAAAAGGACGATCCTGGGTTCGACGTAACTTGCTATATGGCTCGTGGTGGCGTATTTGGCACTACGGTAAATCGTGGCGATTCACCTATGATCCCTACTAACGGTTATGGCGACTTGCAGGCAGCAATGTTCTTGGCAGCAGGTATTTGTGCAGCCGTTATTGGACGTGAAAAGTCAGGCGAAGGCGATTATGTAACTTGTGCACTTCAGCACGCAGGTGTCTATGCGCTGATGACCGGTATGATTTCTGCTCAGTATGGTAACCCTTATCCCAAGAGTCGCTTGGAGGTAATTTGCCCCTTCAATAACGTATACATGACTGGCGATGGTAAATATTTGGCAATGTGTGATCCAGAATACGATCGCGACTACAACAAGATCATGGGTCTTATCGGACGCGAAGATTTGATCGATGAGCCTCGTTTGGTTAATTGCAACAAGATGAATGAGGCAGGCTTGAATCCTGAAGTAGTAGGCATTATGGATGAAGCGCTCGCAAAGATGACCGCTGAAGAAGCCTTGAAGCTGTTCAAGGATGCAGGTATTCCTATTGAGTTATGCCAGACGCCTTTGGATGTATATGAAGATCAAAACGTATGGGACAACGATTATTTGGTTAAGATTCATTATCCTGAAGCTGATCGAAACATTCCTACGGTTCCTATTCAGTTTGAATCCGAGCCCGCTCCGGTTTATACGCCGAGTGACAAGTTGGGAAGTTCTACTGTTGCTGTTATGAAGGATTTGGGATATACCGACGAACAGATCGAAGCTGCAATGGCTGATGGTTCGGTTTGTGGTCCAAAGACTTTGGATGAGTTGGTGGGCTAGTCTTAATCCTGGATGAGCTGGTGGGTTAGCTTTAATCCTCTGGGCGTTGCTAACCAGTGTTGCTAATGAGACGCACCTTGACAAATTTTCTGCAGTCTAATTAACAAACGAGTCCAGTAAGTTCGCTAAGTCCAATAAGTCTACTAAGTCCAATAAGTCTAAATTATGTTCGCGGGTCCCAATGAGGGGCCCGCATTTTCTATAACCCTATTGGGGCATATAAATGTATCGCTCCAATTATTTTGCACAAGCCTATAACCCTGCAGCCCTATAACCTTGTAACCTGTCGCAGAATCCTATATCCGTCCTATCCGCCTCTGTGCTTGCTTTATGGCTTCAATTTCTACCCAAATCGCATGATTTGCGTCCATAAATGCGTGACATTGCTTTCGGAGCATCCTGAGCAATCCCGTCCATAAGCGCTCGAGCGACTGCTTATAGATCTTGGGGTATTTGGCATTTGTTTGTGGCTGCCGAACATTATCCATAAGCATCGAGTGTATTCCATAAATGTATGAGTTTTGTAAGAACGTGTTCTCAATGTGTCTAAAACCTTGCACCTGTTTGCCAGCTTGCTATACTACAAAGGCTGCAAATTTTGTCGTAGTGTGCTCATTTGCCATAGAGTCACTTCGTCAAGAAACTGCATTCGGCAAGGGGCTGTATGCGGGGCAGCGTAAGTATTTCGCATGCGTGGCGGACCTGTTTTCGCTAGTGACTAGAGGAAGTGCTTGATACAGAACGCTTAATGCGCCTGAAGCATTTGCTGGGCTTTAACAGTAAGAGCCCATCAGCAAGAGTGGGCGCAGGTGGTATTAACTCTTGCCTAGTTGCGAAATGGGGATGAACCCACGCAGAGGTTTAACGAATGGAGAAAACATGGCAAAAATTACTATCAAGTCCTTGCTTGATGCAGGCACCCACTTCGGTCATCAGACCCGTCGTTGGAATCCTAAGATGAAGCCCTATATCTTCGGTAATCGTGGCGACATCTACATCATCGATCTGAAGGAAACCCTCTACGGTCTGGACGCTGCTTACACCGCAGTATCTCGTTGCGCTGAAAAGGGTGGCACGGTTTTGTTTGTAGGCACCAAAAAGCAGGCTCAGGAGTCTGTTGCTAATGCGGCAAACCGTTGTGGTATGCCTTATGTAAACGCTCGCTGGCTTGGCGGTATGCTGACCAACTTCGTTACTATTCGCTCTCGCGTTCAGCGCATGGAAGAGCTCGAAGCAATGGAGACGGATGGTCGCATGGAAGTTCTTCCTAAGAAAGAGCAGATTTTGCTTCGCAAGGAACTTGCTAAGTTGCAGACCAACCTCAATGGTATTCGCAACATGAAAAAGGTTCCTGATATGGTATTCGTTATCGATACCAATCGCGAGCAGATCGCAATTCATGAATCTCATCGTCTGAACATTCCTATTGTTGGTACGCTCGACACCAACTGCGATCCTGACGACGTAGATTACGGCATTCCTGCAAACGACGACGCAATTCGTTCCGTTCGTTTGCTGGCAGACTTCATCGCTGACGCAGTTATCGCAGGTACTGGCGCTCCTGTTACCGTGGAAGAAATGACTGCTGAAGCAACCGAGGAAGCTCCTGCTGAGGCAGCTGCAGAAGCTGCAACCGAAGCTGCTGCAGAGTAACTTTGTTCCTAAATAGGCTTATTGCTCCTTTCTAAAGGGGCTATCCGCAAAGGTTTTTAAGAAAGGAATGAACATGGCAGAAATCACCGCAGCTCTCGTTAAAGAACTCCGCGAGATGACCGGCGCTGGCATGATGGAATGCAAGAAGGCTCTTACTGAGGCTGAAGGCGATATCGATAAGGCGGTAGACGTTCTTCGTACTCATGGTCTTGCAGCTGCTGCTAAGAAGGCAGGTCGTGCAACCAATGAGGGTATGGTAATGGCTCTTGTTTCCGAAGATGGCCAGGCAGGCGCTTTGGTTGAGCTGAACTGCGAAACCGACTTCGTAGGCATGAACGAAAAGTTCCATGCATATGCAGAAAAGATTGCAACTGCTGTTATTGCTAACAAGCCTGCAGATATGGACGCTCTTAAAGCATCCGAAATTGAAGGCGAAAAGGTAGAGGATGTTGTAACCGACGCTATTCATACACTCGGCGAAAACATTCAGCTCGCTCGTTTCGCTTATGCTGGTCAGCCTGAAGGTGCTGTTGCAAAGCTACATTCATGGTGGCGGCAAGATTGGCGTTCTTGTTGAGTTTAAGTTGGGCGATACCTCTTTCGCAACTAATGAGGACTTCAAGAAGTATGGCCGCGACATCGCAATGCAGGTAGCTGCTGCAAGCCCTGTTGCTGCAACTCGTGAATCTGTAGATCCTGCAATCATCGAGCACGAAATGAGCATCTACAAGGCTCAGGCTGCTGAATCTGGCAAGCCAGAGAACATTCAGGAAAGATTGCTACGGGCCGTATGGAGAAGTTCTATAAGGAAAGCTGCTTGACCGAGCAGGCTTTCGTAAAGGATCCTGATCAGTCCGTAAATCAGTACACTGCTTGCAGTTGCTAAGCAGCTGGGTACTAACCATTGAAATCGTTGATTTCACTCGCTTCATGCTGGGCGAATAAAACAGCAACTCGATTTAAACACACCCGTTAAACACATCTAGTGTTTAACGGGTGTTTGGTCAAGTGTTTATGATGCTCAAGAAGCTTTCGATCAAGCGTGCTTGATATTCGAGAGGTTCTCGATCGAGTTTGCTTGATGTGTAGGAGGCTTTTGATTAAACGGGCTTGATGCGTATGAGGGTCTCGATCAGATGCGCTTGATGCACAGGAGGCTTTCGATTAGAAGCTTTGATGATCGAGAAACGTTTTGGATTAAATGCTTCTGGTCTGCTAAAGAGCATTTCATAAAACGCATTTTAGGGTCGCACATAGTGCGACCCTTTTGTGTAACAACCTTCTTTTTCTTTTAATTTAGAAAGATTTTTGGGATTGATGAGTTCGAGGTTTTCGAAAATGCCAGGATCTTTCTTGTTTTAAGGTCTTCGAGATTTTCGTGATTTTTAAAAGATTTAAAAAATGCTCAAACTTTTAGAAGGGTTCAAAAAAGGTGATTTTGACACATTTTCTGGAGTTGTGAATTAATACGTAATACTTATTGAGCTATCTTTCACACGATATGCCACAATTTAGGGCCGAATGTATTTATTCTTCGATTTTCTCCTAAAAAGTGAAACAAAAAGAGAAGTTTGTCCGGTAAAAATTTTCTTACTTTTCGCAGAACTAGCCAAAATGTGGCAGAAAACCGATATTACGCAAAAACGTGACGATTCGACACGAGCGTAGCGATTCGACATTGCTGCAACGATTTGACTCGAGCACAACAACTCGACACCAGCGCGTTTCAACAAATATGTAACCTGTATAGGGGTTGGAAGTATTAGTCCTTCTCTTATTTATAATGAATGAGTTCAAAAGAATATAGTTAGTAACGGCTAAGGTATTAAAACCTTTGGTAAGCTTTGCCTTTCCAACTCCGCACGAGGCGCATCGCGGAAGGAGAATTTCCGGCTTCGCACGAGGTGTATTGCGGAAGGAACGAGTTCGACTTCGTATGGAACGCATCGCGGCAGGAATGAGTTCGGCTCTGCATAAATCATATCGCGAGGAGAGCAAGGATCTCTTGCGGGAAAGTTTAAAGCTTATTCGAAAGGATAGGTATGTCTGAAGAAGTAATTATTGCGCGCGAAACAAAAAACGTATCGGGCACTGTCCAGATAGGCGGCGCAAAGAATTCTGCACTAAAGCTTATTGCTGCTTCGATTTTAGGTCAGGGCAAAAGCGTTTTACATAATGTTCCGCACATTTCCGATACTGATATAATGAGCGCGGTTTTACGTAGCTTAGGCGCTGAAGTGTATTGGGAGGACAAATCGCTCGTGGTGGACACCACCCATGCAGAAGGTCATGAAACTCCTTACGAATTGGTATCTAAGATGCGTGCAAGCATTTCGGTACTAGGTCCACTGCTAGGGCGCTTTGGTTGCGCTAAAGTGGCAATGCCGGGTGGCTGTAACTTAGGCGCTCGTAAAATCGATATGCACCTCAAAGTGCTGCAGGCTATGGGTGTGCATTTTAAGAACGAGCATGGTTATCTGTACGCATCAACCCCCAACGGACTTCATGCGGCAGATGTGTTGCTGGAGTTTCCGAGCGTTGGTGCTACCGAGAATATGCTTATGGCAGCAGTAGCGGTTGAAGGTACGTCAATCATCGACAACGCAGCACGAGAGCCAGAAATTGTCGATTTGGCAAACATGCTCAATGAAATGGGAGCTCATGTCGAAGGGGCTGGTTCTCCCACTATTACCGTACATGGCGTTTCGCTCTCCGAAATGCATCCTTGTGAACACAGCACGGTTGGCGATCGTATCGAAGCGGGAACCTATTTAACTGCTGGGGCACTTTTAGGTGGTCCTGTTACAACGGTAGGCATTGATCCTTCTTTTTTGCGAATGGCTATTATGAAATTGGAGCAAATGGGCTGCGAAGTAACCACGACAGATAATTCCATTACGGTATATCGTGAAAAACCTCTTCAGGCAGTTGATATCCAGACTCTTCCACACCCCGGATTTCCTACTGACCTTCAGGCTCAATTCATGCTGCTTACCGCACTCGCTCAGGGAAACTCAGTAATTTCTGAAAATATTTTTGAAAATAGATTTATGTTTGCCTCTGAACTAAATCGTATGGGTTCAGACATTACCGTAGAGGGTCATCATGCGCTTATTCAGGGAGTAGAAAAACTCCAAGGTGCTCCAGTTTCTTCGCCTGATCTTCGTGGAGGAGCGGCTTTGGTTATTGCTGGTCTTGCGGCAGAAGGTGAAACGGTAGTCCACGATATTTATCACATCGATCGTGGCTACGAAGATTATGTTGGAAAACTCAGTGCCCTTGGTGCTCAGGTCGAACGTACTACGCTTTAGTGCTTAGGGCGTTTGAATTTGAGTTGGGCTAGGAGCTCTTAGGTATGTTTGGAAAACGTAAGGACAGTATGCATGGACGTCCTTCGAGACGATCTTCTCGTCGCCGTCAAGATGCTTGGTCGTCTTCGGTAGTGGGGTCGCATGCTCGTAGGCAAACAGGTACGCACACTCATCGTGCCCCTACAGGGGCAAATGCTCATCGACGTCCTTCTTCTCAGCGGGTAAACACTCGATCAGGGGAAATAAATCAGATCCATTTTCAATCGCGTTCGGTGGATGAGCGTACCGCTCGCCATCAAGCAGGCGGTTCTCGTACAGCGACTTTTATGCGCAGGCGAGATCGAATGCGTTATGTCATGATCGGACTCGTGATTCTGGTGGTGGTTGCTATAGCTTTAACGTTGGGCAACTGCGCTTTTCGAGGGTCCGTTTCTTCTTCAATGGCTTTAAATGATTCTGAAGTAAGCAATGCGCTTGTGGCGCCAGCCTCGGACACTGATCCTTTCTATATATTGCTTGCGGGAATTTCGGATTCTGATCCTGCGGGTGAAACCGCAAGTTATTTGGCTGTTATGCGAGTAGATGTGCCAAACAAAACAATTTCGATTTTGAACATCCCTAGTGCGATTTCGGAAACGTATGACAATGCTCCTGAATCCGCAACCATGCTTCGTGATGCACCCTATGCGGTAAATGAAGGAGAACTGGTAAGACGTGTTTCTTCTCTGATCGAGCAGGATATTAATCATTATGTTCGCATTACGGATAGTGATTTTGTGTCACTTGTCGATGCGCTTGGTGGCCTGCAGGTAAATGTAGATACCTACGTGGACGATCCTACTGTGGGAACTATCGTGCTTGATCCGGGCGAGCAGACGCTCAATGGTGAACAGGCTCTTACTTATGTAAGTGCTAAAAACTATAACGATGGATTTGAAAAACGATCTTCGATCCAAAATCAGTTTTTTACTTCGCTCATCGATGCAATCCAGGCAAAAGGCGGCATCGGATTTTGCCATGAGTGCCGATACTATTGCTGGCAAAATCAAAACCGATATGAGCTACGACACACTCAATTCCATTGCGGGAATCTACAACGAAGCAACAATCTATTCGGCAATAGTTCCCGGAAGTGATATTACGGCAGGTGACGGTGTGTATTGGTCGGTCAATTCGTCACTTTCTCAGGTGTTGGAGGAATTTAAATCCGGGCAGGATATGGATATTTCTGTCGATACCAGTGGGGTTGATAAGAGCTCTGTTTCTATCATTGTTTTAAATGGAGCAGGAATTGATGGCTACAGTGCACAGGCGGCAGAAATCTTGACGAGCAACGGTTATCAGGTTCAAGAAACGGGCAATGCGGAATCATTTGTCTACGATGAAACGCTGGTTATTTATCGTGAAGAAAAAGACAAAACTGCTGCTGAATCTATTGTGCAGACACTTGGGACAGGAAGAACGGTTTCTGCGGGTGTGTATTACTCGTTAAAGACCGATGTTCAAGTGGTAGTGGGCAAGGATTGGACCAATAATGCTTAACGATTCCCAGCCTTCTCATGTTGGCTCTGGTGTTGACCTTAACGTTGATCCCGATTTTGATCCGGTTGTGTATATCAATGAGCCTCGATGGCATACGATGAGCTTAGGGCTTGACCGAACACGTGAGCTGTTGGCACGTCTCGGCAATCCTCAGGATTCTTTACGCTTTGTGCATGTGGCAGGCACCAATGGTAAAGGCTCGACCTGTGCTTGTATGGCGAGCATTTTACAGGCAGCGGGCTATAAAGTAGGCCTTTTCACGAGCCCTTATATCGAGTATTTCGAAGAACGCATACGCATAAACGGAAAGCCTATTTCTCGCAAAGAACTTTGCGAAGTGACGCTTCTCGTCCGTGATTCAGCAGAAGTAATGGGCGAACATCCTACCGAATTTGAGCTTATGACGGCGGTTGCTTTTCTGTATTTTGCACGTCAGGGATGCGACATAGTAGTTGCAGAGGTAGGTTTAGGTGGTCGTCTTGATTCCACGAACGTCATTCAAACACCCGAAGTGGCGCTTATTGCTCCTATCTCTTTTGATCATTGTGCTCTATTAGGGAACACTCTTACAGAAATTGCTGCTGAAAAAGCGGGAATTATCAAGCCTGAATGCTTGGTAGTAAGCGCACCTCAGGAAATTGAAGCAGAAGAGGTATTGCGTCAAACAGCGCAGGATCAACGGGCGCAAATTCGATTTGTCTGCTCTGATCAAGTGAAGGGCACTACGGAGGATTTTACCTACAAAACTTATGAACACTTGTCTGTGGCATTGCAGGGAAGTTATCAGCGCTTTAATGCTGCATTGGCACTTGAGGGGTGTGAAGCGTTGCGGCAACGAGGATGGGATATATCCGACGACGCATTATACGCCGGTCTTTCCCAGGTACAGTGGTCGGGGCGTTTTGAGGTAGTTCAAACGAGTCCCGATATCATCATTGATGGCGCTCACAACGTGCATGCTGCTCGACAACTTGCCTCTGAATTAGAGCAGCGTTATCCGCTTCGAAGGATTCTCTTTTGTATAGGGGTAATGGCAGATAAAGATTACGAGGCTATGTTGGAATGCTACGCGCCTCTCGCAAAAGCATTCGTGTGCTATGCTCCTGCTATGGATCGAGCGCTTTCTGAGAGAAGTTTGGCAGCAACAGCGATTCGTGCTCTTGCAAAGCTTCCCGAAGAAGATCACGAACACGGCTGCATGGTCTTGGCCGCGCATTCACCTTTGCAGGCGATAGAACAGGTGCTGAACTTAGCCAATGAACACGACGTAATATGTTGTTGTGGAAGCTTATATGGCATCGCGGGAATTAAACAGGCACTCTCGAGCGTGTGTGCTTGAGAGTGAAGGGAACGCTTTATGGCAACGCTTCACGACATACAAAAACGCATCACCTCAGTCACGGCAACTCATCAAATAACTTCTACGATGGAGATGATCTCTCGTACAAAAATTAAGCGTGCAAAGCGACGGGTCGACAGGGCGGAGCCCTATGCGCGAGAGATGCGTAAGTTGCTTACGGTTCTCTCTGATCCTAATGGAGAGCCAGTCGCGCTGGCAACACCGCATGATTCTGTGAGGAAAGTAGTTTTAGTTGTCATTACTTCAGATCGAGGACTTGCGGGCCAATTTAATAACAATATTTTGCAATTAGCGCAGCGTACGCTAAAAAAGTATGAGCAAAGAGAATGTCAGGTAGAAATTATTGCCTGCGGAAAGGTGGGTATAAATTACTTTACCTATCGTGGCTACAAACCTGTTATAGCTTTCCGAGACTTATCGGGTGATCCACGTCCGGAAGAGGCAGATACCATTGCCGATTATCTTGTCGATGCATACCTTTCGGGAACAATCGATGAGGTGTATGCCTTCTACAATCATTCAAAGAATTTGTATGAGCAGGTTCCCGCAATGTGGAAAATAATGCCCATCAATATGAATATGTTTTTTGAACAACGAATGGCAGGTAACGCTCAGGGCATTGCTGATCAGGATCCTCAATTAAAGCAGCTTCAAGGTTATATTAATTACGAGCCGAGCAGGGAAGCGGTGCTGAGCAAATTGCTTCCTGATTATCTGAATGGCTATTTGAATTATATGCTTATCAATTCTGCTGAAGGAGAGCAGGCAGCGCGTCAAATTGCTATGCATAACGCCACTGAAAATGCGCGAGAACTTTTAGATGATTTGCAGCTGATTTACAATCACGTACGGCAGAATGCAATCACAACTGAAATTACCGAAATTTCGAGTGGTGCCGAGGCGCTTGCTCGTCCGGAGTGATTTGAAGTGGCGCTGAGGCGCTTTCTCGTTTGGAGTGATTTCAAGTGGATTCTTTATTCGGAAAACTAAAGTCCGCCTTGAAAACTATAGTTCGTCTAAAAAACTAAAGTTCGCTCCGAAAAACAGGGAGAACATTACGTTAGATTTATAGTTTATGGAAGGTTCCTTAATTTATCTAAGAGTTTTTCGTTTATTGCGCAGGTTAGTTTATACTGTCTCATGTTGAAAAAGTATCTCGATTGGGTTTGGCCGGCGCCATGTTTCGAACCTGGTCAGGTCCGGGAGGAAGCAGCCATAAGGGACCGCTGACGAGCGGCCAGGCCTTTTCGGGATACTTTAGTCTTTCGCCGGTCACCAACTGATCGGCGAAATTTGTTTTGAGCAAGGTTATACCGAATGTAACGGGAGTCTAATGGAATTCATCGACTTTATTTTGGGCCTTCTTCAAGATCCTCGTGGAGCTATTGCAGGCTGGATTATTGCCTTGGGTCCTATCTGGGTGTATACACCACTCTTCTTGATCGTATTTGTTGAGACTGGTTTAGTTTTCTTTCCTTTCTTGCCAGGAGATTCGCTTTTGTTTGCGGCGGGTGTGTTTTCCGCTGACGGGGGTGGGCTGAGCCTGGCTGCGACCCTTATCGTTTTTTATGCCGCAGCAATTCTGGGCAACACTTCGAATTATTGGATTGCTCGTTTATTTGGTTCGCGTATTATCGATTCGGGCAAGGTTAAGGCACTTACGCCTGAGCGTATGGCAAAGCTGGACCACTTCTTTGAAAAATACGGTGGGCTGACTATTGTTATTACGCGTTTTATGCCCTTCTTCCGAACATTTGCTCCCTTTATTGCAGGTACGGGGCATATGAATTTCGCTAAGTTTACTTTCTTTAATTGTCTTGGTGGCATTTCGTGGGTATCTCTCTTTGTCCTGGTGGGATACTTCTTTGGTGGTGTTCCTTTTGTGCAGGAGCACTTTGAAGTTATTGTTCTTGGCATCGTAGCAGTTTCGGTGGCACCTGCCGTTATTGGTGCTGTGAAAGCGGCTCTTTCTGCACGCAAGAGCGGTACGCGCGATTTTCAGGTGGAGACTGCTGCCGAGGCAGAACGTTTAGCGCGTGCAAAACATGCCAAGTCCGAAGAGGAAAACTAAATTATGGAGGCGCTGTATCGTAAATATCGTCCCACTACCTTTAAAGATGTTGTGGGCCAGGAGCATATTGAACGAACGCTCAAAAATGCAATCGAGCAGGGGAAAGTCTCTCATGCCTATTTGTTTTGCGGCCCTCGCGGTACCGGTAAAACAACCATGGCTCGTATTCTTGCCAAGGCGCTCCTTTGCGAACAGGGTCCTACTGTCGAACCTGATGGAACTTGTCCTGAATGTGAGGCTATAGCGCAAGGTACTCATCCAGATGTATACGAATTAGACGCGGCAAGTCGCACTGGTGTCGATAACGTTCGTGAAGAAATTATTGCGCGCGTCAACTATGCGCCTACGCGTGGTGCCTGGAAGGTGTACATCATCGACGAGGTCCATATGCTGACCAATGCGGCCTTCAATGCGCTTCTGAAAACATTAGAGGAACCTCCTGAGCATATTCTTTTTATACTTTGCACAACCGACCCTCAGAAGGTTCCCGACACCATACAATCTCGTTGTCAGCGGTTTGATTTCCATCGTATTTCCAATGAAGCTATTGTTTCTCGTCTTGGGGCTATTTGTGTAGAAGAGGGAGTAGATTTCGAAGGAGAGGCGCTTGATCTGATTGCTTACCGCGCTGATGGCGGCATGCGAAATGCGCTCACTTCACTTGAACAGTTAATAGCATTCGGCGGTGGTCATGTAACGCTGGAAGGCGCACAGAATCTGCTTGGTTCTCTGGACGAAACTGATCTTTCTGAAATTGTGCTCGCTATTGGAAAACGTGATGCTGCGGCATGCTTTAATTGGGTAGCTCATTATGTTGAGACAGGCGCTGATCTTGCACAGTTTGTAAGCGATCTTTCCGAGTATGTGCGCAATATGTATCTGCTTTCTATGGCGGGTATTGAGGTTGAAATATCGGTGAATGAAGCAACGCGCAAGGCGATGGTTGATCAGCTTAAATACTTCGGTCAGGATCGATTGAGCCGACTTCTGGTTGTGTTGGGCGATCTCTCGAAAGAGCTCCATTCGTCTAGCAACCCTCGTTTGAGTTTTGAAATCGCTCTTACTCGCATGGTAAGACCAGAATCCGATTTAACTATAGAGGCGCTGGCGGAGCGAATTGAAGAGCTGGAACGAAAGATAGCTTCTGGTCAAGTTGGCGCAGCAGTTCAAGTGTCAACACCACCGTTGCAAGCAGCGCCGCAGGCAATGCCACAACAAGCGAATTTCCAGGATTCACCTCAGCAGGTGTCTTCTTTGCAGGCAAACTCTCAACCAGTGGCTACTGCTCCAGTGCAGGAGAACCCACCGCAACCGGCATCTCAAGGGGGAATGCCTTCTGGAGTTGAAAGCGTACCATCAACTCAGAATTCTGCAGCATCGGGAGCTTTACCAATTGAGGTGACTAATCCTGCCGCAGTACAGCGTTTTTGGCATTCGGTTACTTCCTCGTTGCGTAAGGCAAATCCTGCGCGTGGTGTACTGTTTATGAATGCGAAAATCTTCGGCGAATCAAACGGAAGTGGACTGGTAATCACCTTCGGAAAAGATAATGGCTTTGCTTATACTGCCGCGCAAAAACCTGAAGTACAGCAACTGCTTTCCCAAACTATCGACTCGATAGCAGGAGGCCATGTTCCGTATCGTTTGATGCTTGAAGAGGGCGGATCGCCTCAATCGCCCTTTGTGAACTCTGCTGCTGCTTCGAATTCTTCTTCGATGGGGAATTCCCAGGTAAATGTTTCGCAGGTTGCCCAACCAAACCAGATGGCATCTCAGGCAGAGCGCGTTCGTGCAGCAATAAAGGCTGCTCAGGCTGCGCAATCCGCGGCTGGATCTGGCCAGGCGACAACTCAGAATTATCAAGTACCTCAGCCTTCGCCTCAACCAGCAAGTCAAGCACCGATTGCTCAACCGATGGCGACCCAGCCTTCGCCTCAGTCGGCAAGTCAAGTGCTTCAGTTTCAGCCGACAAGCCAGGCATCTCAGCCTTCAGCTCACCCTCAAGTAGCGCCTTCGGCACCTGCGGTTCAGCCTCAGACCCAGGTTCAAGCTCAGGCTCAGTCCCAGGCTTACCCTTATGAAGCTGCATCAACTTCAGTTTCTTCTTATGAGGAAGAAAGGGTTCCTCTTGAAGCATATGGCGATGCTTTCGCGGCAGAAGAAGATCCGAGTTACGCAGCTATTGTTAGCGATAACCCTACCGGCTCAATGAAGGAAGAAGTCTCTTTGCCTTCTGCTGTCGATCAGCCTAACGCTGGGTATGAGAATAAACCTGCCCCACAGCCCTCGATGCAGCCGATAGAAGGAAACGATGAAAGCGCCCAGATAAAAACTATTCTGACAAATAGTTTTGGGGAAGGAATAAAGTTCGAAGAGCTTTCTGAATAACTGAAAGGCTTCTGTATTAATAAAGCGATTTGTGGCTTGTATGCTGCAATTCGGTACAATGCTTAAAGCGCGTGCGCTTTTATAGTGCATCAAAGCAAGACGACCAAAAGGAGACAACCTTATGAATATGCAGCAAATGATGCGCCAGGCACAAAAGATGCAAAAGGAACTGGCAAAAGCACAAGAAGAAGTAGCTACCATGACCGCAGAAGGTACGGCAGGTGGCGGCATGGTTTCCGCTGTTGTTCGTGGTGATATGACGGTTGAGTCCATCACGATTGATCCTGAAGCAGTAGATCCTGAAGATGTTGAAATGCTGCAAGATATGGTTTGCGCTGCTGTAAATGAAGCAATTCGTAATATTAACGAAGAAAGCAATGCTCGCCTAAGTGCCGTAACGGGCGGAATGGGCTTACCCGGAATGGGTGGCGGTATGCCAGGAATTCCTGGTTTGCGCTAAAGTAAACTAGTGCTGTGTTTGTCTGGGTGCGAGGATTCTCTCGCACCTCTTTTATGTGATGAGATGCTTTTCGGTATTCTTGTGGGGTGTTCGTGAGTGAATGCGACTTCTGCAATTCAGAAGCTTTTAGATGAATTGGAACGTCTTCCAGGTATTGGGCCTAAATCGGCTCAACGTATTGCCTATTGGATCTTGAACGAGGACCGTGTAGATGCAACACGATTGGCTCAGGCAATTATTGAAGTAAAAGATACGGTGCATTTTTGTTCACGATGCTTTAATTATGCTCAAGACGAACTTTGCGATATCTGTGCCTCATCGAAGCGCGATCAGAATACTATCTGCGTGGTATCGGAGCCACGCGATATTCCGCCGATTGAACGAACAGGAACCTTTTCAGGCGTTTATCATGTTTTAGGAGGGGCTCTTTCTCCCCTGGAAGGTATCGGACCTGACGACTTACACATTGCAGAATTGCTTGCTCGTTTGAATAACCCGAGTGTCGCGGAAGTGATTCTTGCGACGAATCCCAATATTGAAGGAGAAACAACAGCGAGCTATTTGGCGCGCTTGATTAAGCCTCTTGGGGTAAAAGTGTCCAGGTTAGCAAGTGGCTTGCCTGTTGGCGGAGATTTGGAATTCGCTGATGAAGTAACCCTTGGTCGCGCTATAGAAGCTCGTCGAGAGTTATAGGCAGCGAGCCTCAAGAATGCTAGATGGAAAGGATAAAAGGGATGAAACGTACTTTTGACGAAGATCTAGAACGTGCTATTTCCTTTCATGGGCATCTCTGCGGTGGTCAATTGACGGGCGTGCGTATGGCTCGTTATGCATTGCGGTATTTTGGAATAGAGGATCCCGATACTTATCGGGATCTTATCGTGTATGTCGAATGCGATCGTTGCTTAACCGATGCCATTATGGTTGTGACAAATTGTCATCCTGGAAAACGTCGTATGAAATGTCTTGATTTCGGTAAGCAAGCTGCAACGTTTTACGATATCCAAAGCGGTAAGGCTATTCGTATGACCAACGTAAGCGAAAAGGCCCCAAAGGATTGCAATCTAAAAGAATGGTTTGCTGCGCGAAGTGATGAAGATCTGTTTAAGGTCGAGCAGGTGCGCGTGAATATCACCGAAAATGACCTTCCCGGGCGACCACGTCACGTTACAACCTGCATGCGTTGTGGTGAACAGGTAACTGATGGGCGCGAGGTTGTCATCCAAGGCGAAACACTTTGCCGAAATTGTGCCTACGGTTCCTATTACGAAGTGCTTTAACTCTTTTAGCCTCTTTATTCTCACGTTAGAATAAAGAGGCTTTTTATTTGGCCTGTACCTGGTCTTTCTTTCGAAAAGCACATCGATCTTTTAGTGAGCAAACGAGGCGAATATGGCAAAGCAAGAACTAATTCCCGTGGAGCAGGCGCGTGCGCTTCTGCTTGATACGGTCAATACTCTTGAAACTGAAAAGGTTCCGCTCATTGAAGCATTGGGCCGCATTTCTGCAAAAAATCAAACAAGTGATATTGATATTTCTCCCTTCGATCATTCGGCAATGGATGGATTTGCAGTAGTTGCATCGGACTTAGCCAACGCGACTCCAGAAACCCCAATCGAATTGCCAGTAATCGATGAAATACCTGCGGGTGCCTACTACGATAAAGTCCTTCAACCAGGCACTTGCGTTCGGATTATGACCGGTGCGCCAATTCCTGATGGGGCGAATGCGGTGGTAAAGTACGAAATCGTAACTAATCTTGAAAACGATGGTCGTGCTCCAGGGAGAGTTGCGTTTAGTACGCCTGCTTCTGCTGGCGATAATATTCGTCAAAAAGGGGAGGAAATTGCAGCAGGGGAAGTTGCTATCAAGGCGGGCGAACCTCTCAGTCCAGCGGGTGCTGGTCTTTTAGCAAGTTGTGGACTATCTCAGGCCGAAGTCTATAGGCGACCTCGCGTAGCAGTTATTCCTATCGGCAGTGAGCTGGTGGAGCCGGATACCCTTCCGTTACCAGGGCAAATTCGCGATGGCAATTCTTATGCAATCGGAGCCTCGGTGGTTCGTGCAGGAGGAATTCCGCATCTGCATTCAATTGTGCCCGACGACAAAGATATGCTTGCGGCAGCTGTTCTTGAGGCGGTCGAAGAAAGCGATTTTGTGGTTACCAGCGGGGGAGCTTCCAATGGAGATTTTGACTACATCCAACAGGTGGTAAAAGAACAGGGAGAGCTGTTTATAGACTTCGTAAACATGCGTCCTGGCAAAGCGCAAACCTTTGGCTTAGTGAAGAATACTCCGGTATTTGGCTTGTCGGGTAATCCTGCGGCGGCTTATTGCGGGTTTGAGATATTAGTGCGTCCTGCCTTGCGGAAAATGCAGGGATATGCGACCTTTGATCGCCCGCGTGTTTGGGCACGTTTGTCGCGCGATATGAAAAAGAAAGATTCTCGAAGAATTTATTTGCGTTCAACGTTGGAACGCTTGGATGATGGAAGTTTGCAAGTTCGTCCCGCGAAAAGTCAAAGCTCTGGTTTATTTAGCCCTTTCCAAAGCGGAAATTGTTTGGCTATTTTGCCCGAAGGGGTTCCAGCCTCCAAGAAAGTTGAAGCTGGAACGTTAGTGGAATGCCTTTTGCTCGATGTGGATGAGGGAGTTGTAATTTAAATGGATAGCGTAGCATTTTGCACCCGTGGCGAATCACCAGAGCCCTCATTAGGATTTGCTCTTATCACCTGCTCTGATACTCGAGATGAAGCGCAGGATAGCGCTGGAGCTGCCCTTAAGCAGCGTATTGCTGAAAAAGGATGGAAGTGCCTTTCTTATGAATTAGTACGCGATGATCGTGCCGAGATATCTGCCGCTCTTATACGTGCAGCGGACATTCCTGAGGTTGATGTGGTGCTTACCTGTGGAGGAACGGGTCTGTCTTTGCGCGATGTGACACCAGAAGCAACGCGCGATGTTTGCGATCGTGAAGTTCCTGGTATTGCTGAAGGCATGCGCGCTTATAGCTTGACCATAACCCCGCGCGCAATGCTCTCAAGGGCATTATGTATGCAGCGGGGAACTACCTTAGTTCTCAATTTGCCTGGAAGCAAAAAGGCGGCCTGTGAGAATTGGGATGGGGTTGTGGACGTTTTACCTCATGCGGTTTCGATGATGGCAGGGTGCGGACATTAAACGTTTTCGCTTTTTCTGTCCCATGTACCAGATTTTCCGCCCTCTTTATGAAGCAGATGAACCTCTCGTATTTCCATGCCGCGATCAACGGCTTTGCACATATCGTATACCGTGAGACAGGCAACGCTTGCTGCCGTAAGTGCTTCCATCTCGACACCTGTTTTACCCACAAGAGCACAAGTTGCTTCAACGCGGATTCCGCAGGCATCATCTGGTGAGGTGGGATGATGAGGTTGGCAGGTTACTTCTACATTGGTGAGCATAAGGGGATGACACAGGGGAATCAAGTCGCTAGCTTTTTTTGGCAGCCATGATACCTGCTATTCGAGCGCAGGCAAGCACGTCACCTTTCTTTGTCTCGCCTGATTCGATTAAAGCAAGTGTTTCAGGTTTCATAGAAATGAAGCCTTCTGCTTGTGCAATACGTTTTGTTTCATTTTTTTGGGGAAACATCAACCATGTGTGCTTCTCCGTTTGAATTGATGTGAGTTAAATGAGCGGTCATTTGGAATCCTTAGAACAAGAGAATAAGCAGTCAGTGCGTTTTTCGGATTAGTTATTTTGGAGCTATGCCAAGTTGTTTGAATGATAGCAGGTTCGGGGAAATCAGCAGGATGCCTATCCTCCAATTTTACTCATGGCGCGTCTGGTTCCTTTTTGATTATGATGGCTTTCTGGTTTGATGCGTAGCGCTTCATTAAGAAGGGCCTCGACGTCTTCGGTTTCTCCCTTTCGGAGTGCCGATTTAAGATCAAGCTCAGTATCGCTAAAAAGGCAAGGACGCAGTTTTCCATCAGCGGTTAGTCGAATGCGATTACAGCTGGCGCAAAAGTGATTTGACATTGCCGAAATAAAACCGATAGTTCCTTGAGCTCCTTCAATTTTCATATATGAGGCGGGTCCCCATCCATAGGGAGATTTTCCATCATCCGAAGAGTTGAGAGGGATAATATCGCCCCAACCTTTTTCTTTGATCCGCTCGCGTAAGTTCTGCAGTATTTCCGAAGTGGGTACAACATCATCTTCGGTCCACGGGAGGTTATCTGACTCAGAAGTGGTGTTTTGCGAACAGGGGTAAGGGTAGAGGGCTGGAGGTAGGTAGTCTTGCGTGTTTCCGATAGGCATGTATTCGATAAAGCGCACATGGAGAGGTTTTTCGCGTGTTAGCTGAGCAAAGGTAAGCAGATCCTGTTGTAGATGACGCACAACAACAACGTTGATTTTGACTGGATTGAAGTATTCAAGCGCGACCTCTATGCCTGTTAAAACCTCATCGAGGTTTCCACGGCGCGTAATAGCGTGATATTGTGCAGGATCAAGAGAATCGAGTGAGATGTTAACGCGATCCAGTCCTGCCTCTTTTAATTCGCTTGCCATTGTAGGAAGCAAAATACCATTGGTGGTAAGAGCGATACTTTCAATTTCAGGGATTTGCTTCAGCTTTCTAATCAGATCACTGATGCCTTTTCTGACAAGCGGCTCTCCACCGGTGAGTCGTACATGCTTGATCCCTCTTTTAGCAGCAATGCGTACGATACGTTCAATTTCTTCCAAGGATAGAATGTCGTGGTGGTCAAGTGAAGGCACGCCATTTTCTGGCATGCAATACACGCAGCGAAGATTGCAGCGATCGGTAAGTGAAATGCGCAAATAATCTATGGTTCTTCCAAGATTGTCGTGGAGAATAGTTGAGACAGGAGCGCAAGATGCGTATTGGGAATTCGACGACAAAGTTTTACCGTCCTTTTCGGATGGCCTACAAGGAGTGGTATTTTGCGCCAAAAAAGACAATGCTTCTCGATTCAAAAAGGTTAACGGTCAACAAAGTATAAGCCATCTTTATCGAGTTGAACGAGGCAGACTTCACCCACTTCGGGCAATGGTTTTGTAGTAGTAAGTTTGTTTATATGCCACTGTATGGGAGGAATACTAGATTCGCGCGAGGTATATTTTTCTTCCCTATCTTTTGTTGCGAAAGACTCTTGGAGTTTAGTTTGGGTTTCCAGTTTTGTTTCTGTCTTGGAATCGGAAATAAAAGAAATGAGCAAGGTACGTTCAAAGCGCGAGTCGCTTACGTGGTTTATTCGTACCGAAAACGTATTGGTTCCTGGTTTTTCTGCGTGATGAATAAATTTTGCCCGCATGCCACAAAAGGCAACGTTTTCCGATAAGGGCTGAACCGAAGTTACGGTAATGCCCCATTCAGGCAAAAAGGCATGATGAGGATCAAGATAGGTGGCGGGCGTGGTGTTTTTGCAGCCCGAAAGACGTAAGGTTGCAAGCGTCTGAGGTTCGTAAATAATACGTTCCTTAGTGTCTATTTCTTCGAGGTGGCCCTCGGATACGACAGCAATACGATCGCAAAAACGAAAGGCTTCATCGATATCATGGGATACGTATAATATGGACCCTTCGTATCGCTCAAAAAGCTGAAGAAGATCTTGCTCAAGGCCACTTTTTAAATGGGCATCAAGCGCCGAAAAGGGCTCGTCAAGCATTAAGATTTCCGGTTGAGCTGCAAGCATTCGGGCGAGGGCAACACGTTGTTGCTGACCGCCTGAAAGTTGTAAGGGGTAGCGTTTTTCCCGAATTTTCTCCAACCCGAAACGAGCTAATTGTTCGTCGATCAAGGCGTCGCGGTTGGCGCTGTCGAGCTTTGGACTTAATCCAGCAGCAACATTTTGTCGCACGGTTAAATTAGGGAAAAGCTGATAGTTTTGGAACAGCAAAGCAGTTTTGCGTTCTTGGGGTTTCAAGTTGATGCGAGCCTTTTTCCCCGATGCTTTATCGAAAAAGACGGTATCGTTTACGACAATTTTCCCTTCATCGGGCGTTTCGATCCCAGCGATTGAACGCAAGGTGAGAGACTTTCCGCATCCGGAAGCTCCCAAAAATCCAAGCGTTTCGTTGCCGGCTTCAAAAGCAAGATCAAGTTTAAAGCCGCCGAAGTCTTTTGAAATATCAACACTAAGACTCATCGGATACCTCTTTACGACGATAGCGAGTAGTGTGTTTGCTCCATACATTGATGATAAAAATGACCAGGAAGCTCAATACGATAACAACGATGGTCCAGAAAAGGGCCACATCGGTGTTTCCGCCCATCCACTCAAAGTAGATTGCGATTGGGATTGTGCGGGTAATGCCAACATAGTTGCCCGCAAGGAACAAGGTTGCCCCAAATTCTCCAAGGGCGCGCGCAAAAGCCAGCATAGTTCCTGCTGCAATAGAAGACCATGCGAGAGGAAGCATCAATCTGAAAAATACGCGCGACTCGCTCCAACCAAGAGTTCGTGCAGCATCAAGCATATCGGGATTGAGGCTTTCGAATGCTCCTCGAGCACTGCGGTACATCAGAGGAAATGCTACTACCACTGCGGCTATGACGGTTGCAGGCCAACTAAATATAAGCGGAAAACCAATCGCATTAAACCATTGTCCAATGGGGCTGTTGCTACCCAGGGCAAGCAAAAGCAGAAAACCGCAAACGGTAGGGGGAAGCACCATGGGGATGGTAAAAATTGCATCGAAGACGTTTTGCCATCGATCCGACAAGCGCAAAGACCACCATGCTGCCAAAATGCCCAGTATAAAAATAATGACAATGGCAGTAAGAGTGGTTTTGAGTGTTACCCATAGAGGAGAAAAATCAAGATCCTGGAAGAATTCTGCAAGGGCAGCAAATCCGGTCGCAGCTTGGGTGATAGCAGTTGTTTCGCTTGAGGAAAGTACGGCATAAGAAGCATGATTTAAGGAAATTCCCAATGAGGAATCAGCTTCGCTCACGTCGCTGCCATCGGCTCCGATAACGAAGGAGTAACTGCGATCGTCGACAACTTGATTAAAGGAGAAAACCAAGCCTTCAACGGAATAGACTTCTTCACTGGTGAAATACCAAGGGATATCTGAGGCAATTTGTACATTTCCACCTGCAGCGTTGTCGTCGAGAGCGCGAAGCAACGTTTCAAGAAGTACGCAATCCTGTTCATCTTCCAGTGATAATCCCAACGCATCAAGCTGGGATTGCGGAACGTGAACAACAACAAATGAGTCTACGTCGATCAGTACGGTCATATTGTCGTGGGGCTGAATGTAGGTATATCCGCGATATACGCCATCGATTTTTCGATTAGTGCCTTTATTGGCGCGAGAGAATTCATCGGCGGCGTAAGGAGAATCGTCTACGACCGCTTTCTGTCCTTCAGCGGATACGGTCACAGAATACGAAGCTGTCTGACCGCTTTCGGATTCGGCCGCCCAAAGAGGGGTAGCACCAAAAACGGTCAGACAGATAAGTACGACTGAAAGAATGAGGTAAGCAGTGTAGGCGCGTAAAGTTTTCACGTTATCCACCTTGACTATGAAGAAAAAGCAAAACCAAAAACTCTTAATACAGAGCACTATACAAAAAGCAAAAAGCCCGCGAAAGGCAAGGTGCGCTCAGCGATTTGCCGGGCGCACCTTAAGAGCGGAGCACTAAATTACACTAATTCAAAGCCCCATTTACCCCAGATTTCCTGAGCTTCAGGAGAAGATACACACCAATCAAGGAATGCTTGAGCAGCACCATTGGAGTCGTCCATAGTGGTTACTGCGGCAGGATAAATAATATCCTTATGGGCATCTGCTGACACCGTGCAAACAACCTTAACGCCGCCGTAGCGTTCTACGTCAGAGCTGTATACGAAAGCAAGATCAACCTCTCCCGATTCAGCAAGCTTGCATACTGATCCAACTTTATCTGCCTCTTGAACCAGACCTTCGATTGCACCTGTGATTTGTCCATCGGTGCCGTTTTCGTCGGTGTAGCAACCAACGGAAGCCAAAGATTGACGAGCATAATTGCCCGCAGGAACATTGGCGTCACCTATGGCGATGGTGTAGTCGCCAGAGACCGCGTCTTCTAAGGTGATTTCACTAATGTCGTTGCTTTCCGCCGTTACGATAACGAGATCGTTTTTAAACATATCGAACTGAGAGCCATCAGAAACATTACCGTTTTCAATAGCATTGTTCATATTGCTGGTAGAAGCGGAAATAAAAATATCCGGCTCTCCGCCTGCTTTCATCTTTTCTACAAGCGTTCCAGATGCTTCGTATTGGGTATCAGCGAAAGTTACATTGGGATTTTCAGAAGTGTAGAGCTCTCGAACTTCGTTGAGTGCCTTTTCAAGAGAATTGGCAGCATAAATTTCCAGAGTTATTTCTTCAGAAGATGACTGATCTTCGCTTGTTGTGGATTGTGGGCTGCATCCAACCAAGCATGCTGCCACAAGTAAACAGGCAACAAGTGCGAGGATCTGTTTGGCACGTAGTTTTACTGTCATAGGTTTCTCCCTGTCTACATTATTCTCAACTGAGATTATCCTGACTTGAGAATAAATAAAACGAAAAAAACGTGCAGGAGAAAATCGCTATTCGGTAAGGTTTACCAGGTATAATACATTTCATGTGCAACGGGGTATGCCTGGAGGGCGTTATGGGGTTTGAAACACTAGAAGTAGATTTACATATCATCATACGTAACAAAACGACCGATGCTCATGCTCCTGCTTTTGGTAGAGGGGTTGCGCAACTTTGCGAGTTAGTAGAAGAAACCAGATCTCTTAATAAGGCATGTAAATCAATGGGCATGGCTTATAGCAAGGCGTGGCGCATCATACGTAATACCGAAAGCTCTCTTGGCATTGCTCTGCTTGAGCGAAAAGGAGCTCATGGTTCAGTTTTAACGCAGGAAGCGAAAAGGCTTGTAAAAGCATATCGACAGACGGTTGAAGCTCTTCAAGAAACCGCACAAAAAGCCTTAAACGATGCTTTGGAAGAAGCCGACTGAAAAGGTATCCAGCAAGAATCTACTCGTAGCGTTATTTGTTACGGTAGGCAGCTGGGATCTTGGGAAAATATTTTCTCTGCGCGAGCTAAATCTTCGGGGGTGTTGATATTAAGGAAGCTTCCTCCATAGCGAACGCATTTTATGGGATGAGTGCAATCGATCATTGCGTAGTTAAGCTGCGCTATAAATTCTCGAACGCGTGCTTGGCGGGTGTTTTTTGCCATAAAGGGTTCAAGGGTAGCGAGACAAGGTTTCTTTCGATACACAGCAGCGAAAGGTTCTATGCCGTTTTCTGTTTTCGGGAAAAACAACATCATAAGATTTTTGATGGATTGGTCGCATATAAAGCGCTTCCTGAGCAATAAGCGGGGCAGGTATATCTATCATGTCGCAAGCAACCACGGCAACAAGATCATGATGTGCAGATGAGAGTGCCGTATATATTCCAGGAAGAGCTCCTCGTTCAGGAAGCAGATCGGCAACAAAAGTGATATCAGGGTATTCCTGTTTAAGGGCCTGGAGTCGTTCTGGGGCATTGGTAGTAATGATGAGCTCATCTGCAAGTGGTACAAGACGTTCCACCGCTTGCTGAATAAGGGGTTTGCCCAAAAAATTAAGTGCTTCTTTGGGTGTTCCCATCCGCTTTGATTCACCTCCTGCTTGAATGACAACACTCAAAGGTGGTCTTGCAAAATGGTTTTGAACAAAAGTCGCAAGTGAAGATATGTCGCTGAAGGTGAACGAGGGAATATGGAGTAGCTTTGTGGCGGTGATTACTTTTTCTATGTCGGAAACCACTGCTACAGGACGTGCTTTTGGTGAGGCTTCCCATTGGGAAATGCATTCATCTACTACTTGCATATCTCGAGGATTAGCTGCACGAAATAATTCTATGTGCTCTACGTTTGCTTTTCGGAATCCTTCGATGAGCACGATATCGAAGCCAGAAAGGGTAGAGATAACCGATTCGCAAGAAAGAGGCTGATCTAGCTCTGTTACTTGTGCATAGCGCGTATCTGAAAGAATGGTTACAGAGCGTGCCCCTGCCATTCGATGGCGATATGAATCGCGTCCTGGAATGTCTATATCAAAATCGGGATGACCGTGATGCTTGACGCTTGCAACCGCAACGCCTCGTTTGGTGAGGATGGCAATGAGGTTTTCAAGCAAAGTTGTTTTACCGGAGTTTTTTCTACCGACGAAACTTAGTGCTGGTGAAGGAATGACGGGCTGTGGATTGGGGTTCAAAACGCGCATATGAAACCTTTTGTCTAGAGATGATAGAGCTCGGTCTCGGTAACAATCTTTGTTTTAATGGTCTCAACGAGTTTGGTCAGTGCATCTACCGCGTGGGGTCGAATATCTGCCCCAATCAGTATATACATCAAGGAATCGCCTACCGGTACCGTTCCTTCATTAAGCCACGCCCGAATGTAATAAACTCCTTCCCATGTGCAAGCTTCTTGGAGTGCTTGTGCAAGTTTTTGTTTGTCGTAGGTGAAATCAACTGCTACCACCTTACGGGATCCTTCTTCAACTTTAGAAGCGTTATTCGTGCTGCTTTCTGGGCGCACGACCCTTTTTGATGTAGCGCGTACAACGCCGTTGTGAGTAAGATACATCCCCACAAAAGGGGCGAGGGAGTCCTTCTTTGCTTCTGTGAGCCAGAGGTGCATATTTGGTTCTGCGGAGGATGATTCCAAAATAGGAATAGGTAGTAAATTCTGATCTTTTTGGTTTTCTGCCAACGTATCAGTCATCAAGACCCTTTCCTCGACTTTTAATTTGATCTGGTCATATTGTTACATATTGTGGTTTATTGTGATGGCAAAACAGATCTTGTGGCAAAAAGATTCGATTAAGCCGTCTTAGGAAGTTTGGGAGCTCTCACTACCTAGGTGCTCGGGTTCAAGATCAAAGAGCTTTGCAGGTGAAATATTGCTTTGGAGAGTAATTGCATGTTGTGGACAAACGTCTTCGCAGAGGTGGCACTGGATACAATCCGAACAGCGAAACTCATGATGGGGTCCTTTGGGTACTGAAGATTTCAAACTAAAAGACAGTTTTAGTTCTGGAGATTCTCCGGTATAGACAAGCGCTCCAGTAGGGCATACCTGCGCACAAATACCGCAATTTTGACAGGTATCTTTTATCGTTACTTGCCCCCAAAACCTGGTATCCATATGCAGAGGTAGAGCTGTAAACGTCTGATCAAGAAAGTGATAAAGGACGTTTAAAAGAACCATATTTCGATAGGGATAGAACGTGTCGAAAATGCCAGGGATTGAAGCAAAACGTTTAGCGGGTGTTTCTTCGATATCACTTGAGCTCTTTTGCGAGTCAAGTGCCGTGGATGCTACGGTAAATCCGATATGTTTAAGTGACGAGCTTGCGCTGCTTAAAAATCCTCTTCTTGAAAGGCCATCCGATTTTTTGTCGAAGGGGAATGAACTTTCTTCTTTTGAGGTTTCGATCTTATGGATGCAAACAAGGGAAACGTTTCCTAGAGTCGCAAGGTTCTGTGCGCTGTTTTGAGTTTTTTCTATAGTTGCAAGTGCCGTTTTGTTTTTGCAGAGATTGCATTCATTGCTTAGGAGATGAAGCGAAATTCCGTAGGAGGAGCAGAGTAAATAATGCGCTTCATCAAGGTGTGCGAGGCAGGGTAATACGATTAGATGGTTCAGTGCCTCATGGGCAAGGGGATGGTTTTGACAGCATATCCACAAATCTGGGGGAAGAGCATTGCGCGCATCTAGGGATTGCAATTCAGAGGCAAAATGTTCAAGAGGTAGAGCTGCCGTCTGAATTGCTTGAGTGGGACAGACGTTTGCGCAGCAGCCGCATTCTTTACACCGATCTTTATCTATTGTTAAGTGGTTGCTCTCTTTACTGATTGCTTGGGTAGGGCAGATCTCTTGGCATTTTGTGCAGGAGGCATTGTGATTTCTGACGCAGACACAGCGCCCTACGTCAAGCGAGAGCATCTGAGGAGATAACTTATCGAGAATATGTTCGGCATCGGAAATCGTTACCACGAATATGCTCCTAAAAAAACTTTGTTAAATGTTAATTATTCTCCAATGAGAATAATCGTTTGAGTTGAAGCTTGCTTAATTTAGCCAGACAATACCTTTAGGGAGATCATAAAGCATTATCTAGAGGGGGATTTCGAAGTTTATTCTAAGCCGTAGTCTGTTGTGATGCGGCGTTCTTTTTTGGTGAGTTTATTTATCCAACGAAAAATAGAGGAAGCAATAGAGGAGGAGCAATGTCTAGCACAGATGGTTCCAGCGGTGGCATCACGCGTCGCGGGTTCTTGAAGGGCGTAACTGCTGCGGGTGCGCTAGGGCTTGGTCTGAGTGGTATGACATCTACAAGGGGATGGTTGCGCGAAGCTTCCGCTGAAGAGACAGTGGAAGAGCGTGTCGCTTATACCTATCATCAGGCTCACTGCGGCGGAATGTGCCCTTTAAAATGCACCGTACGTGATGGTAGGCTGGTGATGGTTCAGCCAAATGATGCCTGCGCGATGGATCGCCTTAAGACTATTTGTTTAAAGGGTATCTCGGAAGTGCAGCACATTTATGGGGACGGACGCATTCAGGCGCCTTTAAAACGAGTAGGCGATCGTGGAACTAACCAATTTGAACAGGTTTCCTGGGAAGAAGCTCTTGATGATATCGCGAGTCATATTAAACAAGCGCAGGATACCTATGGTAAAAATTCGGTAGTAGTAACCACTTCAAGCGAAACCGATTGCGTATTTTTGCAAGCGATGTTAGGTGCTCAAGGTCGTGGCAATACGGGAATCGATATTGGGTATGGCAACGGCCTAGATCCGTCTATGGGCTTAGGCGGAGGCTATGCTATGAGTACTCCCGAAGCACGAGATTGGGTTAATTCGAAGCTGGTATTGACAGTTGGTTCAAATTTCTGCGAGTCAACTTTGCCTCAGGTTCGTCTTTTCTTCGAGGCGAAAGAAGCGGGCGCAAAAATGATTACGGTCGATCCGCATTATTCAACAACGGCAAGTAAATCTGATGAATGGATACCAATTGAGCCTGGAACTGATGCGGCGTTGTATTTCGGCATGATTGTCCACATCGTAGAGCAAGGTCTCATAGATCAGGACTTCATGAAGCAGCATACGTCATATCCGTTTTTAGTGGATGTAGCAACTGGCAAATTAATACGCGAACACGAGCCGCAGATGGTGGTCGATGAAGAGGGTAATGAAGCTCCTGAAGATGGTCAGGCTGATCCGTTTTATGTGATTGACGAAGCAACGGGGGCGGTGGTGCCTTATCAACAGACCACTAATCCTTCTTTGAGCGGTACGGTTGAATTCCGTGGTGCCACCGTTCGTACGGTATATGATTTACTGCTTGATTCTTTGGCGAACTATTCGGTTGACTGGGCATCCGAGATTACGGGAATTCCCGCTGAAAAGATCAAGGAGCTTGCAGAATTATATGCAGAAGGACCTTCGTCTCTTGCACTTGGTTGGGGCGGAAACGACAAGATCGCCAACGCTGATGTCGCGGGTCATGCCGCTGCGGTTCTGGTTGCCTTAACTGGCAATGTTGGCAAACCAGGTACGGGTGTCGGAGTGTATGTAGGTGGAACCTACAATTGCCATACGGCGGCTTTAGGAGAATGGGCACTGCCTGAGGATATGGTTGCTGCCGAAAATGAAATGGCAAGTTACGACATGCGCACCAAGGAAAGTAACGCGCATGTTCTCATTGCTGCAGGTGATGATCTGTGCCAGCACTATGGCAATATGAATGTGTCAACCGCGTGGGCAAACTCACTTGACTTTATCGTTTCGATTGATCCCTATTTCACTGAAGGCTGCAAATGGGCAGACTATGTTTTGCCTTGCACAACTCGTTTTGAAAATGACGAGGAATACGGCAATATCAAAAATGGTTACAACCAGATTTTGCTTCAGGAAAAAATCATTGATCCTTTGTTCGAGGCGAAGACAGAACTATGGATTCAGCGCGAATTAGCAAAGCGCCTTGGTTTTGAGAACGCCCTTCCCGCAACTTCTCGTGAGAGGGTAGATGCTATTTTGTCGACTTCAGAAGACGAGGCGATCAATACGCTAACTGTTGATCAGATTGCTGAAAATCAAGGAGTTTGGCCTATCGAAGGCGCCGAAGAGTGCAGGCGTGTCTTGGAAGACTACGCGTTCGTAACCGATTCGGGTCGTATGGAAGTATATTACGATTCTCTAGTCGATTACGGTCAGGCGTTGCCTGCATGGGAGGCTCCGGTAGAGATTACCAGCGACAATCCACTGCGTGAAACTTATCCGCTGCAGCTTTCAAATGTGCGTACTCGTTTCCAGATTCACAATCAGTTCCAAAATGCTGAGTGGATTAAACAATACTATCGTCCAACGATCGAAGTGAATCCGCAGGAATTAACCTCCCGTGGTCTCCAGACCGGGGATGCAGTTCGTGTATTTAACGATCGTGGTGAATTTAAAGTGTATGTAAACGGCAACGAATCTATTCGTCCGGGATGTGCTCGTATGTATGAGCTCGCAATGGGTGATTTCACGATCGAAGGGAATATGCAATCAGTTACCAACGATGCCATGCTTGAACGTGGGTATAGTTTGATGTGTGGCCCGGTCACTCCTTTCTCTGACACCCTTGTTCAGATCGAGAAGGCATAGGAGTGAGTCATGACTAGATTAGCTTTAGCAATCAAACTTGATCGCTGCGTGGGCTGTCATACCTGCGCCAATGCGTGCAAGATGAGCAACAATGTTCCCGATGGAATGCTGTGGAATCGTATTCTTACCGAAGATTGCGAAGTGATGGATGGTGCTCAAGGTACGTATCCAGATTTGTCACGCACCTACTTGCCGCTTTCTTGTCAACACTGTGAAAATCCTGCATGCATGAAGGTGTGCCCAACAGGGGCAACCTATCGGGACGAAAAAGGCCGTGTTGAAATCGACTACGACAAATGCATTGGTTGTCGTATGTGCATGGCGGCTTGCCCCTACAACGCACGTGTTTTCAATTGGCAAGAACCCGAGCGTTCTACAGGCTTTAATTATGGCGATCGTGATGTGCCTGAGCGGCCGGTAGGAGTAATGGAAAAGTGCACGCTGTGTAAAGAGCGTATTGACCGCGGGGAGGCACAGCCTATGTGTGTGGAGTGCTGCCCAGCGCGAGCTCGTGTTTACGGAGACTTAGATGATCCTAACTCAGAGATTTCTAAGCTGCGTCGTGAAGGCAATGTCCGCATACTTCTTGAGGAGAAGGGCACGGATCCTCAAGTGTTTTATCTGCAGTAGGAGGCGCTTCAGATGCAATTCTTCGAGAAAGTAAAAGACTCCGTTGTGCAGTCTTCTTCAAAAACTAAAGGTGGTCTTGCTGTTCTAGCGGTGCTTACCGTTGTCGGTGTAGCTGCTTGGATCTACCAGCTTTTTGTAGGTCTTGGGGTAACCGGCATGAATAATGCCACATCGTGGGGTCTCTATATTGCGATGTTTATGTTCTTTGTGGGGCTTTCTGCTGGCAGCATGATTGTTGCTTCTGCGGCGCATGTTTTCAACATTGAATGGCTTAAAGCAATCACCTTACCTGCATTGATCTGTGCGCTTGTTGGGATATGTGCCGGAGGCATTTCGATCCTTTTAGATATTGGTGGCTTACCACGAATTTGGCGCATGATCGTAGGGGCGAATTTTGCGAGCCCTCTCCTTTGGGATATGTGTGGTATAACGCTCTTTATTGTGGTGAACATCATATTCTTGGTGTTCTTGGTACAGGGAAAACAAGTACATAAAATTGCTTGCGTTGCTCTGCCTGTTGCCGTGCTGGTGCTTTGTGTTGATGCTTGGATCTTTGGTCTCCAGGCTGCTCGCGCCTGGTATTCGGCGATTATGGCACCGATTTTTATCGCGTCAGCGCTTGATTCGGGGCTATCGTTGATTCTCATTGCGCTTGCGATTATGCAAAGAGCGAAAATTTACCATATAGCACAGGAAACCAGTAAGAAGCTGGCGGGACTTTTGGCAACCTTCATTGCAGTTGATGCATTTCTGATTGGTTGTGAGATTCTAACCATGGCTTATCCAGGTGGCGAAGAAGCGGTTGCTTTAAGTCATATGACTACTGGTGCGACCGCGCCTTTCTTCTGGTTTGAAATAATTTGTGGCTTACTGGTGCCCTTCCTGATTTTAGTGTTTGCAAAAAATCGAGAGAAAACATCTTTGGTAGTATGCGCAGGAGCCTTGGTTATCGCAGGGGTATTCTGCAAGCGAATTTGGTTACTTCTTACTAGTTTTATTACCCCTAACGTAGAGGGTGCTTTGGGAATTACGCTCGGTACTCAGAATGCCGCAGCGGGAGGAGTGGCAAGCATATGGAGCGTAGAAGGGTTTTACTTCCCGACTCCTATTGAGCTTCTTATCTTTGTAGGGGTAACTTCGCTTGCTATTTTGGCGCTTACTATACTGATGAAAGTGTTTGTTTCCGACGTGGCAAATAAATAAAGAGATCTATTAGTAAAAGACCTGTGAGCCGATGTGCTTTACCTTAGTAAGAGTGGATGCGTAATCAGTATGCAAAGCAATAGGGCAATAAACAGAGAAATATCGAGTGAAGAAAAGGAGCCTGCACAGATTGATTCTGGGCAGGCTCCCGAATTGGTAGATGCTTCATCTCAAAAAGAAATCTTAGAAGGCTATGCTCAACGTTTTGCCTTTTTAGGCAATTCCCTTCTTTCACCCATGAGTCAAACCTCAGCGATAGGGTTAGAGCCAGATTTTTGGCTACAGTTTCCTGTTCTTGAAGACCAGCATGTGAGAGCTTCTTGCGAAAAATTAGCAAAATGGGCAAAAACTTATAAAGGAATACCGACTAAAGAGGGCGCCGAGAGTATCGAAGAGAGTGTGAAGGATCGAAAAAGTCAGGAAGATCTGACGATCCAGCAGAATCTGGGGACTCAACAAAATTTGGAAACCCAACAAAATCTGGCAACTCATCAAAATTTGGAAACCCAACGAAAAGTTACAGGAGTCTCGGTCGAGTTTACGCATCTTTTTGTGGGGCCTCCGCGACCAAGCGCCTATCCATGGGAAACGTTTTATCGTGGAGAGGGCATAACTAACGGCTTTGGTCACGCAACGCTTGAAATGAAGCAAGCACTTCAAGAAATAGGATTGAAGCTCGACAATAAAAATAATCAGTATGAGGATCATATAGGAATAGAGCTCCTCTATATTTCAGAACTCTGTTCTAAAGGAATAGATGCAGTAGTGGCGCATAAAAGCTTTATTGAAGCTCATCCTCTTTCGTGGATAGACAAGCTTCAAGCATCAATCCATGCAGAAAATCCAGGAGGATATTTCGATCTGGTAGTCGGACTTACAAAACAGTTATTGATAAGTTTTAAAAAGAATATTCTTTAAAGTACCAGGTCATTATTGATTTCTGATACCATCCCAAAACTTTTTTCCAAAAAATTGAAAAAAGTTGTTGACAGGCATGGGGGATGAGAGTAAATTATCTCCTTGCGCGAGCGGCCCTGCCGCGAGCGACACAGAAGTTCGGAAGAACTTCTAAGGCTTAGATAAGAACCTTCACAACTGGATACTGTGAAACTAAGAAATTAGTAGGAATAT
>ENA-OQBD01000215-OQBD01000215.1-human-gut-metagenome-genome-assembly--contig:-NODE-215-length-32920-cov-3.982283_pt1 | contig 32920 bp, 35 predicted proteins | sample MGYA00242742_ERZ504543 | MGnify/ENA primary metagenome ERZ504543 (study PRJEB26092, sample SAMD00036239) | human gut metagenome | host: Homo sapiens | study: EMG produced TPA metagenomics assembly of...
CCTTTCGGATGGCTTAACTTTTAGTTTGGCGAAGTTGAATACCTACTTATAGAGGGATTCTATTCCAGAAGTCGTACGCTGTTATGCGCGCTCGATCTTGCCAGCCTTCATGCACTTAGTGCAAACATTTGCACGCTTAACTTTACCGTTAACCTTGATGGTAACCTTCTGGATGTTAGGACGGAAGGTGCGGTTGCTTACGCGATGAGAGTGGCTGATGCTACGACCAGCGACGGGTGCTTTACCGCAGATCTCGCAAACTTTGGACATTCTAAATCAACTCCATTTACTCTGATATTTGGTACGGTTAGATACCGTTGATTTCCAAAAGCCCAAATACTATACCACAGCAATTTAAATCGTCCAAGTTATTTCTTTGTGAGTTTTTCTTGAAAGTCTTTATCCCATTGTGAAAATAAAGAAAAATAGTTAGTCAATCGAAGTAATAGGTGTTGCTTCGATGCGTAAACGCGCTCTCTCGTAATGTCGAGTGTTGTTTCCGCTATACTAATAACTTGGTCGTAAGTCATTTGATGGCGGTTCGTCATCTTTGAAAGGACAGTTTATATGAGCAACGAAATTGCAGGCGACCTTGTCGTTTCTGAAGAAGTCATTGCTGATGTTGCAGGTCATGCTGCCACTCAGTGCTATGGCGTAGTTGGTATGGCAGCACCTAATGCGGTTGATGGTTTAGCAAAACTTTTGCCTAAGTCTCGTTTGCGTCGTGGCATTGTTGTTTCAACTGACGACGAGGGCACTTTGGTAAGTCTTTACGTCATTCTTGAACATGGGGTAAATATTTCTACCGTTTCTGAAAACCTCGTAGAGCAGGTTTCTTTTGCCTTAAAAGAATTTGTTCGTACTCCTTTTAAAGGCGTGGAGGTACACGTACAGGGAATTAAGGTTCGCTAAATCTTCTAAACAGAGCGGTTATAGGGTCCGCATAACGGCTGGTGCGCAGGGGGGATAGGCGTACTTGAAACATGTTGTGCGATCAGGTCAATTGAGGAGCTAGTAATAACAAATGAGCAACTATACGTCTAACGATATCGTTAATGCTATCGCTGCAGCAGCGAAAGCGTTAGCTGCTCGTAAAGAGGAAATTAATCGACTTAATGTTTTTCCCGTTCCGGATGGCGATACGGGAACCAACATGTCGCTTACCCTTGCTATGGTTGTTGAAAACTTGGCAAAACTGCCTATCGGCGCTACCGATGAAGAGCGCCGTCGCGCCATTACTTCGGGTGCTTTGATGGGAGCTCGAGGCAATTCGGGCGTTATCACCTCGCAGATCATGCGTGGTCTTTGCGAAGGTATCGCAAATCACGAAACCTTTGATCTCGTTGCTGTTGACGATGCCTTTGATAGAGCGGTTGAAGTAGCTTTTAATGCGGTTCGTAAACCTGTTGAAGGCACTATTTTAACGGTTTTACGCGATACCGCTTCAGCAGCGCGAAAGGCTCGTAAAAAGAAGATGGAGCTTGAAGAGGGGCTTCGTTTTATCGTGGGAGAGGCTTATGCTTCTGTCCAACGCACTCCTGATCTTTTGCCCGTTCTTAAAGAAAACGGCGTAGTCGATGCGGGCGGTTTCGGTCTTGCAATTTTCTTTGATTCCTTTGTGTCTGCCTTAACGGGTCGCAGTGATACTTTAGGTGATGAGCTCGCTTTTGCGCGCACTGCTGCTCCTAAAGTAGAAATCGAGCAGATTAATGACTGGGAGGGCTCTGCCTATATGTATTGCAACGAGTTCCTCGTTGACTCTGATACGCTTGATCCTGAAGAGGCGCTCGATTTCTTGCATACGATGGGCGACTGTGAACTTTGCGTTGGTTCGGTTCCTAAGTTTAAGGTTCATGTTCACTCCAACACGCCTGATAAAGTTCTTGCTTACTTCTTAGAGCGAGGTCAGATTTCTGAAGTATTCATTCATAACATGAAGCTTCAAAGCGAAGAGCGCAGTGTAAAGCTTGAACAGGAGCAGGAAGCAGAAACAAAACCAATCGGATTTGTTGCCGTTGCTGTTGGTTCTGGGAATGCTGCAATTCTCGAAAGTCTAGGCGTTGATTATGTTGTTTCTGGCGGTCAGACCATGAATCCTTCTACGAAGGAATTGCTTGATGCTGTTAATTCCGTAAACGCCGAAGCAGTTATCATTTTACCTAACAACAGCAATATCATAATGGCTGCTCAATCTTGTTCTGAGGTTTCCGATAAACCTTGCGCTGTGGTGCCAACCAAGAGCGTTCCCGAAGCATTTTCGGCAATGTTTGCGTTTGATGAGACAGCTTCGCTTGAAGAAAATGTAGAGGCTATGACTGAAGCACGTGACGAAGTTAAAACAGGCGAAGTTACGCGCGCGATTAAAGATTCAAAAGATGTGCATGGAAATCCCATCCACGATGGCGATGTTATCGGTATTGCTGATGGAGAACTGGAAGTAGTTTCAGATTCAATTGAAGATGCCACTATGCGTATATTGGAAGTACTCGAAGCAGAGGACGCTGACACGCTTACCATTCTTGCAGGTGAAGATTACACCGATGATGCCTTCGAGGCGCTTATCGAACGCATTGAAGAAGCGTATGAGGATCTTGAGATTGATTCTCATCGCGGAGAGCAGCCTTTGTATCCTATTGTTCTTTCTGTTGAGTAAAGCAAAGCGCTTTCCTTTCTACGACAAGTAGAATCGAGATGTTATCTTGGTAAAGGGGCGGCAATCCCTGTGAATTCTAAATCTCATGAATATTCGAAGGCGGAACAAGGTACCAACCTTGACCGCCTTCATGCTTCTTTGTTACTTGATGCTTCGGTTGGCGTGGTAAAACAGATAAGCGATACGCGAGCTCGTATTCTTTATCGATCTTTTGGAATAAAAACCGTTCGCGATTTATTGCAGCTTTACCCTCGACGCTATATTGATATGTCCTGTGTTGTTCCTATTCAGCAGGCTGAAATAGGAAAGTCATATACCATTTTTGGAACGCTTTATGAGATAAAGCAAAAACGCCCAAAACCGCGCTTAACACTGGTTGAGCTATCACTGCTTGATGAAAGCGGGCTTCTGATCGTAACGTGTTTCAACCAGCCTTGGCTTGCTGAAAACCTCCATAAGGGTGAGAGGATTTCGGTATCGGGAAAAATTGAATTTTCATACGGGTTTAAACGGATGGTGAACCCTTTAATAGTGGCGCACGAGGAGGGTGAAGCTGAAACAGGCGTGGTGCTACCCGTTCATCCTTCGGTTGCTAAAATTCCTCGTACCACTATGCGTCGCATGATCTCGAATGCGCTCTCTGGGATACAGGGGCTTTATGATCCGCTCCCTCTTTCTTTGAGGGCGCGTTACCGTCTCTATTCTCGCTATCAGGCTTACCGAGGCGTTCATAATCCTGTTTCTATTTCCGATGCTAACCAGGCGCGAAGGCGTCTTCGTTATGAAGAACTGTTCTTTTTGGAATTGGAGCTTATTGATCAGGAACAGAAACGAATAGCGGGAGTTAAGCCCTTTCAGCACCAGATACAAGGTCCCTATCAAGATGCCTTGCGCGCATTGTTGCCTTTTTCTCTTACCCAGGATCAAGAGACGGCAATAGCTGCTATTTCTGAAAAAATGTCAGAAGACTATCCTATGAATCATCTTCTTCTTGGAGATGTAGGAACGGGAAAAACAATAGTTGCTGCTTTTGCTCTTGCTGCCTGTGCGGACACGGGAACACAGGCGCTCATGATGGGTCCAACAGAGGTACTGGTCCAGCAATACGGTGCGACGCTTGGTCCTTTGTTTTGACCAAATGGGGGTGAGTTGGGGCATCTTGACAGGATCAACCCCCTCATCGCAGCGCAACGAGTTGTTGTGTGAACTCTCGGAAGGACGCCTACAGGTTCTTTTCGGTACTCACGCGCTTTTAGAGAATGAGGTAAGGGTTGCTCGCTGTTCGCTTGTTTGTATAGACGAACAACAGCGTTTTGGTGTTGAACAGCGCCAAGCCCTAATAGATAAGGCTCCTGGAGCCGATATTTTATCCATGACCGCAACTCCTATTCCACGTTCATTAGCGTTAGCGTTGTATGGGGGACTCTCGTTGTCGTACTTGCATGCTGCTCCCGCTAAACAAGGGGGACGATCAACGACTGTCTGTCATTTTTCTCAAGAAGGAATAGCTTACGATGCTTTTACGTGCAGCGCTTGAGCGTGGAGAGCAGGCCTATGTAATTTGCCCGCTTATCGGTTTGGATCTTGAAGATCACGAAACTGGTCAGCAAGAGGAAGAGGCAGGTAATCAATCCATAATTGAGTACGCAGCAATTGAGTGGGATATAGAACATGATGAAGTAGGAGATACTCTTTCGGCGGCTACTCTTCATGCAAAAATCCTCCAAGAACAAATTGTTCCAGGGGCCAGAGTGGGACTTCTTCATGGCAAGATGAACTCGCAAGAAAAAGCTCAGATTATGGAAGAATTTCGACAGGGTTCAATTCAGGTTCTTGTTTCTACTACGGTTGTTGAAGTGGGTGTTGATGTTCCGAACGCTACGGTAATGATTATTGAAGATGCTGACCGATTTGGATTAGCTCAGCTTCACCAGCTTCGCGGTCGTGTGGGAAGAGGTAATCTTTCAGGATTGGTGTTTTTAGTCTCACGTTCAAAAGCTCCTCAGTCACTTGAGCGTTTGCGTATTATGGAAAAAGTCGATGATGGCTTTGAGCTCTCGGAATATGATCTTTCCTTGCGTCGAGAAGGAGATATTTTCGGAAATCGACAACATGGACGTTCACGCCTGGCGCTTGTAAATGTAATACGTGATAAAGCAATTATTGAGGCAGCGTATCACGATGCACGTGCCTGTTATCGTGGGCAAGGTTTATCGCAGGAAGAGCATCGTTTGATAATGAATGAATTGAAGATAGTCGAGAAAGCGAGGGGTTGATGAGAATCATTGCGGGGCAGTATCGGGGCAGGCCACTGAAAACCCTTAAAGGATCTAATACTCGTCCTACCACCGACCGAGTAAGAGAAGCACTCATGAGTTCTCTCTTTAGTGCGCGTGGTGGCTTCGAAGGAGCCTGTGTGCTTGATGCCTTTGCGGGTTCTGGTGCACTTGGCTTGGAATGTTTGAGTCGCGGAGCTTCGTTTTGCGTTTTTTGCGAACAGGATAAAGAAGCCTATCGGATTGTTTCTCAAAATATCGCTGCGCTTGGTATTCCTAAAGATTGTTTTGCGCTTAAAAGAAATGATGCTTTTTCGCTTCCTGAAATGACTAATCCTGTTTTTGATTTGCTGTTTTTTGATCCTCCCTACGCGTATGATCCAGTGGATATCTCCGCTTTGCTTGGTCGACTTGATGAAGCGGGTTATATCGCCGAAGGAGCGCTTATCTGTTATGAGTACGCGAAAAAAGACGCCTCTGCGGTTATTCAGGCTCTTGATGCGCTAAAATACGTGCATGTTTCTGTAAAAAACTATGGAGACACATCTCTTATAACCCTTAGGAAGGAACAGAAATGAAGAGAGCGGTTGTTCCGGGAACGTTTGATCCCATCACCGCAGGCCATGTAGATGTCATCAAGCGTGCTTCGCAAATCTTTGATGATGTGGTCGTAGCAGTAGCTCAGTCGGTAAAAAAGAATCCTATGTTTGATCTCGAAACAAGGGTTAGCCTTGCAACGCAGGCGGTAGCCGACCTTCCCAATGTCAGTGTTATCAGCTTTGATGGATTGCTGGTGGATTGCGTACGCGACCTTGATGCTCATGTCGTAGTAAAGGGCCTTCGTGCTATTACTGACTTTGAATATGAATTTCAGATGACGGCACTCAACTACGAATTGAGTCAAGATCTGGAAACGTTCTTTATTATGTCGCCTCCAAAATTTATGTATCTTTCTTCTTCGATCATTCGAGAAATGGCTTCAATGGGGGGCAGCATCAACGGTTTTGTTCCTCCTTGTGTTGAAGATGCACTGCGAGAATACTTTGCTGATGCCTACAAAAATTCGGGTAAATAAGGACTTCTTTTTAAATTTATGGAGACAATAAGGCTCTATCAGCGCACATAACGACGCTTTCTGATAGACTTTAAGGTTGTATGTTAGTATTTTTGCGTTAAGATAACTAATCGCGCTTATTTCCCGAAAAGCTCGGAAAGGTAATTTATGGACGAAACAGGAGTATTGAATCTTATTGATGAGCTTACGATGCTCATTGAAGATTCGAAGCCGGCTTTTGGTAAAAATAACTTAAGGCAGGTTGACGCACAGGCTGCTTTTGAAATTCTTGATGAAATTCGAGATACCTTCCCAAGCGAATTTGCTCAAGCTCGCCAGGTTATCCGTGAGCGTCAGGCTTTATTAGATGAAGCCGAAGCACAGGCAAGTCGCTTGATTGAAGATGCTCGTAGTCAGGCTATTACTATTGCAAGCGAGCAGGAAATTGTTCGCATCTCTCAGCAGCAAGCTGATGCCATTTTGGCTGAAGCTCGTGAGCTTGAGCGTGAAACACGCGCAGGTGCAGAAGATTACGCTGATGAAGTGTTTAGCCATGTAGAGCAAAGCCTCGATACAGCACTTAACAGCGTGCGTCGTTGCCGTGACCGCCTCAATGCAAATTCTCTTAATTCGGGTCGCTAATGAATAAACCTATTATTACTATTCCAGACGAACTCTTCGCTCCCGCGGAGAGCTTGTCATTTTCGGGCACCTTTTTGCTTCCCGAATTGACCTTAGGGGCAGATACCTATACCTTTGAACATCCTTTAAACTGGAATGTTTTGGTAAGTAATACAGGTGGTTCTCTGCTGGTCACCGGCATTGTTTCTGGGGATGCGGTAACTACGTGCGTGCGTTGCCTTGACCCTGCAGAGTATCGTCTTGAAGGGGAGGTAGAGGGGTATTTCACTATTCCTGGTTCTGATGTTGAGTTGACAGAAGAAGAACAGGAGGAATGTGAACCTTTAAATGAGGATCACACTATTGATCTCACTTCTCTGTTGGTAGCGGCGTTGTCACTTGAGCTACCTCAAACTCCTCTTTGTGATGATGATTGCAAAGGTCTTTGTTCGGGGTGTGGTGCTAACCTTAATTATGAAGAGTGCACGTGTGATAAAAGCGAAGTAGAAGAAGATTTCCACGAGAACCCGTTTGCAGTTCTTAAGAATCTCAAATTTGATGACGAATAAAGACAAGACTGCAAAGCGTTATCTTGTGATATGTTTTTGACTTCATAAAAAGTTTTTCTTGCTATTTGAATCTATCGTGTTTACAATGTTTTTTCGCGTGATGCAACTAACAGGTTTTAACCTGCATCATAGAAGGAGATTAATCATGGCAGTGCCAAAGCGTAAAACCGGTCGTGCTCGTACTCATGCACGCAGGAGCGAAAACGATAAAATCGCTCACCTTCTCGCTCTGTATGCCCACAGTGCGGTGAAGTAAAAACTTCCTCATCGTGTATGCCCTAATTGTGGCTTCTATCGTGATCGTGAGGTTATTCAGACCGCTTAGTGCATGCCTTGTTGGTGAATGGTACCCCCGGCGCTGACCGGGGGTTTTTTATATAAGCGGTTTATGACAAGTCCCCACTAAAGGAGATACGATGTCTGAGAAAGTAGTTATTGCTGTAGATGTACTCGGAGGCGATTTTGGGCCTCAGGTTGTTCTTCCTGGCATTGAACAAGCCCTTGAAGAAGACGAAAATCTCGAAGTTATTGCTTGCGGTCCTAAGGATGTAGTAGTTCCTTTTGCTGAAGCGCATGATCGCGTGCGTGCTCAGGCGACTACTGAAGAAATTACCATGGACGAGCATCCAGCTCAGGCGGTGCGTAAGAAGAAGGATTCCAGTTTAGTGGTTGGAAACCGTCTGGTGAGCGAGGGCGTTGCAGGTGGCTTTTTCTCAGCAGGATCTACAGGTGCCTGTCTTGCTGCTGCCACGTTAGTAGTAGGCCGCATTAAAGGCGTTGCTCGTCCTGCGCTCTGCACAATTTTGCCTTCTCCCTCTAAGCCTGTTGTGATGTGTGACGTAGGAGCTAATGCTGATTGCAAGCCTGCCTATTTAGTTCAGTTTGCCCAAATGGCAATTCCGTATGCAGAAAAAGTTGTTGGTATTACGGAACCTAAAGTTGCCTTGCTTAATATCGGCGAAGAAGAAACTAAAGGCTCGAAATTCGCACAAGAAGCCCATGCGCTTTTGCGTGAATCAGTACCAGAATTTGTGGGGAATGCAGAAGGGCGCGATCTTCTAACCGGTGAATTTGACGTTATTGTTACTGATGGATTTACGGGAAATGTTTGCTTGAAAACCATTGAAGGTGCGGCAAGTGTTCTCTTTAAGAGTATCAAAGATGTGATGATGGCTTCTCCGGTAAGTAAACTGGGTGCGCTTGCGCTGAAGGGCGGTTTGAGCGATCTCAAAAACAATCTTTCCGCCGATGAATATGGTGGTGCTCCGATTTTAGGGGTTAAGGGCGCTTGTTTGGTTGGCCATGGTTCATCAAATGAAACTGCAATTAAAAACGGAATTTTAGTAGCTGCGCGCACGGTTCGTTTGGATGTTTCAGGAATAATTGCACAAACGGTATCAACGGCACAATAGGTTAGCTACAATCAGGTAGGTACCCCCTATAACCTGATGTTTTAGAGGATAAGAACCTTTAAGGTATCAGATAAGCTTGAATACATTGCTTATTTAGCATGAGGTAGGTAGTTGCCAGGAAGTGCGTTGTTGCTTTTTGGCAACTATTAAATCGGACAAAGTTCGACAACAGTACCAAAACAAAACGTTACTTTTGGTACTGAAGGTTTTGAGATAGTAGAGTGATAGGAAACGGTGAAAGAACAACCACAACATACTGAAAAGCTCAATCGAGCACAAGAAATATTGGGTTATACGTTTTCAGATCGTTCTTTGCTTCTCGCGGCGCTTACTCATCCTTCTGCAGCGGAAGGCCATTCTATTTCTGATTCGTATGAACGACTCGAGTTTTTAGGCGATAGCATTTTAGGAGCTATTGTTTCTTATGAAGCATTCCACGCCTATCCTGATCTTAATGAAGGCGGGCTTACTCGTATCAAGGTTTCTTTGGTTTCGGGCGCTTCTCTTTCTAAAGTGGCAAGTGATTTAGGTATTGCTGATGTAATCTTCTTTGGTTCCTCTGAACGGGGGACAGGCAGACGTGGCTTGCATTCTGCTTTAGAAAATGTTTATGAGTCACTGGTTGCTGCATTGTATTTAGATGGTGGTTTAGCTCCCGCGATCGCTTTTGTTAAACGTACTTTGATCGTGCGCATGAGCACAGACATGGCAAAGGAACCTGAGAATCCAAAGAGTGTTTTACAAGAACGATTGCAAGAAGATGGTATTACTCCTACGTATCGCCTGGTCGAAACACAAGGCCCTCCTCATGATAGGACCTTTGTGACGCAAGTTTTCGTTGGCGTTCAGTCCATTGCTCGTGGTGTGGGACGTACGAAAAAAGAATCCGAAAGCCAGGCGGCAAAATCTGCTCTTGAGGTGCTAAGTTCCTTTTTTGAAGCTAAAGATTCGAAGGATAAAAAACGCAAGGCAGATGCTCGTGCTGCAATAAAGGCAGCAAAAGCCGAAGAAAAAGCACGTCGCCAAGCGGCTCAGCGTGCTAAGAAGCAGAAAAAACAACAACAGCAATAAGGGGCGTCTCGTGTATCTGAAGTCGCTTACCTTAAAAGGTTTTAAGTCTTTTGCTGATCGTACCGTAATGAAGTTTGAGCCAGGGGTTGCCGCTATTGTGGGGCCAAACGGTTCAGGTAAATCCAATATTTCGGATGCGGTTCTATGGGTTTTAGGCGAACGCAATGCAAAGAATCTTCGCGGTCAGTCGATGGAAGACGTCATTTTTGCGGGGTCTTCAGCTCGAAAACCTGTTTCGGTAGCTGAAGTAGAGCTGTTGCTTGATAATTCCGATGGAACGTTACCTGTTGATTTCAGTGAGGTTTCAATTGGGCGACGTATGTATCGCAGTGGCGAGAGTGAATACCTTATTAACGGTAATGTCGTCCGTCGCATGGATGTGTTGGATATTCTCCACGATTCAGGTTTAGGTACGGGGACCAATTCTATTATCTCGCAGGGCAATTTAGATTCGGTACTTTCCTCTCGCCCTGAGGACAGACGTGCACTTATTGAAGAAGCTGCAGGAATCCTTAAACATAAGGAGCGTAAAGCAAAATCTGAACGTAAACTTGCTCAGATGGATGCTCATCTTGATCGAGTACATGATATTACGGCAGAAGTGGAGCGACAGCTTAAACCTCTTGAGAGAAAAGCGCGCAAAGCGCGGACATATGAAGCTCTTTCTGCGGAAATGAAAGAGCTTAAACTTCAGCTTGCGGTCGACGAATTTGCGTTAGCTTGCAGAAGCAATGGGATGATACCTTAACTAAAGGAAAAAAACCTTCACTTCTGAACAGCTTCAGGTAAAAGAAGAATTGGAAGTTGCTGAAAAGGCACTTGATGATCTTCAGCAAACACTGCATGATCGAGGAAGCAAAGAGCTTGAGCTAAACGAGCGATATCGTCGTGCACAAGCTTCTTTTGAACGACTAAACTCTACCGCAATGCTCGTAAGGGAAAAGCGTTCTCATTTTTTGTCGGAAACAGAGCGCTTAACGCGATCGGTTGAAGAAAGTCGTCTTCGTCGTAGTGCGGCAGAAAAAGAGTTAGAGCAAGCTCACGATGCCGCAGTAGTCGCTCAAAAAGAATATACCCAAGCAGAAGAAACGCTGACACGTCTTGAAAGCGAGCATAAAGCGCAAACGGGACAGCGAAATGCTCTTCGCAAAAAAATCGACACTTTGATGTCTGAGCAACGTGGCCTTGTCCATCGTCAAGAAACTATCCAAGCAACGCAGGAGGCATTGCGGGAGAACTTATCTGAAAAACGTGCTCGTGCACAGGTGATAGATGTACAGGTTACTGATGCACAAAAACGTTTGGATTCTGCGCAAACGCAAGCTACAGAATTGCAGCACGTTTTTGAGGAACTCTCAAAACAGCACGAGCATCTGCAAGAACAAGAAACCTCTGCGCGTAACAGCTTGAATACTCTTGTTGTAAAACGCGACCAGGGGCGTTCTAATCTGGATGCTGCTCGTGAAGCATATACTCATGCTTCTGCCGAACGTACCGCACTTGAAGAGTTGGAGAGGGCTTCAGAATCGGCGAACCCACTCTTGGCCCATGTTCTTGATTCGCGTGCTAACCTTGCCCCTGATTCAAAAGTGCTTTCGCATGTAATAAAGGCGCCATCAAAATTCGACGGACTCCTAGAGATGCTTTTAGGTGACGATGTATATGCCCTTATCACCTCAAAAGCTTCGGAAGCTATCTCTTTGGGTCGTCAAGCGCTCGACTGTCAAGCGTATGGTGCTGCAAGCATTTTTACCTGTGAACATACTGCAGCTTTTTCAAACAAAGAAAACCTTTCTAAGGACAGCCAAGAGGAATACCGCCCCGAGAAGGGTTCTCGCTTAATTGATGAATTAGAAATTGATCCAAAGTATCGCGCGTTGCTCGAAACGTTTTTAGGTGATGTGTATGTGGTTGATACTCTCGCCGATGCTTTAGAGGCACAACGGCAAGATACTAAAGCTTCTCATAGATTTATATCTCTCGATGGTGCAATTGTGTATCCTCAGGGCAAAATAGGTGTTTCAAGGAAGTCCGAAGAGGATCAAAAAAATAGTGCACTTTCACGGAGGAGAGCGCTCGATCAGGCTCGTCAAACTGAACGAGATTTGCAAGAAACCTATGAGCGAATTCAAGCAGAAAATAAAACTCTTGAAGAAGAACTGCGCAAAGCTCAAACGGAATCTCTAAAACTTACTGAAGCGCTTGCGAGCAGCAAAGGTCGGTGTGAGTCAGCCGAAAGAGACGCGATACAGTCTGCTCAAAGTGTTGCTGAGTTTAAAAATGAGCTCACTGAACTTCTTCGTGAGCAACAAGCAAACGAAGCGTTTCTTGCAAAGGCCCAACCGGATTCTGACGAATTGGAAAAAGAGCTTGCTGAGGTTTTGGCAAAGCTTGAGCTCAATAAAGAAGAAGTTTCACAGGTTGAAAAATCACTTTCTCCTTTGCGCCGCACTATAGTAAGTCTTTCGGAAAAATTAAGTGACGCTCGTTTAGAGTCTGCTCGTTTATCGGAGCGTTTAGCGTACGCTTTGCGAATGGAGCAGACAAGAAGCCAAGAGATATCTTCCTCGACAAAAGAAGATGAACGGGCGTATCGTCGGATTGCGATAGCCCGAGGAGCAAGCCAGCGAGCTGATGCGCTCTTAGTAACCCTCGCTTCGCTTTCTGATGCTGCTTCGCTTGTTTCGCTTCGTTTGGAGCAGGAATCCCAAACTGAGCAAAACGCTTCTCGAGAACTGCATGACAACATTGCTAAAGCAACTCAAACATCGCGTGAAGTTCGCGAGCGTTTTGATGGATGCAGTGCAAAACTTGCAGAGGTCCGCATAGAAAAGGGCCGTTTGGAAATACAGGTGGATGCAGGAATCAAAGCTATTGTTGAAGATTGCGACACTTCACTCGAGCAAGCTCTTAGTCTGGAGGCGTTGCAGGATCGTAGTGCAGTTGAAGAGCATTGTGCTTCACTTGAGCGTCGTATCAAAAATATGGGCACTATCAATCCTGATGCTGCTCAGGAATACGAAGAGGTTAATAAACGTTTCCAATATTTATCTGCTCAGCTAGAAGATATGCGTTTGGCGCGTAGATCGCTTGCGCGTATTGTTTCGGTAATTGACGAACGAATGCGCAACGACTTTATAACTACCTTTGAGCAGGTAAATGATAATTTCTCTGAGATATTTTCAACGCTCTTTCCGGGTGGTCAGGCGCATTTATCATTGGTCGATCCCGACGATTTGGAACATACGGGTGTTGATGTTCATGCGCAACCGGTAGGAAAACGCGTAAAGAAAATGTCTTTACTTTCAGGTGGCGAAAAATCAATGACGGCAATGGCGTTGCTGTTTGCGGTTTATCGCATTCGCCAAACCCCGTTTTATATTTTGGACGAGGTTGAAGCGGCGCTTGACGATACTAATCTGCGTCGTTTGATTGCCTATCTAGAAGTTATTCGCGATCAAACTCAGTTCATTATGATTACTCACCAACGTCGCACCATGGAATCAGCAGATATACTATATGGTGTTTCCATGCAGGCTGACGGCATTACTAAAGTGATAAGTCAAAAGATAGATAACGCAATGCGCAAGGAGGGCTAAATGGGCTTCTTTGAGAAAATAAATGCGGGATTGTCGCGTTCTCGAGAGCGTTTAAAGGAGCAGATGAATATTCTGCTTGATCGCGGTCCTGATGTTGATGAGGATTTTTGGGAAACGCTCGAAGAAACTCTTATTCTTGCTGATCTGGGAGCCAGCGCTGCCGATGAGATTGTTGAAGAATTGCGTGATCAAGCTCGCCGTAAGGCATTGCCTGATGCTTATGCCGTTTTTGATATGCTTACCGAGCAAATTGCCTCAACCTTTACTCCTACAGAGGAAGATGTTTTCGAAAAGAATCCCTCGTTGGTTCTTTTTGTGGGGGTAAACGGTTCGGGAAAAACTACTACGGTTGGTAAAGTTGCGGCAGCTGCCCACGAGAAGGGCAGGAAGGTATTGCTTGGAAGCGCAGATACTTTTCGCGCAGCAGCGATAGAGCAGTTGGAAGTTTGGGCACAGCGTGCTGAGGTTGAAATCGTAAGCCGTGAGCGTGGTAGTGACCCAGCAAGCGTTTGCTATGAAACGATAGAGCGTGCAGAAAAGGCAGGCTCGGATTTGGTGTTGATAGACACCGCAGGACGTCTTCATACTTCCAATGATCTTATGCGCGAACTCCAAAAAGTCGTTAATGTTGTACGCAAACGTTCTTCGATTCCTGTTTCAACGCTTTTGGTGGTAGATGCGACTACTGGTCAAAATGGTTTGCAGCAAGCTCGAGAGTTTGATAAAGCGCTCGATTTGGATGGGGTAGTTCTAACAAAGCTCGACGGTACTGCGAAAGGTGGTATCGCGCTTGCTATATCTCATGAACTCGAATTGCCTATCTGCAAGATTGGCGTAGGCGAGGGAATAGACGATTTGCAGGATTTTGATGCGCATGATTTTGCGCGTGCATTGATAGGAGACATGACCGATGTTCGATAATCTCTCCGATAAGCTTCAGTCGGTATTCAGCGGCCTTCGTAGCAAGGGTCGTTTAAATGAAGAAGACATTGATGCAGCTATGCGCGAAATTCGCATGGCACTTTTGGAAGCTGACGTTAACTTCAAGGTTGTAAAGTCGTTTATCAAGCGGACCAAAGAGCGTTGTCTGACAGCAGAAATCATGGACTCTTTGACTCCAGCTCAAAATGTTATCAAGGTTGTTCTTGATGAATTGACTGAACTTCTTGGACGCGAAGAGGCACCGTTAAAGCTTTCCAGCCGTATTCCTAACGTAATCATGTTGGTTGGCCTGCAGGGCTCTGGTAAAACTACGGCAGCGGCAAAGCTTGCTTATTTACTAAAAGGAAAAAATCATAATCCGCTTTTAGTTGCCTGCGACGTATATCGTCCTGCAGCTGCCGATCAATTGCAGACGCTTGGTGATGAAATGGGCATTCGCGTCTATCGCGGAGAAGGAAAGGATCCCGTTAAGATTGCAAAAGAGGGCGTTCGAGATGCGATCGATTCACTGCGCGATGTGGTGATTGTAGATACGGCAGGTCGTTTACATGTAGATGACGAAATGATGGAAGAAGCTCAGGCAATTAAAGCTGCGGTTGAACCAGATCAAATCTACATGGTTGTTGACGCTATGACTGGTCAGGACGCGGTAAATGTCGCAAAAGCTTTTGCTGATCGAGTTGATTTTGATGGCGTCATTATGTCTAAGATGGACGGCGATGCGCGTGGCGGTGGCGCACTCTCTATCAAACAGGTAACAGGAAAGCCGATTTCTTTCATATCGTCGGGAGAAAAACCAGATTCTTTAGAAGAGTTCCATCCGGATCGTATGGCAAAACGAATCCTTGGCATGGGTGACGTTGTTAGCATTATCGAAACTGCTTCAAAATTAAAGGCGGAAGAAATTGAGGAAGAAGAAGCCGAGCGCATGGCGCGCGGCAATTTGACCTTAAATGACTTCTTGCTTATGAAGCAGCAGGTTAACAAAATGGGTGGCATCCAGAAGCTGGTAAGCGCTCTACCTGGTGGCGATAAAGCTATGCGTGAAGGTCAAGTCAACGAACATGCTCTTGACGATATGACCGTCATTATCAGTTCAATGACCAAGCGTGAACGCGAGCATCCTGAAATTCTAAACGGTTCTCGAAAAGCTCGTATTGCTGCAGGTGCAGGCGTTAAGGTGTACCAAGTAAATCAATTGCTTAAGCAATTTAGTGAAACTAAAAAAATGGTTCGTCGCATGATGGATCAGCAGGAAGCTGCCTATGCCCGAAAGGGTAAGAAAGGTAAAAAAGGTAAGAAGGGAAAGAACAGCAAACGAAGGATGGGAGTTCCTGGTATGGCGGGACTTTCCATAAAGGATATGAAGAAGATGCAAGACATGATGAGTGGTCTTGATGATTCTTCGTCTAAGAGGTAATATCAATAATTGCTGTTTTGCGACTCGGAAGAGAGAAGTTTCCGTACAGTCGCGTGTTAAGTATTAGAAGGAGTACAACTCGATGGCAGTCAAGATCCGTCTCGCCCGTCACGGCGCTAAAAAGGCACCTTATTATCGTATCGTAGTAGCTGATTCTCGCGCTCGTCGCGATGGTCGCTATATTGAGCAGGTTGGCACCTATAATCCTGTTACCACTCCTGCAGCGGTAACTATTGACCTCGAAAAGGTTGACAAATGGGTTGCAAACGGCGCTCAGCCTACTGACACGGTAGCTCGCCTCATTGAGGCAGAACGCAAGAACGCGTAAATCATGGCGGAATTCCGCGAAGATATTGCTAACTTGGTAGAAGCCTTGGTCGTTCCGCTTGTGGACGATCCCGATGCTGTTGAAATTACTTCAACGGATACTGAAGAAGGCGCTCTTTTGGTAGAGATTAGTGTTGCCGACGAAGATGCTGGCAAAGTAATTGGTCGCCAAGGGCGTGTAATTAAGGCTATTCGCACCTTGTGTCGCGCAGCTGGTTCGCGCAACGGCGCTGCCGTTGAGGTAGAAATTATTGATTAAGGTCCCCTAAGATAATGGGTTCCTGGACGAACATTGCTGCGCTTCTTAGCGCTAAAACAAAAGAAGGAGGACTTTCTGTCAAACCGACGGAGGGTCTTCCTTTTTTGCTAACCGAAGGTCTTGAGGTTACTTTTGTTCCGCCTCTTTTGCGTTTTCCTCGTTCTTCTAAAGTAAAGCGTGTTGAAAATCCTTCTCCAGGTAAATACTTGGTGTATTTTGAGGATATTGATTCACGCAATGACGCGGAGTTATTAGAAGGGCATTTTTGCCTCGTTAGAAACAGCGATCTTCCTGAGAACTTTGACATTTCAGATGATCGCAAAATAGCCGGATTCGCTGTTTGTGACGAAGTGCAAGGATTCCTTGGTAGGGTTGTTCGCATAGAGGAAAATCCCGCACATCCTTTATTAGTGGTCGTGCGAGAAGAAGATGCTTCTTCGATACAAGGTCAATCTTTCGAAGATCAAACTAACCTTCAAGATTCTGACAACAATAATGCAGCATACACAGAAGTGCTTATTCCGCTTGTTGATGCATTCGTGGTGGATATCGATGAGAATGCATGCGTAATAAAGGTTTCGTTGCCTGATGGTTTGCTTGATTTATAGGAGTATTCATTCATGAAAATAGAAACCCTCTCAGTGTTTCCGCATTGTTATGACTCTGTCATGAATGAATCGATGATGCGCATTGCTCAGGAAAAAGGATACCTTGATTTCACTGCTCATGATTTACGAGATTGGACTCACGACAAGCACCGCACTACCGATGATGAACCATACGGTGGTGGCCAGGGTCTTGTAATGAAATGCGAACCAATCTTTGAAGCATGTGATGATCTTTTTGCTCAATCAGAAGAAAAACCTTATGTTATTTTTCTTTCTCCTACCGGTGAAGTATTTAATGATGCACTTACTTTGGAGTTAGCTCGTAAGCCCCATTTATTTTTTATCTGCGGCCATTATGAGGGAATAGATGAGCGTGTTTATTCTCTTGCAGATAAGGTGATTTCAATTGGTGATTATGTTCTTACAAGCGGCGAGCTTGCTTCGATGGTAGTGATTGATGCGGTGGTTCGTCGTATCGATGGAGTACTTGGCGATGAAGGCAGTTCGGTGGATGAGAGTTTCTACGATGGATTGTTGGAGTATCCGCAATACACGAGACCTGCTGAATATCGTGGAATGAAAGTGCCTGATGTTTTGCTTTCAGGGCACCACGCTAAAATTGCTGAGTGGAGAAGAGAGCAGAGTTTAATTCGCACCAAGCGCTGGCGACCCGATTTATTGGAGAACGCTAATATTAGTGCATCTGAGCGAAATTTTCTTGATTCTCTTGGAGACTGAGAGCTTGCAGCGTCAACTTTGTCTTAATATGGGAGAACTATCAAAATAATTACTTGTTTCTTTTGGAAATAAATAACTGTTTACTTTTATTGGAAGATGGTAATGAGAAAGGATGAGGCTTTGTGGATTCCGGACAGCACGCTACAAGGCGACAGCCGGGCATCTTGAGGCGATTTCTCAGCTTTGTTATATGCATAGCAGTGGTACTTGCTGCGGCATGGGGAATTAGAACCTATGTAGTGGAACCGTTTGAGGTTCCTTCAGCTTCAATGGAAACAACCATCATGACAGGTGATAGGTTATTTGCTGAAAAGGTAAGTTATCATTTTACCGATGTTCAACCAGGCGATATCGTAGTCTTTTCTGATCCTCAGGTTCCGTCTCGTGTGTTGGTGAAGCGTGTTATTGCTACTGAAGGACAAACGGTTTCAATGTCCGGTGGCACTCTTTATATTGATGGCGTAGCACAAAGCGAGCCCTATGTTACGGGTGAGACGTATCCGCTCTCACAAACAGCTGGTAACGTATCGATAAGCTATCCCTATGTGGTTCCAGAAGGCGAAGTATGGGTGATGGGTGACAATCGTGAAAACTCATCAGACTCTCGCTATTTTGGCTCTATTGATGAAGACACCATTTTTGGTAAAGCGATACTAACGTATTGGCCGCTTGATCGAATTGGTCTTTTATAGTCAAAGGTATACAGTCGCGTTCAATTTGATAAAGGAGTTTTAATGACTAATCTCGCATCAGACGCATCTGATTTGCGTGCTTCTGACGTGCTGACCTTTCAGGATATGATCCTGTCTCTTCAGCGCTATTGGGCTAATTTGGGCTGTGTAATTATGCAGCCTTACGACAACGAAGTTGGTGCGGGTACGTTCCATACCGCTACCACTTTACGCAGTTTAGGTCCTGATACGTGGAAAACTGCCTATGTTCAACCGTGTCGTCGCCCTGCAGATGGTCGTTATGGTGAAAATCCAAACCGAATGCAGCATTATTATCAGTTCCAGGTTCTTTTGAAGCCTTCTCCTGACAATGTTCAGGATTTATACCTTAATTCTTTGCGTACTATTGGTATTGATCCCGAAAAACATGACATCCGTTTTGTTGAGGATGACTGGGAGAGCCCAACACTTGGTGCTTGGGGTCTTGGCTGGGAAGTCTGGCTCAATGGCATGGAAGTAACGCAGTTTACCTACTTCCAGCAAGTTGGTGGATTCGAATGTAGGCCCGTTCCTTCTGAAATAACCTACGGTCTTGAACGTTTAGCGATGTATATCCAGGGAGTGGATTCCGTTTACGATCTTATATGGGCACGTGGGGATGATGGCAGTGTCTTCACGTACGGCGATGTGTTCTTGGAAAACGAACGTGAGTTTTCTGCCTATAACTTTGAGATTGCTGATACCGATTTGCTTTTCGGCGAGTTTGATCGCTACGAGGCTGAGTGCAAACGAGTTCTTGAAGCAGGTCTTCCGCTTCCTGCATACGATTACGTTCTTAAGTGTTCGCACGCCTTTAACTTGCTCGATGCACGTGGTGTCATCAGCGCAACTGAACGTATGGCGTATATCTTACGTGTTCGTACTATTGCAAAAGCTTGTTGTGCTTCGTATTTGGAGCATGTTGTTGGTGTTAAACCCGCTCAAGATGAAAAAGGAGAATAGGAATGTCACAGCAGAGTCTTGCTTTTGAAATCGGTACTGAGGAAATTCCTGCCTTTGATTTATCTAACGCGGTTAAACAGCTCCAAACTCTTGCACCACGTCTGTTAGATGAAGCCGCGATTCCTCATGGCGAAACTGAAGTGTATTCTTCTCCTCGTCGTTTAATAGTGGTGGTTCATGATATTCCTGAAGCGACGGAAGAAAAAAACCGAAGTATTTAAGGGCCCCTCAGCAAAGATTGCTTTTGATGAGGAGGGCAATCCCACCAAGGCTGCTCAAGGCTTCGCTCGCGGTAAAGGAATAGATCCCTCTGAATTGGTAGTTGAAGAGGGCTATGTGTATGCACGTACCCATACGCCTTCTGTTCAGGTATCAAGCTTATTATCGAATGTGCTTGAAGGTATCGTTCGTGGTATTTCGTGGCCAAAATCCCAGAGGTGGGGAAGCGAATCGGAGTATTTTTCTCGTCCTATTCGTTGGTTTGTTGCCCTTTTTGGTTCGGAAGTGGTTCCGTTTACTTTTGCTGGCTTATCAGCGGATCGCTTGACCTACGGTCATCGGTTTTAGCACCTGGACCATTTTCGGTAGCAAATGCAGATGAATTAGTTTCTACAGTTCGAAAAGCATTTGTGGTTCCTTCAGAGAAGGAACGCGAAGAAGTTATTCGCGAGGGTGTTTCTGAGATTGAGCAAAAAACTGGTTTTCATGCCGTTTTGCCACCAAAAACGTTAGTTGAGGTAGTCAATTTGGCTGAGTATCCTTCTGCTTTAATGGGTACTTTTGACGAGGAATTCCTGCAGGTTCCTGAAGAGATTATCGTGGATGCCATGTTGATGCATCAACGCTATTTCCCTCTGTATGATAACGATAATAAGTTAACCAACCGTTTTATCGTGGTGGGCAATGGCGATCCTTCATGCGCTGAGACCATCATTGATGGTAATGAACGTGTGGTGCGCGCTCGCTTATACGATGCAAAATTCTTCTATGATGAAGATTTGAAAAAACCACTTGAATCATATGTGGATCAACTCGCACAGGTAGTTTTCCAGGAAAAACTGGGAACAATGCTTGATAAGACTAATCGAATTGGGGGACTTGCAGAGCATTTGGTAAGCGATGCTGGTCTTACGGGTCAAGATGCTTTGGATGCTCTTCGTGCTGCTAAGCTTTGTAAGGCTGACTTGGTAACCAGTGCAGTAATAGAGTTTACTTCAGTCCAGGGCGTAATGGGTTCCTACTACGCGTTGGCTTCTGGGGAAACTTCGCAGGTTGCTCAGGCGATCGAGCAGCATTATCGACCTCGTTTTGCTGGCGATGAAGTTCCAGAAACCTTGGTTGGCAAAGTGGTAGCCCTCGCTGACAAACTAGATACTATCTGTGGACTCTTTGCGGTAAATCAAGGCCCAAGCGGCTCCTCTGATCCTTTTGCGCTTCGTCGCAGTGCTATCGGTATTGTTGCTATTCTTTCGGGAGACAATCCGCTTCCCATCAGCTTGATATCAGCAATAGATGCCTCCTTGGATTTATATGCTAAGGCGGGAATTCAGTTTGATGCGACCGCAGTTCGTAGTGAGGTTATTGACTTCTTTATTACAAGAACGCGTGTGATGTTGCGTGATAGCGGCAAAGGCCTTGATGCGATTGATGCTGTTTTGGCGGCGGGAGTACAAGAGCCTCTTGAACTTATCCATCGTGTAGAGGCTCTCGAACAAGCACGTAGTAATGAGCCTGATACCTTTGAAAATCTTGCTACCGCTTATGCTCGTGCCAATAACTTGCGTGATCCTAATCTGGGAAGCAACGTCGATGAAAGTTTGTTGAGCGAAGTTGAGCATGCGCTCTCATGTGCGGTTGTGCAAGCTGAAAACAGGGTAGCTTTGGCTCTTGAAGCCGACAATTATGCTGATGCGCTAAACGAGCTTGCTGCGTTGCGCGCACCGATCGATTTGTTCTTTGAACGTGTGATGATTATGGACGAAGATCAGGCTCTTCGTGAAAATCGCCTCAGGCTTCTTAATCGCTTTGTGGGGGTATTTACCAACGTGGCTGATTTTTCGTTACTTTCAAAATAGCGTTTTATCATGCGGCCCTTGCATAGAGGGCCGCTTTTTGGTTCTGTAGAGTTTTGTAGAGGAAGGAGAATAATGCAAAAATGGATTTTGCAAGGTAAAAGCTCCAAAACATTGCCTACGGTTCATATTGTGTCTGATTCAGTTGGAACAACTGCGCAGGGGCTCGTGCGTGCAGCTGCGGCATGTTTTGAGGTGTTCGATCCTGCGATTGAAATTCTTCCACGAGTAATTTCTGAAAAAGAAATGATTTCAGAAATCGATGCTCACGTGTCGCTTCATCGTCGCATCGGAGAACATCCTTTCGTTCTCTTTTATACGTTGGTTTCTCCTGCTATGCGGCAGGCTCTTCAGGAGTATATAGACAAGAATAGCGACATTATTATTGCGGTTGATGCTATGAGCCAAGCGCTTGATGCCTTAACTCAAGCATCAGGTCAGGATCCTATCGCCAAGCCGGGAAAAATTCATTCCGTTAATGAATATTACTTCCGCAGAATTGATGCGATGGAATTTACTATTTCGCATGACGATGGTCGTAATCCCCAAGATCTTACGAAGGCTGATATTGTATTGATTGGGGTGTCTCGTTCGTCGAAACTCCTCTTTCGATTTATCTTTCACAGATGGGGTATAAGGTGGCAAATGTGCCGCTCGACCCTCAATCTGATCCGCCTAAAGAGATTTTCGAAGTTGATCCAACCCGTTTATTTGGTCTCATAATTTCCGCGGAAATTTTAGCTGATATTCGCAAGAAACGCCTCGGAAAAGCTACTAATGTGGCTGCTTCTTATGCAGATTTGGAGTGTGTTTATCAGGATTTAGAATCTGCTCGTGCTCTTATGAGAAAGCTCGGTTGCATAGTTATTCGTACCGACAACAGGGCAATCGAAGAAACAGCACAAGAGATTTTGCGGTATTATGAGAATGCTCACCCACAATTGGATTAGTGCGCGTGAGGAAGAAAAGTTTAATCTAAGGAGAACATGGTGACTGACCAAGTAAAGCGCGTCTATGCTTTCGGTAAGGACGCAAATGGTAAGAACGTTACTGAAGGCAACACCAACATGAAGGCCATTCTTGGTGGTAAGGGCGCAAACCTTGCTGAAATGGCAAACATCGGCCTTCCTGTCCCTCCCGGATTCACTATTTCTTGCCAGACTTGCATGGAGTATGCAAACTCCGACAATACCTGGCCTGAGGGAGTTCTGGACACTATTGAAGAGTATCGTGAAGATCTCGAAGCCCGTATCGGTAAAAAGATTGGTGACCCCGAAGATCCACTGTTGGTTTCCGTTCGTTCTGGTGCACCAATGTCGATGCCCGGCATGATGGATACCGTATTGAATCTGGGTCTCAACGATAAATCTATTCACGGCTTAATCAAGCAGACTGAGAATCCTCGCTTTGCATGGGACTCCTATCGTCGCTTTATTCAGATGTTCTCTAACGTAGTAATGGGTCTTGATGGTGACCTGTTTGAAAATGCGATCAACATCATGAAGCGTGACCGTGGTGTTGAATCAGATACCGATCTTACGGCTGAAGATCTTGAGCAGCTCGTAGAGGTATTCAAGGGTATTTTCACGGATAACGTAAGCGCAGAAGAATATCCTTCACTTGTCGTTGATGGCAAAGTTCAGTTCCCTCAAAATCCAGACATTCAACTTCGCTTGGCTATCGAGGCAGTATTTGGCTCTTGGAATAATCCTCGTGCAATCCTGTATCGTAAGCAGAACAAGATTTCTGATGATTTGGGCACTGCAGTAAATGTTCAGTCGATGATTTTCGGCAACAAGGGTAATACTTCTGCTACGGGTGTTGCATTTACTCGTAATCCTGCAACAGGTGAAAAGGAATTCTACGGCGACTACTTGGTAAACGCTCAAGGCGAAGACGTAGTAGCAGGTATTCGTAACACCAGCCCTATTTCTGATCTTAAGCATGTGGAAGGCCTCGAAGAGGCAGGTCGTGAACTCGAAGAGGTATTTACTATTCTCGAGAATCACTTCCGTGATATGTGCGACATCGAATTCACTATCGAGCAGGGTAAGCTTTGGATGCTCCAGACTCGTGTTGGTAAGCGTACCGCTCAGGCTGCTCTTCACATTGCTATCGAAATGGAAAAGGAAGGCCTTATCACTAAGGAAGAGGCAGTTCAGCGTGTTGACCCTGAACAGCTCGATCAGCTTCTTCATCCACAGTTTGACACCAAGGCCGAATACGATGTGGTTGCAAAAGGCTTGAACGCATCTCCTGGTGCTGCAGTGGGCGAGGCCGTATTCTCCTCTGAAGCTGCTGTTGAAGCAGCAAAGGAAGGTCGCAAGACCGTTTTGGTACGCTGGGAAACTACTCCCGATGACCTTGCTGGCATGATTGCTGCAGAGGGCATCTTGACCTCTCATGGTGGTAAGACTTCTCATGCAGCTGTTATTGCTCGTGGCATGGGTGCTCCTTGCGTATGTGGTGTAGATACCTTAAAGATTGATGCTGAGGCAAAGCAGGCAGCTATTGCTGGTACCGATATCGTGATCAAGGAAGGCGATATGATTTCCTTGGACGGTACTACAGGCATCGTTGTTCTGGGCGCTGTTGAGCTTGTTGAGCCTGAGATGGCAGGCGATCTTGATACTATTCTTGAGTGGGCAGACGAATTCCGCACCATGGGTGTTCGCGCTAATGCTGACAATCCTGAGGATGCAGCAACTGCTCGCAAGTTTGGTGCACAGGGCATTGGTCTTTGCCGTACTGAGCATATGTTCTTGGGTGATCGTAAGCAGATCATTCAGACCTTCATCTTGAATGAAGATGAAGCAGTTCGCGAAAAGGCAGTAGACGATCTGTTCAAAGCTCAAACTGGTGACTTCTTGGGTATGTTCAAGGCAATGGATGGTTATCCAGTTATCGTTCGTTTGCTTGACCCACCACTGCATGAGTTCCTTGAGAGCGCACGTTCTTTGGATGTTGAAATTGCTCGTCTTGAGGCATCTGGCGGCGATCCTGATGTGATCGAGAAGAAGCGTCAGCTTATGGAGCAGATCGACGGCATGAGCGAGCAGAATCCTATGTTGGGTCTTCGTGGCTGCCGTTTGGCAATCAAGTTCCCTATTCTTCCTGAAATGCAGGTTCGCGCTATTGCAACTGCTGCTGCTCAGTTGAAGAAGGAAGGTCTTGATCCTAAGCCTGAAATCATGATTCCTCTGGTTTCTGTTGTTCCTGAACTTGCAAAGCTTCGTGAACTTGCTGAAAAGATCATTGCTGAGGTTGCAGAAGAGCAGGGTGTCGAGCTTGAGATTCCTGTTGGTACCATGATCGAGCTTCCTCGTGCTGCAGTTACGGCTGATGAAATTGCAACGCAGGCAGACTTCTTCAGCTTTGGTACTAACGACCTCACTCAGACCACGTTCGGTTTCTCTCGTGACGACGTTGAAGCTGAGTTTATTCCTCAGTACCTGGCAGAGCGCATTCTCCCATACAATCCTTTCGCAACCGTTGATCCTGGTGTTGCAAAATTGGTTAAGATGGGCGTTGAGCTTGGTCATCAGGGCAATCCAGACATCGTTTGCGGCGTTTGCGGTGAGCATGGTGGCGATCCTGATTCTGTTAAGACCTTCTATGGAATCGGACTCGATTATGTAAGCTGCTCACCTTATCGTGTACCTTTGGCACGTTTGGCTGCTGCTCAGGCTGCTTTGGCAGACAAGTAAACAATTGGTATTACTTGGTAAATTTGCTAAGTAATCAAACAATATGCGTGTATTTAGATGCCCACCAATCGGTGGGCATCTTTTTGTATATTATGTGGCGCGCCATTTATAAAGATGCAAGTGATTGCGCAACTAAACTTGCAATATGAACGGGCTTTAGCTTTTTAGAATTGGCTTGGGTTGTGAATGTTTGAGCTTCGGTTTGACTTGATGAAAAACGTGAATTCATTCGCTGGATTCCTTCTAAGCAGCCTGTGCAATAGCACCCAACAAAAACAGTTGAGTATTGTTCTGCGTGTTTGCTTAGTATTTTTTCTTGCTCCTCGAAACTGCACGGTTTAAAAATCGGGTCTTTAAATAAATTTGGTGCGAGTGTTTTATAGCGAGGGGAAGGCCCTTGTAATAGGCTAGATCCACAATAGTCAGAATGTTCATAATTGTTTTCTAATTCAACTATAGAGGCATTCATTTTTTCAAGAATCTCTCGGACCGAAGCTTGAAGGTTTGGGTGATTTCGGGAACGCCAGCAGTCTTGTACGGTAATTTTTTCCTTTTTTAGATCAACCCATGATAGAGGTTTTTTCTTAGTTGGAAAGCTTTCGTATTCAAGTACCACTTCATAGATGCTCTTAAGTTTTACAGAAGGGTTTGATTCTTGCATGATAAGTGCGCAGGTGGGGCATATGTAAATTACTGTTTCGTTTGCTTTTGGCGTAGCAAACTCTTTTGAACAGCAACCTAATATGATTGCATCAAGCTGTTCTTTGCAAAAGCGAATCAAGGCTTTACTCGCCTGAGGGTCGTGTTTTGTGAATTTACATCCAGGAAGATAAAACGTTGTCATGCGATCCTATCGTTCGGTATAAAAAACTTACATGGAGTTTAGTAGATCACTTAGTTCGATACAGAGGTGTCGTAAATCTCAGTTTCCTAAAAAGATTCCGATTCCTATACTTCATCCCGCTGTATATCTTCGTTTACCGTAATCCACTATATCGTAGAAAATGTGTACTAATTGTGATAACTTTATGAAGACATTTATGTTCATAGACTGACTATACAAGTCATTCAAGCTGATTAAACACGAGATTAATTCATATCAATCGGTGTGAAATATCTCTCGAGGGAGGGGATGACATGGTTTTCAAAAAACTGGGGCAGTCACTGCTGATATTGATAGCAGCTTTTGCTCTTGTGATCGGGCTTACGGGTTGCACGGGTGCACTTACTTCGGGTGGATCAAGTTCATCAAATGAGTCGAGTTCTTCCAGCTCGAGTTCGACGTACTCGGATGATGAAAGCACGACTGAGGATGATACTACCCTAGAAGATGACAGCTCATCTTTGCCTGCTAATTCTGGTGCTTCCTCGGAGTATGGCACGCTTGATCCTGATTGGCGTTCCTCTTGCGTTAACGGATATCGAGTTTTTGATGTTTCGGCAGTAGATGACTGGCAAAGTCCACCTCCAGAGGTTCAAGATCTCGTGGATCGTATTGAGGCTCGTTACGATTTGGGGCTAGAGTTTGTTGATGTCAAGGAAGATAGTGGTGGTTGGCGTTACTACTTCCAGGATGCCGATGCTCAAGATGATCCTTATGGAGGCGATTCCCTTTCCATTAAAGTAATGCCGGGAAGTGGAATGTATGCAGCAATGGGTCTCTATTGCGTCGATGCAGATGATGTAGTTGGTGTTTCGGAAATGGTTGCAGAGGTTTTCGGGTTTGATACATATCCAATCGATGAGGTTGCCGATATCTTTAGCGATCCTAATGCTGATGAAGGTTCTCAGAACCATTATGAAGGTGGACCTGTGTACGAATGGGCCTATTGCAAAGATGCCGGGGGAAGTGCCCTTGAAGAAGGCATTTCGTTTGTTGGATTTGCGTTTGCCTAGGGCGCATTTAGCTTAAAAATCAAAAAAGCCGAACACCAACAAGAGTGTTCGGCTTTTAGTTTGTATTCGAGCAAAAACAAAAGGCGAACTCTCATTTGGAGAGTTCGCCTAATTCTTCTCTGGTGGAGCCAAAGGGGAAGCAGTCGAACTTGACGGCTTCCCCTTTAACAAAAGGGTTGCCGTCCTCCCCGTATAGCATGTCCCACGTGACTTCAGTCCTGTCCTCCGAATACCACGACGTTACCACCAGCCCGTCGTCGGTCAGGTAAATCTTATCGACGAAATACTCCAGCACCTGGTCACGGGTCTCGGGATTGTCGAAGTCCGCGTGCAGGAACTTCTCGAAGTACGCCTTGATGGTGTGCTCGTCCTCGCACAACGCGGCGCGGATGTTCTCGGCCTCGATGGCCTCGTTCAGGGCGCGCTTCTGCTCTTCGAGCTGCACCAGGCGCTCCGTCACCGTCTCGCTAATGAGGCCCGACTCGATGACCTTCACGAGGTTCGCAAGGCTCTTCTCGACCTCGCGGCGCTTGGCCTCCAGGCCGTCCAGGTAGCCCGTATCGCGGTAGTTCTTCTCGTAGTACGCCGCCGCATCCACGGCCAGCGACATCAGGTTCTCGGAGTCGTGGAGAATCGACCGGAGAATCATCGTGACAGCATCCTCCAGCTTCTCCTTGCGCACCTTCTTCAGCGTGCACTGCTTGCGGCGCTGGGCGGAGCAATAGTAGTAGTAATACGTCCGCCCCGTCCCGCTCGTGCCGGACACGCCCTGCAGGGTGTTCCCGCACTTCCCGCAGTAGACCTTGCCGGTCAGCCAATAGCGCGGGGCGTCGTTCTCGTCCATGCCGCGCGCCCGCTGGGAACCCTTGCGCTTGTTCTCGGCGAACTTCCGCTGCACCTTGTCGAAGGTCTCCTCGTCCACCAGCGCGGGCATGCCGCCCTCGACCACGATGTCGCCATGGCGGTACTCGCCGATGTAGGCGCGGTTCTGGAGCATCTTGTTCATCGTCTTCACGCCGAACTTCGCGCCCCGCGTGGTGCGCAGCCCCTGGGCGTTCAGCTCGTCGCAGATGGTCTGCATCGCCTTGCCCTCGGCGTACTCCGCGAACATCCGCTGCACGAACGGAGCGGTGTCCGGGTCCACGATGTACCTCTTCGTGGACTTGTCCACCCCATAGCCGAACAGCTTGTGCCCGTTGTAGAGCGCGTGCTGGGCGTTGTAGTCCATGCCTCGCTGGATGTTCTGGGACAGCTGGCGGCTGTAATACTCCGCCATGGCATCCATCAGCCCCTCGATGAGCACGCCCTCCGGCCCGTCGGTGGGGATGTTCTCCGCCAGCAGGCGTATCTCGCACCCGGCGTCGCGGATGGTGCGCTTCGCCATCGCCAGCACGTACTTGTCGCGCCCCAGACGGTCGGTCTTCCACATGATGAGAACACGGGGACGGATTTTCGCGACCTCCGACAGCATCTGCTGGAACCCCGGTCGGTTCTCCGTGGTGCCAGATATGGCCGCGTCCTCGTACTCCTTCACGATTTTGAACCCGTGGGCGTCCGCCCACGCATGCGCAAGCTCCCGCTGCTGGTCGATGCTCGCCTCGTTCTGCGAATGGGAGGAGAATCGGTAGTAGGCGATGGCGAGATTGTTGTCGTTCAGCTCGAACTTCTTCTTGCGTGCCAAGCTCTTACCCCCTCCCGTAATTTCTGCTTATATGTATTCATTGCCTTCAATGCCTCCTACGCTTCTCCAAAGTCCTTCTCCACGACCTCGAACCCAGCGGCTTCGGCTGCTTGCTCCAGGTTGTACAAGTAACCTTCCGTCTCCTCATCGCACACCCCGTCGTACACGCGGTTGAAATACTCACGCAGCATCTTTGCAGGGTCGTCCATTTCCTCGTATTCCCCGAAATCCTCACCAAGTCCGTCCTCGATGTCTTCGACCGGCGGCCACGGCACCAGGCCGATGGCGCCTCCCTTGACGCTCGCAGCGGACGGCATCTTCATGCCGGGGTACACAATCTCGATGCCATCGTCCTCCATGGAATAGACGGCGGCAATAAGCCGCTCGGCAATCTCGAACGACTGGAAATCAATCAGGGGTTTGTATGCAATCTTCTTCTCACTCATAGCTTCGTTCTCCTTTGGTTGATGAATTACATAAATACGCATTTAATTATAAGCCCGCCGCCCTGATGGAACGGCGGGCTGTCATGCAATGTCAGCGATTGCCCTTCGCGCGGTTGTGCGTCTTGCAAAGCATCTGGCAGTTTGCCTCGTCGGTAGCGCCGCCCTTGCTCCACGCGGTCACGTGGTCGGCGTCCATCTCGGTCTCTTTGTAGATGCGCTTCGCGTTCGCATCGTGGCCGATGGCGCACAACGGGCAGTTCGAGACTCCCTGCTCCTGCGCCTCTGCGGTCTGCTTGCGGTACACGGCCTTGATGGTCTTCTTGTCGAACACGCGAACATTGAGCAGGCGGGAGTCCTTCTCGCCGCCCAGCACGTACTCGAAGATGCCCTTCTTATCCGTGACCTGCGAGTCGTCGAGCAAAGCATCCACGCGCTCCGCCACCTTGTCCTTGGAATAGGCGTTCTTGTGATACTCGCGGTACAAACGACCCCAATCCAGGCCGCACATCTCGCTGCCCGTGTACTCGAACACCGAATCCACCCAGTCGATAACGGTATCGAAGTGGTTCTTCAGCTCGTCGATGTTCGTGTCATAGCGATGCTTCGCCATGTAGTCGTCGATGTCGCCCTCGCTCACCCAGTCCAGGGCCGTCTCCAGAATCGCCTGGCGCTTCGGGTCGCCCTTAACATAGGTCTGCCAGCGGTTCATATTGGCGTTGCCGGTGTTGGAGAACACCTCGCGAGCCATCGTTACGAACGGCCCATGATAGGCCGCGTTGCGCAGCTCCTGCTTCACGAGCGGCACGCCAGCGATGTTGATAGTCTCAAACCACGCCTGTATCTCCGACGGCTCGCCCTCGCACACGTAGATGGTCAGCGGCGCGTCCACGATGAGCTTCTGCTGGTCGGCGTCCAGGCTGTCGAAATAGCGCGGCTTGCCGTCAAGCTCCACGGCGAACGGCCACGACTTGTTGACGTAGCGGGCGAACGACGTGATGCGCTGCTGCCCGTCCAACACCTCGTACATCCCGTCGGCGTTCTTCACGAAGTAAATCAAGCCGAGCGGGTAGCCCTTCAGAAGGGACTCGACCACGGCCACGTCGCGCTTTCCGTCGCCGTAGATGTAGTTGCGCTGGTACTCGGGCTGGATGATGAGCTGCCCGTCGAGGCCGAACAGCCCCTTGCCCTCGTTTCGGTCGAACACAAAGCCCTTGCAGACGTCGCCAACCGTCCAATCGGTATGTAAAGTTGTCTTCATCAGTCGTTACCTCCTCTCTTAGGACGAATGAGAATGCGACGATATGGGACTATCGCCCTACCATCGGCTGTGTAATATCCCAAATCAGGGTGACCGGGCTTCATTGAGCCAGTGCCACCTTGCGCAAAATAATCGTCCAAAAACTCCTTGCGCATACCCGTGTAACCAGGTGCGTCTCGACTCATAGAGATAATCTCGAATTGCTCGGGGTTGTATTTGTCCAGGAACGTAATCGGGACACCCATGACACCATCAAAATCACTGGGAATTGCTTCGACAAAAGGAACGTAAAGCGCGTCATAATTGTCGTATATCGGATACTCAATGGCGCCTTGTTCCTTCTCCAGCTTCTTACGTAATTTCTTGTTAAATTTCAAGTTGTGCTCCATCGTGTCTAACAGCAGCAACTCATGACGCCTTCCATGGTCCAAATTTGTGAACCAGCAGGCAGAGGCCAGACGCCCCATAACCACACCGTCGATAATCTTGTATGCAGAGCCTTCCTTTTTGTGCTCAACAAGCCACTGCCTGCGTTCCTCTGGCACGTCAAAATACATGTCCTGGTTGAGCGACTTATAGCCAAGCCAGATTTCATTACCCTTCAGAAGTGGAAACACCTCTTTGTAGGTGATGGCGTTCATGTTCCCGAGAATCACGAACTGCTTCCCAACTTCCAGAATCCACGCAAGGAACTCACGAAACAGCGAAAACGGCGGGTTCGTGATGATGATGTCCGCCTCGTCGCGAAGCGCCTTCACCTCGGCGGAGCGGAAGTCGCCGTCGCCTTCAAGATACCCCGAGAACTCGATGTCATCGGTATCGACCCGCCCGGAACCGTCCTTGTCCCGCGTCAGCGTGAACAGCTTGCCGTGCGTGTCGTGCTTGTCAGCATCGAACAACGGCGACTCCATCTCAAAGAGCGTCATCTGCTTGTTCGCCGCGCCCTTGGCGTACGACGTGCTAATCAGCTTCTTCAGCCCGAAGCGGGTGAAGTTCGCCGCCAAAATATTTCGTGAAGTTCGACCACTCCGGGTCATCGCAAGGCAGCAGAACCGTCTTGCCACGGAACACGTCCGGGTCAAACTCCACGTAGGCGTTCATCTCCGCCTCTATGTCGCTGTACTGCGTATAAAACTCATCGTTCTGGGCCGTCTTCGCTGCGCCCAGCGCACTATTTCCAGCCATCTACTCATCCACCTCCTGCATGTGTTCCGCGACCCACTCGTGGATAATCGCGGCAATCGTCGTCTCGCGCTCCGCCGCCATCATCTTCAGCGCCTTCTTGTCGCTCACCGTGAGCGACAGCGAGAGCGTGGTTCGCTTCTCGTCCTCGGCGGGCGCAGCGTCCGCCGAAACCGTTGTCTGCTTCGCAGCCGCCGGTTCAGAAACCGTCTGCTCTATCTTCTTCTGCTCGGCCTCGCGGTCGGCAGCATACTTCTCGAACATGTTCGCCATAGCTCGACCTCCTTTAATCATTTACACATTTGTACAATTATACACCTTGTGTCTCGATTTGTCCATATGGAACACGGCTCTGACCTGCGGTTATTCCCTCGGGAACCCCGCAGCCTCGCGCACCGTGTCCACCAGGGCGCGCGTCGCCCTGGCGGCCTTGCCCCTGCGGTCGAACTGGACCACGGACACGCCTGCAGCGCCCGCCTGCACGAACGCCTCGGACTGGGGCAGCGTGACCACCGTCTGGTCGCCCGCAAGCCCCTCGAACCACTCCATGAAGTCGCGGGACGCCTTGAAGCGGTTCCACCCGTTCATCACGTAGACAATCTTCGCCCGGCTGTGCTTGAACACCGCCTTGCGCATGCGCATCAGCGGCTCGATGTCCCTCGACGTGGTGCGGGTGGGGATGACCACCACGTCCGCCTCCTTCAGCCATTCCGACAGCGCCTCCTGGAGCGCCCCCGGCGTGTCCACCACGGCGACCTGCGCGCCGTCCGCCTCTTGGGTGCGGTGCAGGGTGCCGCCCTGGGCGTCCAGGTCGTAGAAGCTCACGGGGATGCCGGAGCGCTCGAAGGAGAATGCTATCTCGTCGGCGACCAGGGACTTGCCCACGCCGCCCTTCTGGTTGCATACCAGAATCGTCTTCATATCGCTCACCTCGCTATACATTTAATCAATTACGCATTTCCATATTTAATTATAGCCCGCGAAAAGCGCATGTTCAACTGCCACTTTCTGGGCTTCAGCGGGCTTTTCGTGGTCTCGAAACGGGCTTTCCCGCATCGCCCGGAACTGCCCGTTTTCCCGCATCGCCTCGTAAACGAGCGGATGCCGAAAACCGCCGTCCTCCGCCCCTTGCGCGTACACCCGTCAAAAGCCCTTCTGCAGGTCTCTTCGCGTGCCGTCAGCGGGCCAGCACCCCTTGAAGGATGCCTTCGGCATCGGGTGCCCACGTGAAGAGAAAGGAGGTCCGCACATGAACGAAGGCTGGAAGAGGTTCCACGGCACGGACGAGGAGGTCATGTGGCGCATCCAGGTGCTGAAGCGCACCTCGCGCCTCTGCGCGGCCAAGGCCAAGGAGCTGGAGCGCATGGCGAAGGCGGACGGCGACATGCCCGCCATGGACCACGCGTCGCTCATGGACGTGCTGAAGCGCATCGACAACGTGATGGAGTGGCGGTTC
>ENA-OQBD01000216-OQBD01000216.1-human-gut-metagenome-genome-assembly--contig:-NODE-216-length-32827-cov-4.001284_pt1 | contig 32827 bp, 31 predicted proteins | sample MGYA00242742_ERZ504543 | MGnify/ENA primary metagenome ERZ504543 (study PRJEB26092, sample SAMD00036239) | human gut metagenome | host: Homo sapiens | study: EMG produced TPA metagenomics assembly of...
GGTTCAGCGTGACTGGCGTCTCAACGAGCGTCACTACGGCGCTCTGCAGGGGCAAGAACAAGACCGAGATTCGTCAGGAGTACGGTGACGAGAAGTTCATGCTGTGGCGTCGCTCCTACGCGACCCCCGCCGCCCGAGATCGACCCGAACGACCAGTACGCGCAGAACCACGACCCGCGTTACGCCGGTGACCCGGTTCCCGGAAGCCGAGTGCCTGGCCAACGTCGTCGAGCGTGTCAAGCCCTACTTCGAGTCCGCCATCGAGCCTGAGCTGCGCGCCGGCAAGACCGTGCTGATCGCCGCCCACGGCAACTCGCTGCGTGCCATCGTCAAGATGCTCGACAACCTGTCCGAGGACGAGATCGCCAAGGTCAACATCCCGACCGCCATCCCGCTGCTCTACGAGCTGGACGAGAACTTCAAGCCGGTCAAGCCGCGTGGCGAGTACCTGGACCCGGAGGCCGCCGCCGCCGGTGCCGCCGCCGTCGCGCTCAGGGCCAGAAGTGATTCTCTGACCCGGCATTAGCCTGATGCATAGGGCCGTTCCCTCATGGGAGCGGCCCTTTTGCGTATCCGGCCACGAGCCGACGTGTGTGATGTAGGCCGAGGGGGCGTCTCCTCGGTATGCGAAACGCTGCTCGGCGTATTCGGCGCCGTGGCACCGGTTGTGGTCGGCGGCGTGTTTCGGTTCGTGCCGGGCGGGTTCACGCTGATCGCCGCCGTGGTGTGCGCGCTGGCCACGGCGGGCATGGTCGTGTCCGTCTTCTCGCCGATTCGCACCATTCCCGCTTCCGCTGACTGGGAGCGCAGCGAAGCGTGACTCGTGCGGGGTGCCACGCTGCGAGGGCGCGCGCGGTGACGCAACTCACGCACGGTGACGTCGCGATGGAGTCTATGATCCGGGTTCCAAGCCGCGCACCGCCCGTCGGGGCATACAAAAACGGCGAGCAGCCGTGGCCGTCTCGCCGTTCATGGGACTCTCCGTGGAGAGAAGTTCAGTTATGGCGGAATGCCGGTGACGGCATCGCCGCGGTCGTCGTCACTCGACGGCGCCGTCCTCGTCGCGCGACGGCTCCTTGCTCGGATCGAAGCCGGACACGATGTACACGACGCGGCGGGAGGCTGACACGGCGTGGTCGCCGAGACGCTCCATGAAGCGGCCGAGCAGCACGACGTCGATCAGCTGCTGACGGCTGCCGGTCCACTTGTCGGACAGAGCCAGGTCGAAGGTCTTGTGGTGCAGCGCGTCGAGCTTGTCGTCGTCGAGGATGATCTCCTCGGCGGTTTTGGCGTCGCGGTCCTGCAGCATGACGACGATGCGGTCGGCGGTCATCGACAGGAACTGCTGCATCTCGGTGAACAGCTCCGTGGCCTCGGCCGGCAGCGCCGGTTCGGGGTAGATGCGGCGTGCAGCTTCGGCGATGTGCTTCGCCAAATCGCCCATGCGCTCGAAGGTCGCGGCGAGCCGCAGCGTCGATACGACGACTCGCAGGTCGGTCGCCACCGGGTTCTGCTTGGCGAGCAGACGGATGCACTGGTCGATGACGCTGGATTCGAGGGCATCGATTTCGATGTCGCCGTCGATGACGCTCTGGGCGGCTTCGATATCCTGCTTCAGCAAGGCGTCTCCGGCCCCGTTGATGGCCTTGCGCACGTCTTGCACCATGCGATCGAGGTCATCGGCAACGGCCTTGAGCTCCTCGTCAAAAATAACGCGCATTGTTGTAGCCTTTCATGCTATGTAGTTGCTCTTGATGGAACCTCTATCAAGTGTAAGCCGCATAAGTTGTGTTTGCCTAGCGCTTGGCGGTCAGGTTCTTGAAATTGTCTCAAAATTCATTGGCTGGTTCACCCGGAATTCACGTTCGCCGCATGTCGCCTCTCGGTGTGAGACAATGGAACCATGCCTCAGTTTCAGCCGTCGGTATGGATTTTTGTAGTTTTCGCGCTATTGGCGCTGGCCGCATTGGCGGGAATCGGCTTTTTCATCGCGGACCGGCTGCAGCCCGTCATCATGAACGCGCTGCGCAGCAATGACCGCTTGCCGTCGTTGCAGTCTCGGCGTCGCGGCGCGCGCCGCCGTCAGGAGGATGACGAGCCGGCCGATGATCTGGATGACTCCACCCAGCTGGTGCTGTCGATGCTCTCGCTGGCGTCGGTCGTGGTGGACGATCAGGACGAGGTGGTCCGTGCCAATCCTGCGGCCTATAGACTCGGCTTGGTGCGTGATGACACGCTGATCGAACCTACGTTGCTTGACGCGGTGCACAAGGTGATGAAGGACGGTTCCCGGTGCTCGTTCGACCTGGAGACTCAGACGCCGGAGCAGTTCATGACGATGAACGGATTCGGTGCCGCGGCTGCCGATGACGGCCTGACCGCAGAGGCCTCGTCTCGGCCGAACTGGCTGAAGGTGACGGTGGGACGCATCGGCGACCATCTGGTGCTCGTGCTGATCAACGATGTCAGCGAGTCGATCCGGTTCGCTCAGATTCGAGACTCGTTCATATCGAACGTCTCCGAACAGCTGCTGCAACCGACCCGCGCGCTGGAGCGGCTGGCCGATTCGTTGGAGAGCGCGGACGTGAGCCACGAGCAGCTGGCGAACCACGCGCGGCAGGTGCGGCATTCCTGCGTGCGGCTCGACCGCATGATCTCTGACCTGCTGATGCTGATTAAGGCTCAGGAGCCGGTGACGGCTTCGGAGGCGAACCGTTGCGACCTGTTCTCGCAGGTTTCCGGGGCCGTGGATGATCTTGCCGGCGCTGCGCGGGATGCCGGGGTGCAGGTGCGGGTCGGCGGCAAGAGCCCCGTGATGATTCACGGGGAGGCCGATCAGATTCGCATGGCCGTGCGCAAGATGGTGGAGAATGCGATCGTGTATTCACACCCAGGCGGGGCGGTCGGCGTCTCCGTCGCCCTGTCTTCGGACGGGAAGAACGCCGTGGTGCGTGTCATCGATCATGGCGAGGGCGTGCCGAAGGCCGATCTGCCCCGTATCTTCGAACGGTTCTACCGCGGTTCCAACCAGAACGAGCGCACGACCGACGGCATCGGTCTGGGATTGGCGATCGTCAAGCATGCGGCGCTCGCCCATCATGGCGATGTGACGGTGTGGAGCGCTCCCGGGCAGGGCAGCACGTTCACGCTGTCGCTGCCGGTGGGGGACTGATACGGCTCAGTTGCCGAGACGCCGGTAATCCCAGCGGTCGAAATGCTCCCATACCAGCATCATGACGCCGATGACCAGTCCGGCCGCGCACATGATGAGCAATTGCAGCACATCCAGCCCGCACGCGAGCAGTATCGCGCTGACGATCAGCGCGACCGACCACAGCACGCAGCCGATGAGGAACGTCTTGCGCAGGTCGACGCGCACCGGTTTCGGTGCCGGCTTGCGTACTTCAGGATTGATGATGGCTGCGAATTTCATACCTATATACCTTAGCGCATGGGATGAATCGGGCGGGTGGCGGTACATACACCGGCACCCGCCCGAGCGTTCAGTCCTTGATGATCGGACGGCTCTTGCTGCCGCGTCCGTCACAGGTGCTCGACGACGTAATCGATGCATGCGGTGAGCGCGGCCACGTCCGACGGCTCCACCGAGGGGAACACGCCGATGCGCAGCTGGTTGCGCCCGAGCTTGCGGTATCCGGACGTGTCTACGATGCCGTTCTCGCGCAGCGCGGCGATGACCTGTTTGGCGCTGACCGCGTCATCCAGGTCGACGGTGACGACCGCATTGGAGCGCGAGCCCGGGTCGGCGACGAACGGCCGGGCGTATTCGCTGCGCTCCGCCCACTCGTACAGCAGCGCGGCGGACTGCGCGCAACGTGCCGTGGACCAGGCCATGCCGCCATTCTCGTTGAGCCAGCGCACCTGGTTCTCCAGCATGATTAGCGTGGCGACCGACGGCGTGTTCAGGGTCTGATCCTTGCGTGCGTTGTCGAGCGCGGAGGTCAGCGAGAGGAATGGCGGAACCCAACGGCGGGAGCCTTCGAGCTTGGCTTCGCCCTCGACCTGCTGCGCACGTGCGATGGCGCGCGGCGACAGCACCGCGATCCACAGGCCGCCGTCGGAGCCGAACGCCTTCTGCGGGGAGAAGTAGTACGCGTCGGTCTGGCTGACTCCACCGGCAACGCGCCGGCAGCGCTGGTGCCATCGACCACGACGATCGCGTTCTGCTCGTCGCTGCCTTCCACGCGCCGCACCGGTGCCGACACGCCGGTGGAGGTCTCGTGTGCGCCCACGCGTAGGTGTCCACGCCGTCGGTGCGCTCGGGGAGCCGATAGGTGCCCGGCTCTCCCGCGAAGATGACGGGGTCGTCGAGGAAGGGCGCGCTCTGCGCCGACTTGGCGAACTTCGTGCTGAATGAGCCGTATGTGCCGAATGCGGCCTTGCCGGCGATGAGCGACACGCAGGCGATGTCCCAGAAGGCGCTTGCGCCGCCATTGCCGAGCGCGATCTCATATCCGTCGGGCAGGGAGAAGAACGAGCCGAGTCCTTCACGGATGGAGGCGACCAGGGATTTCACCGGCGTCTGCCGGTGTGAGGTGCCGAGGAGCGTCTTGCCGCCGCGTTCGAGCGCGTCCACCTGCTCGGGGCGGATCTTGCTGGGGCCGGAGCCGAATCGTCCGTCTTCGGGCTTCATTGAGGACGGGATGTTCACGATATTGTCCATATGCTCAACACTAGCCAATGATGCGGATTGATAGGAGTCGGCGTTCATGTGTCGGATGCGGTCGGGTTGCCGATGGCCGCACCCCGCGGTAAGCTGGTCAACCGTGATGAACGTGCGGCGTCTTCGGAAGGCCGCATCGCGATGATATTAAAGGAGCAAAAAGTATGAGGCATGCTGCGCATAAGGCCAATAAGGATTCCGTTCAGCGCACCAGCCCCTCGGCGTTATTCCGCTCCTCCCGGGGTTCCCACACGGCCAGGGCCGTGCGTGCCGTGCAGGCGGCCAACGGCGATGCCGTGGCGCTCGCCATCGACCCCGTTTTTGCAGCCAAGCTGAACGAGGTCGCCCCGATGACCCGCCGGGCCATCCGCGAGACCGCGAAGGCCGCGCAGCGCAAGTCGTACATGATGTCATCCGCATCCCTTGCGGCTCTGGTCGGCACTGCGGCCACCGCCTTGGCCTTTTCCAATATCCAGCAGTCGTCCAACTCTCGTCTGCTGGCCGACGATCCCGCCACGACGACCACTCAGCTGGCCCGCGTGACCGGTTCGACGGTCTCGCGTTCCGAATCCCGTACCGAGCTCGGCCCCATCGCCTCCGACCAGACCGCAGCCGCGGCCACGAGCGGCGCGGCCGACGCGAAGACGAGCAACACGATCGCCGACGCCAAATCCGTGCAGACCACCAATAACGGCAACTGGGAGCTGAACGACAAGAACTCCGCCATCGACGTGAGCCAGCTGTCCCGCTCCCTGGCGAACAACCCGCAGGTCGCGGTGCTGGTCGACCAGGATGCCGGCAAGCTGCCCGAAGGATTCAACCCGAACCATGCCACGGGCGACAGTGGTCTCGCCTATGCGTTCAGCCAGTGCACGTGGTGGGCGTACCTGCGTCGCCATCAGCTCGGCCTGCCCGTCGGATCATATTTCGGCAATGGTCAGGACTGGGCGAACTCCGCTCGTGCGCACGGCTACTGGGTGGACAACACGCCTCGCCACAAGGGCGACGTCATGGTGTTCCGCGCGGGCCAGGAAGGCGCGAGTTCCGTGTATGGCCATGTCGCCATCGTGGAGAGCATCAACGCTGACGGCACGGTCACCGTCTCGGAGTGCGGCGCTTCGCTGAACGGCAAGCCGGCATCCCGCACCCTTTCCAACGTGAACGACTTCCAGTACATCCACTACTGATTTTCGGCGGGTCTTCGGTCCCCGCCAGTGAGATTCATCTCTATTATTCTCCCGGGAGTGTCGCGCCGGTCGTGTGAAGATTGCCGGTTTTCCCGTGATGTCGCCGATATGGCGTGATTTCCTATCGTGAATGTTCTCAGGCGAAGATGCATGCCTGTGTGCTACAATCATGCCTCGATGATGATTTGCAAGAAGATTATTTCGACTATCACCGCCGCAGCAGCTGCGGTGGCGTTGTTCACGGTATCGGTGCCTGTCGCCTTGGCCGGTTCCGATAATGCGAGCAGGAAGGCGATTACCTCTTCTCGCTCGTTCCCGAAGATGAACACCGCGCGTAAGGATCTGCTCAAGGAGATCGTATCGGTCAGCTCCGATGACAGCGAAAGCTGGGGCGGTGTGGAATCCCTGAACGTGCCCGAGACCAAGTCCACGGCCGAGAAAAAGGCCGAGGAAGAGGCCAAGAAGGCCGAAGAGGAGCGCAAGGCCGCCGAGAAGGCCGCCGCCGAAGCCTCCCGCCTGCAGGCGGCGGAGGTCAGCCGTTCCCGCGCATCGGCCGCGACCAGCAGCACCAGCTCATCGTCCGTCTCCAATGACGGTGCGGTCGATGCCCCGGTCAGCGCCAATGGTGCCGGCGTGGTCGCCTACGCCTCCCAGTTCCAGGGCGTGCCCTATGTGTACGGCGGCACCACGCCGTCGGGATTCGACTGCTCGGGCTTCACGCAGTACGTGTACTCCAAGTTCGGCATCAGCCTGCCGCGTATCGACTATCAGCAGCGTGTGTGGGCTCAGGCTCACGGCACGAAGGTCAGCGATCCCCAGCCGGGCGACCTGATGTGGAGATCCGGCCATGTGGGCATCTACGTCGGCAACGGTCTGATGATTCACGCGCCGCGCCCCGGCAAGAGCGTGTCCATCGTGCCCGTATACGCTTCCTTCGAGTATTATCGAATCATCTAAGCCGGTTGCTTCCGGTCGAAGAGTCTTCGAACGATATTTCGCACTGCACAGCGCCTCCATTGGGGCGCTGTCGTGCTTTTTCGACAGGTGATGCGGCGACGATGCCGTGCCCGCTTCCGCTGCGCTGCCGCGCGTTATGACACACCGACGCCAGGAATGTGGCATTGTTCTCAATCGGCAAAATGACTGATGTTCATCCCGCATCCTGACGCGTACGCGGTATTCTAGGAACTATGACCCGATGCGCCGCTGCATCGGTGCTACCTTAAGGAGGTTGCCATGATCAACGAAAAGGCGATTCTGGTTGGGGTGGACGGTTCTCATGCCAGTTACAAGGCCACGTGGTGGGCCGCCAATTTTGCCAAGCATGCGGGATTGACGCTGCAGATCGTATGCGCGTATTCGCTGCCCAGCTACGCCGCAGTGTCGTTCGACGCCACGTACACCGCGATGGGTGATGACAACGCGGCGCACAGCGACGCACAGGAGATTCTTTCCAAGGCCAAGGCCATCGCCGATGAGCAGGGCGTCGAGGCGGCGACGCTGATCGTCACCGGTGACCCGGCATCCGTGTTCGTCGAGCTGTCGCGCAACTACAATCTCATCGTCATCGGCAATCGCGGCAAGGGCGGACTGGCCGAGCGCCTGCTCGGCACCACCAGCTCGTCGCTGCCCGCGTACGCGTACTGCCCGATCGTCGTCGTGCCCTATACCGACGACGACGGCAACCTGATGCACCTGAACAACACGATCACCAAGGTGGCGGTCGGCTCCGACGAGTCGAAGTGGGGTCTGAAGGCGCTGGACATCGCCGCCTCGTTCGCCAACATGTGGGGTGCCGAACTCGACGTGATCTCCGCCGCGCCGAAGGTGCAGGGCTCGGACGGCGACAAGGCCGTGATGGAATCCTTCATGGAGGATCTTGAGGTGCGTATCAAGCCGATCGAGGAGTCCTACCCCGATCTGAAGATCACCCGCACCGTGGTGCCGGGCAACGCCGTGCAGGCGCTGACCAAGGCCAGCTATGACCATGACGTGGTCGTCGTCGGCTCCCGCGGCCGCGGCGGGTTCACCGGCCTGCTGCTGGGCTCCACCAGCCAGGGACTGATCCAGCACGCCGTCGGCCCGGTGTATGTCGTACCCCGCAAGTACGTCGAAGCCGCGGAATCCCGTCTTGACACGGTTCCGAGCTCGCCGGCCGATGTCGAGCCGAAGCCCTTGGAGTCCATCGGCGGTGTCGAGGAGCTGCCGGTGCCGGCCGCGCAGCCGGAGGTCGTCGAGCAGATCGATTCGGTCATCGACCCCGAGCACAAGGCCTGATTCGGCTCTGATGCATGCAGTGGCCCCGCCGGACTCGATGCCCGGCGGGGCCACGATGTTGTTGTGCCGGCGCTCGTGCCGCGGACGCGGTAGCATGAACTCCTCCGTGCCGTTATATGACAGGGGAGGAGCCCCGCGATGCCTCAGCGGCGAACCGTCACGTCCATGCGCACCGGCGTCTCCTGCACATAGGTGTGCTTGACGGTGCAGCCCTTTTCGATGTGGCGCGTGACACGCTCCTTGAGCTTGTCCGCATCCTCTTCGCTCAGCTTCGCGTCAGTGGCATCCACTACGACCTGCTCGTTGAAGTTGATGTAGGCATCGCTGTCGGCGTCATATGTGCCGTCCACGACGATCCTCGCGCCCTTGCCGTCACCGAGTGTGTGCTCGATGGCGAACTGGCTGGACAGCGCGGCACAGCCCGCCAGCGCGATCTTCATCAGGTCTCCGGGGGTGAACACTCCGCGGCCCTTGCCGAACTTGATGTGAGCGCCGTCATCGCTGAACGCATCCCATGAACCATCCTTGTTGCGCTCGACCCAAAGTCGCTTGCCCATGCGTATCTCCTCGTGTAGTCGTCATGACGCGCCTGCCGCGTCACACATACCTCTAATGTAGACCACAATCGTTCGCCATGGGTCGTGATACGCGTTCGGCTGGACGCCCCTCCGGCCCGAGCACGTCTGCTCGATGGGTACTTTGGTCTGATCTGGGTCTGGTTTGGGGGCGTCTACCCCCGTCTCGTCCGGCGTTTCATCTCCGAAATCGCCTGTGCATGCCATGTTTCGGCGTCACGCTGTGCGGGTACCGTCACGCTGTGCGGGTTCGCGGTGTGACGGTTTCTTGGAAACCGCTGGAAACACTGGGGTTTGTGGTACCGTCACTATGTGCGAGGGCGCGCACAGTGACGGTACCCGCACAGCGTGACGCTACCGCATCCATCGCACGCTGCCGTCCGTCGTCTCCGCCACTCACGTCGGGCTGTTAGCCGCTGTCGTTACACTGGGTGGCATGGCTTTGACACCGGAACAACTCGCAGATATCCGCACCCGTATCCCCGCCCGTCCTCACAGTGACGTCCCCACGCCGTACGAGGATTTGGTGCGCCGGATCATGCTCGAAGGCACGCTCAAGTCCGATCGCACCGGCACGGGAACGATATCCCTGTTCGGGCAGCAGATGCGTTTCGACCTGTCAGAAGGATTCCCGCTGCTCACCACCAAGACCGTGTTCTTCAAGGGACTGGCATACGAGCTGCTGTGGTTCCTCAAGGGCAGCAGCAACGTGCGCTGGCTGCAGGAGCACAACGTGCACATCTGGGATGACTGGGCGGACGAGAACGGCGACCTCGGTCCCGTGTACGGTGTGCAGTGGCGCAGCTGGCCCGCGCCGACTCCCGAAGACCCGAATCGCACCATCGACCAGATCGGCAATGTCCTCGACCTGATCCGCAACCACCCCGACTCCCGTCGCATGGTGGTCAGCGCATGGAACCCGGCCGAAGTCGAGAACATGGCGCTGCCGCCCTGCCACGCCCTGTTCCAGTTCTACGTGGCCGACGGGCGGCTCAGCTGCCAGCTGTACCAGCGTTCGTGCGACATGTTCATCGGGGTGCCGTTCAACATCGCTTCGTATTCGCTGCTGACGATGATGATCGCGCAGCAGACCGGCTTGGAACCGGGCGAATTCGTCTGGACCGGCGGCGACTGCCACGTCTACGACAACCACGTCGACCAGGTGCTGGAGCAGCTGTCGCGCGAGCCGTACCCGTATCCGAAGATCGAGATCCGCAAGGCCGATTCGCTGTTCGACTACCAGTACGAGGATTTTACGATCGTCGACTACCGGCACCATCCCACCATCAAGGCGCCGGTCGCGGTCTGAACCGACCATTACACTATTGTCCCAGTCCGATTCAAGGAGTGAATGAAATGGAGCATGATAGTAGCCGCAACGGCTATCACGAACCGGAGCCCGGGTTCGCCGGGCAGGAGAAAGCCGATGATTGGGGTGATGACTTTCCCAAGACGTTTTCAGTGAACCTGATTTGGGCCGAAGCTGACGACAAAGACGGCCGTCCCGGTGCCATCGGGTTCGACGGCGGCATGCCTTGGCATCTGCCGGAGGATATGAAACGTTTCAAGGAGCTCACCGTCTCTCACCCGGTGATCATGGGACGCAGGACATGGGAGTCACTGAACGTGAAGTACCGTCCGCTGCCCAATCGTGACAACATCGTGGTATCGCACAATCCCCAGTATCTGGCGCTGGGCGCCACGGTCGTCACCGATCTGGATGCGGCGCTCGACATCGCGCGGCAGGAGGCCATTCCCGACGACGGGCTTGACCGCAGCGAGATCTGGGTGATCGGTGGAGCGCAGGTCTTCCAGGAGGCGCTGCCTTTCGCCAGCAAGGCGTTCGTGACGAAGATCCAGACCTCAGTGGACGCAGACACGTATGCGCCCGATATGGACGCTCTGGTCGACGCCGGCCTGTGGGAAGTCGCCGACCCCGGCCATTGGAAGAGAACGCAGAAGGACGACAGCGGAATCAAGCGGTACCGCTTCGTCACCTATCGCAAGATCGGCTGAATCGCCGCGCGCGCAAGTTCACCGGGCGCCTTACGCACAGGCGCCCATCGGAAACCATCAGGAGCCATCATGACACAGCAGCACCCATACACCGTGATGACCGTGTGCACGGGCAACATCTGCCGTTCGCCCATGGCGGAGATCATCCTTCGCGCCGAATTCGAGTCGCGTGGGATAGGGGAGGACCGCGTGCGCGTCCTGTCCAGCGGCGTGAGCGACGAGGAGTACGGCCATCCTATCGACCCGCGCGCCGTGCGCGTGCTGCGGGCCGACGGGTATGAGATCCCCACGCATCATTTCGCCCATCGCGTCACGCGCGAGGAGATCGAGGAAACCGACCTGTTCCTGCCGATGACGGCCTCGCATATGCGCGCGCTGCTGCGGCAGCTGCCGTCCTCCAAGCGCGCCGAAGTGCACATGTACCGCAGTTTCGACCCGAACCTGCCCAAGCCGGCGGCCGGCCGCGAGGACTCCATCGACCTGGTGGATCCCTGGTATGGCGGGTCCCGCGAGTTCCAGGTGGCCATCGGCCAGATTCAGGAGGTCGCGCCGTACATCGTCGATTGGGTGGAACGGCAGATCGGATGACGGCATGCGGCCGGCCGCCGGAGCGCGACGGCACGCGACGAGATGCGATGAAACGCGACGCACCTTGGCATGACTGCCGGGCGCGTCGCGTCATATTCGCCGGATTGCGCCGCGGCGAGCCGGGGCGGATACCGTTCGCCGGATTATTCTGGTGCATTGACAGCCGGTTTCGCGGGGATACCCGCGTATTCCATCGGAACATGTATCGGAACGTTCGAGGAGGAATGATGAGCAGACTGAACGGCAGACGTGCCGAGGCCGAAGCGCAGGGGTTGCGCGTCAACGTGGCGATTCTGGGCGCCGGGCGCATCGCGCATTCGATGGCGCGAACACTGGTGGCGATGGCGGCGGACCCGCGGTATGCCGGTCTGGTAGCGCCGTATGCGGTCGCCGCGCGTGACGGGGGCAGGGCCGCGGCGTTCGCGGCCGAATACGGGTTCCCGGTGTCGTATGGCTCGTATGACGAGCTGCTGGCCGACCCGGACGTGGATCTGGTGTATATCGCCACGCCGCACAGCCTGCACGCCGAGCAGGGCATCGCCTGCCTGAAGGCCGGCAAGAACATCCTGGTCGAAAAGTCGTTCACCGCGAACGCCGCGCAGGCCCGTGCGCTGCTCGATGCGGCCGACGGCAGCGGTCTGCTGTGCACGGAGGCTATCTGGACGCGCTACATGCCGTCGCGGGCCATCGTCGACCGGATCGTGGCCTCCGGCGCGATCGGCGAGCTGCGGTCGATTTCGGCGAACCTGTGCTATCCGGTGTCGGGCAAGGCGCGTATGAGCGATCCCGCGATGGCTGGAGGGGCGCTGCTCGACGTCGGCGTGTACCCGCTCAATTTCATCGACATGGTGATGGGCGGCCACGGCGAGGTGCCGGTCGAGCGCGTCGAGACGTCGATGACGCCATACGCCCCGACCGGCGTGGACGCGCAGAACTCGACCACGCTGTATTACGCCAATGGTGTGATGGCGGTGTCCACGTCGTCGATGCTCGCCTGCTCCGACCGTGCGGGCTGCATTTGGGGCGACAAGGGGTACGTGGTGTGCCGCAACATCAACAACATCGAAGCGATCGACGTGTACGGCGCCGACCATGCCGTGGCGGAGCATTACGATGTGCCGGCGCAGCTGACCGGTTACGAGTATCAGGTCGCCGCCGCGGCGAACGCGATTCTCGACGGGCGCGAGGAGTGCGCCGAGATGCCGCACGCCGATTCGCTGCGCATCGTCGAGCTCATGGACGAGCTGCGGGCAAAGTGGGGGCTGAAGTATCCGTTCGAGTGACGGTTCTGCGGCAGGTTGGGCGGCGGGTTCCTCATCCATCCTTGACGGGACTCGCCGCCAGGCATGCTCCTAGAACACCAGCTGTATCAGCAGCATATACACCGCGGTGCCGCCGGCGGTCGAAAGCAGCATGTTGCGCTTCCACAGATGCAGCAATGTGATGACGGCACAGGCGATGAGTTCCGGAATGCCGTGCGAACCGGTCAGGATCGGCGTGTTGCGTAGCGCGTATACCACCAGCAGGCCGGTCATGGCATAGGGGAGCACCTTGCCGAAGTATTCGACGAGCTTGGGTGGTTGCTTGGATTCGGGGAACACCAGAAAGGCGGATTCTAGCGGTGGTTGCAACACCAAAAAAATCACCAGGTGTTGCAACCACCGCTAGAATCCGCCAGAAGTGATATCGTCGAACTCGCCACGTCGACGCCCCGCGTCGAAATCGCCCTCGCCGGGCACTTCATCATTCATCACTGGCATGGTTCCATTATCACGACATTATGTCGCAGAACGAATACGGCACCCCGGCAACGCGAGTGGGTCGCCGGGGTGCCGGGGTGCCGGGGTGCCGAAATGCCGAAGCGGTGTATGGGTGCCGCCCGGCCCAGGTGGGTCACACCCGGGGTCAGTTTCTTGCTCCTGAGACGCAGCACGACATCGGCGGAGTCGGCGACGCGCTTGGAATGAGTCACCACGATCACGCATTTGCCGAGCTGATGGGCGGCGTGCTGCAGCAGATGAATCACCTCGTCGGTCATCTTCGGGTCGAGGCTGCCCGTCGGCTCGTCCGCGAGGATCGCGCGGCCCGGGGCGACCAGCGCGCGGCCGACCGCCACCCGTTGACGCTGGCCGCCCGACAGGTGCATGATGTTGCGCTTGGATTCCTCACGGCTCAAACCCAGTTCCTCGAGGATCTTCATATCGGCCTTGGTGCTGACCAGCCGCAGGTTCTCTTCGGGGGTGAGGTAGTCGATCAGGTTATGGTCCTGGAACACCAGGGACACGTGCTCCCGACGGTGCTTCGCATAGCCCGATGTGGCGATGTCCTCCCCTTCGAAGCGGACCACTCCCCGGGAGGGGGCGTCCAGGCCGGCCAGCAGCGACAGCAGCGTGCTCTTGCCGGCGCCGGACGGGCCGGTGATCGCATACATCTTCCCGGATTCGAAATCCGCGCTGACATCCGAAAGAACAAGGATCTTCGCCGCGCCGTAGGCGTAATCGACATGGTCCAGTTGCAGACAGTTAGACATAATTGGTGACTCCTAACGCATAGAGGAAAGAATGGATTTCGGGGATTTGGACAGCACGGCGGCGCATGACACGGCAAGGGCCACGGCGATGACCGCGCATCCGAGCAGCAGGATGAGCAGCGTCTGCTCAGGCGGCAAGGCCTCCACGTGCAACGATTCCAACGGCGCGACGCCCGAATCGCGCAACAGTCGGGAAGACACGTATCCCGACAGCATGGCGCCGGTGCCCAGCGAACACAGGGCGGCGACCACCGCCATGAGTCCGGTTTCGATGGCGAGTTGTGCGACGATCCGCATCTTGCCGATGCCGAGGGCCAGAAGCGTGCCTATCTCATGGATGCGTGAGCGAATCCAGAAGACCAGCGCCATCGCCAGCACCAGTACGTCCGCGAGGCAGACGGACAGCAGCACCATGCGCACCAGATCACGCACCGTCTGCACGGATTGCAGGACGCCGGAGAGCCGGGCCGAATCGTCGGTGACGTCGTACTTGCCGCCGGCCATGGTCTTGGCCTGACTGACCGCCGCGGACAGGTCCTGCGGATTATCCGACAGGCATCGGATCATGCCGATCTGGTCGTTTCCGGTCAGAGCGGAGGTCACTCGCCTACCCGAATAGATGAGGTTCTCGGAAGTGTCCGAGGGCAAGGGGCTTTGGGCCTGCACGTTGCCGGAGAAGATCCCGGCCACACGCACCGTGGCGTTGCGCCCCTCCTGCCGGAGACGGAATGTCGAGCCGACCGATAGGCCGTTCTGCAGCGCGAAGTCGCGGTGGACCAGCACATTGTCGCCGTCGCCCGAGATATGGCGGCCCTGCTCCAGACGGTACAGGCCGCTCTGGAATTCCTCGGACAATGAGGAATCGGTGGTGCCCAGCACGCTGACCTGCATGGCCAGATCGGAGTCCAATCGGGGGCCCTGCCGGGGCATGACCGGGCGCGCGCCATCCACCTGCGCCAAGGTCTTCGTCGCATAGGCGGTCTTCGTCACACCGGGGATACGCGAGAACCGGCTCGCCTCCTCGGCGCTGATGGGATTCTCGCCGGCGCTGACGGTAAACCCTATGCCCATGCCCGCGCCGATGCTGTCGGACATGGTACGCAGGGCCGTCGAGACTCCGACCTGCGCCACCAGGCTCGTGAAGACCATCAGCATCAGCAGACCGATGATGCCGCTGCGTACCGGCTTGCGTACGATCGCCAACGTGGCACGCTTCCACACATTCATGCTCATCATCGAATCTCCGACAGGTCTCGCGGCGATTTGCGCAGCATCGGTATGCACGCCACCGCGACGCACACCAGCATCACCGCCAACAATCCGAGCGCCACGTACAGCATGGCGGTCCCGTCGACCGACACCGTGAGCGAATCCAGGGTGCGCACCGACATGCTGGATTCAAGGTCGCCGCCGACCTGTCCCATGCTGCTCAGCTCCTTCGCCGCGGAGGCGTTCACGGAATGGAGCGCCGTGGTGCCGAGCCATTGGGCCATTCCCTGCGCGCACAGCCAGCCGAGGGCAAGGGACGGCAGACCGATCAGCACCATCTCGGTGAGGTATTGGGCGACCAGGGAGGGCTTGCCGACGCCAAGGGACACCAGTATGCCCATCTCCTGACGGCGGTCGTTCATCCACAGCAGCAGCATGAGACTGAGCACGAGCACGGCCGAGACGGTCACGCCGATCAGGGCGCCGCGCATCATGGAGCGCACGCCGCGGGCGGCATGCAGCATGCTCGATGAATACTGGTCGTTGCGCGTGATCTGATAGTTGTTCCAATCCACCGGGAGTTTCTTTGCGGCGTCCATGGTCTTCTCCACGTCAACGCCCTTGGACAGCACGAAGGTGGCGTCCTGGTATATTTCCTTGCCGTCCTTGTACTGGTACAGATCGCGTGTGGTATCCAGATCGGTGTAGATGGTGTTGGCGGTCAGTTCCGCTCGGCTGGATACCTTTCTGGCGCTGTCGCCCTTGAATATGCCCACGATGGTGGTCTTGACGGTCGCCGTCGAATGTGATTCGTTGTCGGCGTCGTAGGCGTTGGCCTTGAGCGTGAGCGTGTCTCCGACTTTGAGCCCGTTGGCTTTGGCGAGATCCTCATGGATCATCGACGTGTACTTGTCGGAGGCCTTCAGATGCCGTCCTTCGGCCATGCCGAGCGTGCGCGACGTGAACACGTTGAGTTTCGACGAATCATTCGTGCCTATGACGTTGGCGGCGTTACCGAACTGCTGCTCCTTGGTCGCATCGTAATCATCGCCGCCGGGGACCTTCGCCACATTCGCCCCCACGAGGTCGGCGGTGGCGTTCTGACGGACCATATACGAATCGACCCCGGGCAGTTGGGCGATCCTGCGCACGTCGGCGGGACGCACCATGCCGCCTCCGCGAGGCGTGAGCATGCTGCCCTGCAGATTGCTGGCCAGCACGAATCCGCCGACCGCTTCCTTCTCGATTCGTCCGGCGGCCTGTTGAGCTGCTCGAGAAACCGCGATCGTGGATAGCATGCTCGCTGTTATGATGGTCAATACTATGAGGAGCACTATGGTTCGCACTCGTTTTCTGAGAACATAGCGCACCGACCGTGCAACGAACGTCATCAATACCTCCTGTGGGCCTTGGGCTTTTCGCCCAAAATGCGAAACATGCCGCGTTTCGCCGGTTAGTTAGCCGCGACAATACATGATGCACCTCAAGATACGGGTAGATATACGCCTTGGGCGAAAGACGGAACAGCGGCGAATGTCGGTTATTCTGGATTTTGGTCCATCTCGGGGCGCGTCGATGCGTCGGCCCGCGAGGAATCAGCGCTCGCGCCTCGCCTTCGAGGCGGCGAACGCATAGTTCTCGCATTGGATGTACAGGTATGCGACCAGGACGAGCCAGCAGATGACGGTCTTGTGCCAGACGTCGGATTCGCCCGAACACGCGCCGGCAACGCCATCATCACTATTACCCCCGGCAACATCAGCAACGTCGGCGACACAAACACCGTGCGCCAGCCCGTCGGACGATGCGCCATTCGCACCGCCACGGCATACCGTCCTCCCGCGCGTCATGCAGACCATCGAGGCTCCGACCAGCATGGCCAGCCCGATCAGCCCGTATTCGGCGATGACGCTGGTATACGCGCACATCGTCCACACCGTGTCCGCGTTCACGCCGGCCGCGAATCCCGTGACCATGCCGCCGTTCATGCCAAGACCGTCCAGCAGCCGTCCGGCTTTGGCCGCGCCGGCCCACACCGCATTGATGATGTTGCCCGCGCCATAACCGGTGAGCAGCGTCCACGGATGGGTGAGCAATCCGCATATCGGATCGAGGCTTTGGTAGATCCGCGCGAAGAACGAGCCGTCTCCCTCGGCCCCGTTTTCCGCGATGGCGGAGAGTCTGGAATCCGCCAGCACACCCAGCAGGCCCAGTGCGCATGCGCCGAGAATCTGCAGCATGCCCCGGACGCGGCGTGCGCCGTCATGCCAATCGGTGCGCGCCACAAGGGCGATCAGCAACGCCACGACGGAATCGATGACGATTCTGGTGCCGGCTTGCATGAGCACCGCGCCGACGGCATACGTGACGATGAGGTCACGCAGCCGTTTGGCGTAGATGCGGTCGCGCCCGCGCATGAGCCACATGAGCGGAAGCAGTATGCCGAACAGGTGCATGCCGATATAGCTGGGCTCGGCGAACAGGAACTGCGGACGGCCGCCGCCCCACACCGAGTTGTCGCTGATGTATTGCCGGTACATGAGGTGCGAGAAATAGTCGGTCAACGGTTTGGCGTGCAGACGGATGGACAGCCATTGCACGACGCCCACTCCGAAGGAAACCCAGTATGATGCGATGAGAATCCGCAATGGCGTACGCCACGGAATGCGTTTGATGTCGAACGCAAGGGCGATCGCACCCAAAGTGGCGAGCACGCCCAGCAATCCGGTGATGCTCATGAACGCGGCGTTGAGGTGGATGCCGAACTTCAGCCATCCCGGGATGGACAGGATTATGCAGGCCACCGGTAGGAGGAACATTGGCAGGTACCGGTTGGCTGCGATGCGCAGTTGCCGCCAATTGCATAGGCAGTACACGGCGAACAGCGCCGGACTGATTGGCGACCAGAACGGCGCGTACAGGCCGAGCGTGGTGCCGTCCACCGGAAGAAAAGCAATGGCCAGCAACAGCCAAATGACGTTGCGTTCCTGCGATGTCAGAAATCGCAGGAACGACCGGTATTGCGGTCGGCCATGATGGTTGCCCGCGTCGATGGTGTCGTTGCGTACGCATGCCTGGTTCATGTGATTCTCCCTCCCCGTCAACCTTACTCGTTCATCATGATGCGCGGACGGGGGCATGCTTTCCCCGCTGAAAGTGCAATGGCCCGAACATTGACAGGTCGCACGATGCCCCCATCATTGGCACATTGTGCGATCTCGTCGCGGCTGGCTGACGAAATAATGTTGGCCGACCGGTTACATTGGATTCGGTACAGTGGCGGCATTATTGGCCACTGAATCAAGCGATTTGCGGCAGAACGACGAAAACAACACTTGGGCGAAAAGAGGCAGGCATGACTACGAATCGACCGCTCATTGCGGTGACTCCGCTGATGGATTACGGGCGCGATAGTCTGTGGATGCTGCCCGGATATATGGAGGCGATAATGCGGGCCGGCGGTACGCCCATCATGTTGCCGCTGACCGATGACGCCGACATTCTTGCGCAATGTGCCGAACGGTTTGACGCGTTTCTGTTTACGGGCGGGCCGGATGTGGGACCGATGGTTGGTGCAGCGGCCTCCGCCACCGGCCGTAGCGAGGTGCTCTCTCCTGAGCGCGACCGAATGGAATCGATTCTGCTGCCAGCTGTAATGGCTTGGGACAAGCCGATTCTGGGCATCTGCCGTGGCATTCAGTTCATCAATGCAGCGCTGCGCGGCACGTTGTGGCAGGATCTGCCAAGCCAGCATCCGAGCGATATCGAACACCATATGAATCCGCCGTACGATGCGTTCGGACATAACGTTTCCTTGGTGCCCGGCACTCCCCTGGCTTCATTGTTCTCGGGGCAGACTGAGATTGCGGTGAATAGCTATCACCATCAGGCGGTTCGTGATGTGGCCCCCGGTCTCGAAGTCATGGCCGTTGCGCCCGACGGCGTGATCGAGGCCCTGTACCGGCCGGCAAGCCACTTCCTGTGGGCCGTGCAGTGGCATCCCGAGTTTCTCTACAAGGTAGATCCACGCTCGCAGGCGATTTTTGATGCGTTTGTGGAGAGTTGCTAACAACGGATTTTTTGCGTGACCACGCAAGCATAATCGAGATTGCCACCTCATGACAACGGTTCCGCACCAGACAGCGGCGCGTCTGTGTTATCTGGAAACATGGCTGCATCTTGCTGGAAAACATCACCTGAAGTATTCTAAGGTCATTGGATGTTATTTTTTTATCACATAAAATATCATTTTTTTATACAGCATGTGATAAAATTATCAACATGATTCCATCGAACGTTCGATACGTAACTCGACCGTTGGCACAAGTCCTCCGTCAGTGTCCAAACAAAGTAGCGGTGCTGGAAGGAGCACGAGCAGTCGGCAAAACCATGCTTGTTCAGACAGAATTGCCAGACGGCTATCATTATGAGACGCTTGCTGACAAGAGGACATTCGAGTACGCCTCATCTCATTTGGATGAGTGGGTTGATTCGCTACCCACGCCGTGCATTATCGACGAAGCTCAACGTATTCCTGACTTGCCTCTATCCGTCAAGGGAGTAATCGACAAGCAAACTGGTTCTACTCCTTTTTTCATTCTTACTGGTTCAGCATCAATCACCCGAGATGGGCTAGACGGACAGGACCCCCTTACCCGCCGTTCCCTGCGTTATACCTTATATCCCCTAACACGCAGAGAAATCAATAAAAATACTGATACCAGCATCATTGACTTGTTGTGGAACGGTACCCCAAATGCGAACTATCATTCAGAGACCAATAGGGACACACTAGCTAGGTATATGACTGTGGGAGGTTTCCCCTCGTATGCAATGCCCTCCATACCTATTGCAGAGAGCGATTTACGTTTTTCCGTAAAAACGGATATCGATAATGTTTTGGGCGATACCATACTTCCCGGAGAGCGATTGGATAAAGCAATAGCTGATGCCATACTCAAAGAGTTACTTGCAGTCCCTGGCGGGATTTTGAATGTAAAAAGAATATCCGACACTATTCATTCGAATCCCTCCACCATTGAGCGATACATCAGTATTTTCATGCGCCGATTCCTAATCTCCGCCTTACCGAACCTACGCTCAGCACCTGGTAAGCAACTGTTTACCCGCGCAAAAATACATCCAGTAGACACGTCATTCAGCGTTGAAACAATACGACAATCCGGCAGAGATTTTCATAATGATCGCGTTCTGTTTGGCGAGCTTTTTGAATCATTCGCCGTCAATCAAATCATTCCGGAAATACAATGGTCCGATATACACCCCGACGCTTTCTACTGGCGGGAAACTGGCAATAAGCCCAAAGAGGTTGATCTCGTGCTGCTACACGATAATCAACTTGTCGCTTTGGAAATGAAGTCCAACAATACCGTGGACCGCAAAGATTTTTCTGGTATTGCAGCATTGCGCGACAGCGACAAGCGCTTCCACCGAGGCTACGTCTTATACACAGGAGACAAGGTGCAGCAGTTCACTAACAACATATGGGCTCTGCCAATTTCATCATTGTGGGACAGTGACGGATTCCAGACAGCTACTTCGGATGCTGAACATTACTCATTATCGGTTCCATCAGTTTTACCTATTCGGCCGTCCGACACCGATGTGGCAGCTCATGCCAATGCCCCTACTGATGCCAACCTGTTTTTAAGCTACTGCCATGCAGACAACGACCACCTCAAGGGGGCAATACTTCAATTCGTGAATGATATTATCGACGAATACAATTACGAGACCAGCAATACACTCGGGTTATTCGTCGACAAGACCTCTATAAACTGGGGTGAAGATTGGCGTCAGGCACTTGATCGAGGCATTGGTAATGCAAATATCATTCTTCCAATAATTACTCCCAGATATGTGCGCAGTGAGGCCTGTCGTAAAGAACTGCTGGATTTCAATACTCGGGTCACGGAACATGGACCGAATCGTATACTTCCATTGATGTTGCAAAGCATAGATGGCATGACTGGAATTAGCGATCGTGATCCTGTTTGGGACATCGCGCATAATCGACAGTATCTACCAGTGGGCGATTTGCGTTTAATGTCTGCTGAAGATCGTCAAAAGAGAATCCTTGAAATCGTGAAAGAACTTCGCGCAGTAATAGAGGATATTACTGCCCGATCACAATCTGATGACACATCAGAGTCAGTTGTGAGCAAGTTTAAGGGAGACAACACACCGGATTTATTGAGTGCCTGGAATGAGATAGAAAAACTTACACCACAAGTTAATGTGGGCGCGCAAGAATTTGCCGTATCATTTCAAAATATCTCAAAGACATTAAGTACCCATCCCGCTCCTGCGAACGGCAATGCGTCTGTCTATTCCTCATGGGCGATACAACTATCAGAACAACTACGACCTGACATTGATTCGCTCAACAAGGCATCGGATAATCTGTCAGAACTATGGAATAACGCCTATGCCGTCATGTCTCAATACGTGGGCTTCATTCAGAGCCTTCCACAAGGCGCTCTACGCAACAGCCAGATTGACAGCATGGGAACAACATTCGATGGATTGCGCACTTCGCTATCCATGCCTCCGGAAGTGACACAGATGCTGCCCCTTATTCGTATGCTTGGTAATTTTGCGCGTCCCCTTCGCCCATTTGCTGATGCCGTCAACCAATCATTCAATGTAATCGAAAATATGGGCACCATGACGGCTGCATTACAAAATCAGCTTGATCGCATACCTCGATAAATCGGAATTCAATTCAGTGCGCATCGGATTAATGCGAATCATCTAAACCACCTAAAAGGGGCTGCTCCGGTTTTCCGGAACAGCCCCTTTTAGCGGTAGCAGTCAGCAGTTAATCGGTGCTGGCTTGCCAGCGCTGATTGGCGCGTGCGGAGACCGCCGTCCGAAGGCGAAGGCGTACGAAGGTACGTCGAACCTGAGGAAAGGCGGTATACGCTCCGCCAATCAGTGCTGGTTGTTGAGACGGTGGTACATCTCGGACAGCTCCAGTTCCTTCTCGAACTGGCGAGCGGTGGTGTTCTCGTCGATGACGGCGAGCTCAACACCGGCGATGCGGGCGAAGTCTTCCCAAGCCTCGCGACCGACGGAGGTGGTCATGCAGGTGTGGTGAGAACCACCGGCGGTGATCCAGCACTCAACAGCGGTCTTCAGGCTCGGCTTCGGCTCCCAGACGGCGCGGGCGCACGGAAGCTCCTTGAGGGAGCCCTGCGGCTCAACGACGTCGACGACGTCCATGAGCAGGCGGAAGCGTTCGCGAACGTCGGACATGGAGACCACGACGGCGTCCTTGGCGGGCTTGCCGGAGAAGACCAGGCGGACCGGGTCGGCCTTGCCGCCGATGCCCAGCGGGTAGATGGCCAGCTTCGGCTTGGCGATGGTGCCGATGGACGGGGAAACCTCGAGCATGTGGGAGCCCATGTCGAGCTCGTCACCCTCGGTGAAGTTGTAGGAGTAGTCCTCCATGAGGGAGGCGCCACCCTCAAGGCCGTAGCCCATGACGGCACCGATGCGCACGAGGACGGCGGTCTTCCAGTCGCCTTCAGCGGAGAAGCCCCAGCCGTACTCGGACGGGAAGCGCTGCGGGCCACGCCCGGCAGCTGCGGCAGAGCGCCGAGGTCCTCGAAGTTGTCGACGCCGGCGGTGCAGCCGTTGGCGCGCATCATGTTGACCATCGCGGCCTCTTCCTTGGCGGCGATGAACAGGGAGTCGTACTTGGCGTCCAGCAGAGCCGGGTCGACGTCGTACTTGGCCTTGTAGTCCTCGATGATCTCCTTGACCTGGTCGTCCTTGACGGCGTCGTACGCAGCGACGAGCTCGTTGACGGCCCAAGTGTTGATGGATGCGCCGAACACGCGCTCGGCTTCGGTCTTGTCGCCTTCGGTGACGGCCACGTTGCGCATGTTGTCGCCCCAACGCATGACCTTCATGTTCTGGGAGGCATCCCAGCCGGCGCAGGCGCGGGCCCAGGTGCCGAGCTTCTCGGCGACCTCGGGATCGGTGTAGTGGCCGACGACAACCTTGCGCTTGATGCCGAGGCGGGAGACGATGTAACCGAACTCACGGTCGCCGTGGGCGGCCTGGTTCAGGTTCATGAAGTCCATGTCGATGGTCTCCCACGGGATTTCCTTGTGGTGCTGGGTGGCCAGCTGCAGCAGCGGCTTGGTCAGCACTTCGAGGCCGCGGATCCACATCTTGGCCGGGGAGAAGGTGTGGCACCAGGTGATCACGCCGATGACGTTCGGGTTGGCGGAAGCCTCGACCATGAACTCCTTGACACCGTCGGAGGACTTCAGGGTGGGCTTGAGGACGATCTTGGCCGGAATCTTGCCGGTGTTGTTCAGGTAGTCGACCATTTCAGCGGAGTGAATGGCGACCTGGCGCAGGGCTTCTTCGCCGTACAGGTCCTGCGAACCAACGCCGAACCAGATTTCCTTGCCCTCGAAGGGATTTTCCATAACCATAGGGTTACTTCCTTTACTTCTTTGTTTATGGGGGTTTGTTTAAGTTTCATTCGCCGACCGAGGCTCCCCTCAGTCAGCTATCGCTGACAGCTCCCCTCAGAGAGGGGAGCCAAGACACCACCGTGCTGGCGGAGTCAGCGCTGATTTGATGTGTGTGTCCGCAAGGCGCGGAAGGCGAAGGCGTACGAAGGTACGTCGGGCCTTCCGTAACGCGGCGGACACTCCATCAAATCAGTGCTGACCGTAGACGTTCTGGTAGCGGTCGTTGAGCTTATCGATGTCGGCCTGGTCGATCTCGATGATGTCACCGAGCTGACGGGCGGCCCACATGGTGTGAGCGACTTCCTCGGTCATGGCAGCGGCCTTGACGGCGCCTTCAGCATCCTTGCCGATGGTGAAGGGGCCATGGTTCTGCATGAGGACGGCCGGGGACTTCGGGTACTTCTTGAGGGTCTCGACGACACCCTTGCCGATCGCCTCGGAGCCGATCAGACGGAACGGGCCGACCGGCACCGGGCCGCCGAACTCGTCACCCATCATCGTCAGGCCGCACGGGATGTTCTGACCAGTGGCAGCCCAAGCGGTGGCGTAGGTGGAGTGGGTGTGCACGACACCGTAGACGTCGGGCATGTTGCGGTAGATGTAGGCGTGGGAAGCGGTGTCCGAGGACGGGGCTTCGGTGCCGTCGACCACGTTGCCGTCAAGGTCGCACACGACCATGGAGGACGGGGTCAGGTACTCGTAGCGCAGGCCGGAGGGCTTGATGACGAACAGGTCGGCGGTGTGCAGACGCTGGGAAACGTTGCCCGCGGTCCACACGACCAGGTTCCACTTGATCAGCTGCTGGTGCAGGTTGGAGACGACCTCACGAACCTGCTTGACCTCGGCGCGAACCTCGGGGCCGTAATCAGCCAAAGTTGCCATTATTGGTTTTCCTTTCCACTGTGATGGATGGACGTTTTTTCAAAATCTCAAGGACCTCCCTCAATAGAGGGAGGTCAGAAAGGCTTACTTATCTTCGAGGTTGATGGTTTCGATGGCGGCGTGCTCGATAGGCAGGCCCTTGGTGAAGCGGGCGAAGAAGTCCTCGAAACCAACCACATCGGAAGCCACCGGCTTCTCAGTGGTGGACTGGGCGTCCTTGAACACGCAACCGTCAAGGAAGTCAGCGAGGTTGCTGTGATCCTCGTTGGTGTTCCACAGGTAGTTGGCGAGCACGGCCATGCCCCACGCTCCGCCTTCGGCGGCGGTGGCCATGACCTTGATCGGGGTGTTGAAGGCAGCAGCGAGAATCTTCTGAGCCACCTTCGGAGTGGCGAAGATGCCGCCGTGGCCCACGAGAGAGTCGACCTGCACGCGCTCCTGCTTGGTCATCACGTCCATGCCGATCTTGACCGGGGAGAACGCGGAGAACAGCTGGGCGCGCATGAAGTTGCCGAGGGTCATGTTGGCTTCGGGGCTGCGGGCGAACAGCGGGCGACCTTCAGGCAGACCGGCCAGGAATTCGCCGGAACGGAACGGGTAGTTCAGCAGGCCGCCGCAGTTGGCGTCCACGTCGTCGGCGATGGCCGCGCGGAACAGGGTGCCGTACAGCATACCTGCGTCAACCGGCTGGCCGATAGCCTTGGCGAACTGGCCGAACAGGCCGACCCAAGCGTTGAGGTCGGAGGTGAAGTTGTTGGCGTGGCTCATACCGGCCAGATCGCCGGCCGGGGTGGTGACCAAGTCAACCTCAGGGTGGAGGGCCTTGAGCTTGTGCTCCAGAACCACCATGGCGAAGATGGAGGTGCCGGCGGAGACGTTACCAGTGCGTACGCGCACGGAGTTGGTGGCTACCATGCCAGTACCGGCGTCGCCCTCAGGCGGGGCGAGCACGATGCCGGGCTTCAGGGCACCGGACGATCGAGCAGCTTGGCAGCCTTCCTCGGTCAGCTCGCCAGCCGGAGTGCGGCCACGAGCGGCTCAGGAAGCAGGTTCTCCAGCTTCCACGGCTGGGCTGCGACCTCAGGCAGAGCGTCGGAACTTCTCAATGAATGCGGTTTCGTAAGTGTGAGTGGTCGGGTCAATCGGGAACATGCCGGAGGCATCGCCCACGCCGAGGACCTTCTTACCGGTGAGCTTCCAGTGCACGTAACCGGCGAGTGTGGTGAAGTAAGCCACCTTGGAGACGTGCTCTTCCTTGTTGAGCACGGCCTGGTACAGGTGAGCGATGGACCACGCTCGGGGATGTTGTACTGGAACAGCTCGGAGAGCTTCTTGTGAGCTTCGGAGGTGTTGGTGTTCTGCCAGGTGCGGAACGGCACCAGCAGTTCGCCGGCCTCGTCGAATGCGAGGTAACCGTGCATCATGGCGGAGAAGCCGATGTGGCCGACGTGCGTGAGCTTCTCGCCATAGGCGGTCTCGACGTCGTTGGCCATGGAGGCGTAAGCGGACTGCAAACCGCCCCAGATCTCCTCGGTGGTGTAGCTCCACAGACCATCCTCCAAGTGGGAGGCCCAGCTGTAGTCGCCGGAGGCGATGGTCTGGAAGTTGTCGTCGATGAGGACGGCCTTGATGCGGGTGGAGCCGAATTCGATGCCCAGCGTGGTCTTGCCAGCGCGAATCTTCTCGGCGATGTGGGCGGCCTGCTCGGCCGCGTTGTCGGTTGCTGCCATATCTTTCCTTTGCCTTGGAGCGCCGGCGTTGTTATCCCCTTCCTTGGGGAGGGTGTTAGCGCTCACAATTTCCTAAAAAAACATTGTACCGACAACCCGCATTCGACACAACTTATGCCGTGTCACGCATCATAACGGTTTGATAACAGCGCCAATTTACCGCCGAGGAGCCGGCCCCAAGGACCGCCGGGCACGCACCTCGGCGGGAATCAGCCCCATGCCGTGCTGGGTGGTCAGGAAGGTCGGCTCGCCGCCCTCCCCCAGCAAGCGCAGCGTCTCTCGCATGGCGGCCACGCCGAGCCCCTCGAAATCGGGATGCACGGTGGTCAGCGGTGGGTACATGTTATCCACGCCAGACATGTCGTCGAATCCGACCACGCTGATGTCTTGCGGAATCCGAAGCCCATGCTCATGCAACGCGCGCATGATGCCAACGGCCTGATTGTCGTTCGCGGCGACGACCGCGGTGGGCAACGCCGCGCCTCGACGCCCATACTCATCAATGAGATGATTCATGTGCGCATACGCCTCAGAGGCATCCCACGTATGGCAGCGCACGATCTGTGAATCGATGGATCGGGAGGCGGCGAGCTTGCGCCACGCATCCAGTCGGGTGTGGGCGTCGCGCCATTCGTTGGGACCGGCAAAATACAGAGCCGATTTGTGCCCGTATTCGCCCAGCAAGGCCACCACTTTGGCCATTGCACCCCACTGGTCGATACCGACCAGCGCAGTGCGACGCTTGTTTTCGGTGGAGATAAGGCCCAATCCCTCACGCACGGTCATTTGGCCGTGGGTGGCGGTGACGATGACGCGCGGCTGAGTGACTCGCGCACGGCAGGCGGCGGCGAACATCACGTCGGTCGGAGTCAGGAAGATGAAGGCGTCGACGTTCTGCTCGTTGAAGGTGTCGCACAGGTTGTCGAAGTCGGCCTGCGCGCACAAGGCCTCGTGGACCATCATCACGCTCATGAACAGACCGTGCTCGCGGGCCATGGATTCGATGGAGGAGATGGAGGAAATCGGGCCGAAGAATTTGAGGCCTCCGGCGATCAGCCCTATGGTGCGCGAACGGCGGGAAGCCAGTGCGCGCGCGGAGTTGGAGGGGCGGTAGCCGAGTTGGTCAATGGCGGCCTGGACTCGCGCACGGGTGGCGTCGGAAACGTCCGGCGAGTCATTGATCACACGGGAGACGGTTTGGTGGCTGACTCCGGCGAGCTTGGCCACTTCGAACATGGACGGACGTTTGCTTGGCTTGCGGCTGGTCACCATGCTACCTAACCTCCCCGCTGGCGGCCGGCATCCGTGCACGGCCAGGCTTGTACCTTAATCAATACTGACTTTAGCGCGTCCACAACAGTTTTGCGTTAGCGCTCACACTATCGTGTCGCACGCGGCTCAGGTCAGGTGCCATGAGACACGATGGAGCGGAGTCGGCCCGTGTTCGGCGATGGCGGCACGGTGTGCGGCGGAACCATAGCCCTTGTTATGAGCCCATTCGTAGGCGGCGTAACGTGGGTTGCTTTGCGCGAGGTCGACCATCAGCCGGTCTCGGGTCACTTTGGCGATGACCGCCGCGGTGGCGACGGTGGCGCAATGCTGGTCGCCTTTGACTTTGGTCGTTATGTCGGCTGGAATCGGCACGTCCGGCGCGTCGAACGTGTTGAGCGCCTTGGTGATGTAATCGCTCGGCCCGTCGAGAATTCCGGCGACTTTGGGCAGAGCGCGAACGCTTCCCTCGCAATTTCCAATGGATTCCCCTACGGAGCCTCCCGGACGACCTTCCACAATCTCCCCGCAGACTCCCCCAGAAGCCTTTTTTATCGTCGATTCCCCTCCAAGTCGTAAGCCAAGTTCGCGTTCGACTTGGCTGAGCGCGCGCAGGGCGGCCACGCCAAGCGCGTAGGTGATGCCCCATTCGTCGATCTCGGTGTTGCTGGCCTGGCCTACGGCGTAGGCCGCGCACCAGTCGCGCAGTTCGTCGAAAATCGCCTCGCGCCTATGTTCGGTGAGCATCTTGGAGTCGGCCACGCCGTCCGGTACGCCGAGGTAGGTCCGCCCGGACAGTTCGGCGGAATCATCGCCGTCAAGCGGCGCCAAATCACAGGCCCAGATGGCGGCGCACCCGACCATCACCGGGCCGGCGAGCGCGCCGCGGCCGACTTCATCGAATCCAGCGATAAGGTCATAGCCCTGGGCCGCAAGGCTGCGTTCCAAGTCAAGTGTCGGGGTAATCATGCGCGGCTCCCATCGTCTCACAATGGTTAGGATTCAGACGGTCCAGGATTCATATGGTTCAGGGTTCAGACGGCCCGGAACTCAATCAGTTCAAAGACTCACACGGTTCCAAAAAAAGACTCAGGAATTCGAGCCGGAAGCGTCAGGCACGTCCTTGAAGACTTCGTGGTGGTCATCAATCGCACCAAGCCGGTCAAGCGGCCAGTATTTCGCGATTCCGACTCCGACCACATCGGAGATGGGAACCAAGCCGCGATCGCCGTCATCCTGATGATAGCGGGAGTCGGCGGAATTGGCGCGATTGTCGCCCATGACGAACACGCGGCCCTCGGTCACGGTTACCGAGAACGGGAAGGCGCTCGGGTCCACGCCGGGGCGAATGTAGGAGGTCTCATTGATGGCCACGCCGTTGATGGTCACCGGCTGGCCCGCGCCCTTGCATTCGACCACGTCACCGGGCAGGCCGATCAGTCGCTTGATGAGATACCCGCCACCGGGACGCACTGCTCTGCTCCTCGTTCAACCAGTTGTTGGGATCTTTGAATACCACGACGTCGCCGCGCTGCAGATCGAAGATCTGGGGTGAGCTGCTGGTCACCACGCGATCGCCGGGCACCGTGGTGTCCATCATCGAGCGCGAAGGAATCTCGTAAAAGCCGACGGCGAAAATGCGAATCAGCAGCACGATAAGCACGGGAACGCCGCACCACAGGAAAAAGTCGCGTAGGGTGAAGTGGTCATCATCTGACGATGATGCTGCCGCGGCATTCGCGCCAGCGGCTGCACCCGCGCCAGCGGAAGAAGCGGCGTGCGCCGGGCGCGCCGGTGCCGGGGGAACCGGGGACAGGGCGATGCCATGGTCAGCGACTTGGAACGTGCGGGAATCGCGGGCATCGGCCTCGTCATCATACGAGGTCTGGTTGCTCTCCGGATTGTCGGAAACCGGGAATTCGCCGTTATCCTGATCGTCCTGCATACCATCTCCTCGCGATTCATGCTGCCGGATATGAGGGGTGCCGGCGCCCGTCCATCATACGTGGAAAATACGAAAACAGCCCGAAACCGAAACGGTTCCGGGCTGAATTTCACGGTTTATTCGCGCACCTGCATCATCAGGCTCACGATTGCACCCGCGAATCGACTCACTTAGCGGAGTTGTCGCGGCGCTCGGCAATACGAGCGGCCTTACCGCGCAGAGCGCGCAGGTAGTACAGCTTGGCGCGGCGCACACGGCCCTTACGCACGAGCTTGATGGAGTCGATGGACGGGGAGTGCAGCGGGAAGCGACGCTCCACACCGGTGCCGAAGCTGATCTTGCGGACCACGAAGGTCTCACGCACGCCAGCGCCCTTACGAGCGATCACCACGCCGGTGAAGGTCTGGATACGGGAGTTGTTGCCTTCCTGGATCTTCACGTTCACGTCGACGGTGTCGCCGGGACGGAAGGCCGGGATTTCCTCAGCCGGCTTCATGTGCTTGGCGTCAAAAGCCTCAACAGCGTTAACCATTGTTTTCCTTCAGTGCTGCCGCATATCAGCCACAGATCTGGGGCCATCCACGCGATTGCGCATCGCGCGCGTTGACCTGTTCTCGTTATCCCTCGAGTTTGCCCTTGGGAAGCCTGCCGATCCGCCAAAATGCCAGGCCTTGCGGCCGTTCGGACTGGACCCACGGAGACGCGGGCTTATGCGGCGGCCCACTTCTCGACACAGCAATCGATTATTGTACGGATTCTTGCGGACAGAATGGCTGTCGGATGGCATTCCAACACCAAGGCACTGCGACGTAGTTGACAGACCTGCAGGCGGGCTTTATCTTGGGAGCGTCGGTAGGCGAGGCTACCGCAGGGATATGGGTTGCTGCCGCTAACAGTGGAGACACTGCACGCAGGTCAGCAGTTCTTGTCGGATCAAGGCATGAACTAACGCAATTCCACCGCCCTGCGATGCTGAAGCTTGAACGATGGCACGAATCGGCGGATTCGAATACTTTCCGCCCCTCCTGCTGGTCGCATGGATACCGACGATGGTATTGATCTGGCGTTTCAGCGCACGGCTTGAAGGAGGTGAGAGTCCGATGGACGGTGATTATTCCAGTAGTTCCGCCGCCGGCAACAGTCATAGTTGCGGTGGTGATGACCATGTTTTCTTATATTCCGTTATCCGGAAGTCGGGCTCTCGCCTGTAGTGTTCCTTGGCTCCCCGGATAACCCTTGCATAATTCGTCTTTCCTATGCATAGGGAGGTCTTTTCATGACCATGTTTTCATTCAATCGCGTCGGCGCGCGTCCAAATGCGTCGGCCCGCAACCCTTCCACCGCCGCGTCCGACCGCCAACCATTCGCCGTGCGCCTGGCCTCCGACGTACTGGTCGCGGCCGGTATTCTGGCGCTGTTCGGTCTGATCGCTTGGATTCTGCCGGCGATCGGCGAACCGATCGGCCCGAAAGGAGTGCCGTCACAAGTCAGTACGAATCTCGCCGACCTGCCGTATTACGCGCTGCGCTCGGTGTTCCGTATGTTCGTGGCACTGTTCTTCTCACTGGTGTTCACGTTCATCTACGGCACGGCGGCCGCGCGCTGCCGCCGCCTGAGCCGCGTGCTGATTCCTCTGTTGGATATTCTGCAGTCGGTACCGATTCTGGGCTTTCTTTCGGCCACCATCACCATCTGGATGGTGCTGTTCCCCGGCTCGATGCTGGGCGTGGAGGCCGCGTCGATTTTCGCAATCTTCACCAGTCAGGCCTGGAACATGGCGTTCTCGTTCACCCGGTCCCTGACCAGCGAACCAACTGAACTCGACGAGGCGGCCCGCTCACTACAGCTCACACGCTGGCAACGATTCTGGACACTGGACGTGCCGAACGCGATGATTCCGCTGCTGTGGAACTGCATGATGAGCGTAGGCGGCGGATGGTTCTTCCTGACCGCCTCCGAGATGATCTCGGTGAACAATCGCACCTATGCGTTGCCCGGCATCGGCAGCTTCGTGGCACAGGCGGCGGCCGAGGAGAATCTCGCGGCCATCTGCTGGGCCATCGTGACGATGGTGCTGGTGGTGCTGCTTATCGACGTACTGCTGTGGAAGCCGCTGACCGCGTGGGCGGAGAAGTTCCGCATTACGCAAAGCGAGTCGGCGGTGCGCAAGACCAGTGTGGTGCTGACCATCATTCGTCAGTCACATATCGATGAGATGGTGGCCTGGCTGTTCAGGCCTGTCGACGACCTGTTCGACACGCTGACCCGCCCGTTGGGTCGGACCGGTGGACGTTGGGCGGCGGACGTGAAGTCCGCACGCAGCCGCGCGCTTGACGTGGTATTCACAGTACTGGTGTTGGCAGCGTGTGCGTTCGGACTGGTGCAGCTTATGCTGGTGATTCATCGCGATGCGGGATTCGGCGAGCTCGGGCAGGCGTTCGTGTTGGGCATGGTGACGTTCCTGCGCGTGGCGCTGCTCACGCTCGCCTGCTCGGTGATTTGGGTGCCGATTGGCGCGATGATTGGCATGAATCCGCGCGTTTCGCGGTTTATGCAGCCGATTGTGCAGGTGCTGGCCAGCTTCCCCTCGAACTTCACGTTCCCGTTCGTCACGCTGTGGTTCGTGGCGTGCAGTGTGGATATCAACTGGGCAGTATTCTGCTGATGGCGTTGGGCACACAGTGGTACATCCTGTTCAATGTGATCGCCGGGGCCAGCCAGATTCCCGACGATCTGCGTGAGATGACGCGCAGCTTCCAGCTGGGGCGCTGGCAGCGGTGGCGCGATTTGATTTTGCCGGCGGTATTCGGCTCGTGGGTCACGGGCGGCATTACGGCGGCCGGTGGGGCGTGGAATGCCTCGATTGTCTCGGAAATCGTAAGTTATGGACGGCTACGCTGACCGCCTCCGGCTTGGGCGCGTATATCGCCGGAGGCCACCGAAAGCGGCAACACCGTGAGGACCATCATCGGCGTGACCGTGATGAGCGTGTTCGTGGTGGCCGTCAACCGCCTGTTCTGGAACCCGCTGCAGCGCATGGCCGAGCGCCGTTTCGCACTGAACTAAGACTTAAGGAGAATAATATGACTGTTGCAATGGAAACCATTCGTTCGCTGCGGGCGGTGACCCCGCAGAACACCATCATCGAAGCCCAGCACGTCGGCCAGCGCTTCACGGCCGACAACGGCACCGAACTCACCGTGTTCGACAACATCTCGTTCAACCTGTACGAGGGCGAGATCGTGGCCATTCTGGGCCGTTCGGGTGCCGGCAAGTCCACATTCCTGCGTGCGCTGGCCGGACTGGTCAAGCCGACCAGCGGCACGGTCAAGTATCGCGGCAAGGCCCTGACCGGCCCGAATCCCGGCATCGCACTCGTGTTCCAGACCTTCGCGCTGATGCCGTGGCTCACCGTGCAAGAC
>ENA-OQBD01000217-OQBD01000217.1-human-gut-metagenome-genome-assembly--contig:-NODE-217-length-32675-cov-3.800940_pt1 | contig 32675 bp, 32 predicted proteins | sample MGYA00242742_ERZ504543 | MGnify/ENA primary metagenome ERZ504543 (study PRJEB26092, sample SAMD00036239) | human gut metagenome | host: Homo sapiens | study: EMG produced TPA metagenomics assembly of...
CCACATGGATTCCCTGCCTTCCGAAAATTTTGGAATAATATTCTGCCTGTGTAATCACAGGTGTCAAAAACTTCTCATACAGTCCCTCTTTCCGGTAATTGACCGCCAGATCCTGCAGAAGTTCATTGCATTCTTCCCAGGTTTCCAGCGAAGAGATTGTGCTCTTTGTCTGTGTGATTGCGGTGCGCAGTTGCAGCAGTGTTTCCGGAGAAAAATATTCTTCCACCAGTTCCGGTGTGATGGGCTGATTTTTATACAACTCCAGCAGAATATAAAAACTTTCCAGCAGAGCCTCCTCGATAGAAACCGTATGATCCCCCAGTAACGCCAGAATATGTTCCCGGATCAGAAACGCCATTTTATTTTCGTCTTTTTCCACACACATGGTATGTTCCGACACATTTGTCCACGTGTTTTCACTTGAAATGTCTGCATTGCTGTGCACGACCGATGGAAACGTAATCTCTTTATGCCGCCACAGATCAATCACCGCCGGACACCCCGGCATCAATGTATCTTCTTCATGATCTGCAAACCGGTGCACTTCCCGTGGAAATGTCGTGCAGGTTTCCGAGAGAATCGAATCCCCATACGCCAAAACCAGACGACACAGTTTGTCTTTGGCAAGAAATGGGCATCGATGCTCCTCGTCCAGCCGGATAACCCGGATTCCATCTTTCATACAAGTATAAGTGCTGAGATTTTTCCCACAATTTTTTGAATCTCCAGATACCTGATCCAACGACTGGCTTTTAGCGCATCCCGGCATCGTATCCGGCGGAAGGACTTTCTTCCATCTGCGGTTCGTATCCGCATCCACCGCAATTTTCCACTCCTGACAGCAGGTAATCGGACACTGGCCGGCAATGCAGCTGAATTTATCATAATAATCCGGACGGATTTTCTTTCGTTCTGTTTTCATATATCCTCATTTCTACATATGCTTGTTCAGTACTCTCCATGCAATTGCATAGACAATAAGAAACAGACAGATCATACACGACATCAGCTTACTGATCATCGGATCATACAGTCCTCCAAAAAGAAAGGCAAAATACATTACAATCAGAAGCACAAACGCTGCCATCCTTAACGCACGCGACCCAATCTCAATATTTCTCTCGTCCGTTACCTGCAGTCTTGCTTCCTTTAATTTCTCTTCGTCTTTCATCAGACGCTTATTGCGGATCAAAAAAACAATTCCAGAACATATAAGCCCCACACCGATCCCACAATATACACCCTGCATATAATCGTCTACTTTCATCTTTCCCCAAAATTCCATATAATAAGCGGCTGCCGCACTGATTATGCCAAGCAGAATCAGTCCCAACAAAGCTTTATTTTTCGCCTGCAGCTGCTTGCGGAATTCCTCATTGTTTGTCGCTTTACTTCCTGAAAATAAACAAAATCCCTTCATATGTTTTCATCCTCCTGATCAAATATAAATAATTCCTCAATGGTTACGTGAAAAAACTGTGCAAGTTTATGTGCCAGCACTAAAGAAGCTTTGTATCTGCCTCCCTCCAGGGATATAATCGTCTGTCTGGTCACATCCACAGCATCTGCAAGCTCGCTCTGGGTCACTCCCAGCTCCTTGCGCAGATCCTGAATTCTTGTTTTCATGCTTCCCCTCCTCACGGAAATTTTTGTCAAGTTCGCTTTACACCACGAAGTATAGTGCACTTTACATTGTATGTCAAGTGTATTTTACATTTTCATTTCAGAACGAAGCAAACTTTGAAAGTTTTTATTGAACAGTAACAGGCAATTGGTATAAACTGTGTATATATCGAAAATAAAGGAGAACCTATGAAATTAGAAAATTACGAAGTGCATCTGCCAAGCTATTCCATCGGCGATCACATCTACGATAAAATCGGACCGGTCTGTGAATCCTACGGAAAAACCGTGCTTCTGATCGGTGGCAGACGCGCACTTAAAGCAGCGGAAGGAAAGATCCGCACTTATGTAGCAAAAACAAACTTAGAAATCATCGGTGTCGAACTGTACGGCAGTGACTGTACCTACGAAACCGTGGAAAAACTGCGGCAGCTTCCCGTCTATCACAAAGCCGATATGGTCTTTGGTGTGGGCGGTGGAAAAGCACTAGACACCGTAAAATGTCTGTGTATCACTGACGATAAGCCGGTCTTTACGTTCCCGACCATCGCCTCCAACTGTGCAGCATGTACTTCGGTATCCATCATGTACAACGAGGACGGCACATTCTTAAAACCGAACTTTTTTATACGGCCTGCCATGCACGCATTTATCGACACAGAAATTATTGCCAAAGCCCCTGCACAGTATATGTGGGCGGGCATTGGCGATACCTATGCCAAATACTATGAGGCAACCATCTCTTCCCGTGGGGAACAGCTGGAACATTTCACCTCCCTTGGTGTGGCATTAAGTGTCATGTGCCGCAATCCGCTTCTGGAATACGGTGCCAAAGCACTCGAGGATCATAAAAAAGGGATTATGTACCTACGATGTGGAGCAGGTTGTCCTTGCCATCGTCGTGACAACCGGAATTGCCTCCATTTTCCTGACAAAAGATTTCACCCCGGATTATAACAGTGGGCTGGCGCATGCAATTTTTTATGCGCTGACCAGTTATCCGGTCATTGAAGAAAAACATCTGCACGGAGAAGTCGTGGGATTCGGTGTTCTGTTTGCACTGCTTGTCGACCAGCAGTACGAAGAATTTGAAAAAATTTATACCTTAAACCAACAGCTGCAGCTTCCGACCTCTCTGGAACAGATTGAGATTACGGAAGAACAGTGGGAGGAAAGTATGAACCGCATCCCGGAAATGTCCGATATCAGACATTACCCATATAAAGTAACAAAAGAAATGCTGGCCCTTGCAATGAATCAGCTGAAAGAACGGGAGGGAGGCAAACTGATAAATGCATAAAAAATCTTCTGCCGGCACCGGCACCTATTCCATCATTTTTGGTGTTGCCTTTGTCTGGTTCACCACGCATTTCGGCGGCGGATTTGCCTCCGGTGCCCAGATTTACAGTTACTATGTACGGTTCGGCATCTGGTGTCTGATCATGCCTGCACTTGCCATGCTCTATAACGGTATCTTTTTTGCCTACGGCATGCGCTTTGCCAGGAAACACGAAGTGTACGATTACCGCTCGTACAACAATGCTTTTTACGGAAAATTCGCTCCTGTTTTTTCCAACCTGTTTGAAGTGCTCTATATCTGCGTCATGTGTGTCGCTCCTGCGGTTGCCTTTGCAACCGGCGGTGCAACATTAAGTACACTGACAGGACTTCCGTATCTGCTGTGTACCCTGATCATCGGCATTTTCATCTTTATCGTTGCCATTTTCGGCACCGATCTGGTGCGCCGGGTAGCCTCCGTGCTTTCCATCTGCATCATTGCCGGACTTCTGATTGTATACATTCCGAATATCATCCACGGATGGTCTGCCATCCGCGCAACCGCACAGCAGATGACAACATCCACACAACCATTCGGGAAGGCACTTTACTCCGCATTCCTTTACGGAACGTTCCAGCTGGCAAACATTGCGGTATTTGTCCAGCACGCCAAAGTATTCAAAAAACCGGGCGATGCAGTCAAAAGCATGGGGCTTGGCTTTATCATCAACGCGCTGATGATGACGATGGTCTGTCTTGGAATTATGACCGTTTCCACAAGCCCGGATATGGCAGGTACCAGCGTACCGACACTGCTTATGGTGCAAAACGGTATTGGAAAAGGATTTATGACACCGTTAATTTCCATTCTGATTATCCTCGGTGCCGTATCCACCGCCGTAAATATGGTTGCCGCCATGGTGAAACGTGTATCCGACGGACTTAAAAAACGGACCCTGTCCGGCAAAAATAATGTATCCGATGGGACACCAAAAGCAGAAACTCCGGACATAAACACCAGAAAACGCATCTCCTCCCGTGAGATTATCATCGCACTGATCTGCTGTCTGATTGATTTTGGCATCGCACAGTTCGGGCTTCTGACACTGATCCAGAAAGCTTACAGTTTTCTGGCTTACCTTGCCATTCCGGTGATTCTTGTTCCATATATCATTCACATGATTGTGACACGAATGGATTCCAAATAAAGCAAATGTAGGAAAAAGGTCTTATTGACGAAAACCATCCTTAGATGATACGATACCTCCATATCAATAAAAATATGGAGGTTTTATTTTATGAAAAGTTAAAGAAACAATTTCTGGCAGCTGTGCTTACCGCAGTTATGGCAGTATGCGCTTTTGCCGGCACTACTCCTGTAGCGGCAGCAACCCTTTCTGCCAAGCAGTACATCAACAAAATGGCGAAAGCCACAGAAAAATTGAAATCCTATGAGATGAAAATGAACATGGATATGGACATGTCGGTTCAGGGAAAAACCACATCCACCAAAACCACGTCAACAACGATTGCTTTTGCCAGTCCGCTGAAAACCAAAACCGTTATGACGATGACAATCCCTTCCAACGGTAAAGACACAAAAATAAAAGTAATCTCCTACACAAAACAAAAAGGCAACAAACTGTTGCAGTACACCTCTACGGATAACAAAACCTATGAAAAATCAACACTGGATTTGTCTGACTACTCCGATATGCTCAGTTCTGTACAGACCACAGATATGTATTCGGATTTAAAAATTGTCAAAAACAGCGTAACCGTCAACGGAAAATCAACCGTACAGATTCAGGCACGGCTGAAGGGCGAAGATATTGCCGGTCTTCTTGCACAACTTGGACTTAACGGAGATAACACACAGGGAACATCTTCTGATTACAGTTCTCTTTCTCCGATTACCATCTCTCTCTGGATTGATAAGAAGACCTATTATCCGGTAAAACAGACGATCGACATGAAAGACTTCATGAACGAGTATCTTAGTTCTCTTGTAGCGGATTCCGATATGTCCTACTCCAAGATTAAGACATACTGTTTACATACAAAAACTTCAACAAGGCAACTAAAATTTTCACTTCCGAAAGCCTGCAAATAAATGAAAGAAATGAAAAAGCTGGAATAACGACCAATTCGTTATTCCAGCTTTTTTACTTCCCCTGTGTACAATTCGCTGCATCAATGGCAATGACAAGCATCAATGCCGGAATCTCATCTTCGGAATTTAAAATATTAATCGTATAGGTATCTCCCCAGTGGAACAGTTCCTTTGAAATATGTACGACCGAACTGCAGCCCGCATACACATCATAGTCCCAGGCGAGGAAATCTCCCTCACAACGCCATCCGTTATAATCAATTTCATAACGCGGTTTGAAAAACGTAAATTCCTTTTGAATATTTCCAAATTCACGTCCACCGATCACAATATCAAACGAAGGAAGAAGCGTAAAAAGACGCTGCTTGATCATACCGATTTCATTTCCGGAAACATCAAATACATGGATCTGGTGCCCCAGCCGAAACAATTCTGCTTTTACAAAATACTTTTTATTTCCCGCCTCATCATAGACATCATAGGTATCCGTCCATGAAAAAACACGCTGTTTCATCAGTAATTTCATATTCTTTTTCCCTCTTTCTTCTTTTTTCCGATCTGTGGCAACGTAATATTTACCCCAAGTACCAGTTTCACAAGCCAGACAAAAAACAACAGAACAAGAATCGGTATTACACAGGAAGTCACCAGCATTACCGCAATCGCTTCTATAAACCGGTTCAGTGTATTTTCCAGATTTACTTTTGCTCCGGTCACGGTATTCTCAACTTTGTCCACTAGTCCCGACCAGAAACTACTTTTCCCACCGTCATCGGAACTGCTGCTCTCCTGACTCTGTGTATCCGCCTCGCCTTTGATCTCATCCGTTGCCTGTTTTGCTGATGCAATGGTATTTTCCATGGAAGCTCCATATGTCGCATCAATCAGATCCGCAACCCTGACACTTACCGGAACTACCAGATAAATAGTCAGCCCAAACAAAACCAGCTTACAGGCAATGGTCCTGCCCAGATCTTTTTTGAATCCAAAACAAAGCGACAACAAAATACATCCAATCGGAATCAACAGTTTAAATGCTGCCAGCCCCGTAATGGTAACCAGATATTTTTCAAGGTAGATTGCACAGACAACAATCAGAAAATACGAACTCAGATCGGCCAGTTTATCCGCAATCGGAGTACCGGCATCTCCCGGAATAAGCGTAATTGCGGCAGAAGCAGCTGTTGCCGCTGCCGTCAGTTCCAATGCAGTTGTCTTTTTGTCATCCAGTGACTGAATCGCGTGTGCATTTATCTTCATAGTTGGAGATGCGGTGTATTTTGCAATCACACAAAATGACAGAAGTGCACACAAAAGGGGAATCAAAATCGATACGATCCACCGGATTCTCTCCCTCTGTTCTGCCTGTTTGTGGTTTCCTGACTCGTCCATTGTTCTTCCTCTCTTTCTGGTCTACGATCCCGAAGGAAGCCGCACGATGCATGTCTTTCCTTCCTTCTTTGCGCGCATCAGTACCGGCATGTGTTTTTTGCGGAGTGCATGCACCACCGGATAAGCTGCAAACAGATCTGCCGTAACATAAACCGCTTCCGGTTTACATTCGAGTATTTGTTTTACAAACTCTTTGATATACTTTTTCCAGTCTTCTTTTTCCATCGCAACTTCCGCATACATGCCCTGTTCTTCCAGATCCGGAAGATGCGGAAGTGTCATGTGACAGATCTGTGCATCGGTCATATCCGGAATCTGCCTGAGCATATGCTCCGTTTCTTCTCTCTCGCAATTTTTTGTCTCCTGTGCCTCTCCGGCATCCCACAGACACACGATCACCGGCTTTTGCTCATATTCTTCCAGACTGATCTCGCATGCCCTGATGGCATCCGCCTCGTCTCCAACCGTCATAAGAAATCCGCCCTTGTGGCAGAACCCTGCGCTGGCAAGCCCTGTAGCCTTTTGCAGTTCTTCATTTTCAAGCCCCAGCCATTGCTTTGGAAAACTGCATTTGTAATTCATGGAATCCGGTTTCTTCTGTGGCTGGATACAATATCCGCCACGATTCGACGGAAAAATAACAAACGCGATATCCGTCTCCTTCAGCCGTTTCTGACACGGAACAAATTCGGAAAAGACAAGAATCCTTGTATCTGTCAGATCTTCCCGTGCACTTAATACTTCCTCGATCTGTGCATCTGCCCGTGCATCCGCACGATAACGCGCAAATTTATTTTCCAGAATCATTCCTGCCATCTGTACCGCCCGCTGAAATTCTTTGGTCAGACCACGGGATTTTTCTTCCGCAGTCAGCGCAGGCTCAGCAGATATGCGTTCTTCTTCCTTCTGTATGTTTTTTTGTGCGTCCCACACCGGATTAAAGTTTCCGATCAGTGTCGCAAGTTCATTCTTTTCTCCGGTATTATCATTGTTATCCAACGGCTGCACAAATTCTTCATCAAACCGCTGCGCTAACGTCCCGCCTAAGATTTCGCCTCCGAGTTCTTCCCATAGCAAACCAAAGGCGGCATACGGTACTCCATTTTCACGCACACGACTGTCTCTCTGGTGATGATCATACCGCCCTCTGCCAATATCAAATACAATCCCGTCATAATCTTCCGGCACACGGTTTCCTCTTGTGATTGTAATCTGCGGATTCAGATACAACAATAATGCGGATGAAAATACATCATCCGCATGAAATTTTCCGCTATGTGTAAATGCTTTTGCATTCGGTTTTTTGATCTGTTCTAATAATCCCATCTTGTCTTTCTACTCTTTTTTATTTTCTGTAATTCCCCACTCTTTTTCCATATAATCTCTGCCCATGCCTCCACCGACATCCCCGCTCACATTGCGGAGTGCAGCCATACATACGCCTCCAAGCGCACCAACTACAAGAATTCCCCAGTAACATCCACATAAAAATTCCCCCTCTCCGAAAATGATATGTTTTCTTCAATATATTACACCTGTGTGATGAAGTCAACTCATTTCACAAAAAGGGGGAAAATGTGTACCTGAACAGCATGGTGTTCAGGTGCTGAGTGAACAGTAACAAATTATGAATCGATTCACACTTTTCCTTGCAGAGATTCAAAAGATATGTTATTCTATGTATAGAAAAAGGGAAAGCTAGAGAAGCGGCTTACCCCAATAATTAAAAATCTGTTTTAACAACAGCCGTCATTATTGCGAGTAATGGCGGCTATTTTCGTTTTCCCTTGAAAATCGTGTAACACAATCCAACAAGGGCGCAAATGAATATCCCTATCTGAATCAAATCAGAATATGTAACATACATTGGCAACGCCCTCCTTTCTTTCGTCTGGAGGGTTAGCCCCTCCGAAAAAAGAGGGTAAGCCGCCCGGCTCTCTAGTTTCCCATGTATCTATACTATCATTTTAGAAAAAGTCTTTCAATCAAATTCTAACCTGATTGTCTTTTTATTCGTTATTGTTACTCTCTGATTACATAGAAATCCGCTGGAAAGGAGGGCTAAGCCATGAGTATTGTCGACTTTATAGCAGTGGTAAGTTTCGGCCTAACCTGCTTTGGTCGTGGATATACCTTTGGCAAAGATAACAATAAGCCACAAAAATAGCCGCCATATTACAACTCTATTTCCTCCACCTGAATCTTCTGGTTTACCATCCCCTGGCGGCTGACCAGCAGATACACCTTTAAATCCAGCTGATCTTTTGCAATTGTAAATGGCTCCTGCCGCACAATTTCTACATATGCGCCCGTCTTTTCCAGTTCTTCCTTCCGTGCGTTTGCTTTTTTCAGACACAGTGCCAGCCGTTCCTCTCCGCTTTTTCCGAACAGGCGTCGCGGATAGATGGCCGTCTCCTTTTTTGATCGTTTCCGTAAGTGTTTTCACAAAGCCAAAATGAATGCTATGGTGCAGGACGTGTGCCACCCACCTGGTTACAATTGTTGACGGATGTCTGCGATAAAAGCGAATCCAGCCAACCAGCAGCCAGTCTTTCGCCTGCTTCGCCAACTGCTCCATCACATCCAGGCCCTGCAGGAAAGACCCTTTCGGCATCTCATGTGGCACCATATACGGTTCCGGTGCAGCACAGTAAGAACAGAAATTAAGTGCCGGGACATCCGCCAGATGAACCAGATGCTTTTCCCCCTCACTGCAATAATTTTCCCCCAAATAGGTATACTTGTCCCACAGCACTGCAATCCGAAATTCCAGCTGACGCAGATTTTCATACCGCGGAACCCAGAAATGTGCAATCTCTCCATAGTTATATAGATTTACTTCCAGCTCCAGCTTCTGATAAAACAGGGTAATAACACTGTCTCCCTGCCGCACCCCAAGCACATACCGGTCCTGATCCCGGTCATAAGAGGCATCCAGTTTCCCTTCATAATCCTTTTTGTATGTGCCTGTGAAGATTGCTTCCCGAAAAACAAGAAAACTCTCCACGGTATCATTCATTTGATAAACCAACCGGATATCCTGCTCTGTTGTATTCGCTGTATGATCCTCCGGCAATAAAAGTTCAAATTCATTTTGCGCAAGCAGTTCCTGCAGCATTTCAAATGTTTTCACGTTTTTCTACTCCCTGATCCATTGCTAAACCTATGATACTCTAATGGCTTCTTTCCTGTCAATCATCCCATATTTTTTCAACAAAAAAACATCTGCTTTCTATTTTTTTAAAGAAAACAGATGTCTTTTCATCCTTATCTCCTATCGATCGCCCGCACGGAATTTCCGTCATTTAGCTTCACCGGAAAACGATACGAATAATTTCTTTCCTGCCAGTTCTCATCCTCCATCATCCGCAAAAGATTTTTGGCGGTAATCCGTCCCAGCTGATACTTCGGATGCACTGCTGACAATAATTTCACTTTCTGTTCCTGCTGCAGCTCCGCATCATCAAAAGATACCACCGAGACATCTTCCGGAACGGAAAGCCCGCGATCTGCCAGAAATTCCATATAATATCCGGCGACTTCATCGTTGTACACAATCATTGCGGTACAATCCTTTGTCCTGCGATACATCCGGAGCATTCCCTTCTTGCTGAGCTTTTCATCCATATCTTTCGTGGAATACCACCGCACACAATCATCATCGAATTTCACGCCATAATCGGAAAGACACTGGATAAATCCTTTATAGCGCTCAATTCCCTGCATATCATCGTATTTAAAAATTCCACCAATCCGGCGATGTCCGTGTTCGATCAGTATCTTTGTCAACTCGTATGCCGCTCTGGCGTCTTCCATCTCTACGCTGTCAAACAGCTGATTTTCATAATGATTATGGATAAAAAGCGTCGGTATGTTGCGCTTTCGAATTTCTCTGAACAGGCGGATATTTGGATTGGGAAACGCGGACCGCGAACCTTCGATAATCAATCCGGAAACATTGCTTTTTATCAGTCCTTCCAGATAAAGTGCCTCATCATTCAGACGGTTTTTGGTTACCGCAACCTCAATCCCATATCCCTTTTCTGTCAGCGCAGATTCAATTCCATCATACACCTGAGGAAATAAATAATCGGAATAATAACTAAGGAGCAGACCAACCCGTTGACGCGATTCGTTCTCGGTACTGCCTTCATAAGACACGTACGTTCCGCTTCCGCGTACCCGGGTGATCAGCCCCTCATCCTCTAACTGTTGGAGAGCTGTGCGCACCGTCTGCCTGGAATAACCGAATTTCTTCTGCAGAATGGTCTCAGACGGAAACTTATCCATATTTTTTGAATTACGCCACTGGTGATTAACGTATGTGCCCAATGATATAATTTCTGATATTTCAAATTATCCTGTTCTGTATTACGCATAGCCTCTCCATTTGCCTTTTTATGTTTTTACTTGATAACCTGAATATGACTCACGATCTGCAAATACTGCAACGAAGATCAGGAATACGATACCCTGAATGAGCTGCATCATCTGTGTAGAGAATCCCATCATAGTTAATCCACTGTTTAATACGATGTAAAGTAATGATCCGACAATAATATTCTCGAAACGAACCTTTGCACCACCGGAAATTGGCATTCCACCAAGTACCAGTGCGATCAGGATCTGTGTCTCTAACTGGTTTCCACCGGAAGATGTTACCGATCCGACTTTGATAACATTGATAAATGCTGCAAATCCTGTAATGGCACCTGCCAGTACATAAATCAGGAATTTCATCCGGTCTGTACGGATACCGGAAAACATAGCTGCTTTCTCACCGGCACCGATGGCCTTTAAATAAGTTCCGAACTTTGTAAAGCGGAATGCCACAAATCCAATGGCAAGTATCACAACCGTGCAGGCAACTTTCAGTGCTGTGCTGTCATAATTGATCAGCTTTGCAGATCCGGCTACCGGAGCGTTGGTTGTCAGGTACTTGATAAAACCACGGAATAAGAACATGGTACAAATTGTTACAATAAAGGATTTGATCTTACGGTTTACATAGAAATAACCGTTAATCGCACCGATTGCTGCTCCGGCTGCAATACCACCGATAATCGCCAGTGGAATGCTGTATTTTGAGAGCATACATACTACAATGGAGGAAATACCAAGAATAGATCCCTGGGAGAAATCCAGACCACCCATTGTCATAATGAAAAATACGCCCATCGCAGAAATCATCGTCACATATACCTGTGAGAGTACCAGTGACATATTACCCATCATTCGAAAATCTGTCAGGAAATTGAATAACAGGAAAATAACCACCAGTCCTACAATCGGAAGAAGTGAACGGATCAGCGACATTTTTGATGCTTTTTTGAGCTGCTGCTCTTTATCGTTTGTATTTACACTTGCTTGACTTCCCATAGCTGCCTCCTTATACCATCATCGTAATCAGACCATTTTCATCAAGGTTCTGGTCACGCTCAAGTTCTCCGCTGATCTTGCCGTCTTTCATGATCATGATGCGGTCACACATACCGATCAGCTCCATCAATTCCTCGGAGATCATGATAATGGATTTTCCATTTTTTCTCATCTGATTCATCAACTGGTAAATATCCTGCTTTACCTTGATATCAATGCCTCGTGTCGGGCTGTCGAGTACGACGATATCGGAATCTTTTCCGATCCATCTTGCCAGAACGACTTTCTGCTTATTTCCACCGGACAGGTTGGAAACGAACTGGTTGACATCGACCATCTTAACGGACATCTGCTTTGCAAATTTGTTTGCAAAATCTTTTTTCTTCTTATCGCTGATCAGATGTGCCGGTCCGGACAGTTCATCCAGTGACGGAAGACAAATGTTATCTCCAATGCTCTGATTTAACACAACCGACTCGTTATCACGATCCTTCGATGTATATGCAATGCTGTGTTTGATTGCGGTCGGAATATCGTTGATCTGGGTTCCATCTGCCAGCTCTACGGTTCCTTCCCTGTCATAGGATGCACCAAAGATTGCTTTACCGATCTCATGCATACCAGACTCGGAAAGTCCACCAAATCCAAGGATCTCACCTTTGTGCAGATCAAAACTTACATTCTCGATCAATCCCGGAACGGTTACATCCTTTACCGAAAGTACGACTTCATCGGAAACTTTCTCCCCGTAATCGCTGCGGTAGTAATCGCCCGTTACTTCACGTCCAACCATGAGTTTCTTTAAATCATTTTCGTTGACATCTTTACTCTTTACGGTATCAATGTATACACCATCACGGAGAATGGTGATTGTATCGGATTTCTCAATGATCTCCGGGAGATCGTGGGAAATAAAGATGACGGTGTTGCCGCTCTTTCGGATACGCTCCATATGTTTGTACAGTTCTTCACGCCCCTCCTGGGAAAGCGCTGTCGTTGTCTCATCAATAACAACGATCTTTGGATTAAAGTAGGTTGCCTTTACGATCTCTACGAGCTTACGATCCTCGAAGTTGTAAGAGTCGATCATATCAGCAGCCTTGATTCTTTCAAATCCATACTGCTTTAACAGCTCTGTTGCTTTTTTGTTCATGGCATTTGTATTTTTGATGCCACAGTGTACGAACTGATCCTCATGACCGAGGAAAATATTCTCTGCAACAGTCAGTCCGGACAATGTACCAAGCTCCTGTACAATGATGGAGATTCCTTCATTGTTTGCTTCTACCTGATTCTTTGGATGAACTTCCTTGCCATCCAGAATAAATGTACCGCTGCCAATGCTGTAAATACCGGTAAGCATGTTGGTCAGGGTGGATTTTCCGGAGCCGTTTTCTCCGATCAGTGCATGAACTTCTCCCTTGTTAACGTTAAAGGAAACGTTCTGTACGGCTTTTGTAATACCGAAGTTCTTGCAGAGATTTTTTACTTGTAATCTTACTTCACTCATTGCTGTCTTCCCCCTTTCATTACTTGACGATCTCGCCCTTTGTAGCCTTTGTTGTCAGAGTAATGATAATAAGCAGTGCAAGTCCTGTGATCACATCCTGGATAGCGGTTGGTGCTCCAAGAGCAATGAAACCGAAGAAGATGATGTTGATGACAAACTCACCGATGATAATTGCCGGAAGTGGCATTCCGTATTTCTTAAATGCCAGACCAAAGAAACATCCCATGGTCGGTACGAAGTTTCGGCTCATAGATGCCATTCCGGTAACGGCTACCATGGAAGATCCGTAACTGATGGTCAGGATCGCCATAACACCGAGGAATGCACCACTTAAAATAAATGCAAGAACTTTATACTTATTTACGTTAATACCCATGTTCTTGGCAACAAACTCATCACTGCCGATAGCATAGGTGTATGTTCCAATTTTTGTGTAATTTAAGAATATGTAAGCAACGACACATGCCACAAGTGCAAGGATGATATCCCAAGGCATCTGGCCAAATGCACGTAAATTGGATGGAAGTGTCTGCTCTACGCCGCCTGCAATGTAGTTTGCCAGAGACTCATAGATCAGTGCAAGTCCTGTTGTTACAATCATGGACGGGATACGGAGTTTTACATAAAACATACCGTTTAATGCACCGACAATTGTTCCTGTTAAGATACATCCGACGATCAATCCGAAATATCCGAGATTAAAACGGGTGGCGAATACACACCCAACGATTGCGGAAAGCATGATATTTGCGCCAATGGAAAAGTCGAACATTCCCATTACCATTACAAAGTAGAATCCTACGGCACCAACAGTTGCAATCAGGCTGGCCTGAAAATAGTTAAGCATATTGCCGAAAGATCCAAAGTTATGCGGCGAAAGTATTTTAAAGATGGCCCAGGAAAGCACAACCAGACCGAGCAGGATCAGATACCCCATTGCTTTTCCCGAAAATTTTTTCGTAGTACTCATATTATCTACCTCTTTTTGTCAATTCTGATAAACGTCACATTGATGGAAAAAGGTGGCGCCGCAAGCAGCGCCACCCCTTGTGGTTATTGTTTTATTTACCCGCACGTGCTGCTGCATCTTCAATAGATACGCTCTGTGCAGTAATTCTTAAGTCTTCCAGACTCAGCTTAGACATATCAACCAGTTCCTGATCGGTATATGGAAGCTGATCTACGAAATACTTCTCATAATTCTTGTAATCATCTGCAGATGATACATACAGATATGGGAATGGAACATCTTCGAACTTACCACCAAAGTCTTTGTAGTTACCCTTTACTGCATTGTATACCATCATGAATGCGATCAATGGATCACAGAAATGTCCTCCGGACTCACCAGCCATGGAACCATTCTCAAGTCTGTCTCCAAGGTCTGGAAGGAAGTCTGTAGAAACGATGTCGATATCTGCGGTCTTTCCGGCACGCTCAACTGCTGCGATTGCACCCTGGAGAGGATCTCCACCACCACCTGCTGGAATAAGTGCATCCAGGTTTGGATCTGCTGCCATCAGAGCTTCTGCTGCCTTAGAACCACCTTCGGAAGTTGTTCCTGCGTACTGTGGCTCAGAAAGCTTTGCCTGATCATCTGGATGTTCTTCGTTCCACTTATCTACGCCAGCTTTATAGCCTTCCCATCTGCCGAGCCATGTAGCATCTCCCTGCTCCCAGCCGATCAGACCAATGTTTCTGTCACCTTTGTTTAAAAGAATGTTTACAAGTTCTTCACCGTTTGCCGGCTCATCCTCGTGAACAGCTCCGATATAATAATCAGAATCTTTTGCTGCCTGATAAATATCTGCACTGTTTTCCTGACTGATAACACGGAAGAACTGTGCCAGATATACTTTATTGTCATTACAGGTCTTAATTGCGGAAGTCATCTCTGTATCAGATGAGTTACAGATGATAATTCCCTGACATCCTGCTGCTGCCAACTGCTCAACAGAAGCGGTAACTTTCTCAGATACATGTCCCTGATCCACATACTGTACATCGACATCCAATGCCTTTGCTGCCTCATCCAGAATCTTCTTACACTGAGAACCAAGTACATCGGTGGATGACCAGATGGAAACACCAATCTTAATCTTTCCGGATTTGTTTGATGATGTACCTCCCTGTGTGGAAGATCCTCCCCCGCCGGTTCCACAGGCTGTCATACCAATTACCATTGATGCTGCCAGGATCGTTGCAGCTACCTTCTTTAAAATTTTCTTCATACGTTGTCCTCCCTCTACTTTGATACGTATTTGCTTTTTGTAATTCTAATTATAGACGGTCCTCTCCTGTTTTTCAATAAAATACAACAATATTTTTTTCGTAAAGTTGTATTGTTATATTGCAATTTAACTGTTAAATTTTCTATTTTTCATACGATTATGTGCATTTTGACTGGTTTTCATTTTATTTTTCCTTTGTTTTACTGTCGTTTTGTGCGTTTTGTGTATTTTATTCTTGATTTCTTTCGCTATTGCAATACAACTTGCTTCATGTACACACTTGTACGTTTTCATCTCATGAACACCTGCCATTAAATACAACTGTCTATGTGCAAAGAGAGGCACGACATTGCACTTTCCCGGCACAAATGCTATGATTGAATCACCAAACAGAACAATATTGTATAAAGGAAAGGGAGATGCATTATGAAGGTAATGAACATTGAAAACCCACAGGAGTTTTTGAAAGTAATTGACAGTTGTTCCGGACAGGTTGAGCTTGTCACTGCTGACGGTGACCGCCTGAATCTGAAATCAAAATTATGCCAGCTGGTATCCTTATCTACCATTTTTGAATCTGCTTCCACCATCCCGGAGATGGAAATCATCGCACATGAAGCAGAGGATTCCAGAAAGATTATGGATTACCTGATGCGCGGATAAAACGTTAGAACAATACCAATAAAAAGGAGTATGAAAAACACCGTTGTTTTCATACTCCCTTTTTCTTATTATATATGTCTTATATCTCTGACCTGCTTCAGACAAAAATCCGATTAGATATTTAACAGATCACTGAATACTTTCAGTGCTCCGTCTGTCTCATGTGCAAGTACGCGCTTTGCAAGAACTTTACCAAGCTGAACACCTTCCTGATCGAAGCTGTTGACATTCCATAAGAATCCCTGGAACATGATCTTGTTCTCAAAGTGTGCAAGCAATGCACCGAGTGTCTTCGGATTAACCTGCTCTCCGATAATAATAGAAGATGGGCGTCCACCCTCGAAATTCTTGTTGCGGTTTTCATCTTCCTTGCCGCATGCAAAAGCAACGATCTGTGCTGCTACGTTTGCGCAAAGCTTCTGCTGGCTTGTGCTGTCCTGAATGACAACATCTGTGTCAAGCTGGTTATTCTTAAATCCAACAAACTGCAGTGGTACAATATCGGTTCCCTGATGCAGTAACTGATAGAAGGAATGCTGTCCGTTTGTACCAGGCTCACCAAAGATGACCGGGCCAGTCGGATAATTGACAGGCTCACCGAAACGGTTTACCGATTTACCGTTGGACTCCATATCTACCTGCTGTAAATGTGCCGGGAAACGATTGAGTGCCTGTGAATATGGAAGCACAGCAGTGCTCGGATATCCCAGTACGTTACGCTCATACACACCGATCAGTGCATCCAGCATCTCAGGGTTCTTCAATACGTCTTTTTCTGCGGAGAGTTTATCCTCTGCTGCAGCGCCATCCAGGAACTGTGCAAATACATCCGGTCCGAATGCCAGGGATAATACAGCTCCACCAACGGCTGATGTAGAAGAATAACGTCCTCCGATGTAATCATCCATAAAGAATGCTGCCAGATAATCATCACTCTTTGCCAGCGGAGAAGTCTCACTGGTAACTGCGATCATATGCTTAGAAGCATCCAGGCCTGCTTTCTTTAACGCGTCCTTAACGAAAGACTCATTGGTCAGTGTCTCAAGTGTAGTACCTGATTTGGAAACAAGTACGAAAATAGAATGGGCAACATCTACAGAATTCAATACCGCTGCTGCATCATCCGGATCTACATTGCTGATGAATTTTGCTTCCATCTTAAATGTGTTGTTTTTCTTTGCCCAATTCTCAAGTGCTAAATACATAGCGCGGGGACCCAGGTCACTTCCACCGATACCGATCTGGACAACTGTTGTGAATTTTTCACCAGCAGCGTTTGTAATCTCACCAGCGTGTACCTTATTGGCAAAATCAGCAATTCTCTGCTGCTGCTCCACATAGAATTTACGCTTATCCACACCATCTGCTACAACGGCTTTTCCAAGCTGTCCACGGGTCAGCTGATGAAGAACCAGACGATTCTCTCCGGTGTTAATCACTGCACCGTTGTAAAGCTCCTCAAATTTTTCGGAAAGCTGTGCTTCTTCTGCAAGCTTAACCAAAGCTTCCAGTACATCATCATCCACCTGCTTTGCAGCATAGTTGTACACCAATCCCTCTGCCATTGGAATACTGTAATTTTTCACACGCTCTGCCCCGTTCTCGCCAGACATTACTTTTTTCAGATCTATGCGACCTGTTTTTGAAAGGTTCTGAAAAGAAGCAAGGGTATCCAAGTTGTCCCAAGTAACCATAATAGATTCCTCCTATATGTTCTTTGTTATTTTATTCCTCAACCTTACTGATTATACAATGTAATTTCCATGAATTCAAGTATGGATAGTATGTGAAAAATGCGCTTTTCTTTTTCTTATACTGTGATATAATTCTTATAGATGTTTTAGGAACGGCATATGTTTATTGGGGATTACATATGATTCATAAAAAAAGTAGGGCGTTTATATTTCAGGATTGTACAAAATCCAAATGAGACAAAACCACTGCTGTGACCTGCGTCTGTACGCACTGATTCTCAGCGTTTATTTTCTTGTCCTTTTTTGTGTCTGCTGCTTTCTTCGGGATGTTCCTTCCTCCCTGCTGACGCTCATCTGTGGCATTTTATATGTATTTGCTTTCCGGATTACCTATCTAAACCATACACATTTTGCTTCCATTTTTTCACAATTACTGACGTTATTGTGGATTACTGTATTTATACAGAGATTCGGGTGGGACTGCGGTGTACAGCACTTCCTGTTTGTACTTCTCGTATTAAATTTTGCAGTCAGTTTCCACCGCATACGCACTAAAATCTTTGTTGGAATCTGCACATGTGCTTACCGTCTGCTTTTGTATTCCTATACACGGTATCATCTGCCGGTCATCCAGCTTTCCACAGATGCCAGTATCTGCATACAGACCATAGACACTTTGTTTATTTTTGCAGAACTGATCACGGTTATGATTATTTTCACCCAGAATTCCCAGCAGATGGAACACAAGCTTATACGTTACAATCTGGAACTGGAACACATCGCATCCACAGATCCCCTGACCGGGCTTTTCAACCGTTGGCAGATGTATAAGCGTCTGGAAACATGTATTTCCAGATACACTCAGCATAAATTACAGACCCTGACTGTTGCCATGGGGGATATCGACTTTTTCAAACATGTAAATGATACTTACGGGCATGATGCCGGGGATGAAGTTCTCCGCACACTTTCCAGATTGTTTTGCACGGTAATAGGCGAAAAAGGGGAAGTCTGCCGCTGGGGCGGAGAAGAATTCCTGTTTGTATTTCCCGGCATGGATATGGAGGAGGTTCAGCTTTTGATGTCTGACCTTCTGGATGATATCCGGCACACTCCTGTATTATACGAACGCAAACTGATTCATGTAACCATGACATTCGGAGTCGAAGAATTTGGCAGAAATCATACCATGGAATCTGTCATTCAGGAAGCCGACCGCAAGCTTTATCTCGGCAAAGAGAGTGGGCGGAACCGGGTGATCTACTGATTTTATGCCATCTCACCCACCCGGTGGATTTCCGTTCTTTTTCTGAGGAAATCCAAAAATCTGTCACATACGACGGTATATACAGATCCCATCACATTGAATATAATTCGCAGCGTCACTGCCGTACCTGCACCGAATAACCCCGATGCAATCGACAGTGCGCCAAACGTATTAAATACGGTCTGCCATGCATATCCTGCAGAATAACCCACACCAATTCCACCGATCATCCCGATGTACGGATACATGGATTCCGGTAACACATGATACAAAATAAGGAAGATCATGCACCCCACAATATTAAACGGCCCCCTGCGTTTTGCACGCTCCACACTGTCCTCATGAAATGGAAGACATACAGACATGCAGGCGATTCCCGCCCACATGGCACGCGGCCATCCGAGCAGTGACACAATCAGCAGTGCCGAAGAAACAATCAGTGTCAGCTTAATATACCACCAGTTCCGCGCGGAACGTACATCAAATTCCCGGAACAGATCCAGAAATGTCCGGCGGTATGGGCGGTTTTTCTGATTCTTATAAAATACAGCCATACAGATTCCCATACCAATCAGCAGACTGATCACACGCAGCACATAGGCATGTCCACTCACATCATATCCCTGCAAAAGCAGATATCCAAGGACAAACGTGGACTGGTTTGACATGATCACATTGTGGCATCCGAAAATCATGAGAATCAGAATACATGCCACATTCACAAAAAATGCCGGAACCGGATGCAGCATATTGGTAATTCTCGGTCCTGCGATTAAAATCCCAAAAATTCCCGCAATACAGAGCAGCCCATGACTGGTACGCACCCCGAAATCTGCCTGCCGGAGCACAAGTACTGCCAGCAGCACAACCACTCCCGGTACACTGTTATCTGCACCGAATATTTTACTGAACAGTGTAACCACAGCGACGCAGAATACCATAACAAGATAGACTTTAAAATTATAGATCAGGATATGTCTGCGTTTTTCTTTTTTGTCTGTTGTGTTTTTGATCAGCTGTTTTGAGCCGACGGAACTCAGCTGTAATTCCTGGTAAAAAGTCATTTTTTCTTTTCCTCTTTTCTTTCCAATATAAAATACGCTGCGTTCCTGCTGACTGTCTGCCGCAGAAACGTAGCGTACTATACCTCGATTTTGTAAAAACGTCAAGGACACGTCCTAATTTTTTTTAGATTCTGTTTAGAATTATTTTAGATTTTGCCAAGTTTTTTTGCATATTCAAAAAGCTGCCGGTTTTTCTCATTATAAGGGCCAAATTCTGTCAATGCACAAATACAGGTTTTGCAACTGCCCAGCATTTGTTTTGCCCGCAAAAAGGTTTCTTCCGAAACCGGAAAGAATGCTTTTTCCGAAAAAACACAAGCGGCAAGTGCAGATGCCGCTGCGTACTCCACATCATTTTCCTGCAGAATGCCTGCTGCAAATGGAATATTCTGCCGCTGCAGGCGGTTGTAAACCGCAAGCCCTGTTCCACCACCGCCAATCACAAATACCTCTGGAATTCCTTCCGGTCTTTCCATAAAAACCTGTCCGGTCTGCGGATCAAACTGCCGGGACTTGACGCCGTACAACTGCTGCACGTAGTCCCCGGAAAAAAATTTCCTCCGGTGTCCCGACCCGGTCAATACGGTCCCCTTTCACACACGCAATGGTGTCCGAAATTTTCTGTGCCAGATCCAGTTCGTGCAATGACATGATAACTGCCAGGTTTTCTTCCGTGCCAGCATGCGGATGGTTGTAAGAATGTCCAGTTTAAATCCCATATCCAGATAGGAAGTCGGTTCATCAAGAATCAGAACCTGTGTGTCCTGGCAGATCGCCCGCGCCAGCATAAGTCTCTGCCTCTGCCCATCACTGATTCTCCGGAAATCCTGCTGCTGCACTTCCCCGGCATGCACCAGGGCAATCGCCTCGTCCACCTTTTTCCAGTCCTGTTGTGAGAGGATACCAAGCCTCCCCGTGTACGGGTAGCGCCCGGTTGCCACCACATCCCTGCCGCTTAACAGTTCCGTGTGGATGCGCTCCGTCATGACCATCGAAAGATGTCTGGAAATTTCACTGTCCGTCAGTTCCCGCATGGATTCTTTTCCCAGAAAAACACTGCCGCCAATGGTTTTAAGCTGTTTGGTGATGGTCTTTAAAATTGTCGATTTTCCGGAACCGTTGGGTCCGATCAGTGTGAGGATTTCCCCTGGCCGGACACCCAGATTGATATTTTTAATCAGGGGAATCCGGTCGTATCCCACAGTCAGATCACGCATCGTAAGCTGCTCGTCATCGTTTGGTATATCTTGCGCAGGAAACTGCCCTGACTCTTTTAGCATATTCTGCCCATTATGTTGTTTTCCGTTTTCTTCTTTCATCACTTTCCAATTATTTTCCATCTGCATTTTTGTGCCTGCTCATAGTAACTTTCTTCCTGCCTTTGCGTCCTTATCCGTTTTGGCTTTCTGTCTGCACGTTATTTGTCTTCCACGATTCATCACATCCGCTGCTTTCGCAACATTGCCGCAATTACCACCGGCACTAAAAATACCGCCGTCACCGAACTGATACTGATCTCAGTTGGTGCAAACACGGTCCGTGCAATCCCGTCACAGAACAGCGTAATCACTGCGCCGCCGAGAAAACATCCCGGAATTAGAATAATCGGTTTTGCCGTGTGGGTTGCCAGTTTAATCAGATGTGGCACCGCAATTCCGACAAACGAAATCGGTCCGGCAAACGCGGTCACACATGCCGACAGCAGACTTGACAGTAAAATCAGTGCAATGCGCAGTGCTTTTACGTTTACGCCCATATTTCTGGCATAAGATTCTCCCATCTGATAAGCACTGATTGGTTTTGCAAGCCCGAAGGTAATCACAACCGTGATTCCAACAATTATGACCATGATGCGAATGTGCTCCCAGCTCATACCGGAAAAACTTCCCATTGACCAGTTGTGAAGATTGACAATATTGGAATCGTCCGCAAACGTCACACAAAAATCCGTAATCGCCGAACAGATATAACCAATCAGGATACCGCACACTACAAGAAGCGACATATTCGATACCCGAAACGAAATCAGAAGGACAAATCCCATGGCAAGCAGTGAACCGGCAAATGCAGCTACCACCATTCCAAGGGAACTGACCATAATCCCTTTTTCCAGAAGAAAGATCATGGTCAGTGCCACGACAAGTTTGGCTCCGGAGGAAATCCCAAGCACATACGGTCCTGCAATCGGATTCTGGAAAAAACTCTGCAACAGGAAACCGGATACGGAAAGTGCCCCTCCGAGCAGAACTGCAGCAATGATACGGGGCAGACGGATTTTCCAGACAATCTGATACAGTGTGGAATCCGGCTGATGCTTTGTCAGCACGCCCAGGAAGTCGAAAAAAGACATTTCCACACTTCCGACACCGATATTCCAGAAAAACAGAATTGCCAGCAATAGAATAATCACCACAAAAGAAACCAGATAGCGGAGCATTTCTGTTTGTTTCTGTCCCGGAATTATTCTTTTTTTCTTTTATTTGTGATCTCATGTTCTGCTCCTCATGCATTACGACAATTGTTATTATTTGTACATCCGTACGCTCCGGCTCACTGCAATTTCTTCAGAAACCGGTATGTTCCATCCCCTTCTCCCGTCAGAATCTGATTCAGATCCTCGATAAAATCACAGGTTCCGGTAGACTGCTGGTAAAAATTGCTTCCCGTTGTGTACACCTGTCCGCTTTTTACAGCCTGAAAATCCGCAAACAGGCTGTTTTTCTTTACCAGCTCATCGATGGACGTCAATTCCCCCTCAATGGTTCCGTTGTAGATCAGCACATCCGCATCAACCTCCGCAGAATAAAAATCTTCCATCTGCATTTTCATCGTGGAAAGTGCATTTTTTTCTTCATCCGTATAATTTCCGAGTGAATAGGTACCGCCTGCAAGTCCGATCATCGCAGAGACATAGTCGTTTGGCTTGCGCACAGTGATCGTCCCGTCCGAGGAAACTGCAAAAAATGCCACCTTTTTCCCGGTACTCTTTTTTCCCAGAATCGGTTTCACACGTTTTACCTGTTTATTAAAATAGTCATCTGCCTGCTGTTGTTTTCCAAACAAAACACCGAACAGTTTGATCCATTCCAGCCGTCCCAGCGGATGCTTTTCATAACTGGAACGCTCGACCATCACCCTGATGCCAAGTTCTTCGAGTTTTTCTTTCACTTCCGGATTGTGTGTAATCATCGTATTTTCGATTGCAAATGTACAGCCGCCCTGTAACAGCTGTTCGTAGTCCGGGGCACTGTATTTCCCCGCATAAACCAATGTTCCCTCTTCCATGGCTTCTTTTGCTTTCTGGACATACCAGTCATTTGCTTTCAATGCCGTGTATGTGACGTGGGAAAGCCCATCCACCTGACAGACCAGATCCATAACGGCACTCGATACCAGATATACATGATTTAAGGGCTGCTGCAATGCAATTACATCCGCCGGCAGATCTTTCGGTACAGGCACACCCTTTGGAATAAGCAAAAAACGACCGTTATCCACGATCGTTATCAATTTATAATTTCCATATATATCGACCTGAAACTGATCCGCATAGACCAGTTCCAGACGTCCGGTTTGTTTCAAATCCCCAAAACTGACATCTTCCGGAAAGGAAAATGTCAATGTATAGTCAATTTCATGTGGGACACTCATGGCCGTGGTATCTCCCACGACATCCATCTGGCACGGCACTCCCGCAATCGGGAAGGTAAACGTGGAATTGCCCCCTTCGTTTTCATTTTCATATTTCTGTCCGTCCACCAGCATATAATCATAGTGGGAACTGCTCCAGACAATCGTTGCATATGCCTGTCCGTCTGTCACTTTTATTTTTGCCTCGGAATCTACAGAAGCTCTGCCGCTTCCGCCTTCGAGCTTTACATTTGCGGTATACTCCCCGTCCTCCAGCGACGTATCCTGTTCTGTTTCCGCCATCTGTGTTTCAGTGGCTTTCTGCTGTGTCTGATCGTTTTTTGGGGAAGAACCGCAGCCGGTCAGAATCGACAGACATATACAAAAGGATAACATAATTGTGGTTAATTTCTTACTTTTCATACTTTCTATCCACTAATTTTTCTGTGCGTCCGATACACTTACTTTATGGTCATACCAGGTTCCCTTTGTTCCGAGAATTGCCAGATCAAACTCTTTGTCGAGTGCTTCTACTGGTACATCAAATCCATAGACTTCTTCTGTGGTTCCATCACTGTACTTTACGGTATCGTTGGTTGGCTGTAACAGTTTAGCACCATCTTTTGCTGCATCAGCTGCTGTTCCAACAAACAGATTGATGATTTTCTTAGACACCAGACGGATGTGAATGGTCATTTTTCCATTTTTCACCGTAAGTGTTCCACATCCGTTATCTGCCTCGTTGACATGAAACATGCCACTGTCGGTATTGAACTTTGCTGTATAAGTGCCGTCCTCCAGCGCGGATACCGCGCTGGAAGATGCAGTCTTGGAAACTTTTCCAAGTGACTCAATTGCTTTTTTTGTATGCTCTACATAAAGTTTCTGAACAGCTTCAATCTCACCAAGTCCGGCAATCTGTGTATCAATGCTGTCAAAATTACCGCTTGCAGTGAACTGGCTTTTCCAGGAATCGTCATCGTCTCCTGCCATATCATTGTTTGCATGATCTCCGGCTACCACCATGAGCGGACGAAGAATTACTTTCTTGTATCCGGCATCTTTCACTGCCTGAATCACATTCTCACAGGAAGTATCTTCCGGCTCACCCTCTACAGTTCCGATAAAAACGTTGTCATATCCGAGTTTTTCCATCTGTGTAGCCATCTGGCTGTAACTTACTTTTGCAGAATGGGAAGTACCATGTCCCATAAATACAAATGCTGTACCGTCTTTTTTTGCAGCATCTAAGGAATCATAGCCTGCGGTCTTTACAGCTTCTGCTGTGATATCTTCTGCAACTGCCTTCTTGTCATCATTGATTACAGTTGCATCGTCACCAACTTCACCAAGCAGAGGTTCCGCAACAACAACTTTATCAAATTTATCCTTGTATGCGTCCAGTTCTCCAACGAGCTCATCATACTCTGCACCATGCATCAGGTGTGTCGGCTGGATCACCAGATTCTTGACACCGTTATCTACAGCTCTCTGCAATGCCTGATCCACGTTATCAATCTTTTCACCATCTCTGGCCTGTACATGATTGATAATAATCTGTGCAGTAAATGCTCTGCGGACTGCCCAGTCTGGATTTGCTTCCTGAACGGCCTTCTCCACACCACCGATATCTGCAACACGGCTGTCGTTGAAAGAAGTTCCGAAACTTACCACAAGAATTTCGTTCTCCCCGATGTTATCCTCATTTAACGGATCATCCTTGGATGCATCCCCGGTGTCTCTGCCAAAATAATCCGGATCTGCATTCTCACCGGAAACAAGTGCTTTCTGTGCATCTGTCAGCTTGTCCCATGCTTCTTTTGCAGCAGCACACTGCTCATCGGTTTTATCTGTTCTTTCCTGAACATAAATAGCATCAATCAATTCTGCTACCTCATCTGCAGCTGCCTGATCGTCTTTTGCAGACTCTGTACCCTGCGAATTTTCTACCTGATTGTTGTCTTTGCTGTCTTTGTTTCCGCATCCGGCAAGCATGCCTGCAGCCAGTACACATGTCAGAAACAATGCAAGTGTTTTCTTTCTCATAATTCTCTCCTTTTTGAAATACAGCATAGGCTGCATTTCCTGCATACACCGCATCCACCCTGACGGATTTCTCATGCGATGTATTCTTTGGGTTGACGGGTTGCTTCATCTCATAAGATCACGCATCATCCAAAGTGCCAAAAGAAAAGCCCCACCCGGAACATTCCGAAAGGAGCAATCAACCCATGCAAAAAGGAACTGTCTGTGGACGGCTGTCCCACACAGTTTTCTGTAACATGCAGTACGATCAATGACTCGTGATCTGAAAGTAAAAACTTTCTGTACCAGATCATTGGCAGGTTTCCTGGCTCATAGATCATCATAACATGCTTCGCCTTCCCAATGCAGTTGCATCAGTGGCATATGAAATGCAGCCTAAGCTGCATTTCCTACGTACATCGCATCCGCGTCAGCGGATTTCTCATGCGATGTGCTCCTTCTTGAAATGCAGCCTAAGCTGCATTTCCTACGTACACCGCATCCGCCTTGGCGGATTTCTCATGCGGTATGCTTCTTGCAGTTACTCCCTAATCACAGTGACGAGTTCGTACAGGATTTGCACCTGTTTCCCTTTTACCCTGCGCATACAAGCCCATATATCCCATGCAAAGCGGCTTTATATGACAGGCACCAACGATCTTCTTTATGAAACTTTTTACATATTATCATATTGCGCGTTTATTTACAATGCGAAAATTGCATCAGATTTCCGTTGTTTACAGTAATTTTTATTGACATTTCATATACCCCTGCTTTTGTCACATCAAAAAACTCTGCATAAACTGTATAAACACAGTAATGCAGAGATTAAAAATATGTGTGCTATTTACTTTTAACAATTTTTCCGACTTCATCCGGATTCGGCATAGAACGAATCGCACCCTTTTTTGTTGTGACAAGATATGCAGCAGCATTTGAGATTCTGAGCATTTCAATCAATTGTTCTTCTGTCAGATGATCGACATCATGCTCCAAAAGATAATTTAATACACTGCCACAAAAAGTATCTCCTGCCCCTGTTGTATCTACTGTCCCTCCCAGCAGATACGATGGTGCAAATACCTTTTTCCCCTGATAATAGGAATAACTTCCATCTGCACCTGCAGTCAGATTCAACAATCGAATATTCGGATATTGATCCATCAAAATCTGTACACCTTCATCAAAATCTGATGTATCTGTCATAAATTCAATTTCATTATCCGAAATTTTCAAAACATCACATTGACCTAACCCATATGCAATCTGAACTTTTGCCTCATCCAGACTTTTCCAGAGAGGCTGGCGAAGATTCGGATCAAAAGAGATTAACAATCCCTGTTCTTTGGCTAATGTGATTGCCTGAACCGTTGCTTCTCTTACTTTTTCATCCGTCATGGATAATGTCCCAAAATGAAAAATTCTAGCCTGCCTGATCTGATCATAAGCAACCTCTTCTGCCTTTAGCATCATATCAGCTCCCGGGTGCCGGTAAAATGAAAATTCACGATCCCCGTTTTCAAAGTTTTTCACAAATGCCAATGTCGTATTATAATACGGATCAACAATCAGTCCATCATGATTAATTCCAATTTCGTCCAGTATGTCTGTCAGCATTTTCCCCAAACAGATCATCTCCAATTTTACCGATAAACCCACACGATCTTCCATACTTTTTCAGTAAAGCAAGCACATTGCATGGTGCACCTCCGGGATTTGCTTCAAAAACAGGATTCCCCTGCTCACTTTTACCATAATCCGTAAAATCAATCAATAGCTCTCCAAGAGCAATCACATCATACTGCTTCACGCTGTTTCCCTCCTGTTTAACCAAGCATATATCGTTCAAATTCCAATGCTGCCTTAGCATCACGATCCAATGCCTCTTCACTGGTATCCGGAACAATATCGCGCCATACTTTAATATTTTGTCCTACCGTTCCTCCCTGCATTACAAAAGGTTCCATTACAACCGTCTTATCATACCGAATATCGCGAAGTGCCTCACCAATTTCTCTCCAGGGAATTCTGCCTTTGCCCGGCACCATACGGTTACACTCTCCGGTATGGAAATGTCCAAGCAGATTTCCTGCCGTACGGATTGCGGCACCGATACTCTCTTCTTCGATGTTCATATGAAAGGTGTCCAGCATAACACTAACATTGGAAGCCTTGGGTTCCAGTTCCCGAACGCTTTTAACAAAAGATACCCCTTCTGCCGCCGTATTCAGCACATGATTTTCAAAACGATTCAGGCACTCAAGTCCAAGCACTTCGATTCCACATTCCGAAGCAATTTTTCCAAGTTTTGCCATTCCTTCAATGCCACGCTCCCAATCACCTTTTTTGTCAACCGGCTTCGAATAATCAATTGGCCAGCAGGAATAAAGTGCTCCGCCAATTAAGGTTGCCCCGATTTTTTCCATTCTCTGGAATAAATCCGTATAAAAATCCAGCGCGTGTTTACGCACCTGCGGATCACTGCTTGCAATATTATTCTCTAGTGCTGGGCCATATCCAACCGTAAGACGAATATTCTGTTCCTTTGCATGATCCTTTAATGCCTTTAATTCCTCATTGCTATATTCCGGAAGCGGACCAGCAGCAATTTCAAGAATGTCATATCCAAGTTTTGCCACCTTGTCAATATAATAGTGGTAATTGCCATTCCATTCATGTTCCCAATATGCATAATAAAATTCCGTGTTGCATAATTTATCTCTCCTTTGTTATTTAGACGCTGCCTTTTTTGCACGTTTCTTCGAAATTGTAATATTGAATACCAGCACCGCAAGCAATGCCACACCCCAGATCATGTCTCTGTAGTAATTACTGATGGATGGGAACTGATTCAAATACGATGATAATGTCTGTAAAATAATCACAGCAAAGGCAATACCCGGAATATTACCAAATCCTCCATCCGGATTAATTCCACCTAAGACAGCAACCAAAATCGTCTGCATTGTGTAACTCGTTCCAAAATCAGCTTTCGCGGAATTCAATCTGGATAAGCTTACCAGTCCTGCAATAGCGGACAGGATTCCGGAAATCATGTAACAGCAAAGTGTGGTCTTCTTTACATTGATTCCTGCAAATTTCGACGATTTTGCATTTGTTCCCACAAGATAAACTTTATTTCCAAAACTTGTTTTACTCATGATCAATGTCAAAATAACCGTGCAAAGTAAAAACAAAATAAATGGTAACGGAATTCCAAAATTGTCATTGCCGAAAGAATATTAAACCGACCATCTGCGGAAAACGGTACTTCCCTGTGACAATACAATCGATATCCCCATATACAGTTCATAGCTTCCAAGAGTTGCCAGCATCGGCGGAATATTAAGAAAGCTGACCAAAAATCCATTAAAAATACCACATAAAGCACCTACAACAAGTGCAACAACACATGCAAGTACAATGCCCGCTGCACCGCTTGTATTACTCTGAATAATCAATCCTGCACTAATACCGCAAAGATTTGCAATATAGACAGTGGACAGATCAATTCCACCACTCAGCATACAGACACCCATTCCAAGTGACATAAGACCATATTCTGTCAGCTGCTTTCCGATTGACTGGATATTACCAACATTTAAAAACTGTGAGGACTTTGTAATTCCTGTAACAAACAACAGTACCACAAGAATAATAATCAGTCTTTTTGAGTTGTCATCGAAAGGTAAGGTAATGCTCTTTTTCATTTTCTTTGCTTCATTCATGTTTACTCTACCCCCTTCTTCTTTGCTGATGTCTTTGATGCTCGCATCGCCTGCATAGCGGATACCGCAGTACCAATAATAATGATTGCTCCAATAAATACTTTTTCCCAATATACAGAAATCCCAAGCAAAATCAAACTATTGGAAACCATTGTAAGAAGCAAGGTTCCAAGAAGGCACCCCCTAAGTGTACCAATACCACCAACCATACGCGTTCCACCAAGAACAACTGCTGCAATAACAAGCATTTCTTCTCCGGCATATTCATTCGGCAGATAAAAATACGACATCATTGCATAACAGAGACCTGCAATAGCTGCAATACCGCCATTCACAACAAAAACCATAAATCTAACTTTGCCAACATTGATACCCGCCCGCTCTGCGCTGACTTCATCTCCTCCAACCGCATACACACTTCTTCCTGCCATTGTATAATTAAGAATGAAATATGCAATTAAATAAAGAACGATCATGATAACAAACGTAAACGGAAGTGAAGAACTAAGACCGGATTTTGAATTTGTTACCGTAACAAGGTTAATCTTACTCAGCGCATAAAGTTTCTTAGGCAGCTCCGTTCTTCCTGCTTCAAATGTACCAAATAAAATACCACTGCAGATAGAAGATGTACCAAGTGTAACAATCAAGCTGTTAAATTTGTATTTCACTATGAAAAATCCATTAATACATCCAATCAGGCAGCCAACGGCAATTGCAATCACAAAAATCGGAATAACACCTAATGAAAATTGATTGCCCAGTGTTACTGCAATATAAGCAGACAGTGCTGCAATTAACGGAAATGATACATCCGCACCAGTGCTTACAAAGCTAAGTAACGCACATATTGCATAAATTCCAGGTATAATCATTGATCGAACCAGATCCATTAAATTGTTACTGGTAAAAAACTGTCCGGAACGTACTTGAATGATGAATGCGAATGCCACAATAATACAAAACACATAAAACTCTGTCTGCTTCAATATGTCTTTCATCTTAAGTTTCATCTTTCCACCCCTCTCCTATATTGTCGACTTATACAGATTGTCATCTGTGAGATCTTCACCTTTAAATTCACCGGTCATGCTTCCTGCTTTCATAATCAAAGCCCGATCACACAACGCTGTAATTTCAGCCACATCATCGGACACAACCAACACCGCCATCCCCTGCTTTGCCAGTTCCCGCAACAATTTATGGATATCATACTTTGCTCCAATATCAACACCAACCGTTGGTCCGTTTAAGATCAGAATTTTCGGATGCGTTGCCAGCCATCTCGCAAGAACAACTTTCTGCTGATTACCACCGGAAAGTGTCTGAACAGGAAGTGTATGATCTTTCGTTGCAACTCCGATTTCTTTCACCCAGTGCTCGGATAATTCTTTCTGCGCAGATTCTTTCACGCTTCCCAATGCTCCGGAAAGCTCTTTCAGACTCGTTACCGCAATATTTTTGTAGATCGGCTGTGGCAGGAACAAACCTTCCGTCAAACGATCCTCCGGAACAAGGGCAATCCCTTGTTTCTGTGCCTCTGCTACATTTTTCAGTTTTACTTCCTTACCCGAAATACAAATACTGCCACCGGTCGGTTTCAGCATTCCAAACAATGCAAGGCTCAGTTCCGTACGTCCGGATCCCAGCTGTCCTGCAATACCCAGGATTTCTCCTGCGTGCAGATCAAAGTTTATATGTTCAAATCCTTTTGCAGATAAGTCTTTCACCTCCAGGACTTTTTCGGTCTCCGAAAAATCTTTCACTTCTTTTTTCTCAGAAGTATCAATGTTTCTTCCGGTCATGTAATAAGTGAATTTTTCTTCAGTCATTTCACTCGCCGGGCAATGGTATACATTCTGTCCGCTTCGGAGAATTGTAATACTGTCAGAGATTTCAAATACCTCATCCAATTTATGAGAAACAAATAAAATTGTAATGCCTTCTTTTTTTAATTCTTCAATGATTCCAAACAGACGGGTTACCTCTCTTTTTGTCAACGCAGTTGTCGGCTCATCCATGATGATGAGTTTTGCGTTATGGAGCAGTGCTCTAGAAATCGCAATCAACTGCTTATCTGCAACCGGAAGTGTTTCCACTCGCGCGTCAAGATCTACATCGAAATTAATTTTTCGGACAGCTTCTTCGGCTATCCTTCTGAATTCTTTCTTATTAACAAATTTCTTCTTTTCCGCTAATACCTGATTGAATGCGAGATTTTCCATTACCGTGAGATTTGGGAAAATAGAAAAATCCTGATAAATCACCTGAATACCTGCTGCAATCGCATCTGCTGTAGACATATTTGTATATCCTTTTCCATCGATTTCAATGGTACCTTCATCCGGTTTGTAAAACCCTGAAATTACTTTTATAATAGTTGATTTTCCACATCCATTCTCTCCGGCAAGACAATGTGTCTCGCCTTTTTTAATGGTCAGATCAACACCCTTTAATGCATGCACACCGCCAAATGATTTCTTGATATTCTTTACACACAAAATATTTTCTGACATTGGCCCCTCACTCTCTTTCTAAACATCATTCATTTACAGGAAATCCGGATACCGTCAACTTCATCGCAGCCACTGGAAAAACATGTTTTTCATATGTTTCGTTAATCCGGATTTCCATCAAAAATTTTATAAGGAGTTTTGATACTGGATCTAAAATTTAAAAAGTCATAGTCGTCAATATTGTCCGTATTTAAAATTAACGGAGCGTTTCCTAATACACAACGATTTGCACCTTCCTGAATTGTAACGCTTTCATACCCCTTCTGTCCAAGATCAATGCCTTCTGTAATTTTCATCTCCTGCCAATACTTTATAAGCCAGATCACACATTGCATAACCTGCTGATGCCGGATCCCACAGACATACCGCATCAATTGTTCCGTTCTTTACATACTCTCTTGTGGCATTTGGTGTACCGACACCGACAATTGATACCTTATCTGTCAAACCTAATTCTTCTGTTGCCTGTGCTTCACCTAAAAATTATCAACGAAGCCGCACCTGTAAATCCTGCGAGTTCCGGATTTGCTTTTAATAACTCTTTTGCTTTCTCGTATAGCTG
>ENA-OQBD01000218-OQBD01000218.1-human-gut-metagenome-genome-assembly--contig:-NODE-218-length-32633-cov-4.783209_pt1 | contig 32633 bp, 27 predicted proteins | sample MGYA00242742_ERZ504543 | MGnify/ENA primary metagenome ERZ504543 (study PRJEB26092, sample SAMD00036239) | human gut metagenome | host: Homo sapiens | study: EMG produced TPA metagenomics assembly of...
TCGTTTCGGCGCGCACTTAGAAACGCTTTTCTAGTCCACAGCCTCAGCATAGACCTGGAGCGCGGCACCGACGGCGCACCGCACATCAGGTGATGCCCCGACCATGGACACCAGATAAGACGTCATCACGCCGCCATCCGTGGAATGGCCGCGCGGGGGCATGCACGACAAAGACATGCGCCCATGCCCCCGCAGAACCGGTGGAATGCTGCTATGCAATCACGAACGATACGAATACAGCGCCAACGATGATGCCCCGTCGTCATCTTCCGGGACCACATCGGGCGCAGCCGGCCGCCACGGCAGAAGCACGGTGTCGACTCCGTCCTTCGTGACCGTCACCGCTTTGGAGCTGTAGCGTTCACCGTTTTGGACAATCTCACCGTTGCGCCACGCCCATGCGCGGATTCGCCCGGTCTGGTTGTGGTAGATCACGACCGAACCATCCTTGGCTTTGGCCCAAGGGGTCGAATCATATGGGTTATACCACAGGACGTGAGCCGTGAGGCTCTCCTTCTCCATGTTGATGTATTTCAGTACGGGGGCTTCCTGCTGTTTCGCTTCGGCAAGAAACTCATTCACCGCGACGTTGGAGGATTCTCCTACTTTGGTGAGATCAATGTATCCGTCACGGATCAGCTGTTCGCTGGTCACATTGACAGGAATCGCGTTGAGCTCGCCGGTGATTGCGGAGGCGCTTGGAGTCGTGCGGTACGCCCAGAGCCAGGCTCCGCCCACGAATACAATCAGCACCAGCACCGCCATGATCGGATACCAGTTCAGCAGTTTATTACGCGTCGTGTTCACGATGATTCCCTTCGATATGCGAACTTATGAGACGCAGACAAGATATGGAGTTTCAGATACCTGCTCATACATGTCCTGATAAAAAGTTCGCTTCTTGACTCCGTACTCGTAGTAGTCAACACGATAATGTTTGATGGTGTAATTCTTGGTGATGCGTGCCTGATAGTAATGAGCAGCACTAGGCGGCTGCAGGCAATAACCGGTAACGCCGGTTTTTTTCGCGGTGGATATCAACGTCATTGTCGTTTTCTCGCCATACCGCGGTTCTACTGTGGTTGCTGCGGCATCGTCTGCGACGCTGACGGTTGTCTCATGTGCAGATGCCATCCCCAACGGAGACAGCGCCAACATACTGGCAATCGATATCGCCATTATTTTTGTTTTTGATATTCATACAGTCCTCCTTTGGACATTACCAGACAACTGTCTGTCATAATATCCAGAATACTCCCCTCATGAATCAGCGTCAACGCCCATGTCAATCGTGAACCGTGTTTGCTGTTCCGATAAAGAGACGAGATTGGGCGGAGATCTCTAGGCGGAATTGACGCCCTAGACCATTCCGCTTTCACGAAGACGCTTACATATTCCAAGAGCACTCGGCCAGCTCTTCCATGAAACTGCGGTTGCCGGTCGTGGTGCGGACGTCCTCGGTCCAGCTCGCGGAGCGAGTCTGAAGAAGGCCACCAGCCCACAACGAACATCGCCTTCACTCGTCGTAACACGTGATGGTCGAAACAAAATCGAGACCGCTATACAACGCACTAGAGCGTTCCTAAGTGCGCGTCGAAACGACAACCGTGCGCACTTAAGAACGCAAACCGGGCCATTTGCGTGCCTATGTGCGCGCACTCATCGTTTCGGCGCGCACTTAGAAACGCTTTTCTAGTCCACAGCCTCGGCATAGGCCTGAAGCGTGGCGCCAGTGGCGGATCGTCCGTCGGATGAGAGAGCAGCGACCTGCTGTCCACCGACTCCGAGCATGCCGCTGGCGGGATTGATGGGCGTGTACGTACCATCATCAGATGACAGCAGCAACTACGATAACCACCGTCGTAACGCCGATTGAAATCTTCGTTGAACGTCCCATCAGAAACAACTCCTCACATAAGCTATGTCAGAAATTCGCACTGTATGGAGTTTTAGGCACACACATCCCATACCGCGCGTAAGACAGGAGGCAGCCATTGCCTGAGATGGGAGGAAGCTCGGCGACAACGTACTTATAACGGTTGCCGACGGCAGAGAACATTTTTCCCTCATGTCTTCTCCATTGAATTGGCATCTGCGATATATAGGCCAACACAACAACCTATGGTTCAATGATAGTCACGTGAGACGGCTCTGACAACGTAGTTTGTATTGGAAAGGGCTGCACGGCATAAAACCGTACAGCCCGAAGTGAGTCATGTCGACCCTGATGGCGCAACAATCACCAGTCCCCGGTCAGCGGGGACGCGCATATGGTCAGCTCAGAGGCTTCGCTTCCTTGATGACGACGGAAATCTCACGGCCGTTGGGGGCCTTGTAGCTCACCGTATCTCCCTCGTTGGCGCCCAGAATGGCGGCGCCGATGGGAGACTCGGGGCTGATCACGTCGTACTTCGTCGCGACCTTGATGTCGCGCGAGCCCAGCGCATACGTCATCTCGCGGCCGGCGAGCTCCAGCGTCACCAGCGACCCGTTGCCGACCTTGCCGGCCTTGGGAGCTTCGACGATGGTGGCGTTGCGCAGCTTGACGGTGAGCTCGTTGATGCGGCCCTCGTTCTTCGCCTGCTCCTCGCGCGCGGCCTGGTAACCGCCATTCTCCGACAAATCGCCCTCGGCGCGGGCTGCCGCGATGCGCTTGGTGATTTCCTCGCGGTACTGGCCCTGTCGATGCGCCAGCTCATCCTTCAGCGTGTCGAAAGCCTCCTGCGTCAGCAGAACGGATTTTTCCTCACCCATGGGTTCCTCCTGTATCAGTGATATCCAATCGATGCGTCAGATGACCGCCATCATACGGTCAGCGGGTCGAGATGATGTCGATGACGAATACGAGCGTGTCGCCGCCGCCGATGCCGGCCGCCGGCATGCCCTGGCTGCCATAGCCATACTCCGGCGGAATCGACACGACCAGACGGGAGCCGACGTTGTGGCCGGGAACGGTCTGATCCCAGCCGCGAATCACCTGACCGACGCCGATGCCGAAGCTTGCCGGCTGGTGGCGGGCGAAGCTCGAATCGAAGGGCGTGTCCTTGCCCCAGACCACACCGTGATAGTTCACGGTCACCGTGTCGCCGCGGCGGACCATCGGCCCGTCACCCTCGACGATCTCCACGGCCTTCAATCCCTTCGGCGCCTCGTCCGACGGGAAAGCGATCTCCGGAGCCGCGCCAAACACGGCATTGACCTCAGGCATGTTCGCCATGGCCTACCTCCTATCAATAATGCCATGCCGTTCATGGCATGGCCGCAAGTCGTAAAAAGACAGTGCCACTCACACTAGCACCCCAAGCCCCGGTTGCACAGCTCGCAGCGTATTTTTCAACGCAAATCCGCCATATTCGCCATATTCGGCACGGCGACGGCCTAGCATTCGACGACGTTGACCGCCAGACCGCCCTTCGAGGTCTCCTTGTATTTCGACATCATGTCCTCGCCGGTCTGCTTCATCGTGGCGATGGCCTGATCCAGGCTGACGATGTGGGAGCCGTCTCCGAGCATGGCCATGCGCACGGCGTTGATCGCGGTGTTCGCGGCCATCGCGTTGCGCTCGATGCACGGAATCTGCACCAGACCGCCCACCGGATCGCAGGTGAGGCCGAGATTGTGCTCGATGCCGATCTCCGCCGCGTTCTCCACCTGCTCCGGAGTGCCGCCCATCACCGCGGCCAGACCGGCGGCCGCCATCGAGCAGGCGACGCCGACCTCGCCTTGGCATCCCACTTCCGCTCCGGAGATCGAGGCGTTGCGCTTGAACAGGTATCCGACCGCGCCGGCGGTCAGCAGGAACGTCCTGACGCCCTCGTCGTCGGCGGACTCGACAAAGTGCCAGTAGTATTCCAGCACGGCCGGAATGATGCCGGCCGAACCGTTGGTAGGCGCGGTGACGACCCGGCCGCCGCCGGCGTTCTCCTCGCTCACCGACATGGCGAACAACGCCACCCATGCGGAATCGGAGGATTCCAGCGCCGAAGAGATGCGGCGATCGCGTCTGAGCACGTCGCTGTTGGCCGCGAGACGCCGGTACATCAGCGGGGCGCGGCGGGGCACGTCCAGACCTCCCGGCAGCGTCGGCGTCGCGCTGGCGCACCCGGCGTCGATACAGTGGCTCATCACGTTCCAGATTCGCGTGAGCCGGTCACGCACCTCCTGCGGCGAGCGCCGGGCCGTTTCGTTCGCCCAGACGACGTCGGCGATGCTCAGATGGTGCTTCCGACACAGGTCGATCAGGCCGTCGCATGATACGAAGGGGTATGGCACGCCGTCGCCGTATTCGGCCGTCTCGTCGTTCCCGGAGTCCTCCGGTGACTGCGACGACGCCGGCGTCTGCTCGTGGTTCGAGATCAGCGCGTCGTCGATCCGTCCGCGGCGGATGAACCCTCCGCCTATCGAATACCAGACCTGCTCGTCGATGATGTTGCCCTGGGCGTCGAACGCCTGGAACCGCATGCCATTGGGATGCGGGGCGAGCCGCTTCCACCGGTCGAAGACCATGTCGCCGTCGTCATCGTATGCGATGGCGTTCGTGCCGTTGACATGGATGGTTCCGTCATGCGCGCAGCGTTCTCGGACTGAAAGCAGGTAATCCGTATCAACTGTGGCGGGTACGTTGCCTTCCAATCCGGCGAGAATCGCGCGGTCGGTGCCGTGGCCGAGTCCGGTCAGCGACAGTGACCCGTACAGGACGACGCGGATACGGCCGACGCGCGACACGGCGCCAGATTCCTCCAGTGACGAGGCGAACGCCTGCGCCGCGCACATCGGGCCGACGGTGTGCGACGAGCTGGGGCCCACACCGATGGTGAACATGTCGAGAACACTGAACATGACTGACGAATCCCTTCACACTGTTATGCACGCTTTCACGGCTGATACCATCGCGATATCATATCCTCCGCCACGCACATGCGCGCGGCCGGGCCGTCGCCATCTCCGCTGCCCCGCCGAACCGCCGAATCAGGTCAGCTCGACGACAGCGTTCCGCAATGGCTGGTCTCACGCCAGATGCGACCACGTCATCGCCAGGACGACGCCGCCGAACACGGCGAGCGCGATGACGGCTGCGGCCGTGACGGCGATCCGGCCCTTGGACTTCATGACGCGCGGCATGGCGGCGGTTCCCAGGAAGAACGCGGCGAGGCCCACCACGGCGCAGTTGATGCCGATCATCAACGAGTCGCCCTGCGACAGGGTGGGCAGACCGGCTCGGGTGATGATCGAGTTCATCGTCGCCGGATACACGCAATACCCCCAGATGCCGAACCCGACGCATCCGATCACGGCATATATCAGCGGCATCAGCGCATCGCGGCGTTTCAGCCGGGCGGCGAACGAATCAGCCGCCCACAGCAGCACGAATCCGACCGTATACACGAATGCGACGGCGAACAGGCAGGCGACGAGGAACCACGGCATCAGGGCGAACGCGCCTCCCGCGGCGCTCACCATCACCGGTGCGCTGACCAGCTCGCACACGCACATGACAAAGGCGATGGAGACCGCCTGCACCAGCATCGTCGGCAACCCGGTCTCGGGCTCGCGCGTCACGTTCGTCCAGTTCGCCATCTTGCACCTTTCGTCAGTGTCGGGCCGCAAACCCAGCTGTATGTAAAGCAGCCATCCCAGAATGTTGCGATAAGGTGCCCCCGGTGGGACTCGAACCCACAAGCCAAAAGCGGCGGATTTTAAGTCCGCTGCGTCTACCGATTCCGCCACGGGGGCTGTGCCGGCAAATATGCCGGCAGAACCATTATGTCATGCTTGTTCAGCGTTCTGCAAGCAACCGCCGTCCGCAGTCGAGCACGATGCCGTCGAGCAGGCCGTGTTCGCTGGCCACATACGAGTCGATGACTCCGCCATGATCGGCCGCGGCCGCCTGGGCAACCTTCGCGAGCACACGGTTCCATACGACGGCACCGCCGCCCACCACGTCGATACGCCCCGGATGGATGGTCTTGTAGGCGCAGCGCTGCTCACGCGTCATGCGCAGAAACCTGTCGTCCACGGCGTAGGCGTCGTCCACGGGGATGCGCACGCCGTCCACGCGTCGGTGATCGTATTCCTTGAGCCCCAGAGCCAGCGCGCTCATCGTGGTCACCGTGCCGGACACGCCGATGATCGTGCGGGTGCGTCCCGCCGGCACCATGCGGAACGCCTCGTCGATGTGCTCGTCGATGTCCGCGATCGCTTCGGCGATTTCGGTTTCGCTGGGAGGATCGTGGCGCAGGTGGCGCTCGGTCATGCGCACGGATCCAATGTCCATCGAGAACGCGGCCTGTACCTGCGTGGAGGGCGCGTCGATGCCGTCGCCGCCCAGCACAAGTTCTGTGGAGCCGCCACCCAGGTCCACCACCAGATACGGGGGTTCGAGCTCGCCGCGGCTCACGACGCTGGTCGCCCCGAGGAAGCTCAGATCGGCCTCCTCCGTTCCCGGGATGACTTCGGGGCGCACGCCGAGTATCTGCTCGATGCCATCCTCGAATGTGTCGCGGTTGACGGCATCGCGGGTCGCCGATGTGGCTACGAATCGGATCGCGTCCACCGGGTGCTGGGCAAGGACCCCGGCGAATTCCGCGGCGGCCGTGTACGCCCGGTCAAGCGCGTCCTGAGCGAACCGGTGCGTCTTGTCCACGTCTTGCCCCAAGCGAATCACGCGCAGGATCCTCGGCACGATCTCGTGCATGCCCTGATCGTCCACACGCGCAATCTTCAGACGGATCGAGTTCGTGCCGCAGTCGATGCCCGCAACGGTAACGGATTTCATCTCTATCTCCTTTATTTCCCGCTGTCTCGCCGGCCGGGCGACCGCGATCATCGGGGGCGTTCGCCCGGCATGATCGTCTCGCTCGGCGCAATCATTGCGTTCAGCGGCCGTTTCCAGTCTTTTGGCCGTTCGGTTTTTCGTCTGTCCGCTCAGTCGTCGAGCGAACCGCACCGGCAGACGGATGGACTGAACTCCTCCGTCACCGCCTCCAGCACACGATCGCCGATGGGGTTGACGCCCTCCCCCATGACCAGGGTCTGCGCCAGCAGCGCATGCAGGCATTTCACGCGTTCGGGCATGCCCCCCGCGCTGACGTTGGCGATGCGGCTTTCGTCATCGCCGAGCCGCACCGCCAGCTCATGGCGGAACGCCACGTACAGGCGGTGCGCCCCGCGGTACTCGCCGGCCACCGTCTCATCGTCGTGCAGCAGCTCGTTGTACGCCCGCATGCGGCCTTCCGCTTCGAGGTGCGACACCGCCTTCACCGCCTCGGGGCTGGTCAGATAGCAGGTGGTGGGGAACGGTATGCCGCCGGGCAGCATGGGCCGGGTGACCACGGCGAGCGGCCGGCCGCATGCGCAGCGGGCGCCGACCGCCACCATGCCGCGCGGGTATCGTCCGAGCTGCCGTTCGACGATGGCGATGTCATGCTCATCTGCACGCTGCTGCAGGAATCGGTCGGCGAGTTTCGCGACATCTCGTGTGGTGGATTCGTCTTGTGATTCTGGTTCGGTCACCAGCTTGGCTCCTTATCGAATGGCTTATCGAATAACTGGTCGAATGGCTTATGCAGTCGGATGAATGACGCTGCCGCCGGCCGCGTCTACTGCTTGTCGCCCGAGTTCGTGTCGGTTGCGCTGCCGGAGTTGCCGTCGGCTTTGCCGGTATCGCCCGATTGGCTGCCGGAGGCCGTTTTCGATGGCCGCTCATCGGCTTTCTTGAACGAATATTCGAGCTCGCTGTACCAGGGCAGCACCTTCCCGTCGGATGTACCGCTTTTGGTCTTCGCGGTCCCCTCGCTCGTGCCCGTCACCGCTTCCGGGTGTTGCACGCGCACCGCCTTCTCACCGGGGAAGACGAAGCCGAGCCGCTCCCTCGCCTGCGTCGCCACATAGCTGTCATCATTCCAGCGTTCGATGTCGTTTTCGAGATCCTGCTTCTTGGTGACAAGCGCGGCTTCCTGATTCTTGAGGTCGTTGAGCTGGGCGAGGTTCAGCGCGTACGTGTGGAACGTGGAGACCAGTTGGATGGCTCCGAGCGCGATGATGAACAGCGACACGAAGAACGCGATCGGTCCGGTGCCGTGCCGTTTGCTTCGTTTGCCGCGTGGTCGCATGTTCCGGGTCGAGTCGTTCATGGCAACAAAAATACCCGGCACATTCGACTTGGCGAATATGCCGGGCATTGTCACGACGCTAGCATTGTCTCGGCCTTACGGCCGCGACAATCACTTGGCGATGTACTTCTTGCAGGCCTTGAAGGCGCTGTAGCCGGCGTACTGAGCGGTGGAGCCGAGCTCCTCCTCGATCTCGAGCAGGCGGTTGTACTTGGCGACGCGCTCGCCACGGGCCGGGGCACCGGTCTTGATCTGGCGGGTGTTCTTGGCAACCGCGAGGTCGGAGATGGTGGTGTCCGGGGTCTCGCCGGAGCGGTGGGAGACCATGGAGGTGTAGCCGTTCTCGGTGGCCAGCTCGATGGCGTCGAGGGTCTCGGTGACGGAACCGATCTGGTTCAGCTTGACCAGCAGGGAGTTCGCGGCACCCATGTCGATGGCCTTGCGCAGGCGGGCCGGGTTGGTGACCAGCAGGTCGTCGCCGACGAACTGCAGGCGGTCGCCGAGGCGACGGGTGATCTCGGCCCAGTCTTCCCAGCCTTCCTCGTTGAACGGATCCTCGATGGAGACGATCGGGTACTCGTTGATGAGGTTCTCGTAGTAGTCGAGCATGTAGGCGGAGTCGCGCTCTTCGCCGTCGAAGCGGTACTTGCCGGTCTCCTTGTTGTAGAACTCGGAGGAGGCGACGTCGAGGCAGATGCCGATCTGCTTGCCGGGCTCGTAGCCGGCGGCGGAGATGGCGTCCATGATGTACTTGAGGGAGTCCTCGTTGGACTTCATCTTCGGGGCGAAGCCGCCTTCGTCGCCGAGGCCGGTGTTCAGGCCTTCCTTCTTCAGGACGTTCTTGAGGGTGTGGTAGACCTCGACGCCGGCGCGCAGGGCCTCGCTGTAGGTGTCGAAGCCGTACGGGGAGATCATGTACTCCTGGATGTCGGTGGCGAAGTCGGCGTGGGCGCCGCCGTTCATGATGTTCATGTTCGGGACCGGCAGGATGTGGCCGTTGGTGCCGCCGATGTAGCGGTACAGCGGCAGTTCGGCGGACTCGGCGGAGGCGTACAGGGCGGCCAGGGAGACGCCGAGGATGGCGTTGGCGCCCAGCTTGCCCTTGTTCGGGGTGCCGTCGAGCTCGATCATCAGGTCGTCGAGGGCGCGCTGGTCGGTGGCATCCATGCCGATGACCTTCGGAGCGATGACCTCGTTCACGGCCTTGACCGCGTTCAGCACACCCTTGCCGCCGTAGACGGACTTGTCGCCATCGCGGCGCTCCCAAGCCTCGGCCTCACCGGTGGAAGCGCCGGACGGAACCAGGCCGCGGCCTTCGGCGCCGTCTTCGGTGTCGAGGATGACCTCAACGGTCGGGTTGCCACGGGAATCAAGGATCTGACGCGCGTAAACGCTTTCAATAGCTGCCACAACTACTCCTTAAGACTGTTAGGTTGTGATGACAGACTTAAGAATAATGCCTTTTGTGGACGAGTGCCAGAATTTCTCGGAAAAATAATATGAGCGCTAACATTCGGCTGGATATAGACAGATTCCGCACATCTGACCGCCCTCAGTCGGCTCCGCCGCCACTGTCGAGGACTGGCGGCGGAGCCGGCCGAGGGCGGTCAGAGGATACCGAGCTCAAGCCGACGGTATTCGCGCTGGATCGCCCGCGTCACCGGCCCGATTCCATAGCCCGCATCCCCCAGCTCGACGACCGGGCGCACGCCCATCAGGGCGTTGGTGGCGAAGACCTCATCCCAGCTGTCCAGCGAATCCTGTCGGAAGGTCCCCTGCTCGGCCTCGTATCGTTCGCACAGCCACGCCCGCACGGTGCCGGGTAGCAGCCCGCATCGCTCGTCCGGCGTGTACAGCCGCCCGTCGCGCACGAAGAACAGGTTCGCGTTGGTGGTCTCGCAGATGTCGCCGCGCGTGTTGAGGTACACGGCGGAATCGAAGCCGAGCCGCCGAGCCGAACGCGATTCGAGTATGTTGTCTCCCTGATTCAGCGTCTTGTGCGCCGTGAGCGGCGAACACTCGTTGCGCCAGGCGCGGCACCAGCCAAGCCTGAGACCGCGGTCCTGCGCCCAATCCGCATACGGGTTCGGCCGATGCGTGACGATGACGTTCGCGGACGACACCATGAGCTTGACCGCGAACGACCGACCGTCAGGCAATTCTGCCGCGTCGAGATGTTCGGCGATATGAGCCCGCAGCGTATCATCGTCCGGCGCGTCGATATCCAATGCCCGCGCTCCGCGCCGAAGCCGGTCGAGATGACGGTCGAGCATGACGAGTCGCCCGCCGGTCAGGTTGATGGTCTCGAATACGCCGAGGCCGAACTGGTATCCCTCATCCAGGGCGAATGTGACGGCCGTGCCTTCGCCGCCAGGCGTGCCATTGCTATTAGTCATGCCATTGTCCTTGTCTTCCGTCATGCACGTCACTGTCCGACACGTCACAGTCCAGCGCGTCGAGCAGCGCCTGTGCTTTCTGCATGGCCTCGTCGTATTCGGCGTCCGGGTCGGATTCGATGGTGATGCCGCCGCCCGCGCCGATCCGGTACAGACCCGCCTTGTCACATCGCCCGACGTGCGTCGCGCAGCGGATCAGAATGCTCAGATCGCAGTCGCCATCGGCGGTGATGTAGCCGAGAGAGCCGGTGTACACGCCGCGAGGCGACCGTTCATACCGGTCGATGAGTTGCATGACGCGGCGCTTGGGAGCCCCCGTGATCGATCCGCCCGGCGACATGACGGCAAGCAGTTCGGACAGATCGCGGGCATCGGGCAATTCGGCCTCGACGGTGGACACCAGATGGAACACGTGCGGGTGGGTCTCCAGTTCGGCGAACCCCGTGACCTGCACGGTTCCGGGAGTCGCCTCGCGGCTCAGATCATTGCGTTCGAGGTCGGTGACCATGAGCAGCTCATCATGGTCCTTGCCGGATTGCTCAAGGGCGGCGCGGTTGGCCGCGTCCTCCTGCACGGTGAGACCACGTGGCCGCGTTCCTTTGATGGGGCGGGTGACGACATGGCCGCTGCGGCATTCGAGGAACCGTTCCGGCGACGAGCTGACGATCTGCCATCCGCCGCCGTTGACATACGCGGAGAACGGCGCGGGATTGTCGTCGTTCAGACGCAGGAACATGTCCAGGGGCGTCACGGGACTGGTGACGTCGAGACGCAACGAGTAGTTCACTACGTAGGCTTCGCCGTCGTGCATGTGCGATTTGAGTCGTTCCACGGCCTCGCAGTATGAGGCGCGATCGTGGTCGCAGCGCCATGCGCCGCGGTGGGAGGCTGAGGTGTGCGGGGAGTCTGGATAACCACCCCCAGTCGCTTCGCGACAGCCCCCGCCAGCGGTGGCGGACTGGCAGACGGATCGTATGGCGGCGATGTTCCGGGTGCTGTTCGGGTGGCGATGATGGCTGAGCAGGGTCAGCGAGCGTCGCTGCCGGTCTTCGATGAGGATGTCGTCGAAACTCCACCATGCGGCGTCCGGCGGCGTCTTTCGCTCTGCCGCCTGCGGGCCGCCGTCGAACCGGGATCGCACGCCTTCCCGGCGTCGGCCGTCATCATATGACATGAATCCGAGCACGCCGGGCTCGTCACGCAGCCGGTCGTGCAGCAGCATGAGCGCGTCTTGGCCGGGGAGCAGCCGGTCCCGCCAGACATCGTCGTCTCCGCAGACGGCGAGGGTGCCTTCCATCACGTCATCGCCGTATTGCATGAGCCGATGGTAGGCGTGCAGTCCGAGCACCGAATACCGTCCGCCCCGCCCCGAGTGCAGGAGCGCCAGGGCCTGGCCATTGTCGAAATGCCGGATCAGCGAAGTCAGGGGATGGTACGGCAGCCGGATCATGCCGTTCTGCTCCCCGATGCCTCCGGGCATGCCTTCGAACGGGGATCCGGAGCCCATCATGCCTTCCTCGGTTGCGGCTTCCATGCGAAGTCGTGCAGCAGGTCGCTCACCCAGTCCATGACCTGATCGCCCGGCATCGGTTTGCCGCCGAGCGTGCCCGCGAACGGCGCGGGGATCAGGTATGTGTGCGTGACCGGCCGGTATTGCGCCCCGCGGTAGATGCGGTTGATGCGCATCTGCATCGATTCGGGCGGGTCGATCTTGCCGACGCGCACGTTCTTGCCCTGCGCGACGATCTCCGATATGCCGAGTTCCCGCGCCTTCATGCGCAGGCGGGCCACGCCGAACAGCGTCTCGAACTCCTCCGGCAGTTTGCCGTAGCGATCCGTGAGTTCGTCGGCGAGTTCCTTGAGGTCCTCATCGGTGCGCGAAGCGGCCAGTTTCCGGTATGCTTCGAGCCGCAGCTTGTCGGAATCGATGTAGTCCACCGGGATGGACGCTTCGATGGGCAGGTCGATGGTGACCGCGACCGGCTCGGTCCGCTCCGGCTCCTTGTACTGTTCGACGGCTTCCGAGACCATGCGCACGTACAGGTCGAAGCCGACGCCCTCGATGTGCCCGGACTGTTCGTCGCCCAGCAGGTTGCCGGTGCCGCGCAGTTCGAGATCCTTCATGGCGACGTCGAAGCCGCTTCCGAGCGCCGTGTTCTGCGCGATGGTGGCGAGGCGGTCGTGCGACTGCTGGGTCATCGGCTTGGACGGGTCGTACAGGAAGTAGGCGTACGCGCGTTCGCGGCCGCGGCCGACGCGCCCGCGCAGCTGGTGCAGCTGGGAGAGGCCGAACCGGTCGGCGTGGTCTACGATCAGCGTGTTCGCGTTGGAGATGTCGAGTCCGGTCTCGATGATCGTCGTGCATACGAGCACGTCGATGTCGCGATGCCAGAAGTCGCGGATTACGCCGTCGAGCTGCTTCTCCCCCATCTTGCCGTGAGCGATGCCGACTCGCGCCTCGGGGACGAGCTCGTGGATCTTCGCGGCCGTCTTCGCGATGTCCTGCACGCGGTTGTGCACGTAGAACACCTGTCCGCCGCGCAGCAGTTCGCGCCGGACCGCGGCCGTGACCTGAGCGTCCTCGTACGCGCCCACGTAGGTGAGCACGGGAAGCCGGTCCTCGGGCGGGGTGGCGAGCGTAGACATCTCGCGGATGCCGGTCACCGCCATCTCCAGCGTGCGCGGGATAGGCGTGGCGGACAGCGAGAGCACGTCCACATTGGTGCGCAGCGCCTTGAGCGTCTCCTTGTGCTCGACGCCGAACCGCTGCTCCTCATCGATGATGACAAGGCCGAGATCCTTGAACTTGATCTTGGGGTTGAGCAGCTTGTGGGTGCCGATGACGACGTCGACGCCACCCGTCTCCAGTCCCTCGATGGTCTCGTTGATCTCCTTGGTCGTCTGGAAGCGGCTCATGGCCGCAACGGTGACCGGGAAGCCCTCGTACCGTTCGGTGAACGTCTCGTGATGCTGCTGCACGAGCAGCGTAGTCGGCACGAGGACGGCCACCTGCTTGCCGTCCTGTATGGCCTTGAACGCTGCTCTCACGGCGATCTCGGTCTTGCCGAAGCCGACGTCGCCGCAGATGAGGCGATCCATCGGCACTGGTTTCTCCATGTCGGACTTGACATCATCGATGGTGGTGAGCTGGTCCGTCGTCTCCTGATACGGGAACGCGTCCTCCAGCTCCTTCTGCCATGGCGTGTCGGGGCTGAACGCGAACCCCTTGGTGCGCTGCCTGGCAGAGTACAGCTTCATCAGGTCCTCGGCGATCTCGTGCACGTGCTTGCGCGCCTTCGCCTTGGTTGCGGCCCAGTCGGAGCCGCCGAGCTTGTTGAGCTTGGGGGCCTCCGCGCCGATGTATTTGCTGATCAGATCCAGCTGGTCGGTGGGGATGAACAGCTTGTCGGCCGGGGCGCCGCGCTTGCTGGGCGCGTATTCGATGACAAGGTATTCGCGCGTGGTCTTGTTCGCCCCGGTGCCGATGGTGCGCTGCCGCATCTCCAGGAAACGGCCGATGCCGTGCTGCTCATGGACCACGTAGTCTCCGGCTTTGAGCTCCATCAGGTCGATTGCCTTGCGGCGGCGCTTGGGGGTCTTCGCCTGACCGGCCGCACTGGACCGTCCGGTCAGGTCGCGTTCGGTGAGCAGCGCGGTCTTCGCCGCCGTGTCGATGAACCCGTCGATGGCCTGGGAGCGGATGACGTCGAACGAGGCGATGCCGGTCTCGTTGATGGCTCGCTTCAATCGTGCGAGCGTGCCCTGCGCGGCCGCGGTGACGGTGACCTGGTACCCCGCGTCGATGAGCCCCTCGATGCCGGCCGCGGCCTTCGTCTCGTCACCGCGGTATTCGCCCGGGTTGCCTGCGGCGAGCTGCACGTGGTTCGGGCGGCAGGCGTCCACGCCGAAACTGGTGAGGCTCCACACGTCGTGGCTGGAGTATGCGAGCGAGTTGATGGTTTCCTCGTAGTCGAGGAAGCTGGCCTGGTCGAAGCTGATGGGAGCTCCGGCACCGTGCCCGGCCGCGGCGACATGCCAGCTGGCGGCGAGGAACTCGTTCGCGGTTTTCGAGAGGTCGTCCGCCGCGCGGCGCAGCTTTTCCGGGTCGGCGAGCATGATGACGGCATGCCTGTCGAGCATGCCGGTCACGGGTTCCATGTCGTCGATGAGCGCGGGCATCAGGGATTCCATGCCTTCGATGGGAATCGCGTTCGCGATGGACTCCAGCATGTCGTCGGCATTCGGAATCTGCCCGATGAGCCGTTTCGCCCGGTCCCGCACGGCGTCGGTGAGCTGCAGTTCCCGGCAGGGTGTCGCCCAGATCGTGCGGACGCCCTCGCCGTAGGTGCGCTGGTCGGACGCGTGGAATTCTCGGATGGAGTCGATCTCGTCACCGAAGAACTCGATGCGCACCGGATGTGGCGCGGTTGGGGGAAAGACGTCGATGATGCCGCCGCGCACCGCGAACTCGCCACGGTCCATCACCAGGTCGACGCGCGTGTAGGCGTTCTCAACCAGTCGGCGCGACACGTCGTCGAGAGGCAGCTCCTCGCCTTGCGTGAAGACGAGCGGATCGACGTCGCCGAGCCCCTTGACAACGGGCTGGATCAGCGAACGCACCGGCATGACAAGTATGCGGATCGGTCCGAACATCGGATTGGTGTCGCTGGGGTGCGTGAGCCTGCGGAATACGGCCATGCGGCTCGCCACGGTGTCGGCACGGGGACTGAGCCGCTCGTGGGGCAGCGTCTCCCAGGCCTCCAGTTGTGCGATGTCGTTCGGGTCGCCGCCGTACCACGACCGCAGCGCGTTCACGGTGTCCTCGGCCTCGCGGGCTGGAGGCCACGACCAGGACGACGGGGGTGTGTTCCGCCTGCGCTGCGGCGATGGCCGGGCGCAACCCGTCCGGGGTGCCCACGGTGATGATCGGGGCGATGTCCTTGCCGTCGGCGATGCTCATGCCGCCGCTGACGAGCCGATGGAATGCCGGATCCTCATCGAGCCGTTCGAGGATGCCGCACAGGGAGCCGTCGATCAGCGCGTTCTGGACGCGTGTGGCCGTGGCGGCGGACGCTTTGCCGCGCGCGCGTCCCTGCTCAGCGGCCATTGAACTTCTCCTGGGTGGCGGCGAGTCCGTCGAAGATGATGGTTTCGGCCGCGTCGGCGCCGTCTGCGAGGAATTCCGGCAGCTGCTTGCGCTGGTCGGGTCCGAAACCGCCGAGCACCCAGTTGACGGTGTTGTCGTGCGCGTGGGCTCCGCGCTGAGCGTGGCCGACGCCCATGCGCACGCGCGCGTATTTCGGGGTGCTCAGGGCTTTGTCGATTGATTTGATGCCGTTGTGCCCGCCGGCGGATCCGCCCGCCTTGACCTTTATGCGGCCGAATTCGAGATCCATGTCGTCATGGATGACGACGACGTGATCCGGCTGGATCTGATAGTACGCGCTGATCGAGGCGACCGCGTTGCCCGAGTCGTTCATGTAGGTCAGCGGCTTGGCGAGGAAGAACTTGACGTTGCGACCCTGCAGATTCATCGCGCCCTTGCCGAGCATCGCGAGCCCCTTGTGGTCGGAAAAGGCGACGGACCAGCGTTCGGCCAATATGTCGGCGGTCATGAAGCCCATGTTGTGACGGGTGCCCTCGTACTTCTTGCCGGGATTGCCCAGCCCCACGATCAGCCAGAAATCGGATGCCATGTGTTACTCTCCTGTCTTCAACCTTAAGGATTGTACCCCACCCGCCAACGCCTTGACCCAATAGCTCATGTCATGCAGCTTGCCGTCGAGCGCGCCCACCGCGGCGGGAAGCAATCCGAACCGGATGAATCCGAACCGCCGCATGAGCGCGACGGAACCGGCGTTGTCGGCGTAGATGATCGCCGTGACATGCGTGAATCCGCGCTCTGCCGCGGCATCGATCAGCCATCGCACCATCATGGTGCCGAGTCCCTGGCGTTGGTGGTCGCCGGCGATGTAGTAGCTCAGTTCGGCGATGCCGTCGTATCCGGCCCGCTGATGGAATTTCGAAAGCGAGCCGAACCCCACGACGGCGCCTTCGGGACCTTCGATGACGACGACCGGATACTTGGCGCGTGGCCGATGGGAGTCGACCCACGCACGACGGCTTTCCAGAGACACCGGTTCAAGGTCGGCGGACGCTCCCCCACGGATCACCGCCTCGTTGTAGATGTCGGCGATGGCCGGAACGTCGGCGTCAACGGCCGCGCGGATGGTATAGGACATGTCTTCAAGCATAACAACCGCCCTGCCGGCGGGATAGGGCGGGTGAGACTGGTGTCAGCGGTGCATGATGCGCGATTCGCCTCGATCCGCCGACAGAAACGTGGACAACGGCCGCACAATCACGAAATGCGGGAGTTGTCCAGAACGAACACGATACAACTGCCGCAAAACAGCCCTTTGCAGCAGTTATCCAGCATAAAACCACGAAATTCCGGCCATCCGGGACATGCCCGCGTTATCGTTCGCAGGACAACGGCCGCAAAATCGCGAAACGCGGGAGTTGTCCCGGCCATCCGACCGAACGCGGTCAATGGACGTCGGCCGTGCCGCTTGCCGGCAACGCCGTCAGCGGAACGGCCGAAGCGTCACGAGGCGGTGTAGAAGTCGACGGCCTCCTCGATGCCACCGCTGAACATGGCTTTGCCCTTCTGGATGACGATGCCCCTGTGGCAGAACTCCTTCGCGGTGCCGGTCGAGTGGGTGACGAACAGCACGGTCACGTTCTCGTTGGCGATGATGCTGTTGACCCGCTCGCGGCACTTCTTCGCGAACTTGCGGTCGCCGACGGACAGCGCCTCGTCCACCACCAGGATGTCCGGGCGGATCGACGACACGAACGCGAAGCCCAGACGGGCGCGCATACCGCTCGAATACGTGCGCATCGGCTGGTCGATGTACTTGCCGAGTTCCGAGAACTCCACGATCTCGGGAATGAGCTCCTTGGACTCCTCTTTCGACAAACCCCACAGCTGGCAGCGCATGTCGATGTTCTCCATGCCCGACAGCTTCATGTCGAAGCCCGCGGAAAGCTCCAGCAGCGCGGACACGCGCCCGTGCACCTCGACGGTGCCGGACGTCGGGAAGCACACGCCGGTGATCATCTTGAGCGCCGTGGACTTGCCGGCGCCGTTGTCGCCGAGCAGCGCCAGGGATTCGCCGCGGTTCACGGTGAAACTCAGGTCATCGCTCGCGTTGACCGTATCGTGCGGAATGCGCTTGGAGAAGGTGGACAACAGGCGCAGCTTGTCGTTCTTGAACAGCTTGTACTGCTTGGTGACGTGGTCGAAGCGCACGGCGACGGGATTGCTCGCGTCCTCGTCGCGGATGACCGTGGCATCGCCCATTCGCGTGACATTCGATGGGAGCTTAGAGGACATCCGGCACCTCCATGTACAGACGGTGGTAGTTGTGCAACGCGAGCACGACGAAGATCAGCAGCACGAACAGGAACGGCAGGAACGACTCCCAATCCGTGAAGAACCATTTGTTGTAGATAAAGCAGTCACGCACCGACTGCACGACCCATGTGACCGGGTTGAAGGACGCCACCAGACGGGCGGTGCGCGGCCAGCCGCTGATGTCGAACAGGATGCCGGACAGCCAGAAGAACGGGGTGCCGAGCGTCTTGAGCAGGTTCGAGAAATCGCGCGATATCGCGCTCAAAGGCGACAAAGCCATGGACCACGCCACCCAGAACAGGAACATGAACACCATGACCAGCGGCAATTGCAGCATGTAGCGGCCAAGATGCACGCCGGTGAGCAGCGCCACCACGATGGTGAACGCCATCATGCACGCGAAGATGATGAGCAGCGACAGCGTGTAGAACGTGGAGATCAGCGACAGCGGGAATTTGATGCGGTTCACCAGATACGGGTATCGACGGTATACGTCACTGCCGGTAGTAATCATGTCGGACATGAAGAACCACGGGAACACACCGGCGGCGAGCCACAGCAGGAACGGCTTGCCGTTGACGTCGGACGAGCTGCGCAGACCGAATTTCAGTGCCACCCAGAAAACCAGGATGTACACGGCCGGTTTGGCGAACAGCCAGATCTTGCCGAGCGCGGCACCGCGGTACGTCTTCACCAGATCGATCTTCGCCAGATTCCAGACCTGCCGTCGCCAATGCCAGTTCTCGCCGACGACTTGCTTCAGTGTTGCAAACAATGTTCTTCCAAATCTGCTTGTCTTCTCATGGTCAGGTGCGGTCTCCCGCGAGGTCAGCCCATGTATGCGATGAGCTTGCGGTACATGTCTTCGAGACCTACCTGCGGCCTCCAGCCGAGCGCCTCAAGGCGTGACACGTCGAGTGGCAGGTGGTGCTCCGGCGGGTAGGGCGCGTTCGGGTCGACGTCGATGATGACGTGCGCGTCGCCCGTACCGAATTCGCGGTACACCATATCGGCCATCTCGCGGATTGACGAGTAGGTGGAGGGATTGGCCACGTTGTACGAGACGCCGTTCTCCCCCGCGACCAGCACGGTGAGGATGGCGGACACCGCGTCGGCGGTGTATGAGTACATTCGTGTGCTTTCGCCGGTCGTCTTCATGACGAAGTCCTTGCCGGCCACGGCGTTGCGTGCGAGCGCCGCGAACAGGCGGACGTCGTCGCGAGGGATGCCCGGGCCGAAGGTCTGCGCCAGGCGGACGGCCTTGACCGGCACCTGGTATTCGGAATGGTATGAGACGCACAGGTTTTCGGCGGCGCGCTTGCCTTCGGAGTAGCAGCTGCGCACCGAGCAGGGGTCGATGTAGCCGACGGCGCTCTCGTCAAGCAGGTGTTCCGTGCCGCGCTGCTTGTTGCCCATGCCGTAGATCTCCATGCTGGAGACGTAGACGAAGGAGGCCGCGCCGCGGCGTCGCGCCAGTTCCAGCATCGACCTGGTGCCGTCTACGATCGCGGAGAACGTCTCGACCGGATGGGACATGAAGAACGACGATGCGGTCGGACAGGCGGTGTGGATGACATAGTCCGCCGGCAGGTCGAGCGAGTCGACATCTTCGAGCGATCCCTGATGCAGCACGAGCCCGTCGTCGGCCGTGTACTGCCCCAGCATGGCCTGTGCCCTGGCCGGGTCTCGCACCAGCGCGTCCACGATGATGCCCGCCCCCGTCAAGCGGTTGCGTTCCAGCAGCGTGCGGGCGCACAGCGAGCCGATAAGGCCCGTGGCGCCGGTGACGAGCACATGCCGGCCGGCGAGCGCATCCCAGTCGATATCGAGATGCTGCGCCAGTGACGCATATTCCTCTTGCAGATCAAACATGATGGTCGTTGTCCTCCGTGTTCGTGTCACAGACCGAAGATCTGGGAGCTTTCCTCCGCGTCCATGATGGCGCGCATGATGTAGAAGTCCGATGGCGTGGTGATCTTGATGTTCGAGTTGGCGCCTTCCACCTCGTACAGTTTGTGGCCGTAGTACGACATGAGGGACGCAGAGTCGATGAAGTCGCCGAGCCCTTCTTCCACGGCCTTGTGGTGTGCGTCATGCAGCTCGCCGAGGCGGAAGCACTGCGGGGCGCGGGCGAGCTGGCACTGTTTGCGGTCGATGATGTTGGTGATCACGCCGTCCTCGCTTTGCACGATGGTCTCGGTGGCGGGTACGACGGTGACGGCGCTGCCGTTCTTCTTCACACTGACGATGCAGTCGGTGATGGTCTGCTGGTCGATCAGCGGCCTGACGCCGTCATGAACGATGACGACCGAATCCGCGGGATACAGTCTGTTCGCCTTGTCGACGCCGTTGCGGATCGACTCCTGCCCGGATGAGCCGCCTGGCACGATCGCGGCGATCTTACCGACGCCGAACTTGGTGATGAGCTGTTCGAGAACGTCGATGTATTCCTTCAGGCATACGACGACGATGGCGTCGATGTCGGGATGCTGATCGAACGCCTCAAGCGTGTAGATGATGATCGGTTTGCCGTGCACGAGCAGAAACTGCTTAGGCTTGGTTCGCGAATTCATGCGTTGGCCGGTGCCGCCCGCAAAAATGACAGCGATGTTCATGCCCTCTCCACTGTTATATGCGCTTTCGGGCTTGCGCCCCCGTTAACTCATACGTAGTCTATGTTCCAGACACGACTTATTTACCGAGCATTCACCTTTCTGTGGTATTCGGCACGCAGAGTGCACTAAGACGGATCACCATCAGTCCTTTCCAAACAGGCGCATGACCGCCCGCAGTGGCGCAGTGACCTTCCACGACTTCGAGTTACGGAGTTTCTGGACCTCGGCGCGAGATTTCTTGAGATCCGCTTCGAGCTTCTTTCGCTTCTCGGATAGTTTCTTGTTCTCAGTTTTCAAACGTTCGATATCAGGGTGTTCAAGAATACGCTCGGCGCCGATCTCGCAACCCAATACCATCTGGCCCACATAGGCGGCATAGTCATCGGCGTAATAGCGGACATCTTTCTCTTTGAAGACAGACAGCTTTGATTGCGCCTCACCCAGTGTACATCTTGTTCCATTCTTCCATGAATGTTATTCCCATCTCATTCATGGAAGAGAAATCCACCTGCAACTCTTGATCCTCAAATGCGATATTGCGTCCCTCTAGGTAGTCATGGAAGAAACGGTTCGGGCCGAACAGGAACGGGCCATCTATGTGAGGTACCGGCAGAGGGTTCAAATATAGAACAAAGGCATGTGAAACGAATACAGCCATTTTTTCGCCTGCTGGTGCATCAAGCCGCATATGTGCCCCTATACTCTTTGGCATTAAGTAAACGTTTCCCACGCAGCAGCCTGTGCTGAATCAGGTTGCACAGCCGTTTCAGGGGTATCGACAGCGCGATCGCGCCGATGATCACGACGGCCTCATAGCGCGGGTGCGTGGTCGGCAGGTCGTTGAGGTTCAGCATCTTGCGAATCATCACGTGAAGCAGATACAGTTCCAGCGAATACCGTCCGAACCAGCTCAGCACTTTTGATACCACGTCGTGAAGGCCTGCGAGCGCGGGCTTTCCCGCGCGGGCCATCACGTCCATGATGACGACGCCGCATATGCACAACAGCAGGTTCAACGCCGCGCGAAGGTACACCTTGACCAGAGGGACATCAACCAGCTGCATCGGGTAGAGCATGACGGCCACGGCCGTCAGGCATGCGGCGACCACGGGCATGGGCAATGGACGACGTTCATGCGAGAGCCTTCCCAGCAGCGCGCCGAAGATGAAGCACGGTATGCGGTTGACGATCAGATCGACGTTGTCGTAGAAAGACGGCGCGAATCTGTACAGCGCCACCGCGACCAGCACCGCGGCCGCACACAATGCCAACGTTCGCACCCATGCCGCGGCGACGTTTCGGGTACCGTCCACGACGGCGAACACGAGCGGAAACAGCACATAGCAAATCAGGCACACCGCTATGTACCAGAACCACTTCACACCGTCCGTGAAAAACGTGACGAATGCGATGTCGGCGAGGAAACGCACCACTCCGGCATCCGAATGGACGAAGTCGAACCAGATCCACCCGACCAGCGCCACGGCGACGTACGGCACCAGCACGCGGGTCAGCCGCTTGCGGTAGAACGCCCCCGCGTCCGGGTTGCGCTTCCACGAGTAGTACAGGCCCAGCCCCGAGATCATCAGGAACATGTCGACGCCGGAACTGCCGATATAGTCGTAGAACACCTGAGCGGGACCGTTGAAATGGTCGGCCGCGTTCGACAGGTCCTCGGTGTAGTGGAACGCCATGATCAGCAGGATCTGCACGCCCATCAGCACGCCGCGGTATTTGGACAGCAGCTCGTATGATGGGCGCCCGGCACCGCGTGGTGCCGCGTGCCGGGCAGTCTCGCCGGAGCCACTGCCGGGCTCACCGGCGCCGGCGGCGGGCGCGACGGCCATGCTCGTTTTCCCCGGCACGCTCACTCCTCCTCGTCGGAGGCGGACTTGGTATCCTTGTCGGCGACCTTGGAATCCAGCAGTTCCTTTGCCTTCCTTTCGGACTTGGCCGACTTGTCGGACTGCCGGACCGGCACCGCGCCTCCCTTACCGGAGGCCTGTTTGCGCACACCCGGAACATCCTTGCCGTAGATAATAGTGTCGATGGCACGGTCGCTGGCGAGTCCGCTGCGCTCGGCGGCGCGGTCGATGGACGAGGGGTGAGGGGAAACCGTCTCATAATGGCGAGTCCTCAGCACGTCCAGGAACTCGTCGAACGTATCGCACACCACGCCCGGCGCCATCTCGTCGATGGACCGCTGCACACCGCGGATCAGCGAATACGCGGTCTTGTCGGGCACGAAGAACACTACCGGCTTCTTGAGCAACAGGTAGTCGTAGAAGCACGACGAATAGTCGGTCACCAGCACATCGGCGATGAAGAACAGCTTCGTCAGGCTCTCATCGGACAGGTCGAAGATGCGGTCGGCGTACTCGGCAGAGATATCCGGACGCTTGCGGATGAAATGATGCATCTCGAACACGAAATACGTGTCCGTCTCGACACACATGCGGTACAGACGATCCATGTCGATCTCGTCATACGGGTAATACGCGGTGCGCTGACCGGTGCCGCGGAACGTCGGAGCGAACACGATGACGCGTCCCTTGGCCGACCACGGGAACTTGTCGGCCATCTCCTCGCGGTATTCCTTCTCGACCTTCTCATCGAGGAAATGGTCGAGCCTGGGCATGCCTGTGGCGAGCAGCGCCTCCTCCTCGATGCCGAACACCTCGGAATAGATGCGACGCAGGTGCTCGTTGCCGACCAGCGCGTACGTGTATCGGCGGTGCGCGGAATTGTACGGATCCGGCGAGCCCTTGAGACCAAAACGGGCATAGCCGACCGACTTGAAACCGACGCCGGCATGCCAGATCTGCGTCAGCGTCACATCTTCACCGGGGTCGATAAAGTTGAATACAGGGGTGTAATCGTCGATGAAGACGTACCGGCTTCGGGCGATCTCGAACAGGTCGCGCAGCCAGGCGACGATGTTCTGCCTGCCCGCGAATACGTTGCGGTACCGGGCACGAATATCGAAGCGCTTGTCCATGCCGCGCTCGATCATGCGGCTCTGCAACGCCTCCATATTCTCCGTCGGGCCCTCGCCGTTCTCCTTGAGGAAGAGGATTCGATTGCGCTTGCGCGGCACCAGCTTGGTCATCACCGAGTACGTCGCCGCGAAAACGTCCTTCTGCATCTGGCGACGACTGCGCTGACGGTGGCGCGGGGTCTTGTTGCGCTGGAAGAACTGCATGTGCAACGCGAGATAGATGAGACCGGCACGATTCGTCTTGGGCACGAACACACCAGTATAGGCGTAGCTGTTCTTGCCGTAGCGGAACACGCGGTCGAGATTGTCAAGCCGCTCCAGCACCTCATCGTCGTAGGTGACTCCGCTGGTGACATAGGGGTGCCGAGCCACCAGTTCCAGACGCTCTTCGTCGGTGTACTGTGCGACCGCCTCATCATCGTCACGCAACTCCGGGGGCAGCAGGTGACGTACATCGTAGTCGACGCGCTGCGGCATGAGCGGGTATTCGGCGTACAGCGCCTGCAGACTGAAGAGCGCAGACTCCTTGATTTTCTCGCAGATGATCCATTGGCCGCCGGGAAGCACCTCGCGCCCGTCCCCGAGCACCAGGTTCAGGCGGGCGCGGCGGACACCGCTCTCAAGCCCGACGATCTCGAACGGAACGAACTGGCGACGTCCCACGCAATACAGCCACGGCACACCACCATCCCGCGAGGAATAGTCGATCTCCAAGTAACTTGACCGCCAGCGGATTTGGTGAACGTCCAGTGACATCCCCGGGCTCCTTTACGACACCTTATGGTTCCCCTTGTGGTAACCCATGTAATATATAGAGTTGCAGTTACGGTAGACCGGCTAACACACCAACCTGATGCTTCGGTAAGGGAGAACAAGAATGAAACGTCATCTGATTAATGCAGTTCGGATGATGATGCTTCTTACATATAGGTTCTTCCGCGCGTTCCCGCGCAAGCGTAGGATTGTGTGCCTGAGTCGCGAGAGCGACCGCCCGACCACCGATTTCCGGCTCATCCGCCATTATGTGAGACAGACGCATCCGGATTATTCCGTGGTGATCCTCGCCAAGAAGCTGCACAACCCGGTACGATACGGGTTCCATATGATCCGGCAGCTGTATTTCATCGCCACCAGCCAGGCGGTGCTGCTCGACACCTACGCCATCGTGGTAAGCCTGCTCGCCGGCTACATCGACGTGCCCGTCATCCAGATGTGGCATGCGCTCGGCAACATGAAGAAGTTCGGATACACCGCGTTGGGCTCCAAGGAAGGCCGGAAGTTCTCCACCGCCTCGCTGCTGAACATGCATCGCGGGTACACGTCCGTGCTCATCTCATCCAAATCGTTCATCAGCGATTACGCTCGCGGCTTCGACATCGACCCGTCCATCATCTACGAGGCGCCACTGCCCCGCACCGATCTGCTGATCAACAGCTCGTACCGGGCGCAGCAGCGCGAACGCATCATCCGCGAGTTCCCGGAACTCGGGCGCAAGCTCAACATCGTCTACTGCCCCACGTTCCGCAAAAAGACGCCCGCCAATCAGACTCAGGCGGCAGCAGCCCTCGCCGATGCCATCGATTACGACAAGTACAACCTGATCGTGAAATGCCATCCGTTGGACGACCTGCGTATCAACAATCCGCACGTATTCCAGCACTATCCGAGCCAGTACGACATGCTGTTCGTCGCCGATTACGTCATCAGCGACTATTCGACCGTGATCTATGAGGCCGGACTGCTTGACCTGCCGGTGTTCCTCTATGCGTACGACTGGCCGGACTATTCGAAGAAACGCAGCCTGTACATCGACCCGAAGCGCGATATCCCGACGCTGTTCACGGATGATGCCGAGGCGATCGTGAGAGCCATCGAGCACGACGATTTCGACCATGCCGCCTATCAGGCGTTCATCCGTCGCAACGTGGCCATCCCCGAGCACGGCTCCTGCACGGCGCGCGTAGTCGAGCACGTATTCGATCTCATCGCCGCCCGCTAGTCAGGTTCCCCTTTCCCACTAGTCAGCTCCCTCCCTCCCGCGAAAGTTCCGTTTGAAGACCGCCGGATGGGACTTCCGCGAGAGAAGGTGTGGGGATGGTTACCGACCGACTGCCATCTAGCCCTCGCCTGTACCACACCATGCGATTTTTGAGGGTTTGGGGCTGGTGTGGCCAAGGGTGATTCCGGGCTCATCCACCGATCATTGGAAAATGGCGGTTTTCACGACTCGCATTCTGCCACACCACATGATGTGAAGGCTCACATCGCATGGTGTGGCCTTCTGCTGTACCACACCATGCGATTTTGGGGTGTTTTTCGCCTAGTGTGGCACACGGGCTGGGAGCGAATCAGATGGTCAGGTGGGTAGAGCATGGCTGGGGGCCGTTCTGGGCCGAGAACCACCCCAGTCATGCTGTGCATGACAGCCCCCGCCAGCGGGGCAAGAAATAGTGAACGCCCCCGGCGTGGGGCGTTCACAGTACTGGGGTTTTCTGGTTTGGCTCTTACTTGCCACCGTCGAGTTCGATGGCCTTGTTGAGGGCTTCTTCCAGTTGCTTCTGGGCTTCACCGTAGGCGGTCCAGTCGCCGTTCTTCATGGCGGACTGGGAGTCCTTCATCGCTTGGGCCGCATCCTTCAGCGCTTGCTGAAGCTCGGGGCTTTGGCTGCCGCCCTGCGAGGAGGAACCGTTCTGGTCCTTGCCCTCGTTCGTACCACTGCCATTCGCGTTGCCGTTGCTCTCGCTGCCATCACCGGATTCAGTGCCGTTCTGCCCGCCACTGTTCTGCCCGTCACCGCTTTGAGACGTGTTGCCGGAATTCTCGGCATCGCCCGCGGACGCACCCGAATTGCCGCCGAACACCTGGTCGAGCGCCTCGTCGAGCGTATCGGCGAATCCGACCTGGTCGCCGAACGCCACCAGCACCTTCTTGAGCAGCGGGAAGCTGGTCGATCCGCTGGACTGCACGTACACCGGCTGCACATACACCAGACCGCCACCCAGCGGCAGTGTCAGCAGGTTGCCTCGGTTGACCTTGGTGGAACCGGATTCGAGCAGGTTCAACTCCTTCGACACGTCCGCGTTCGCGTTGAAGTTGTTCTGCGCCTGCCCCGGTCCGGGAACGTTGGAGTCCTTGGGCAGCTCCTGCAATCGTATCGTGCCGTAGTTCGGCCCGATTGACGCCCTTTTCGTTGCCCGCGTCGGAATCCACCGACAGGAAGCCGGTGAGGATTTCTCGCGTGGACGTGCCGGCGGGGATGTACGAGGAGGTCAGCGAGAACACCGGCTTCTTCGACCCGCCGGTCTGCAATGACAGGTAATACGGGGGCTGCGGAACGCCCTGCTGCTGCGCCGTGGCCGATTCGGTGGGATCCACCGGCGTCTGCCAGAAATCCTCGCCGGAGAAGAACTGGCCTGCGGACGACACATGGTATTTCGCGAGCAGCTCGCGCTGTACCTTGAACAGGTTCTCCGGGTAACGCAGGTGGCTCATCAGGTCGCCGGATATCTCGGAGATCGGGTGGTACTGTCCGGGGAAGATCTTCTCCCATGCCTTGAGCACCGGATCGTTGGCATCCCAGGCGTACAGTTCGACGGAGCCATCGTACGCATCGACGGTCGCCTTGACCGAGTTGCGGATGTAGTTGGCCTTCTGCGAACCCAACGCCTGGATCGTGTTCGACGTCTTGGTGGTGGAATCCTGCGTGACGCTTCCCAGATCGGTCATCTGCGAATACGGGTAGGCATCCGACGTGGTGTAGCCGTCGACGATCCACTTGACCCGTCCGTCCACCACCGCCGGGTACACGCGGCCGTCCAGCGTCAGGTACGGGGCGACCTTGGCGACGCGCTCCTTGGGGGAACGGTCGTACAGGATCTGCGAGTCGGAGGTGACACGGTCGGAGAACAGGATCTGATCGGATCCGAACCGGACCGCGTATAAAAGCCGCGAGAAGATGTTGCCCACCGAGGGGCCGCCATCGCCGTCAAACGTATTGGTCGCGCCCTGCGATCCGGTCGGATAGTCGAACTCCCACGAATCCATGCCCTTCGGAGCCCGACAATCGAGTATTCGGGGGCGTTCGGGGAGAAGTAGATGCGCGGCTCGTACTTCTGCGATTCGGTGAGCTTGCCCTGGGTGGGGATGCTGGATTCGAAGAACTGCGGCTGCCCGTCCGCCGCCACCTTGTTGCCGTATGCGGCCACGACACCGTACCCATGCGTATACACGGTGTGGTCGTTGACCCAGTTGCGGTTGTCGTTGCCTTCCAGATCCAGTTCTCGGGCGGCGATCACCGTGTCCTGGCTGACGCCGTCGATGTCGTACTTGTCGACGGCCAGCGTGTCGGCGAACGTGTAGTACTGCTTCGACTGCTGCAGCTGCTTGAACGTGGGGCTGACGACCTGTGGGTCGAGCAGTCGGATCTGCGCGGTGGATTCGGCCTCGGACGACAGCGCTCCGGACTTGCCCTTGGTGGTGGCCTTGTACTGTTCGACCTTCACCTTGTCGAGCCCGTACGCCTGCTGCGTGGCGTTGATGTTGCGCTGGATATAGGTGGATTCCATCTCCTGCGCGTTCGGGTTCACCTTGAACCGCTGCAGCAGCATCGGCCATGCGACGGTGAGCACCAGCGAGACGACCAGCGCGGCGGCGATCGCAATCACCGGCGTACGCCACGCCTTGAGAGCCGCGGCGGCGCGGACACTCGGCTTGGCGGCGCCTTCCAACGCATGGGAACGCATCAGCCACACGCCGAGGAACACACCGAGCATCGCGGTGATGGCCGCCATGATGAACGTGACCGGAATGGTCGCGTGCACGGTGGTGTATGCGGCGCCGGTGATGCGGTCGCCCTGCTGGGTCAGATGCGTGAACACGCCGATCACCTGGCGCGCGGACCAGGCCAGCATGTTGAGGATCAGCCAGATGCCGATCTGGCGACGGGCGCGCTTGGTCACAGCGAGCACTCCGCGACCATGCACCGGCATGGTGAAGCGGATGCCGCCCATCATCGCATGCGTGACGACGGAGAACACAATGCCCATCAGCAGCAGCATCGATACGGCCGACATCACCAGCCGCAAACCGGGCAGCACAAACACATAGAACCCGTTGTCGATGCCGAACTGCGGATCGGCAGTGCCGAAGCTCTGCGCGTTGAACATCAGCAGGATCTCAGACCAGTTCGAGTTGAACTGCGAGCCGAACATCACGCCCACGACCAGCGACACGACCACGGCGGCGCGACGCGCGGTCTTGGAACTGAACGACTTGCCCACTTCGATGACGTCGTCCTTGATGCGGAACGTCGAGCCGTCGGACGAATCGGGGCGAGCGCGGATAGCCAGCCAAGCGGACACATAGCTGACCAAGGCCATCAGCAACGCATACGCCGCCCACAGGCCGAACTTGACACCCAGCTGGGTCCACACCACGTTCTGAAAACCGAGCTGTCCGTACCACATCAGGTCCGTGATGAACTGCGACAGGCCGAAGAACAGGCCGACGACGACAACCAGCGCCAGCACGACGCCGATCAGAATCTTCGTCCCCTTGCTGGGCCCGTTCGGCAACGGTCGGGGCGTGAGCCTCGGCACGCCGCGCTTCGGCGGCTCCCCCTTGCCGGCGGATGGCGTCTCGCCATGATCGTCGCCATCCGCCTGCACATCGACGATCACCGGATCGTCATCGGTCGCACCGGAGTCCCGACGTGGCCCGCGTGGCCCGTCGCCGGGATCGAACATACCCAACATATCAAAAAAAGACATGATACAAGCCTATCGAAAGGCTAGGAAAGCTGGTCATGCTCTGAGCTGAGAACACAGCCGTCGTACAACCGTTTCACAACCACTACACATGATGGCCTACGCTAGTGCATATGAGGATGCAGCAGATCAAACACGGCGGCAGGAGGCCGCGCCCCAGTTCAGCCCCCACCATCATCGCGGCCATGCTCTGCGTGGTGGCCCTTGTGGCGGCAGGCACGGCATGGTGGATGCTGCGCCCCCAGCAAAAAGACACGCTCGAACATCTCGCGCAGCCACAGTCCTCCTCTTCGACGCTGAACCGCGACAAGGCCCCCACACCGAAACCGCAGAAATCTCAGGAGCATCAGAAGGCAGCCGGTGACTCCCCCGCGGCCAAGGCGAGCCGCGCCATCGCCACGATGAGTCTCGATGAACGGGCCGGGCAGCTCATCATGGCACCGATGTTCGCAGGCGGCAATCCGGCCGATCTCAGCGCCCTCATCAGCACACGCCATGTCGGTTCCGTGGTGCTCATCGGCAACTGGAACAACGGCACAGCCGCAGCCAAGACCGCCGCTGACGCGCTGCAAAGCTATGCTCCGAGCGGCAACCAGCTGATCGTCTCCACCGATCAGGAAGGCGGCCAGGTGCAGCATCTCAAGGGCAGTGGATTCGACACGATGCCGTCCGCGGTGGCGCAGGGCCAGATGAGCGCTGACACGCTGCGCTCCTCCGCAAAGACCTGGGGCGGCCAGCTCAAGCAAGCCGGCATCAACGTCGACCTGGCCCCGGTATTGGGGACGGTGCAGGTCAAGCGTTCCTCGAACGCTCCGATTGGCGCGCTGAACCGCGATTTCGGTTTGGATTCCAACGGAAACGCGCAGCACGGCATCGCGTTCGTCGAAGGCATGCGCGACGCGGGCGTCGGCGCGACCGTCAAGCACTACCCCGGTTTGGGCGCGGTGACCGGCAATACCGATTTCACGACCGAAGGCATCCTCGACACCACGACCACGCTTGATGACGAGGAGATAGGCGCGTTCAACACCACGATCAAGCAGGCGAAGCCGGCTATGGTGATGATGTCGCTGGCGACCTACCAGCGCATCGACTCGTCGGCGCCCGCCGCGTTCTCCAGCAAGATCATCGACGGCACGCTGCGCGGCAGCGTCGGCTATGACGGCGTGGTGATCTCAGACTCCCTTTCGGCCGCGGCGGTCAGCGGCATAGCGACCAAGGACCTGGGCGTGCGTCTGGTGGACGCCGGCGGCGATTTGGCGTGCATAGGCGATACGTCATATGTGACGCCGATTCTTGACGGTATCATCGCCCGTGCGCAGTCCGACCCGGCCTTCGCGAAGAAGGTGACGGCCTCCGCGACGCGCGTGATGACCCTGAAATACCAGATGGGACTGGCGAAGTGACACGGGATTAGGCGCTACCGGTTCTTGAAGTAGCGGAACAGCTGCGTCTGTCGGATCACCGATCCCGTCAACAGCGAGGAGACGAGCACTCCGGCCAGCAACACGAGCGGCGTACGAACGGCGGCCAGCAACACGGCAAGAGGGTCGGACTGCGACATGCGCAGCGCGTACGCGGAGAGCAGCGCGCATGTCGCGAGCGTGCCGACTCCTGCCCAGATCAGTGATTCCAGTTCGATACCGAGCAGCTGCGCGCCCTTAGATTCGCCCGAGTGCAACGCGCCTGCATATTCGAGCCGGCGGCGGCGTACCGAAATCCCGCCTAGCAGCAGGCCGACCGCCAGTCCAAGATACGGCATCCAACGGGTCACACGGGTCAGATAGCCCTTCTGCGCGTCATAATGCGCATCGAACCCCTTGTTAAGAGCGGTCACACCGGGACGCATCTCCGATTTCGGGTTCTTCGTGGCGGTGGACAACAGCAGCTCGTCCATCTGGTCGCTTTGCGGCCACTGCTTTGCCCAGCATTCCTGGAACACGCCGCCGCTCGATGCCGCCGGTGCGATCATCGCATAGGCGAACCGCATGTCCCTGCCGTCATTCGGCCAATCGAACACGCCCGCCACGGTGACCGTGCCATGATTCGTCTGCATGCGGCTGCCTTTGACGAGACCGAAATCATGGGAGACGTCGGATGACACCCACACGCCGGACGAGTCCGGAACCTCCTGCGGGTCTTCGGCGGTGATGAGCCGTATCATGCCCGCGGTCACCTCATATGATGACAGTTCGATGCCATTCGTTGCCAGCGGCACGACCTGCGGGCCGGACCGCATCGCCCCGGAAATGAACGACGGGTCGCCATGGTCGGAGAGCCGGTCGCAGGCGAGTCCGTCGACATTGCCGCCGACCACGGTTTTCACGTCGGCGAATGCGCGGATGCGCACCGCGGCCTCGGTTTCCAACCTCATGACCGACATCGCCTCGTATCCTCCGAGCAGGGTGCCGGCGAACAGCACGGCGAGGAACATGGCGAGAGCATGCGCGGTGCCCGAGGCGATGTTGCGCAGCGTCTCCGAGATGATGGATCCCAGTCTCATGAGCGCACCTCCGATCCATTTTCGGCGATGTCAGTTGAGTCGGTGGGACCACCCCCACCCGCTTCGCGGGAGCCCCCGCCAGCGGGGCGGGATCGGTAGGCTCAGCGGGTTCGTTTCCGCCAGCGGGGGCAAAACTGGAGTCCTCGTTATCGCCGGGGGCGTAGTCGGCCAGGTCGATGACGCGACCGCAGGCGTCGCGCGTGTCCGGGTCATGGGTGGCGACCAGCACGATCATGCCCTGTCCGGCCAGGTTCCCGAGCACGTGGCTCACCGAGTGCGCGGTGCGCGTATCCAATTGTGCAGTCGGCTCGTCCACGAGCAGCATGTCAGGTCTGGAGCATACTGCACGGGCCAGCATGAGCCGCTGCGCCTCGCCGCCCGACAGTTCGCTGAACCGCCGGTCGGCCGCATACTCCAAGTCGAACAGCCCCATGGCCTCCAACGCCTGCGGCTCCGCTTCGCGCCGGCGCAGCCCCTTGGCCAGCAGCGGGAACACGACATGGTCCAGAGCCGTTCGCCCGGGCACGCCGTACGGGTTCTGAAACACCCAGCCTACACGTTCCACGTTCTTGCGTTCCACCGTGCCATGGTACGGCTTCTCCCATCCGGCAAGAATCGACAGCAGCGTCGACTTGCCGCATCCGGATGGCCCGCATATCGCCACGGTCTGGCCGGGTATCGCTGTGAAATCCAGATGTTCGAACAACACGTCCGTTCCGGGGAACCTATGCGCCAAATCATGTACGCTCACCGATCGCTCCGGCTGCGGCGCGGCACCGACTCCGGCACCGGCGTATACATCTTCCCCCGTCATCATCGGCAGCT
>ENA-OQBD01000219-OQBD01000219.1-human-gut-metagenome-genome-assembly--contig:-NODE-219-length-32601-cov-4.860996_pt1 | contig 32601 bp, 28 predicted proteins | sample MGYA00242742_ERZ504543 | MGnify/ENA primary metagenome ERZ504543 (study PRJEB26092, sample SAMD00036239) | human gut metagenome | host: Homo sapiens | study: EMG produced TPA metagenomics assembly of...
ATTTTTGCAGCAGCACCTGGATGCGCCCGTTTATTGGCGGAACTAGGTGCAACCGTCTACAAAATTGAACGCGAAAATTGGTGATGACCCGCGCACTCAGGGTGTGTCCTGGGGGAATGAAAGTTCAAAACCGATATCGATGATGCTGCTTTTGATTGCGGTGGCTTTAATCGAAAATGGGTTTCGCTTAACCTAAAGACTGAAAAAGGCATGGAGGCAATGCTCAAGCTGCTTTCAGATGCCGATGTCTTTATTACCAGTAACCGCACTCCAGCGCTTAAGCGTATGGGGCTTGACTATGAAACACTGCATAAGAAGTTTCCTCGTCTTGTTTGGGCGCAGCTTCGTGGCTACGGAGAACGAGGGGAAATGGCCGATGAGCAGGGATACGATGCCATTACCTATTCTGCGCGCGGCGGTGTAACTATGAGCTTCCCTAATGCAGGGGAACATTTTGAGGTGGGCAATTCTCCTGTTGCGTTTGGTGATTGGAATTCCTCCAATGCTTTAGCGGTTGGTATTTTGGCTGCACTCTGGAATGCTCAGCGTACGGGGGTAGGCGATAAGGTTGTAACAAGTCTGTATCATGTTTCTAATTGGGGCATGATGAGTGCTATTTGTGCTCAGCAGCAAGGTCAGCAACATCCGAAAAATCGCGCCGAAGCGCCTTGTCCAACCAATAACAGCTATGTCACTTCCGATGGTGTGTGGTTCGTTATGTGCTTTGGAAACTACAACAAATTCCATCGTAAAGTTTTTGAAGCAATTGGCATGAATCCCAAGTATTGGAAAGATGAATCTTATACCAGCCTCGAGGCTCTTGCGCAAAATGGCAAGAACGTTGAGGTAATTGCGGCAATGGAAGAGATTTTTAAGACCAAAACTTGGGCAGAATGGGAGCCTTTCTTAATGGAGCAGGAACTTGCCTGCGAAAAGTGCCGTACCGTGGAGGACGTATTGCAAGATAAGGAAGCCTTCGACAACGACCAGCTCCGGCGCGTGTATTACGAGGATCAGGGATATGGTGATGATCACTCCTACACCATCACTACGGCTCCTGTTCGTTTAGCAAGCATGGGCGATCCGATATTGTATCGTTCCCGTCCTGTGGGTTATGACACTCGTGAAGTTCTTGAAGAACTGGGCTATTCAGATGAAGAAATCGATACGTTTGACGCGGATGGCTCGGTTCGTTGTTATGCGGGAGCACCTATGCCAGAGAGCGTGTTGAATCCAAGCTACGGTTTGTATCCTGCAAATGCTGAAGAAGCTGTACAAATGGCGGCAGCTCGCGCAGCGGAAGAAGAAGCGGCACGAGCTGCATCGGCATAGGCGTAATAAGAGCAACTCTTCGGGCGGTAAATTCGCGTGGCTACTTGGGTTACTTGGAGCGTTTGTAACTGCAGGTACTAAAGGCTCGTTTTAGCTTATCAACTCAGATTTTAAAAATTTCGTATGGGTTTAGCATTTTGTTTACGGTTTTCAGATTGCGCTTACTGAGATATCTCAGTAAGCGCATAGTATGCCCATTCAAGATCGACCACATAAGGGTGAACAAGAGGTGGCTCTTTGGAAACGAGTGCTTCGGCAAATACCTGATAGGCCTCTTCAGAAATCGAACTTAAAAAGGTTTCGTTGTCTGCTTGAATTCGAAAGTGGAGTTCGCCGTCGATGCGTTCCGTAAATTGGACTGCGCAATAGGAATCCTCGGTGACCTTTCCTTGGTTTTGGGCATGTCCAAGTACGCTCAACTTGAGCACTTCCATCACCTTATCATCGAGGCCTTCAGAAAGAATTGCCACCTTATCTGAAAGCTGCGCGTGTGTATCTACAATGCGAAAGAGTGCGTCGCTGAGGGTTTCTTCTTCGTTTTTAAGCGTGTTGAATGTAAGGATTGCCTGCTCGGACATCTCGGCATCGCCACAAACGTTGTAAATCATGCACTTTTGTATCGGGTCTAAATAAAGACAAGGATGATTCAAAACGGTGCGGTATCCACAATTTGGGCAGGTGAAATCAGTTAGGGATCCCTTAGCGAGAGACTGTGCTTCCTGAGGATTCTCTAAAGAATTTAATATGGTCCAAATAGTGAATTCCGTTTCCTGCCCACACTGAGGACAGGAAACGGGGTAGTTTTCTGATTCCGAAGGATTCCATTGAGAATTATGTTCACAAGAAGTAGTGTTTTCGGGCGTCAATTCTAGCGTCCTTTCCATTGAGGTTCGCGTTTTTCGGCAAATGCTTTAGGACCTTCGAGAGAATCCTCGGTAGCATTAACGAGTTCTTGATAGTAGTCCATAATGCTCCAGCCCGCACCGGGGAATTCGTCATCGCAGGCAGCAGCTTCTTTCATGGCTGCTTTGGAATATTCGATGGCAAGGGGAGCGCTTTTTACGATGCCTTCAGCGAGCTTGAATGCGGTATCAAGGAGGGCATCTTCGTCTACCACGCGACTAATAAGGCCCCACTCGTATGCTTTCTGGGCATCGATGTTGTCGCCGACCAAAATAAGTTCTGCGGCGTATTTTTGGGGGATTTGTTGCATAAGACGAAGAATGGCGCCATCGCCTGTCGATGCGCGACCATGACGAGCTTCGGGTAGGCCGAAGACGGAATGATTGCTGGCGATTGCGATATCGCATGCCAACACAAGGCCTAAACCTCCACCGACGCAAACCCCGTTAACTGCTGCAATGAGCGGTTTCTTGAAACGATGCTTTGACATTCCGAGAAGCCCCCAGTTCTCCTTACCTTTTGGTAAGTGATAGGTGCCCGCAGCAAGTTCTTTCAAATCTGCGCCTGCGCAAAAACATGTGCCTGCGTTGGTGATAATGCAGCAACGTTGATTCGGATCATTGTCCCAACGCTCCAGCTCACTGGAGAATTCTTCCATCATCAAAGAGCTCATGGCGTTTCTGGCTTTTGGACGATTAAAGGTGATAAGTAAAACGCCCTCACGCTCTTCAGCCAAAATCGTTTCGTATGCCATAGTGTTTCCCTTTCTCCCCCTTGATTTTCCTTGAGTTTCTCTTGTGTGATGTTTTGCCATCTGCTTTGTAGAACCCAAGTGGTGTTCTTATTGTAGAACGAAAAAGCGACTCCTGGTCGGAGTCGCTTTGTGTTCCTATTTGGATTTATGTTCCAGCTTGGATCTAAATTCCTGCTTGGATTTGAGCGTCTGCTCGGATTTAAGCTCAGAGCTCGGTAAGGTATCTGTCTTTAAGCTGCTTGAGGCTTGTCCTTTTTGCCAAAGATGGTCTTAGCGCCCTTGACGGCAAGAACAATAGCAAGGATAAAGAGGATCGCGGAAAGAACAGCCTGAACTCCAGCGCTGAATAAGTCTCCAGTACCTGCCATAAGAACCAGACCCTTAGCGTAGAGCGTTTGAACAAGGGAAGTTAACGTTACAGCAAGTATGAATACCATGGGGATGTAGAACATCTTGTTGTTCTTGCCTGCATTGCCAAGCCATGCGCAAACTGCAAGCAAAGTGAGTGCTGCGAGGAGCTGGTTAGCAGCACCAAACAGTGGCCAGATAATGGTGTAGCCAGTCATACCAAGAACAATACCAATTTTCGGAAAAGTTGCAAAAAAGTGCCGAGTGTAGAAAAAATACTTTGAACGGCGAAGTTATTTTAAAAAATCCCTGTTCATAGGATGTTTTGACGGACCAATTTCAATATTTTTGGTTTTCAGGGTGTTTCGGCGAGTAATTCGAGTTGCGTGCAGGTGTTGGAAAGCCAGGAAAGAACCAGGGAAAAGGATGTTGTGAAATAGGAAGGAATAAAAAGCAAGCTCGAAACAGTATCGAGCTTGCTATATGTTCAGAGCAGGTATGGGTAGTAAGACGCTTAGAGCTTACTAATATTTGGAGCTTTGTGAAAAGAGTAGGTTCTAAAGTCTACTCCAGAGCAATTCTCGCTTTTGAAGTTGCTCTTTTGAAGTTACTCACCCTTTTCGGCGCGCTCCTTCAAACGACGGTCGAGTTCGTCAGCCAGCTGATGACGCTTAACCTTGCCCGATTCAGTCATGGGGATATCGTCAATGAATTCGATATGTTCGGGGCGCAGACGCTTTGCAACACCAATAGAATCAAGGTATTCCGCAATCGAATCAAGCGTAGGAACAACGTCTCCCTTTTGTACGATGAAGGTACAAATGCGCTCACCCAAACGGTCGTCAGGCAAACCGATGGTTGCGTGAGCTCCGACTCCGGGGCACCCGTCAAGATTATTATCTACCTCGTTGGCAGAGATGTTGATGCCGCCGCGGATAAGGATTTCTTTCTTGCGGCCGTTGATCTTTACTCTGCCTTGTTCATCTTGGATACATAAGTCTCCAGAGAAGAACCAACCATCATCATTGAGGTCTTTTGCTGTTGCTTCAGGATTCTTTAAATACCCACTAAACATGTGGGGTCCGCGAGAGATTTCTTCACCCTGGACACCATAAGGTACTTCATTTCCTTTTTCGTCAACAACTTTTACTTCAATGCCTTCGCAAGCAATGCCAGACCAGTTGCCATTCCATTCAAGACAGCTCTCAGGTGGAACCAGCAGATGGGGGCAGCTTTCGGTGGAGCCATAGCATTCACAAAGCTTGAGGCCATGCTTGTCTGCTCGATGGACCATGGTGCCAGGAACAGGAGCGCCGCCGCATACATAAAGCTTTAAGGTTTCAAAGGAAAGATTATTCTTTTCTGCAACATTGAGCATGTCATAAATGAATGGAGTAGCGCCCATCGACCAGGTAACGCCTTCCTTGTTCATGATTTCGATAGATTCCTCTGGATGGAATTCTTGCTGCAGTACCACGCGGGCTCCCAACAAAAGGGGAGTAATGAGGCCATGATTGAATCCTGTCGCATGATTGAGAGGAGCAGGCATAAACATGACATCCTGACGGGTCAGATGCAGGGATTTGATAAAGGTTTTTTCAGAAAAGATTAAGGCGTTGTGAGAAATTAATACCGCTTTTGGGCGACCGGTAGTGCCTGAAGTGGAAAGAATAAGAACAATCTCGTCAGAATTACTTTCGGGAGCTTCCTTTAATGGCTCAAACGTTTCAAAAATCTCGTTTAAGGTAATTGTTCCGTGGGATTCCACGGTTTTGTCGTGAACGCAAAAAGCACCGTCGAGCAGGCTTGTGATTTCATCTTTGACAGAGAGGAACTGATCTTCAAAGTTGGTTTTGTGATGGAAGGTTGGGCAAATGAAAGCCTTCGACTCGACCAGGTTCATGGAGTAGACCAAGTCTTCACCGTTGAAGGTAACAGGAAGAGGATGGCAAACAGCACCAACTTTTAAGCAGGCTACGTAAAGGATGCAGAATTCTGACCAAGGTGGCATCTGGAAACTTACTACGTCTCCATTTTTTACTCCGACACTTTTGAGCCAAGAAGCAAGACGGCCAGCTTTGTCATCAATTTCGGCGTAGGTGAAGCGAACGCCCAGGTTATCACTTACATATTCGTGGTCAGGGAATTTAGATACGCGATCCGTCCAGACATCGAACAGGGTTTGTTCGGTCCAGTATCCCTTCTCGTAATACTCCTTTTTGTTCTGTTCGTTCACTTTTAGGTCGGTAATCATAAGTCCTCACTTCATACGACAAGAACGCAAGGGCATACTTGTCAACTATTTGGAATTTCCCCCTCGGGATTATTCCCCCTCACTCTGCGAATACACACACGTGTCCCCTCTGCGTATTCGATGAAAGTATAACGCGAATAACCCTATCAAAACGCACTTCTCCTATAGAAAGTAGGAGCTTAAACCAAAGGCGTAGCCTATAGACTTTGTGGATAGAACCTATAAATTAGACATATTAATTCGGATGTTGGCATATTGACTAAGATGCGAATTCAGAACCGAGATAGCCAAGAAAAGCACTCAATATTATCCCCACAAAATTATAATAATGTGTAATTAATGTAAAAGAAAATGCAATCAGACTTCGTGATTCTTGATAGCGCAAAAGCTTTTGGGGTGCAGAGTGATTACAGAAATCGTCATACGAGGTGTAATGCAAGGGCAACTCTAGGGATCATCATGCAAGACATAATGCAAGGCGACTTTATGACTATAAGGCTTCAGTGCAGCTGTAGGTTTTTTACGATATAGAGGTGTATTGGTAGGCATTTGCTTCTGTGGTGCCGTATTATTTTCGAGATAATCTTACATGTGGAGAGGAATGGTATGAGCATACGTAAGCTATTGGCGCGTTCAGCAAGCTCAATGAGCACGTGGGGTCTACGCCACATTGCGAGGCGTCCCGCAGCTAACATGCCCGGAAAAATTGCGTTAAAGCTTGATCCTCAAATTATTGCCGAATCCATGGGGAAGGTGACCGAGGGTTCTATTGTGGTGGTAGGCACCAACGGTAAGACCACTATTACTAACATGATTGCTGACGCGCTTGAACGACAAGGCAAGACAGTTGCCTGCAATCGTACGGGTGCTAATCTGGCCTATGGAGTAGCAACAACCCTTCTTCAAACAAAAGGAAGCGTTGAATGGGGCGTTTTTGAGTCAGATGAACTGTGGTTGGCTCATACGTTACCCCAGGTTCAAGCAAGCTATGTTTTGCTCCTTAATCTCTTTCGTGATCAGCTTGATCGGTGTGGAGAAATCGATCGTGTACAGGATGCTATCGTGCAGGCCTTGAGCGAATCGCCCGACACTGTGTTGCTCTACAATGCCGACGATCCCTTGTGTGCCATGGTTGCGTTGCGTGTTCCCAACAAATCAGTTGCTTTTGGTGTGGGTGAAGATCTTCATCAGCAGCAAAATATGGTAAGCGATGCGCAGATGTGTCAGCGCTGTTCGGCGATGTTTACCTATGAGTATCGTCAATATGGGCAGTTGGGAACTTACTCATGTCCTAACTGCGGTTTTTCGCGTCCTAATTTAGACTTTGCGGCAAAGCACGCGGTATTCGGAAACGATATTTCTTTCGAGGTCGAAGAAGCTGCAACGGGTGCTCATGTTTCCCTTCGTGCTCAGCGTGCAGGCGTATATATGATCTATAACGTGATGGCAGCATGGTTGGCTTCGCATTTTGCAGGGGTAAGTGATGAGGTTTTTCAGCAAGCAATAGATCTATTCGACCCTCAAAATGGACGCTTGCAGTCACTTACCATTCAAGGTCGTCCAATTCTGCTGAATTTGGCGAAAAATCCTACGGGCTTTAACCAGAATATGAAGCTTATTACGCAGGCAGAAGGCAAGAAAGTTGCGGCATTCTTCATCAACGACAACGAAGCAGATGGTCATGATATTTCTTGGATTTGGGACTGTGATTTCGAAGAGCTTGCAGAGCAAAAAGACGTCATAGTATATGCAGGAGGTATTCGCAAAAACGATCTGCAACTCCGTCTTCGCTATGCGGGTATAGAGGCAAAAACCATCAACAGCGTAGATGAGATGGTGGATGAAGCTCTTTCAATGCCAGCTGAGTGGAAGATGTACGCAATAGCAAATTACACTTCTCTTCCTGCGGTACGGGATTCTCTCATGGCTCGCGCAGATAAAGAGCAAGTAGCTAAAGTGGCAGAGGGAACGAACGAACCAACTCGCAAAACTCATGCGTATGTGCATCAAGAAGGGGTAGAGCAATTTACCGAGCGACCTTTGCGCATCGTTCATTTATTCCCTGATCTTTTAAACCTCTATGGTGATGGTGGAAACGTACGCGTTTTGGCACAGCGTTGCAGATGGCGTGAAATTCCTGTTGAGGTCGAGGCGGTTCATTTCGGCGAAGAGGCTCATCTTGATTCGGCGGATATTGTCATGCTAGGTGGCGGCCCTGATAGAGAACAGAAACTTGCTTCTGAAGCGCTGTTCGCGATGAAAGATGAATTGCGTACCTATATAGAAAGCAATGGACCTCTTTTGGCAATTTGTGGCGGATACCAAATTTTAGGACGTCGCTGGCTTATGGGTGACGAAGAAGTTGAGGGCTTGTCTCTTATAGATGCAGAAACGCTTCGTGCAGGGACGGGCTTTGATCGTTTGATTGACAACATTGTTCTTTCTTCACCGTTGGCTCAAATGCCTGTTGTGGGTTATGAAAACCATGCGGGACGCACTAAGCTCGGAATGGGAATGGAGCCGTTTGGAAAAGTGGTTTCTCAGGTAGGGCACGGAAATGATGACATTTCTGGGGCTGATGGTGTGCACTATCGCAATTGTATCGGTACGTATTTGCACGGTCCGCTTCTCGGTAAGAATCCTGAAATTGCGGATTATCTTATCAAGGCAGCTTTGCAACGTCGATTAGGGCAGGATGCTTCGGTTTCGCTTGTTGCGCTCGATGATTCGATTGAACGTAACGCAAACGCATATATGGCTCAACGTTTGGGAGTCTCGTAGTTTTGAGGCTCCTCTTAACGAACCTTTGAATCACACCTAAGTTTTGTAAAAAATACGAAAAAGTTTCCAAATTCCGTGCAATATATGATTTTTGCCGAATTTGTTTGCGCTTTATACAAATAATTTGCATTATTAATCTCATGTTTGCTTCAAATAACAAACCAACAAAACGTTCCGCCCGCACTCGTGGGGGCGCAGAGCGTCCACATGCGGATCGTCGTGCTACTCGATCCGATGCTCAAATGTCGCGTAATCAAAGCGTTCATTCATTTGATCGCTCAGCGTATGGCAATAGTTCTGCACATAACTCTCGACGTAAATCGGCTGGAGCGGAAGCATATAGCGCAAGCAATTATGGTTCTTCTACGCACCGCGCAAATAACAGGTCTTCTAATTACATTCCTGCTACTCCTGCTGGTGCTAATCGCCGCTATGCCCAAAACGCTAAGAGCCGTGAATTTGTTCGTCAGCAGCATGAGCGTAAGAAAAAAAGTAAGCGCAAGCGCATATTGTTTGTGTCTCTTGCGGTAGTTTGCGTTTTGCTGCTGGGAGGAATTGGCGCTGCTTGGGCATACATTAGTCAGGTTGATAATTCGTTGCGCGACGACTTGGATGCCGATCTTTTGAATTCACTTGCAGTAACGGATTCTCCGTCCGATCCGTTCTATATGCTCTTGATTGGTGCGGATAAATCACAAGATCGCGATGAGTCTGGCGAATATGGCGGTTCATACCGAACCGACTCGATGATTCTTGCACGCGTTGACCCCAAGGAAAAAGAGGTAACGCTCATTTCTATCCCGCGTGACACCCAGGTAGATATTCCGGGACATGGAACTCAGAAAATCAACGCGGCTTATGCGTTTGGTGGAGCATCTCTTGCGGTTGATACGGTTTCAGAACTAGCAGGGGTTCCTATCAGCCATTACGCCGAAATCGATTTCGATGGCTTCAAAGCGGTAGTGGATGCTTTGGGTGGCATCGAGGTAGACGTTCCTATGGAAATCAATGATGACATGGCAGGCGGCCATGTTGATGCTGGCCTGCAAACGCTCAACGGTGAACAGGCGCTTATCCTTTGCCGAAGCCGTCATAATTACGACGATATTGGTAACGGCGATGCTATTCGTGCTGCAAATCAAAGACTGGTGCTTTCCGCCATCATGGAAAAAGTAATGAATTCCGATGTGGCTACGATTACGAATACGGTTGGCACCTTAGCAAACTATGTAACAACTGACTATAGCGTTGCTGGCTTGGTCGGTCTTGCTCAGTCAATGATTGGCATAGATGTCGCAAACAATGTTTACACGGCAGCGGTTCCAACTACTTCAGTGTATGAGAATGACCTTTGGTGGGAAATTCTTGATGAAGACGCTTGGCAGAAAATGATGGATCGCGTCAAGCAGGGGCTTTCTCCTACGGAAGAAACTCAAGTAGATGAAGCTTCAGGCGCTACGATGTCATCTGCTGGTGGCGGCGGCTCAGGCAATTCTGATGGCGAAAGCTCGAGTTCCTCGTCGAGTAGTGCGTCACTTTCAGGTGTCCATATTTCAGTGAAAAATGGTAGCGGTATTGCTGGATGCGCTAATGAGGCAGCAGCTAAACTAACTCCCGATGGTGCCATTGTGGAAACGGGCAATGCGGACGATTTCAACTATTCGCAAACGCTCATTATCTATGAGGATTCCTCGCAAAGTGAAGAGGCACAAAAGATTGCCGATCTGCTGGGAGTGGGTCAAGTTAAGCAAAACGACGGGACTTATGCATTCTCAGGTGATTTCTTAGTAGTAGTGGGCAGTGACTGGTCTTAAAAGCTAAGTTAGAACAGCTTGCTTTAAAGTGCTCAAGGAGTTTTTCCTTGGGCGCTTTTTATTTGTGATATGGTTCGCCGCGCGATATTTTAAATGCTCGGTATAGTTGCTCGAGAAGCACTACCCGTGCCAAGTTGTGTGGCAAAGTTATGGGTCCGAAACTGATGCGTTCAGTGGCGTGCTGTTTTACTTCAGAAGTAACGCCGTCACTTCCCCCGATGATAAACACCAATTGAGAACTTCCCGAAAGGGCATAGGTGTCGATTTTTGTTGCAAGTGTTTCACTTGAGATTTCTTTTCCTTTGATGTCTAAAAGGAGGATGGGAGCATGCTCGGGAAGATGGGACAGCAAGAGCTCGGCTTCACGTTCTTTGTTTGAGTCCGGAAATTCTTTTACGGTTATTTTGCAGTAAGCTCCTAAGCGTTTGAGATATTCTGCGCAAGCTTCTTTCCAGAATAATTCTTTTAGCTTGCCAACGGCAAAAATCGTTATAGACAGCACGAATACTCCTTTACAATAAGGATTAGCAAACGTAAACCGCTTGCACTTGGGCTTGAACCCATAGAACAGGGGATTTAGCCTCATGCAGAAATAAGCAAGCTACCGTCAGAGTTATTTCTCAAGGTAAGTGTTTCTGCGCAGCAATTTTCTGCATAACTGCTATTCCTGTACGGCAATCATACTGGTTCTAGTCTTGCTTGCAAACGGCGATGTAGTAAATGGGGACTGCAACGTGCATGACTTTGCTGACAAGATATTTCGAGGGGCACTCAACCACCGTCGTGTGGTCATAGTGCTTGCTGCACTTTTGTTTATAGTTTCGGTCTTATGTATTCCTAACGTAAAAATTAACTACCAGTTTTCTGATTATCTTCCTGAAAGTTCAGAATCTACGGTTTCTTTGCGCGTCATGGAGGAAGCTTTTAATTCTCCCACGCCTAATTCAAACATTATGGTCGAAGGACTTTCTCTGACTCAGGCAAGTGAACTTGCTACTCAAATGGAAACAATTGAGGGCGTTGAAGAGGTAATGTGGCTGGGGACTACCTGTGATATTTCTCAGCCCTTAGAGACCTATGATCCTGATGTGGTATCTGCCTACAAAAAAGGGGATTCATACCTGTATCAGGTGGCGCTCGATACTTCAGTGGCTACGCAATCCATGGATCTTATTCGTGAAGCAGCAAACGAAGTGGGAGCAACTGACGTTTCAATGTCAGGTGAAGCAATTAATTCTGCGGTAGCTCAGGGCTCTTCCGATTTTGAAATTCAACTCATACTAGTAATGGCTGTTATCGTCATTTTGGGATTATTGCTTATTACAAGTGAAGCATGGTTTGAGCCAGTTCTGTTTCTTTCCGTGATTGGTATTTCGATTGTTTACAACTTGGGTACCAATATTATTTTCGGAGAAATATCCTTTATTACCCAAATGTGTGCCGCTGTTTTGCAGTTAGCGGTCTCAATGGATTACGGCATAGTTATGCTGCATGCCTTCCGAGGTTTTAAAGCTCAGGGCTTAACTTCGTATGATGCAGCGGTTGCCGCTATGCATAAGGCAGCAGCTGTTATTGCTTCATCTGCTGCAACCACCTTTTTCGGCTTTCTTTCTCTTTGCGTCATGGCATTTCTCATTGGTGCCGATATGGGTGTGGTATTGGCAAAGGGAATCGTATTCAGCTTCCTGTGCGTGCTGTTTTTGTTGCCTATCTTGGTGCTTTCGAGCGAAAAGCTGCTTAAAAAGACTGCGCATAAAAAGTTTTTACCTTCGTTTGATAAGTTTGCGGTTTGGTGTATGCGAATCGCCGTTCCTTTTACGGTCATTATTGCTTTAATAACTGTTCCGGCATACCTTGGCCAAAAACAACCGAATTTTGTGTATGGTGCAAGTGGTTTCGTGGAGCCTGGCACGGAACTCTACGAAGAAACCAATGCAATAAATGATACGTTTGGTGCGCAAGAGCAGTGGGTAATGTTGGTCCCCGAAGGCGATTGGGGTCGTGAGCTCCAAATAGTTAAGCGCATTGAAGATCTTGAGGGCGTATCGACTGTTACTTCGTACGTTACGGCAGTGTCTGCCAATATCCCCACTGATATGGTGCCTTCTGAAGATTTGTCCCAACTTGTGTCGGGCGGCTATTCGCGCATTGTGGTATCGACTTCGGTTGAAGGGGAAAGCGAAGAAGCGTTTTCTCTGGTGCAGACTTTGCGTGATATAGGGGACGAATTTTATCCCGAGGAAAACTATTTAGTGGGTTCGGCCGTTACCTCCTATGACATGTCTCTTATTGTCAATGATGACTCTCTTCGTATCTTTATAGCTTCAGTAGTGGCAATTGGCTTAGTACTTCTTCTGATGTTCCGCAGTTTGAGTATTCCTCTCATGCTGCTTTTGACAATTGAAATTTCAATCTGGATCAATTTAGCAATTCCTTATTTCACGGGAGAAAGCATCCAGTACATTGGCTATCTCATTATTAGCGCCATCATGCTGGGCGCAACGGTTGACTACACCATTATTCTGTCGCGTGCATATTTGGATCGTCGTGTTGAAATGGAAAAACGTTCCGCTATGCTTTCAGCTATTTCTTATTCGGCGATTACCATTTTGACCTCGGCAACAATTCTTACGGTGTGCGGGGCCTTTATCGGAATTATTTCTAGTAATGGTGTTATTGCCGGTTTAGGAACCCTTATTGGTAGAGGTGCCTTTATTGCAGCACTCAATACGTTTTTACTACTTCCAATTCTCTTTATGGTGTTGGATAAAGTGGTGGAAAAGACCACCTGGAAGGCCCGCTTCTATCACGGAGATGACCGTGGCACTCATGGCGGAAACAATAACAGCAATCTCTCCGCTCAAACTTCGCATGGTAAAGAGGGGTAGATCATATGCGCTACGAAACTTTTGGACATAAGGATAAACGCAGCAGAAGTAACAGAAAGCAACTTCAGTCAAAGCGGGTTTTGGCAGGTGCGCTCCTTCTCCTGGTGTTGGCGGTGCCCGTTACGGCAGTTCCTGTGATGGTGAATGCTCAAGAGACAGAGCAAAGTTCTGGGGCTTTACAGGAACAAGCCAGTGGGACACTTGCAGCAGCGGACGTGGTGGGAAGCGCTGAAAAGAAAGAGGTTGTGTACGCTACGTTGGATGGTAGCGGAACAAATAAAAGCGCCTACGTTGTTAATGTTTTAGAAGGAAACGCGGGTGAGACAGTTCAAGATTTTGGGGCATATGAGCAGGTAGCAAATCTTACTGACACCTCTGAGCTTACTCAGCTTTCCGATTCGGTTATCGCTACCCTGCCCGAAGGGGAGTTTTCCTATCAAGGTAGTCTGTCCGATGCTCAGACTCCCTGGAATATTTCGGTGAAGTATTTCTTGGACGGACAGGAAATTTCACCTAATGAGGTAGCGGGTAAGAGCGGACATTTAGAAATAACAATTCAGACTTCGCAGAATACCTCGGTTGATCCTCGCTATTTTGAAAACTATCTCATGCAGATTACCTGCACTCTTCCTATGGAAAACACCACAGAGGTAAAAACTGATCAGGGATCTATAGCCCTTTCTGGTTCTGATGTGACGGTGAGTTTCATGGTTATGCCCGATAAAGAAGGCAATGTTTCTTTAAGCGCAGATGTTACCAATTTTGAAATGAGTGGCATTAGCTTTGCGGCAATTCCCTTTTCTATGGCGCTTGATTTTCCTAATACCGATAGCTTGGTGGCGCAGTTTGACGGACTTATTGAGGGAACCGAGCAACTTCACGCGGGAGCACAGGATCTCGCAAATGGCGTAGATGAAGTGGATTCGGCAACCAAGCAGGCGGCGTCGGGCGCTGCAGAACTTGCAGCGGGTGCTACTCAGATGACGCAAGGACTTCAGCAATATCAACAGGGTTTACGTGATAGCGCGGATGATGCTGCAAGTTCGGTTTCTGAGGAAGAAATTCAAAAAGCTTCGGATGATTACCAACAAGCCGTTGGTGCGTACACGGCTGCGTTTGCACAAGCTTACGAAGGCATCCTTTCAGGATATGGAACACCAATTACTGACGAAATAAAGCAGCGGGCTTTGGCTCAGGCAGCGCAAAATCCGGTAGTTTCAGACTATCAGGCCAACATGGCAAATAAGCTTGAAAACCTGATGACGCTTGTTGCTGCCCAAGGTGGCTCGCAGGGTGCTGCGCAAGCACTTACGGGTGCTGCGGAGGGGCTAGGATCTCTGGAGGATACCTCATCGCTTCTTGGTGGTAGTGCCTCTTTGAGGACGGGTGTACAGGAACTTGCAAGCGGGCTTGATCAGTTAGCAGGTGGCACGGGAGATCTGAGCGAGGGCACCAGCGATCTTGCACAGGGAACTCAGACGCTTGCGCAGGAAACGCAAGGAATTCCTGATGCGGTACAAGCTGAAATCGACGAACTCATGTCTGCTTATGACAAATCAGATTTTGAACCTGCAAGTTTTACCAGCTCGAAAAATACGAATGTTACACTGGTGCAATTCGTTATGACAACCGATTCTATTAAGGTTGATGAACCAACGGCAGCCAAAGAACCAGCACGAGAAGAAACGCTCCTAGATAGATTTCTTGCTCTGTTTTAAGGGTCTTGCGCTATTTTGATGCGTTGCTTTTAGTAAGTTAGGGCAGATGGCGAATGTGCTCAAACGAATAGCGAGTATGCCAAAGCGGACTATGAATCCGCCAAAATAGATATCGTGGCTTTATCTTGCCTTAGAGAACGGTATGATTAACGGAAACCAAAGAAGGTGGCTTATGGGTAGGTCACCGACATCGATACAGAAACCCTCGATTTGCAAGGAACACACATATGTCTCTTCCCGCATCTAATCTAAACAAGCAGGCAGACAACCGCACCACTATGGAGTTGGGAGCTTGCTTGCCCATGACTGCAGAAGTTAAAGATGACCACTTGTTTATTGGTGGCGTTGATATGGTTGAGCTCGCTCACGAATATGGCACGGCACTCTATGTCTACGACGAGGCCGATCTGGTCAATCGTATGGACACCTACCGAGATGCGTTTAGGACGCGCTATCCAAACTCCGACATTGCGTATGCAAGTAAGGCGTTTCTCAATAAAGCCGTTTGCCGTTTAGCAAATAAACATGGCATGTGTCTCGACGTGTCGGGTGGCGGAGAATTAGCCGTAGCTCGTGCAGTTGATTTTCCGATGGATCGGGTAATCGTACACGGCAACAATAAAACTCCGCAGGAACTGCGTGAAGCAATTGAAGCGGGAGTGGGTCGCATTGTGGTGGATTCGCGTATGAGCTTTCCGCGTGTCTGCAATTGCGCAAGAAATGGGCGTTACGCAGGATATTTTTATGCGCATCACCCCTGGTGTTGAGGCGGACACCCATGAATACATTCGCACTGGTTGCGAAGATTCTAAATTTGGCTTTACGATGCGTGAGGATTTTGCGTTTACCTGTGTTCGCGACGCTCTTGATGCACCCAATGTTCGCCTTGCAGGGTTTCATATGCATATTGGCTCTCAGATTTTTGCTTTGCATTCTTTTGGTGAGGCGATCGATGTTATTGTCGAATTCGCTCATCGTGTCAAGGAAACTTACGGTTACGAGATTGATGAGATCGATGTCGGTGGTGGTTTGGGCATTGCTTATACAGCAGAAGATAAGCCTTCCTCCATTGAAGATTTCGCAGAAATCACCACTTCGGAAATGATTAAAGCCTGCAAAAAGTATGGCCTGAAAGAACCTCGATTGATTTGCGAACCGGGTCGTTCTTTAGTGGCAACACCCGGAGTGACGCTCTATACGGTAGGCATCTTAAAAACACTACCAGGTATTCGTAAATATGTTGCTATCGATGGTGGCATGTCCGACAACATTCGTACGGCGCTTTACCATGCGGAATACGAGCCCGTTATTGCTAATAAAGCAGGTCAACCACGTACTGAAATAGTCACGCTTTGTGGTAAGCATTGCGAAAGCGGCGACGCGGTAGCACTCGATGCTTCAATCCAGCATCCAGACCTAGGCGATATTGTTTGTGTATTTGGCACCGGAGCCTACTGCCACTCCATGTCAAGCAACTACAATGGCCAGCCTCGTCCTGGTATTGTGTTCGTAAAAGACGGAGTTGCTCGTCTTGTCACGCGTCGTGAAACCTATGACGATCTGATGGCGTGCGATATCGACTAGTGCTTAAGGCGAAGGCCTCAAAAGAGGATTTAAAAGAGGATCTCAAGACAAGATAAATACCTGATACCGTGAACTTTGTTGCGCTCTCTGATGCCTTGAAGGATAGAGAGCGTAACTTGTATACAATGCAGATACTTGTATAAAGGACCAAGAACTCTTTATACGTTACCCTGCTTAGCGTTGGATACGTAGCGGTTCTGCGTCACAGAGAAAGGATATATACATGGCTGTCAAGATTGGCTTGGTCGGAACGGGCACAGTTGGCGGCGGTTGTCTTGATATTTTAAGCAACCACAAACAAGATTTTCTTCGCCATTTTGGTATCGATCTTGAATTGGCTCGCGTATGTTCACGCGATCCTCAGCCAGCAATTTCACGTGGTTTGCAGGACCTTTTTACCGATGACTATCACGACATCATTAATGACCCTGAGATTGATATTGTGATCGAGCTTATTGGCGGTACGGGGGTAGCAAAGGACGTTATTAAGGAAGCGCTCTCTGCTGGCAAGCAAGTCGTTACCGCTAACAAGGCCATCATGGCTTCTGCGGGTGAAGAAATTATGAATCTCGCCGAAGAAAAAGGTGTCGAGATTGCGTTTGAAGCAAGCGTGGGCGGCGGCATTCCTATCATCGATCCGCTAAAGCACTCGCTTATTGCTAACAGGATCGATTCTATTATGGGCATCGTAAACGGTACGACCAATTACATGCTTTCGCGCATGGATGAAGACGGTCTTGATTACGATACCGCACTAAAGGAAGCGCAGGAGCGCGGATTTGCTGAGGCGGATCCAACGGCAGATGTTGACGGCTTAGATGCAGCAGCAAAAATTGCCATCTTGGCATCTATCGCGTTCAATTCCCGCGTGACAATGGACCAGGTTTACACCGAGGGCATTCGTCGTATTTCTCCTGTTGATTTGGCAATGGCTCACGATTCTGGCTATGTGGTTAAGCTGGTCGCTCATGCGCGCCGCACTGAAAAAGGTATCGATGTGCGTGTTCATCCAACCATGATTCCTGAATCTCATCAGCTTGCAACGGTTAATGGGGTATTTAATGCAATTTTTGTTGAAGGGGATGCCGTAGGACAGACGATGTTCTTCGGTGAAGGCGCAGGTGCAGGTCCCGCAGCAAGTGCAGTAATGGGTGACGTATTAGAGGTTGCTCGCCACGTGCAGATGGGCATAAAGCCTATTGTGGGATGTACGTGTACCGACAAGCTGCCGCTCATTTCTATGGATAAGCTGCATACGAAATATTACATTCGTTTTGTAGTGGCAGATCGTCCTGGTGTTTTGGCCGCAGCGGCAGATATCTTTTCTCGTAATGATGTTTCGGTTCGCACGGTTACTCAGCGAGGAAATGCTGCACGTGAAGATGTAGATTTGGTTTTCGTAACCCATACTGCTGAAGAGCGCAGTGTTCGTAAAGCAATCGAAGAAATACTAACCCTTGAAGGAGTAGTAACAGGCGGAGCACCTTCTGTTATTAGAGTTCAAGACTAGTAGCGTTTCTACTGAAATAGGGGCAGCTATCTGCAATTGAACATCAAGCAACTGATTAGTCATAATTATTTCCTGTTCGTGCAAGATGAAGCTCTATGCGAAAAGAAGTTTCGTTGGGAAACTTCTTTTCGCTAATTAGTGAATCCTGAGTACTACTGCACGCCTACTTGCTTGATGTCGTAAGGCGTTGCCTGGTAGACATAATAGTTAAGCCAGTTGGTGTAGAGCAATTGAGCCGCTGCTCTCCAATTTGAGACAGGCTGTTTCGTTGGGTCATCATTGGGGAAATAATGCTTTGGCAGCGCAGGGTTAAGCCCCTTTTTCACTATCGCGATTATATTCATTTGCAAGGGTGTTGGTGTCGTATTCGGGGTGTCCAAACACAAAGAAATGACGAGAATTGGTGCTTTTTGCAATAAAAACCTCCTGCTTCGTCGGATACCGCGATGAGTTCTAAGTCTTGTTTTGCCGCAATGTCTTCTGCCTTCACGCCGGTATAACGAGAGTGGGGTGCGTATACTACGTCATCAAAACCTCTCACCAAAGGGGGAGCTGGGCTTTTAGGATATGGTGTTCGAATACGCCGGTCATTTTTTGCGGGAAGCATGTGCTTTTCTACGCCGTAGTGATAATAGATGCCTGCTTGTGCTCCCCAGCACAAATAGAGCGTAGAGAAAACGTTAGTTTTTGCCCATTCGAAGATATCGCACAATTCTGGCCAGTAATCCACCTCTTCAAATTTCATCTTTTCAACGGGAGCACCTGTGATAATCATTCCGTCATAGTGTTTTTCCTGGATATCATCAAGGCCAACATAAAATGACTTCAAATGTTCGACAGGAACGTGGGATGAGTGATGGGTAACGGTTTGCAAGAGGTCTATTTCAACTTGTAAGGGAGTATTTGATAGCTTGCGCAGTATTTGAGTTTCCGTTTCAATTTTTAATGGCATCAAATTCAAAATGAGAACTTTCAAAGGACGGATATCCTGATGAATGGCACGATGTTCGGTCATTACGAAGATATTTTCGCTTTCAAGCACTCCGGTTGCAGGAAGGGTATCGGGAATTCTGATTGGCATACAATGCTCCTTGGCGATTGATGTTGTTAACTATGCTACTAAGTAGACTGAACTTGACGATTCACTCGCATTCTAGAGGAAGTTCACGACTCGTTCATAAAATGCTTACAGGTTACGTTTTCCGATTGTACGCGACACGCGTCTTTGTTTCCATGCTGACCTGCCATTCTATAGCTGGTTATAGAAAAATACTTTTGCCCCGAAACGAAGAGGTAACCAAAAATGCCGTGCGCGCGCTCTATAATCTCAAAGCACACTAAAACACCGATAAGCGCACGAAAAACAAGCAAAATCGCCGATAGATTTAAGGAGAATGCATGACACAGTCAGTTAGTACCATTTGTGTTCAGGGTGGTTATCATCCAGGAGATGGCGAGCCGCGTCAGGTGCCAATTTATCAAAGCACTACGTGGAAATATGACACAAGCGAACACATGGGCAAACTGTTCGATTTGGAAGAAGCAGGGTATTTCTACACACGTCTGCAGAATCCAACGAACGACTTTGTAGCAAATAAAATTTGCGAATTAGAAGGTGGTACGGCAGCGATGCTTACCTCTTCTGGCCAGGCAGCAAATTTCTTTTCAGTATTTAATATTGCGGGCAATGGCGATCACATCGTCTGCTCTTCGGCAATTTACGGAGGTACGTATAATCTGTTTGCTCATACTATGGCTCGCATGGGTCTTGAGTGCACTTTTGTAACTCCAGATTGTTCCGACGAAGAATTGGAAGCTGCTTTTCAGCCCAACACAAAAGCGGTATTTGGAGAAACTATCGCTAATCCTGCTCTTTCAGTTTTGGATATCGAGCGCTTTGCTAAGGCGGCGCATGATCATGGCGTACCACTGATTGTTGATAACACTTTCCCCACGCCCGTTAACTGTCGTCCTATTGAATGGGGTGCAGATATTGTGACGCACTCTACTACTAAGTATATGGACGGACACGGATGTGGCGTTGGCGGTTGCATCGTTGACTCAGGTAAATTCGATTGGAATAAATATGCCGATAAGTTCCCTGGTTTAACGACGCCCGATGAAAGCTACCATGGCGTGGTGTATACGGAGCGTTTCGGCTTGGAGGGTGCGTTTATTACTAAGGCAACCGCTCAACTGATGCGTGACTTTGGTTCTATTCAGTCACCTCAGAATGCATTTTTACTAAACATGGGACTTGAAAGTCTGCATGTGCGTATGGCGCAGCATGTAAAAAATGGACAAGCTGTTGCTGAATATTTACAGGCGCATCCGAAAGTTGCATGGGTTCGCTATAGCGGATTACCTGGCGATGAGTACTATGAGTTGGCCCAGAAATATCTTCCCAATGGTGGCTGTGGCGTGGTGAGCTTTGGCGTTACTGGTGGTCGTACTGGTGCAGAAACCTTTATGAAGAACCTGAAGCTTGCTCAGATTGCAACTCATGTTGCCGATGCGCGTACGTGTGTACTGCATCCTGCCAATGCAACTCATCGTCAGATGAATGACGAGGAACTAGAAGCAGCGGGTATCAGCCCTGACTTGATTCGTCTTTCTTGTGGTATTGAGGCGACTGAGGACTTGATTGCCGATATAGAACAGGCTTTGGCTGCTGTGTAGTTTTTTTATGAGGGACCCTGTATTTGTGGGTTCTGTATTTGTGGTGTCCTGCTTGCTGTTCAAGTTTATTGTTCAAATTTGTAAGCGCCTAAGGAGGAAATTCCTTAGGCGCTTTTCTTTTTGCGGATCTTTGCAATCCGCCAGTCAGTAATGTAATCGGTTGAAGTTATTCGCTACTTCACCGTTAGAACTGGAATATCAACGGCACGTAAAACACCATAGCTTACGCTGCCAAGTACCCCTCGAATTCCTCCTAAACCGCGACGTCCCATCACGATTAAATCGCAGTCGTGATTGCCTGCGTATTCGGTGATTCCGCTAACCGCAGAAGGGTAGGTAACAACTTCGGTATGAACGCGCTCGGCAGGCATGCCATCAAGGAGCGGATCAACCACTTCGTCAATTTCTTTTTTGATGTTCTCGAGTGCCGTATCGACCATTGCGGCGTAGCCTTCCTGGTCAATGAATGCTGAAGATCCTCCCGTAATAGGGTCGGTTCCTGCGGTAAGCGACGAAGCAAGTGCCATAGGCACAATATTTACTACAAAGATTTCTGCCGTTTCTGACTGAAGAGCCAATTCACGTGCGGTAGTAAACGCCCCCTCGGCGTGGTCGGATCCATCAAATGGAACAAGAATACGCTGGTATTTCATGAGAACCCCTCTCCTTAAGTTTGATGATTAGTGGTCTTAAGGACACTTCTATTATGGCACGTTTGAGATGGTGTGTTTGATAAATAATGATCGTAGCGGCAAACATTAAATAACCGCGCGATTAGTAGCGCATGGCATCGCGGGAAGTCTTGCGATAGCGGAGAGGAATGCATTGCGGCATCGAAGGGGAAGTCGCAAGGCTAGAGAGATAAATTAGATTACCTAATTTATAGAAATCGCTTATAAATAAAATTAGAATAACAGGTTCAATTTTGAAACCCCAGGTGAGACAATAAAGAACAGGAGCGATACCTAAGCTTCGGCTTTTTTGTCGCTTGCGCCGACGTGATACCCCTCTTGCGTCGGCGCTCCTGTTTTAAGGGGTCTTCTATTTTGATTTCTACCAGGAATTAGCCGTATCCCGTCTTTTTCAGACATCTTTTAAAAAAGGTATTGACGCAGGATTCTTTTCATTATAAGTTAGTCGTGGTTAACTTAGAGAGAGCAAACGTGTTACGGCGGAATCCTCTGCACCTCTTCGCCGGCGCATCTCTTGTTCGGGCTCTTTGGAGATGACGCCAATCGTCTTGTCCTTTTTCGTTGGAAGCACGGTTCTCTCGAGCGAATCCTCTTGTCCTAACAAGAGAGTGGACGATGGGGCGCTTGCGGCATGGCAGGCGCCCCCAGCTTTTCGCTCCTGCTTTTTTGGCAGATAAATTGAGAATTAATAACACTAAACAATTGGACAAGTTATTTAACAGCGATGTGCTTGTTCTCGTCTTTGCGCTTAGGTACATAAGAAGGTATCAAAAAAGGAGACGGCTTGGACTATAGATGGCCCGGGCTATAGGCAGAAGCGAGCTTTTTAAGTACGGCTATATGAGTACGAAGGGAAGAGGAAAGGCATGCGCGTAAAAGGTGTGATCTTTGATTGTGATGGCACTTTGTTGGACTCGATGGGAATTTGGCAAAGTTTAGAAATCAAAATTGCCCAGGAATCAGGCATCGCACTTACCGAAGAGGAACGTGTTGTCCTTAATGCAAACACCCCCGTTCAAACTGCGCGCTATTTTCACGAGAAATATGGAATAGGCGCAAATCCTCAAGAGATACTTTCTTTTATGGATGAAGTTCTTGAAGCCTTTTATCGTCATGAAGTAGAGCCTCGACGTGGTGCAGTAGAGTTGGTTGAAGAACTAAAGCGCAGAAAAGTTCACATGACTATTGTTTCTTCGAGTCCAGGTTCATTGCTTCGTTTAGGATTGGAGCGGGTTGGAATTTATTCTTGCTTTGAAGAGGTAATCTCGAGCTGCGATATGGGTATTTCCAAACGCGGACCTCTTGCTATCCTTCGGGCTCAGGCAAAGATGCATACCGAACCTGAAGAAACGTGGGGATTTGAAGATTCTCTCTATGCTGCAGAGGTTTTAGCGGACCAGCATTTTGGGGCTGTTGGCATCTATGATACTGACGAAGCAGGAACAATCGAACAGCTAGAACAAGTTTGCGATGTTGTCTTGCGAGAGCTCGATGAACTTGATATTGATAAGTTTTTACGAGGCGAATATCGCAAGAATGAATCGGCTGCCGAGTAAAGAATGAGTCGACAGCTGGGTAAATATCTGCCGTAGACTTACGCAATCAATAAGCGCTCTTAACGAGTGCTCTCAATAGATGTCCTAGTCGAGTGCTCTCAACGGGTATCCCCAGTGGACATCTCTCAAAAGGTGCCTTCAACGAGTATTTTTAATAGACGCCCTCAACGGGTGTTCTTAGCGAATGTCTTAAAGGGTGTCCTCAACGAGCGCCTTCTGATGACAAATCTTTTGCGCTTTTGCGTTTAATCAAGGAAAAAAGACTTGCTCCTAAAAATACCGCGACGGTGTCTACCAGCCAATCAAGTGGATCGCAGCTGCGATCTGGCACAAAAAGCTGATGGATTTCATCGGTTACGCCATAGGCACTACCCAAAATGAGCGCAAAAAATATTGCGCGCGGTAGCGGAACAGAAAAACGCAAGGCGTTGCAGAGCAGAATACCAAAAATAAAATACTCAACAAAATGGCCAACGGGAGAAACGTCTACAGCATGCCCAAAAAGTGCCAGCGCGGCATCTGCTAGTAAGGCTTTAATGCTTGAAATAATGCCTAACCCTTCATTTATGGTGCTACCGGTATTGGCTGACATCCAAAAAATAAGGACACCCATACAAATAACCGCAATCCAACTGATGCACTGTTTGCGTTGGGCTCGATCTGATGTATGTTTGTCTTTTCTGTTCACGCTTAAAACGCTACCTTCAAAATCTTTGTGCTGGTATTCGAAGATACTAAATGCAAGAATGCGAAAACTAGTAAGATTAGCTTATTGTTGAATAATTGTAGTGTGCAAGATGCGGGGTAAGCCAGAATGGATAACAAGAAAACAGATATGAAGTACGTCGTTTTGCTTGTATCCATTGTTATGCTGGGCTCCTGTTTTGGTAATTTATCTCAAACAGCACTTAATTCTATGTTTGCGGGAATGGCACAGGACTTTGGCGTTGACGCAGGTGTTGGCCAGTGGGTAACCACGCTCTACATGCTTGTTCTTGGAATAACTGTTCCTGCTGTTACCTATCTTATGCGCCGTTTTGTTTTAAAGAACGTCATTATCGCTTCGCTTGTTTTGCTTGTGCTAGGTGGCGTTGTTGATGCCTTGGCGTGGAACTTTGGCCTTTTGATCGTGGGACGAGTCCTGCAGGCAATTTCGGCAGGAATTACCATGCCTATGATGATGAGCCTTATTATGACCTCGGTTCCTTCAGAACGTCAGGCAACCGCTATGGGTATTTCGGGTATTGCGATGGGGTTTGCGCCAAATATTGGTCCTACTATCGGTGGCTGGATGTTAGAAACAACAGGATGGCGCAGCTTTTTTGTGGTTCTCGCTTTCTGCTCGTTACTTCTGACGCTGGTGGCGATAGCGGTAATTAAGAAGACTCCTCCCGAGGATAACCAGATGCGTCTCGATGGTATCTCGTTGTTGCAGTCTGCGTTGGGCTTTGGCGGATTGCTTTTAGGATTCTCGAATGCTTCAAGCTACGAATTCACCAGTCCTTTTATTTGGGCTCCGGTTATTGTCGGTGCAATATTTTTAATCTTCTTTATAAGGCGACAGCGCAGGATAGAGTATCCGCTCATTCATTTGGAAATTTTCCACTCCAAACAATATCGTGTCAGTTTCTGGGCAAGTAATTTTCTCTATGCAAGCTTTATGGGAATCACGCTTATTATTCCGCTCTACATAGAAAACCTATGGGGTGGCAGTGCGTTTCAGGCGGGACTTGCTTTGCTCCCTGGAACGATTGCGGCATTTTTTATTAACCCCCTTGCAGGTATTTTGACCGACAAAATCGGAGCACGTCCAGTGGTTGTTGTCGCATCATGCTTTTTGGCGCTCGGCGCTACTATGATGGCATTCGTTGATGAAAACACTCCTTACTGGGTAATTTTTGTTATGCAAGGTATCCGTGCTACAGGAGTTTCAGGTCTTATTGGTCCCTTAAATTCTTGGGGTATGGCAAAGCTTCCTCCGTGGTTTATGACCGATGCTTCTTCGTTCGGAACGGCGGTTCGTCAAGCGTTTGCTTCATTGGGAACGGCGCTTATGGTGTGTGCAATTGTGGTGATCGGCCCTCTTACAGGGTCTGCCGCTATGGGGTATCACCTGGGATTTGGGTTCTCTGCGGTATGCGCAATTATTGTGTTGATTATCGCAATCGTAAGTGTGCATTCAAAACTGCGTAGCTAAACGCGCCTCGCATTGCTCGGTGTGCCTATCGTCGTTCAGTGTGGCCGACATCCCCGATGCGTCTGGCGTCGTTCGGTGTGCCTAGCATCGTCCGAGCAAAACTTAGCCCTAGGCGATTTCTAATACTTCGGCAATTTTTTCTGGATCAACTTGCGGAAGTGGCAAAAAAGGCTGAGGATCAGCAATGTGATCGCCTAAAATTCGCTCCATCCAAATCATGTCGTACCAGCGACCAAACTTATGGGCGCATTTATTGAACTTACCTACCAGCTTAAAACCTAAGCGTTCATGAAAAAGGCGACTGGTAGCAGGAACATACTCATCAGCAGGGTCGCAGTGAGCGATACAGGCTTCCATGTTGAAGACATTTTGAAGAACTAAAAGTTTGGCGAGCGTTTCGTATAGCCGACGCCCAACTCCTTTACCGCGATAATCCATGCGCATATAAATCGAGGTTTCGATGGAATGAAGGTAGGCTGCGCGTGGGCGGAATGCGGAAGCATAGGCGTACCCTACAATTTCTCCTTCTTCAACAGCGACGATATAAGGATATCGTTCGAGGGTTTTGCGTACGCGTTCAGTGAAATCTTCAAGCGTAGGATCCTCTAATTCGAACGTGACTGCAGTAGTGCGAACGTAGGGGAGATAAATCTCCCGTAGTGTAGCAGCATCGGCAACGGTAGCCATTCGTATGATAGGTAAATTCTTCATGGTGCGCTTATTGTAGTCGTGTGTGGGGCGCTTTGGTAGGCCTAATTTATGGAATCTGATTCAGTTTGCCTAGGAAAGCTTTTTAGTTTGCAAAAGTTTAAAAACTTGGAGTAAAGAGTTTAAAGACAGAGGAGTAGTAACAGTAAAGGTTTTCAACCGTTTCTTTGAGTAAAACATACCGTTAAGCGTGAATTTCGAAACCCGCGCGAACTGTGGTATACTCACAACGCTTTAGTGTGGTAGAGTGCTAAAGCGCCATGAGGGTAAAACGTTCAACGGAACATACTCGTAGATGGCGAAGCGTATTGGTACACCATGAAGCGAGGTATTCATGAAAAAGAAATTGCTTATGTTGCTGACATTTGCTTGCGTAGCTTGTTTGTCAGCTGTTCTCCTTACGGGTTGTTCGTCGTCTAACGAGGAAGCTGAATCGAGCGAAGACACGTCTGCTGACATCAGCACGCTTATCGTTGGTTTCGACAATAGCTACCCTCCCTACGGTTTTATGGATGAGAACAATGAGCCAACTGGTTTCGACTTGGATTTGGCTGCAGAAGTTGCTAACCGCAATGGCTGGGAACTTCAGCTTGAGGCTATCGACTGGGATGCAAAGGATGCTTTGCTGAATCAGGACAGCATTAATTGCATTTGGAATGGCTTTACCATGGAGGGCCGCGAAGACGACTACACCTTCTCAGAGCCCTACATGCTCAACGAGCAGGTTATTGTAGTGAAGTCTGATTCGGGTATTACTGATTTTGCAGGTCTTGCAGACAAGACGGTTGTTACGCAGGTAGACTCTGCAGCACTTGATGTTCTTGAGGGCGACCAGGCAGAACTCGCCGGTACGTTTGCAGAACTTCAGACTCTTTCTGATTACAACAATGCATTTATGCAGCTCGAATCTGGCATGGTAGATGCAGTTGCTTGTGACCTTTCCATCGCGCAGTATCAGATGTCCGCGAACGAGGGCACCTACACCATGCTTGAAGAGCCACTGAGTTCTGAGCACTATGCGGTTGGTTTCAAGAAGGGCAACGAAGCGTTGGCTCAGCAGGTAACCGACACCTTGAAGGAAATGTATGAGGACGGCACGGTAGAAGAACTCATCAACAAATATGCTGATTACGGCATGAATATTGAAAACTGGGTGTTGAAGTAAGACAAATTGAGTAGTTCTGCAACTAGGGCAGAATGCAGGTATACCGGGCGGAGGGAAACCCTCCGCCCTTTGTTGCGTTTCTGAGTTGTTAGATGTGAGCACTGGGTAGACGCGGACACCAGGCAGATAGGCGCACTGGGTAGACGCGGACACCAGGCAGATGTGAGCGCCGAGTCGTTTGAGGCGAGTGCTTAGATCTAACGAATGAGAAGCAAGAAACAATAGGACGATAGGGCGAAATTGATCAGGATATAGGAATTCTGGCATCTCGACTATCGGCATACGTAAGTGTGCAGGGAGGATAGTTATGGAATTGAGCGTCATGGTGGGAGCCTTGCTCGAGGGATTAGGGCTTTCTGCTTGGATTTTTGTCGTTACGCTAGTGGGATCGCTTCCGCTTGGTATTGTGGTGGCGCTTGCGCGCATGTCCAAATTTAGGCCCCTTTCTCTGGTGGCTCAGTTTTATATTTCAATTTTGCGCGGTACGCCTTTGATGTTGCAGCTAATGGCCTTTATGTTTGCGCCTTATTATCTGTTCGGAATCTCGATGGACACCGACTGGAAGTATGGTGCTTGTGCGGTAGGCTTTATTCTTAATTATTCAGCTTATTTTGCCGAAATTTATCGTTCTGGCTTGCAGTCCATTCCGAAGGGGCAGTATGAGGCGGCTCTGGTATTGGGCTATTCGCGCTCTCAGACTTTCTTTAAGATCGTGTTGCCCCAGGTTATTAAGCGGATTATGCCTGCAATGGGCAATGAGATCATAACCTTGGTTAAAGATACGTCGTTGGCGTTTGTTTTGGGCATTGCTGAAATGTTCTCGGTTGCAAAAGCGATCTCCGCAAGTGAGGTATCGATGATTCCTTATGCGTTAGCAGCTCTCATCTATTGGGTGTTCTGCTTGCTCATCGAATTCATTATTGGCCGCGCCGAAAAGAAGATGGCTTACTACCACGATTAAGATCTTGGGTGGTTTTAGAAAAGAGGTTTTACAATGGGAAATACGCCAGTTGTTAGTCTTCAGCATGCGCAAAAGGCATTTGGCAACAATGCAGTATTGAAAGATATTTCTTTGACCGTTGAGCAGGGCGATGTTTTATCCATTATTGGCCCATCGGGAGGTGGCAAGTCTACACTTCTGCGATGCATGACCTTGTTAGAGACGCTTGATGCAGGATCACTGTCGTATGGTGACTTACAGGTGGTGACGGCATCTGAAGCAAAGGGAAAAGCAGTTTATGGCGGCAAGGATGTGTTGGCTCAAGCGAAGAAACGCTACGGTTTAGTGTTTCAGAACTTTAATCTATTTCCGCATTACACGGTTCTTCAAAATGTGACCGATGCGCTTATCTGCGTTCAAAAAAATGCCCAAAGAGGAAGCACTTGCTAAAGGTCGCGAGCTTTTAGCCAAAATGGGGTTGACGGGCAAGGAAGATATGGTTCCTTGCGAGCTTTCGGGTGGTCAACAGCAACGCGTGGCTATCGCACGCGCCTTGGCACTTGATCCCGATGTACTGTTCTTTGATGAGCCTACCTCAGCGCTTGACCCTGAGCTTACTCAGGAAGTGCTTCGTGTTATTCGGGAATTAGCTGATGAGCATATGACTATGGTTATCGTAACGCATGAAATGGCGTTTGCTCGAGATGTAGCAGATCGCGTAGCATTTATGGATGGCGGCGTTATTGTGGAAGAGGGTCCTGCTAAAGAGGTTATTGGCAATCCAAAACACGAGCGCACCAAGGCGTTCTTGGCACGTTTTGCAGAAGGTAATGCGGATTAGCTAATTGCTTGCTGCAGACAAACCTGATTTCTGCACTCAACTGTTCAATTTGGCAAAGTTTGCTCGTTTTTCGAAGGGATGGTGGGTTATGAAAAAACCTGCCATCCCTTTTTTCGTATTTCTTACAAAAGAGGAGCGATTCAAAAAAAAGAAGAGTGACCCACAAAAAGAAGAGCCCAGTAAGGGCTCTTCGAATAAAACTGTATGACTGAATAACGATTATTCAGCTTCGGTTTGCTTGAGCAGACCATAACCACCATTGGTACGGCGATACAGAATGCAGAAAGCGCTGGTATCACGATCGATGTAAGCGAAGAAGTCATGACCCAAGAGATCAATCTGGATAAGGGCCTCTTCTTCGGTCATGGGATCAAGCACCAAATCTTTTACGCGAACTACTTCGTCATCCTGAGAAAGTTCTGCCATTAAGCCATCAAGGTCAAGCTCGGCTGCAGGAGCGGACTTGTCCACAACAGGTGCATCGGCGATCTTCTTGTCGATAACGCGAGTCTTGTATTTACGCAGCTGACGAAGTGCTTTTGCGGCAGCAACATCGATGGCAGCATACATATTTTCATCGCGTTCTTCTACACGAATGATATGACCGCGAGCGCGCATAGTTACTTCGCAGGTCGCAGGGGTTGGATTAGCAGGATTCTTTTCGACATGAAGAACAACTTCAGCTGTTAATGGATCGATATCCATAACCTTCATGGAGTTACCAATTTTTTCCTCTGCATAAGCACGCAAAGCTTCAGTTACGGGCATTTTACGACCGGTGATGGTGATATCCATAGTTTCACCTCTCATACTGGAACCAATATTACGATGTGACTTGAGGAGTGGGTGCCGAGTATTCTTGAGTGAGATGAAACTAAAGCAGCGATATAAATAACTCGCATGCAATTGATTCTCCCAGTTGGAAACGGCTTTCCAATTCCCCTCGTCTACCGTTTTCATCTATCAGTCTAGCGCACTTTGAGCAGATTGTGGGAAGAATTTGAGCGCGTTCATGTTTTGAAAGAGTATTGCATACGTTCTGTAAGCTGGATGGGCTAAGCTTCGAGTGACTAAGCTGTCGGTGGCTAAACTGGCAACGACTAAGCCGTGGGCGGCTTAACCGTGGATTACCAAATTACTTACTACTAAGTTACTAAGAAATTACTAAGTTCAAATCGACTAACAAGTTCAATCTGTTGAGAGATTTGAGAAAGCTACTTTTTGTCAGCTTCTTAACAAGAAACAGAAAACATCCTCGTTTTCTGGTATTTCTAGGAAAACAGATACTTCTAAAGATGTTAGGCTTGGTATGCCCTTGTTTTAAACGAAAGGTCCCTTGTATGGCTCAGCATCATCATCACGAATCCGACATTTTCATCAAAGAGGCAGAAGGCCATCAGCGTCGGTATCATAAAATCGTAGAGCTTACTCATTCCACCACAAAAGCCGCTGGTGTCATGTTGCTTGGCGCTATTATTGCGTTGATTGTGGCAAACACGGCATTTCATGAAGGGTTTTACGAATTTTGGCATACCGAGGTAACGCTTGGGTTTGGTGATGCTCATGCGGAAATGTCGCTTGCGCATATCATTAACGATATTCTGATGGCGATTTTCTTCCTTTTGGTGGGCCTGGAAATAAAGTATGAAATGACGGTCGGTGAATTGACGAATATCCGCCAGGCAATTTTGCCAGTTGGTGCAGCTCTTGGCGGCGTCATGATGCCGATTGTGGTATACCTGCTGTTTAATGCTGGAAATCCAGATACCATGATGGGGTGGGGCGTTCCTACTGCGACAGATATTGCTTTTGCTTTGGGCATCTTGGCTCTCCTGGGATCTCGTGTTCCAGCGGGCGTAAGAGTATTTTTGAGCACCCTTGCTGTTGCAGATGACATTGTAGCGATCTTGGTGATTGCTATTTTCTATGGTCAGAGTCCTTCTTTGATGTGGCTTGGGGCAGCACTCGTGGTTCTCATTGCTCTCATTATTATGAATCGATCCCACATCTATTCTCTAATTCCTTATTTACTGGTTGGTGCGGTTTTGTGGTACTGCATATTTATGTCAGGTGTTCATTCGACAATTGCTGGCGTACTTTTAGCCTTCGTGATTCCTTCGGGATCTCGTGTTGACTTGAAGAGCTTTGCAAATTGGTCGGGCGAACGTGTAAAAGAGGTTCACGAAACGTTTACGCCAGATGAGCCTGTCATTGGCCAGGCAGATTATTTGGCAAGTGTATCTCGTTTAGAGCGCGTAGCGCGTCACGTAGTTCCGCCCGCAACGCGTCTGGAGCGTAAGCTCTATCCTTGGGTATATTTTGCAATTTTGCCTCTCTTCGCGCTTACCAATGCTGATGTGGCGTTCACTCAGACCGCCATAGGCGATATTGTGAGCGATTCAATTTTCCTGGGAGTATTTTTCGGGTTGGTAATTGGTAAGCCTTTAGGCATCATGCTCATGAGTTTGTTAATTGTTAAAACGAAGCTCTCATCACTTCCTGAAAACGTTAATTGGGCTCATATGCTGGGCGCTGCACTTCTTGGTGGCGTGGGCTTTACGATGGCAATCTTTGTTGCAAATTTAGCCTTCGTAAATCCTGACGACATTATGATTGCGAAAGTGGCAATTTTGGCTGCTTCGTTAGTGGCTGGTGTCGCTGGCTTTGCTTTCTTGTTTATCCAGGCAAAGGCTGCCTCGCTCAAGGGACTTCGTTTTGAAGCTAAGCTTGCCTCCCCTGATAATTTGCAGACGTTCGGAGCTCAGGAAGCGCAACGGCGCTACGAGCGAGAGCTTCAGTACGTCAGAGAGCAGATCGCTAAAAACGAGGTGGAGCACAAAAAGTAAAAGAAACGCTATGAACTGGTGTTATGAAGTCCATCTTCACATTATTTTGATTGAACGTTGACCTTTTGTTACCATGAACCAAGCTCACGCTTTGCATATTTGAAATAAGTAACGCAATCAGTAAAGCGAATGGTGAGCATAAGGAGGCTAAATTATATGGCTGAACAAGTACGTAAGTTCAACGCGAAAGCCGTTTTATCTGGCTTTTTTGCGGTGGTATTAGCAGTAGGCTTAGCCATTCCGGTATCAAGTGCTTTTGCAAGCCCCGCAGATCAGGCTCAGGCAGAGGCGGATGCTGCGCTCGAGCAGCTCAATGCTTATCAGGCAGAGCTCGATCAAGCTAGCGGTGATTATCAGAATGCTTTGCAGGAACAGCTCGATGCTGAAGCTAAAGTAGAAGAAGCGCAAAAGCAGATCGAAGAAAAAACCGCTGAAATTCAGGGATATCAGGAACAGCTCGGTGATCGTGCTCGTGACATGTATCGTTCTGGATCTACAACATTCTTAGATGTAATCCTTGGCGCAACTTCATTTGAAGACTTTGCGACAACTTGGAACATCTTGGAAGACTTAAACCAGGATGATGCTCAGTTGGTTCAGCAGACCAAGACTGCTCGTGAAGAGCTCGAAGCAGCTAAGACTGAAGCTGAAGAGCAGGCAAAGGTAGCATCCGATAAGGCAGAAGAAGCTAAGCAGGTAGCTGATGCTGCAGATGCTAAAGTTGCTGAAATGCAGTCTGTTTATGACAACCTTTCCTCTGAGGCAGCTGCTTTAGTTGAGCAGGAGCAGGCAGCCGAAGATGCTGCACAGGCTCAGGCAGCTGAAGAGGCTATTGAATCCGGCAACATTGGCGGCGGCAAGCAATAGCAATAATACAACAATAATAATAACAACAATAATAGTGGCGGTGGCAACTACGTAACCAGCGGCGGAAACAGCTCTGAGTTGCAAGGGCTTACGATGAAATTGGCAAGCCTTATGCATGGGTGGTGTTGGTCCTGATGCTTATGACTGCTCTGGTTTAGTAAGTTACTGCCTGACCGGTTCCTCACTCTCGTCTTGGTACCACTGGTACTTTTGATGAATTGGCC
>ENA-OQBD01000225-OQBD01000225.1-human-gut-metagenome-genome-assembly--contig:-NODE-225-length-32227-cov-22.905732_pt1 | contig 32227 bp, 23 predicted proteins | sample MGYA00242742_ERZ504543 | MGnify/ENA primary metagenome ERZ504543 (study PRJEB26092, sample SAMD00036239) | human gut metagenome | host: Homo sapiens | study: EMG produced TPA metagenomics assembly of...
TTGCCTTGCTGGTTGTTGGTGTTGCCGTTGTTGTTCGTGTCGGTGTTGTTCGTGTCGCTGGACGATTTCTTGGTGGTCAGCGTGATGGTCGATCCGCTGTCGGCCTGGCTGCCGCCATTCGGCGACATCGACACGACGGTCGCGTCATCATCCTGTGGCCCGTTGACACTTACCTGGAATCCGGCAGCCTCCAAAATGCTCTTTGCTTCGGCAAGTGTGGAGTTGGCAACAAACGGCACGCTCACCTGCTGCTTGCCGGTGGACACCCAGATGGTCACGGCCGTTCCCGCCTCGACGGTGCTGCCGGAACCCGGATCGATGCGGGTGACTGCACCGGACTGCACCGAATCGGAATACTCGCTTTCGATGGTGATCTGCGTCAGACCAGCCTGCTTGAGCTGCGCGATGACCGAATCCTTGGCCTGGCCTACCAGACCATCCGGAATCTTGGTCATGCCGGACGAAATGTACAGCGTGATGATGGTGCCCTTGGTCTGCTTCGAATGCGCGGCCGGATTGGTGTTCACCACCTTGTCTTTCTCGATGGAGGCACTGTCCACGGTCATGACATTGCCGATCTTGAAGCCTGCCGCCTCAAGAATGCCCTTCGCTTCCTCCTGCGTCTTGCCGGACACGTCAGGCACGCTGACCGCCTGCGGGCCGGTGGAGAACCATACGGAGACGGTGGAGCCCTTTGCCACCTTCTTACCGCCCTTCGGGTTCTGCTTGGTGATGGTGCCCTTCGGTTGGCTGGACGTGGAATCGTCACGGGCGTCAAGCTTCAGACCAAGGGCCTTAAGCTGTTCTTCCACACGCGCCTGGGAAATGTTCGACGTGTCGGTGAAGTCCGGCACGGACACCAGATCCGCAGTGTTCTTATGCCCGTTCAACGCGAAGAAAATACCGATGACGGCCAGCAAAACAACGATGCTGCCGACCACGGAAGCGATGATGATCTGCTTCTTCTTACGCTCCTGCGCGGCCTTGGCACGCTGTTCCGCACGGGTCTTCGTTTCGACTCCGCCATTCGGATTCGGCACGGCCTCGAACTGGCCGGTGACCGGGTTGAACGCCTGCGTCGGCGCATCCGTCGCCGGCGCCATGGGCACGGTGGCGGCATCCATTTCGGCCTGCTTGCGGGCCTTCATGTTGGTCAGGTCGGTCAACGGGTTGAACGCGGCAGCCATCGGCACACCGCCGTTCATGAACGTCAGCAGATCGTTCTTGAACTCGGAAGCGGTGGCGTACCGGTTCTGCCGATCCTTGGCCATCGCCTTCGCGCAGATCGAATCCCACATCTTCGGCAGGCCCGGCACGATCGTGCTTGGGGGAGTGGCGACTTCCGACACATGCTGGTAGGCGATCGCCACCGCCGAATCGCCGGTGAACGGCGGCCGGCCGGTGAGCATTTCGTACAGCACGCAGCCGGCGGAATACAGGTCGGAACGCATGTCGACGCTTTCGCCGCGCGCCTGCTCCGGAGACAGGTATTGCGCGGTGCCGACGACGCCCTGCGACTGCGTCATCGTGGCCGCGGAATCGTCGATCGCGCGGGCGATACCGAAGTCCATGACCTTGACCACGCCCTGCTCGGAAATCATGATGTTGCCGGGCTTGATGTCGCGGTGGATGATGCCCATGCGGTGCGAGTATTCGAGCGCGTTGAGCACGCCCATCATCACCTGCTCGGCGTCGCGCTGGCTCAGCGCGCCATTCACCTTGAGGATGTCACGCAGGGTCTGACCCTTGACGTACTCCATCACCAGATACGGCAGATGCTCGATCTCGCCGGTTTCCGTGGTGACGGTTTCCTCGCCCGAATCGTAGATGTTCACGATGTTCGGGTTGTTCATCTGCGCGACGGAATGGGCTTCACGGCGGAAACGCTCAAGGAAGATGCTGTCAGTGGCGAAATCGGCGCGCATGATCTTGACGGCGACGGTACGCCCCAGACGCGTGTCGGTCGCCACATGCACTTCGGCCATGCCGCCACGGCCGACGAGTTGGCCGAGCTGATAACGGCCCCCGGCCAGAGAGGTAGGCATGTTGATGTTCATCCCTGTTCCTTCCAATCATTGCTCACGGAGATATGGGGTTTGCTGACCACACGTCGGGGAAGCCTTCCTCCCGAAGAGACGACCATCGTGTCGGCCAGCTGCGTCTGCTGGTCGAGCAGACGGCGTTCGATGCGGGACAGGGTGCGTGACACCACCAGCGCGTCCTTCGGACGGTCCAGCGGGTCCTTGGCCAACATCGACATGACGAATTCACGCAACTGCACATCGACGGTGTCGGGCAGCGGCGGAACCGGATTATTGACATGTGCTGCGGCGATGTCGACCGGTGTGGCGCCCGTGAACGGACGGTGTCCGCACAGGCCCTCATAGGCGACGACGCCAAGCGAATAGATATCGGATTGCGGCGTGGCATGCTTGCCCTGCGCCTGCTCCGGGGAAATGTACTGCGCGGTGCCCACGACCATGCCGTCCTGCGTGATCTGCTCCTGATTGGTGGAGTAGGAGACGCCGAAGTCGGTGATCTTCACCTCGCCGGAATCGGACACCATGATGTTCGCCGGCTTCACGTCACGGTGAATCACGCCATGGGAATGCGCGACGAACAGGCCGCGTGCGGTCTGAATGAGGATCGGCAGCAGCTTGATCGGGTCCATCGGGCCGTTCTGCTCGTGGTACAGGTCTGCAAGCGACTTGCTCGGCACGTATTCCATGATGAGGAATCCGATGCCGTCATGCTCGTAATATTCGAACAGCGCAGCGATGTTCGGATGCGCAAGATTGGCGGAATTATGGGCTTCCGCGCGCAGACGAAGCAGTTTGGCCTCCTGGGTGACGCCCAAATCGCCACGTAGCGCCTTGATGGCCACCGGACGTCCAAGTTGGATGTCATAGCCTTTCCACACTTCACCCATACCACCTTGGGCCAGGCGGGAATCCAACCTGTAGCGTCGGTGGATGAGCTGTCCTTCAACCAGTTTCATTCTGCCAGCGCCTCCTGCATCATTGCTTTCATAATCGGTCCTGCCGCGAACGAGCCGTACAGGTCCACGTTATGCACCACGACCGCCACCGCGATCTTCGGATCGTCCGCCGGTGCGAATCCGATCACCCAGCCGTCGATGGACGTATTGCCGTTTCCAATCTGCGCGGTACCCGTCTTGACGGCCACCTGCACGCCGTTGATGGCCAGATTCGTGTTCTCCTTGGTGACCACGGCCTCCATCATCTGGGTGAGCTTGTTGGCCGTATCCGCACTGAACGCATGGGACATGACCGTGGGCTTGGTCTGCGAAATGACCGACAAGTCGGCGGAACGCACGCGGTCGACCAGCGTGGGCTGCATAAGCTTGCCATCATTGGCTATGGCGGCGGCCACCATAGCGTTCTGCAACGGTGTCACCACGGTGTCTCCCTGGCCGATAGACGCCAATGCGAGCTTGTCGTCGTTGATGTCGGTGGGGAACTTCGACGTGACCGACACCCACGGGGTTCCGGTGTAATCGGAACCGTCCACGGTGATCGGGCTGTCAAAACCAAGTTTCTTGGCCATGGACGAGACGGCGTTGTCGCCCAACGACACGCCCAACTGGGCGAACGCGGTGTTCGACGAATATGCCAGCGCGTCCTCCATGGAGATCTTGCCGTCAGCGCCGTCGGCCTGCGGTACGGCGTTGGTCAGTTGCGTGACGGTGCCGGGAAGCGTGTAGCTTGCTCCTGCCGGAATCTGCGTATCCGGCTGGTATTGGCCGGTTTCCAAAGCCGCGGCGGCCACCACCGTTTTGAACGTGGACCCCGGAGGATACAGCTGCGAAGTGGCTCGGTTGAGCATCGGATTGTTGGCGTCCTGGGACAGCACGCCGTAGTTGCTGTTCGCCTGGCTCATGTCATGGCTGGCCAGCTGGTTCGGGTCGTAGCTGGGCGTGCTGACCATGGCGAGGATACGGCCGGTTTTCGGCTCGATGGCCACTGCGGCGCCATCCGTGCTGCCGAGGCTGTTGTATGCGGCCTGCTGAATCTTCGGATCGATGGACGTTTCGATATTGGCGCCCTTGTTCTCCTGCCCGGTGAACAGCGACTTGAACCGCTGCCAGAGCAGCTGCTCCGACTGGCCCGACAGCAGCGAGCTGCGGGACGCTTCGACACCGCTCCAGCCACGCTGGCTGATGGAGAAGAATCCGGTGACCGGCGCATACAGTTCGCCGGCGGAATAGGAACGCTGGTACGAGAACGAATCGTTGGAAGGATCGGATTTTGCGATGACCGATCCGTCCGCGGCGAGAATGGACCCGCGCGGTGCGCCGTATTCGTGGTACAGCGCGCGGACGTTACGTGCGTCGTTGGTGAGCTGGTTGGCTCGGATGGCCATGATGATGGTGGTGGACATGCCCAGAATGACGAACAAGGCCACCACGATGGTGAACAGCTGGCGGAGCGACTTATTCATGCGATGCTCCTTGCTGGTCGATCGTCGGCAGGACTCCGGTTATCGGAATCGTCGGATTGGATTGATCGGTCTGGCCGGCTTGGCTGGTTCGATTGGCGGGAACGACATGACCTGTTTGCCCGGCTGCGCCCGCATGGCTTGCCGGCACGGCCGGGATGGCCGAAGCCTTCGCCGCACCCGAACGCGTATTGCCGGCGATTTCGGTACGACGGTTCCGCTCGCGTTCGCGCAACACCCTGACGGCTTTCTGCTGGAATGTGTCGCTGTCGATCTCGGATTCCGGCCTGTTCGCGGAATTGGAGATGACGATCAGCAGCGCGGCCAGCATGTAGTTTGCGATCAGCGACGAACCGCCGGCCGCCATGTAGGGAAGCGTCAGACCGGTCAGCGGAATGACCAGCGTGATACCGCCGACCACGGTGAACACCTGGAATGCCATGGTGAACACCAAGCCGGACGCAAGCAGCTTGCCGAAGCCGTCCTTGATTTTCATCGCGGTGATCATACCGGCTGCGATGATCAGTAGATACAGCATGAGAATGGCCATCAGGCCGGTCAATCCCAGCTCTTCGCCCAACGCTGCGTAAATGTAGTCGGAATTGGCGATCGGGGTGATCGACGGGTGGCCCTGACCGAGGCCGGTGCCCATCAGGCCACCGGAAGCCAAGCCGAAAATGCCGGTGACGAGCTGGTATGAGCCGCCGAATTCCTTGTTGTATTGAGCCGCGGAGAACGGGTGGAGCCAAGCGTCCACACGCGAGCCGACGTGGCTGAAGATGCTTGCCGCCGCCACCGCGCCGGCGGCGAAGGCGATGAATCCGATGACAATCCAGCTTTTACGCCCGGTGGCCACGTACAGCATGGACACGAACATGGCGAAGAACATCAGTGACGTGCCCAGATCATGCTGCAGGACCAGAACGCCCATGGAGACGATCCACACCACGATGATCGGTCCCATATCCTTGATGCGTGGCAGTTGGATGCCGAGAATCTTCTTTCCGCCGACGGCAAGCTGGTCGCGATGGTCGAACAGATACGAAGCGAAGAAGAACGCCAGGAACAGTTTGGCGAATTCGCTCGGCTGGAACGATCCCAAGCCGGGAATCTTCACCCAGATGCGTGCGCCGTACTGTTCGGAACCGACCACCGGCAGCATTGGCGACAGCAACAGCACGATGCCGATCACCATGCTGACGTACGAGAATCGCCGCAATACGCGATAATCCCTCATGAACACCACCAGCAGGTTGGCAAACACCAGTGCGATCGCCAACCAAAGCAACTGTCGGAACGCCACTGTGGTTTTGGTGTCTTGGTCGAGGCGTGCGATCATCGTGACGCCGATGCCCGTCAATACCAGCACGCAGCACATGACCGATTGGTCGGCGTGCGGCTGGAATCGCAGCAGCAGACCCCAGGCGGTCAGGAACAGCGCGCCCACAAACGCGAGCATCCACACATAATTCTGCGGGAAACCGTTCGTGGTGCGTTCAAACATCTGGAAGAACGCCACCGCGCACAGCAGCATGCTGAACAGCAGCATGCCAAGCTGTCTCAAGCGTGTTGCGATCATGACTTGTCACCGCCCGACTTGTTGGTCTGCGCGGCCTGATCGGCGGCCTTTTTCGCCGCTTCGTCCTTCGCCTTCTGCTTGGCTGCGGCCTTCTCCTGCTGCCTCGCCTCTTGCTTGCGCTTCGCATCGTTCAGCTGCTTTTTGATCAGACGGGTATGGCTTTTCGCTTCGCCGTATGTGTCGAAGGAGATGCCCTGGTCAAGCTGTTCGCGCCAGCTTGGCGGCAGATCGCTGGTCTTCATATTGGTGTCGGTGACGGCATGTGACAGTTTGGCGCCGAAGATGCTCGTCGGCACGCCTTGGAAAATCGCCACTTTGCCGTTGTTGTCGCCGATGTAGTACTTGGTTTGGCTCCAACGGTAGGTGCCCACGCCCACGCCGGCAACGCCAAGCAGCACCAGAATGATGATGAGTATGGTGATGATGCGGTTGCGGAATTTGCGCGACCGTTTCGTCTTACGTTCCTCGATATGTTCGTTGCGAATCGCCTTGGCGACTTCCGGATCGTTCGGATCGGCGGAAATACGCCCGTTGCGCTTCTGCACAATCGGAATTTCCCCGGTATCGGTATTGACACGGTCGCCATTGTCTTCGCGGACCGACGACGGCTGAGCGACGCGCTGTTCCGGCTGTTTCGGCTCCTCGTTGGGATCCTTGCCGCTGCGCAGGGCCGCGGCACGCGCCGCCGGCGACTGTTTGCCTTCGCGCAGAGGCGGGGCGGAAGCGACCGGTTCGTTGACGATATCCGCGATGGTTTCCAAGCTTGCGCTGGCCGCGCCGCCGACCAGCGGCGTCTGATGCGGCAGGTCGAACGCGTCCGCGTCGAGCGCGAGCGTCGCGTCGGCGATCACCGCGGTGACGTTGTCGGTGCTGCCCGCACGCAACGCCATCGATACGAGCCGCTGCGCGCACTCCTCCTGATCGGCGCAGGTGGACAGCACTTCTTCAAGCGTGGAATCCTCCAGCACGCCGCACAGGCCGTCGGAGCACAGCAGCCAACGGTCGCCCGGATGTGCCTTGCGGATGGCGATGTCAGGGCGCGAATCGATGTCGAAATCGCCCAGCACGCGCATCACCACATTGCGTTGCGGATGGTTGCGCGCCTCGGCCTCGCTGATACGGCCGGTGTCGATGAGATGCTGCACGTAGCTGTGGTCGCTGGTCATGCGGACCAGATGGCCGTCGTGCAGCAGATACGCGCGGGAATCGCCGATATGCGCCAATACCCAGCAGCCGGCGACCAGCGCCACGGACGTGACGGTGGTGCCCATGCCGGCAAGACGACGCTCACGTTTGGCTTTGCCGACGATCGCGTCGTGCGCGGCCATGACGGAAGTCGCCATCATATGGGAGACGACCTGCACGTCGCCGTCAACATTGTCCTGTTCGATGTGCGCCAGCGACCGGATGGCGATGGTGGAGGCGGTGTCGCCGCCGGCATGCCCGCCCATGCCGTCGCAGATGGCGATGAGATGCTCGCCGGCGAACGCGGAATCCTGGTTGTTGGAACGCACGGTGCCCACGTCGGAGACGACGGTGGAATACATGAACAATTGTTGCGAAGCGGTGGAAGTCGGCAAAAACGTCACCTCAATTCGAAGGTGGTCGCGCCGATGCGCACAGGCACGCGCGCGCCAAGAATCATCGGCGCGTTCAGACGCTGATGATTGACGACGGTGCCGTTGGTGGATCCCAGATCCTCGATGGCCCAACGGCCGGTGGCGGGATCGGTGTAGACGCGCGCATGGTGGGAGGAAACGAATTCATCATCCAGCACCACGGTGTTCGAAGCGGAACGGCCAAGTGTGATGGTGTTGCCGGCCAGAGGGACGGAACTGCCGGCAAGGGGGCCATCGATAATGACCAGCAGAGTTGGTTTGGCATTGGTTGCGGCGCTTGCCGAAGGGGCTGCGGCGGCTACGGGCGCAGGCGATTCGACGGCCTTGCGCGCGGCACGCTCCTTACGACGATGAGCCCGCGACTTGCGCGGGCTGAGCGTTTCGATATCCCTGTACAGCGAACGTACCGTACAGGCCACGAAGATCCAGAGCAGTACGAGAAACCCGTACTTGAGGATCGCAAACGTTAATTCAGTGAGCATAAAAGGCGGCTCTCCGGGTTGGGGCTGATTACTCCTGCTCCTGCGAGGAGGCCCAGTACAGGATGCGGGTTCGGCCGATGGTGATCGTGTTGCCGTCGAGCAGCGTTGCCGCCTCAACATGATGGCCTTCGACGTACATGCCGTTGGTGGAGTTCAGGTCGCGGGCGATGACGGTGTTGCCATTGTCGGTGACGTCGATCTCCATGTGACGACGGGAGATGCCGGGGTCGTCGATGACGATGTCACAATCGGAACCGCGGCCGATGATGGTCTTTTCCTCGGTGAGCAGATACTGGTGCTCGCCGATCTCCAGCATCGGGCAATCCTCGGTCTGCGCGTCGGTCGTGACCGGCACGGTGTTGCCCTGCACGGATTCGCTGGAAAGCCGGTAATCGCCCTTGGAAAGTTCAAGATCCTCTTCGAAGATCACCACGACCGGGCCGACGAACGCGTAGTTCTGGCTCTTCGCATACTGGGTGAGGTTGTCGGCAAGTTCATTGGCGAGCGTTTCGGCGCCCCACTCGACGATGTTGTTGAAATCCGGAGTGCTGAGCTTGAAACGGTACTCGTTCGGGGCTACGGTGCGATCGCGCGTGACGGGCATGGCTTCTTTGTCGATCTCGCGTTCCAGAGCGCTGGAAAGGTCGACGGGCTTCAGGTCTTTAGACCCGAACTTCGCGAAAACCCCGTTGACGGCGCCTTCCACGCTCTTCTCAAATCGGTCGAGAACACTCATACTTGTCCCTTTCTGTCTTTGACTATCCTACGCTGTAGCCTGCCGAGCGCCAATTCGAAGGCTACTTGCTTGCAAAAATTTCATGTGAAGGGGGTTGCGTCCGGGGTATTGGCGGCGAGTGGTGCGTGATGGTCGGTAGATTGGAAGGTATGAATGATGCGATTGATGAGTTTCCTGGGCTGAAGGCCCGTACCTTGCGATTCACCTGCGGCGCGCCACGTTCCGCCCGCGCGATCGGCGACGGTTCGCGTGCGCTGTTCCTGCGTTCGGACGGTCCGGAGGACACCGTCACCTCCCTGTGGATGAGCGTGATCGGCAGCGATGGCGATACCGACGAGATTCTGCTTGCCGATCCGCGTACGCTGCTGGCTGACGCCGACGCCGAGGATGTGCCGGCTGAGGAAAAGGCGCGCCGCGAACGTGCGCGTGAAGGTGGTTCCGGCATCGTCGGCTATTCGGTCGATGCGGCCGGCAACCGCGTGGCGTTCACCATCAACGGCCAGCTGTTCCTGACGGATATCGCGGCCGGCGTGACGCGCGGCATCGCCATCGACGAACCGGAATTCAAGCCGGTGCTGAACCCGCGCATCAGCCCCGACGGACGACATATCATGTATACGACCGGCACGTATTTGGTGGACGTCGATCTTGCGGACGTGTCGGACACGACGGACGCAGGCGAAGACGCGGGCGATGCGGTGTCCATCGTCGCGTCCGTTCCGCAAGACGACGCTGACGACGTTGCCGATACGCAGGACGGCACGCAAGATGACGCGCAAAGCGACGCGGCCGAATCGCAAGCAGGCGAATGGAAAATCGGTCTCGCCGAATTCGCCGCAGGTGAGGAAATGGACCGTTACGACGGCTTCTGGTGGTCGCCCGATTCCAAGTATGTGCTCTTCGAAACCTTCGACGCATCCCACGAACAGACCTGGTACATCGCCGACCCGGCCGATCCGACGAAACCCGCGCAGGCCCGCCGCTATCCGCAGGCGATGACGGCCAACGCCGACGTGCATCTGACGCTGCTGGAACTCGGCTACGATACGGACGGCTGCTACTACGGCGGCATCGCACACAACGTGGAATGGGACCGCGAATCGTACGAATACCTGGCCGCCGTCAGCTGGACCGAAGGCCACGAGCCGCTGCTACTTGTGCAGGACCGGCTTCAGCAGCACGACCAGGTGCTCGCCGTCCACGTGGGCGAGCCTATCGTGACCATGAGCGCGCCGGAAAACGGCTTCACCGACGAGGACGGCAGCGAAGTGGAGACCTTCTCCATCGCCATCCCCGAATACGCGCCCGGCGAAGAACCCGGCACCACGCGCGTGCTTGAGGAACATAGCAACGACTGCTGGCTCGACCTGATCGCCGGCACCCCCGCATACACGCCTGACGGCCGTCTCGTGTGCGCGATGAACGACATGGACGCCGACACGAACCGTCTGACCGTGGACGGCACGCCATTCACACCCAAGGGCCTGCAGGTGCGCGAAGTGCTCGACGTGACCGACGACGACGTGCTGTGCGTGGTGCAGCGCACGCCGGAACTGCTGCCGGCCGCCGATCTGCCGTTCCTGTGGCAGTCCAACGCGGACGATCACGACGCCCGCAGCTTCGACGTGGTCTCGATCCGTTACGACGGCGACTGGGAGCCGCTCACCTACGTTCCCGGACAGTGGACGATGAGCCGCGCCGGCGACGGTTGCGTGGTGACCGGCCGTGGCATGGACGATGCCGCGATGCAGATGCAGCATTGCATGAACGTGCGCACGACGGACGGTGATGGTGATGGCGTCGACGCCGCCGACATGATGTCGATGGTGGTTTCGCCAATCGAAAACCACGCCGAAACCCCCGGTTTCATGCCGAACGTGCGATTCGTCCGCCTCGGCGAACGCGCCCTGTACGCGGCGGTCATCCTGCCGTCGGCGGACAGCGCATACGCGCATGCCGACCAGTTGCCGGTCCTCATGAAGCCTTACGGCGGCCCTGGATTCCAGCAGGTCGTGGAAAGCCAGTCGTTCTACTGGGACGCGCAGTGGTGGGCCGACCAAGGCTACATCGTGGTCACCGCCGACGGTCGCGGCACCACCGGCCGCGGACCGAAGTGGGATCGCGCGATCTACGAAAACATGAAAGCCGTGACGCTTGAGGACCAAGTCGACGCCGTGCATGCGCTGCCGGACGCGATCGCCTCGCTCGCCGCCGAAACCGGTGTCTCCATGCCGAAACCCGACCTGGACAAGGTGGCGATGATCGGCTGGTCGTACGGCGGCTTCCTATCCGCGCTCGCCGTGCTGGACGCGCCCGACGCATTCGCCGCGGCCTGCGCCGGCGCCCCGCCGACCGACTGGACGCTGTACGACACGCATTACACCGAGCGCTACCTGGGACTCGACCCGGCCACGTACGAACGTAACAGCATCGTCGCGGACGCGCCGAAACTCAGTCGCCCGCTTATGCTCATCCACGGTTTCGCCGACGACAATGTGACGATCGCCAATAGCCTGCGATTGAGCCAGGCGCTGATGGCGGCCGGCAGGAAGCACACGTTCCTGCCGCTCAACGGCATCACGCACATGACCAACGACGAGACGGTGGCGCGCAACCTGTTGCTGCTGCAACGCGACTTCCTCGCCGACGCGCTGGTCTGACGGTGTTCCGGCGGAACTGACGTTCCGATACAACCGAAGAAAAAAAGAACGCGTCCCCCTGCGATTCGACGGACTGCCAAGTATCCGTCGGGCACAGGGAGACGCGTAACCCTTCTCAATAGGGAAGATAGGATGGCGTGAACACCCCTGCAAGTAAGGGTGTACCACATCTGTGTAGCACCTTTTGTAGTACCCTTTCGTTTCTCGCGACCGTCGGAGCCAGTCACGATTCGGGGTGTCCGGCAAGGGGTGGCAGGGTTTCGGGCACCGGAATCGGCAGATAGGCGAACAGCGTCCATTCGCCGTCGCGCAGCGTTGTCTCGAGTTTGCCGCCATGCGATTCGAGCTGTTTGCTGAAATACGCGAGGCCGTGGCCTCCCGGCTGCGTGCGATCCGTTTCGGTGGTCCTCGCCTGGTTGATCTGCGTGATTTCGACGGCGTTCGGCTTGAGTATCACCGACAGGTCGGCTTTGCTGCCGGACTGGGCATGACGCGCGATGTTGGCGTAGGTCTCGCGAAGCAGATCATTGGCGATTCCGGCCAGGCTCGGGGAGGCGCTTGGCGCACCGCCCGCCACATGGAGGATCGAGGTGATGTCGAAGCCGAGCGCGCGTAGACGCCGGTCGCCGTCGGCCATCGTGGCTTTGAGCAGGTCGGAGAAGGCCTTGCCGTCCGCATCCTCCTCAAGGACGGTGACGTCCATATCCAGTTCGTCGATGACGCGATGCACGTTGGTCAGGGCGGACAGGATGTAATCGTTGACCTGCGTCCATTTGTCGAGCTCATCGCGTCTTTCGTCCGCGTTCTTGCCGTCGTCACCATCCGTCGAGGCGCTGCCATCGCCATCGTCTCCGCCGGACAATGCATCGATGCGACGTTGCGCGACGAAAGCCGCGGCGGACAGATCTCCCGTCACGGCGTCGTGTATGGCTTCCGCGATGTGGTTGCGGCTTTCCATCTCCCGTAATCGCGTCTTCGCCTGCTCCGCCTCCGCGCGGCTGGCGGTCATGGTCGCGTTCCATCGCAAACCGCATCCGAGCATCAGTACCAGGCTGACCATGGCGATGATGGCCACGGGATTGCTGTTGCTCGTGCCGAGGACCAGTTGACGGAACAGCTGGTCGCCTATGGAATAAGCGAGCAGCAGCAGCGCCACAAGGTTGTTGGTTTCGTAGGCGAGCATGCCGAACGTGTAGAGGATTCCCGGCAGCGAATTGACGTCGGCTCCGGGTATGAGCCAAGGTCCCGACTGGCTCATGATCAGAAACAGCAGCGACATCGATTTCGGAAAGAACGGTGACAGCAGCAGCACCGCGATTTCGATGATGGTCCAGACGATCGCCGCGGGATTGTCGGTCGGGGCGAGCAGCAGGCAGAACAGGATCCACCATACGGTGATGACCACGATGGTTATGCGGATCGGATGCCAGAGTTTCGGATGGTCGGCACGCATATGGTTGTGCCAGGAGCGGAAGGCGCTTACGGGTCTGGGTTTTGTGGGTTCAGCGTGCATGCGATCTCACCCACAATGCCACTGCCTGGCGTGCCGTCTTGCAGTTCAGCTTCTTGAGAATGCCCTGCATATGCTTGCGCACGGTGCTTTCGGAGATGTCCAGTTGTTCGGCGATCTCCCTGTCCAGCATGCCGTCGGCGCACAGGGAGATGATTTGCTCCTCGCGCACGGTGAGCCGCGGTGAGGTCTCCTCCTCGCGTCTGATGCGCACGTTGGCCAGGGCGGGAGGTTCGAATCCCTCCATAACGTTGCCTCCACAGAGCCGCTCGATGGCCTTCGCCAGCTGATCGGAATCCTCCTTGCCGATCAGTCCCTGCGCTCCGGCTTCCATCAGCCTGCTACGGTAGCTGTTGATGGAGAAGCTGGTGATGCCCAGAATCGGCAAATGCCTGTCCATGAGACGGATCCGATGGCAGATGGCCGGCCCCTGCAAGCCCTCCATGGACATGTCCAATACAAGCAGGTTGAGATTGTCGTCGTTCCTCTGGCAACGTTCGATCGCTTCGTCGCCGGAAGTGGCCGTCCACACCACGTAGGCCGTGGGGACCTTCGCTTCGATGAGAAGGCTCAGCGATTCCAACGCGCGCGGATCGTTGTCGACCAGCGCCACACGGTGGACTTTGGGTATGGGAGCTGCGGATTTCGTGGGATTCATCGCATGGCTCACTTTCCACACAGCCAGTAAAGCGGCGGCGGGCAGTCGATGATGGCGGATGCGGTTCCCCTCGCCGCGTCGGCGAAGATGGCAGCCTTCCCGTTGGAAGGGGCCATCGTTCCGGCTGGCTGCATGGTGCAGAGCATGACGAATGACACACACAATGACATGATTTTCATACCGACATTGTACGGGGGAGCGCGTCCACGAGTGAGGAGGCGCGTTCGATCCGTGGAGCCGAAGCGTGGGGCTCTGAAGGCTGTTCATGTGGGATTCGTATGATGAAAGCATGACTCTTAGGCTGCTCGACGAGGTGAATTACGACGCCGAAATGGAAAGCAAGGTGCTGCCCGCGCTGGACGCCTGCATGACGGAAGGCTGGATGGAGTCGGCCACCGTCGATTGGAACGGCGACGCGTTGCCCAAGCTGGACCGTCCCGGGCGGCTGCACTACTGCTGCTACGACGCGCACAAATTCGACGTGCTGCGTGAGGACGGCGCTTCGGGCATCTTCCGTGGCGTGGTGGTCATCTCGCACGGATTCACCGAATTCGCTCGCAAATACAGCGAGATGGCATGGTATTTCCTGCTGGCCGGCTATTCCGTATGCATCCTCGAACACCGCGGGCACGGTCATTCCGCACACGACGTGAGCAATCCCAGCCTGGTGTGGATCGACGATTGGCGTCGGTACGTGGCCGATTTCGCAGCCTTCGCCGACACTGTGGGCCGCGAATACGCGTGCGGCGAGCCACTGAACCTGTACTGCCATTCGATGGGCGGCGGCATCGGCGCGGCCGTGCTGGAACGCTATCCGAGCCTGTTCGACAAGGCGGTGCTGTCCGCACCCATGATCGCCCCCGTCGTCGGCATGCCGACATGGCTGGCGCGCATCGCGACGGGCATGCTGTGCGGACTGGGATTCGGCAAATCGCGCGTATTCGGGCATACCGATTTCTCGACCGACCTCGATCTCAGCGAACATGAGGGCGCTTCCGAAGCGCGCGTGCGCTGGTTCCATCAGCAACGCTGCGACGACGTGTCGTGTCAGACCAATGCGGCGACCTTCGAATGGGCGTATCAGGCGCTGGCGCTGTCCCGCGCCATACTCAAGCCGGACATGTGCGGCGCGATCGAAACCCCGATGCTGCTCTTCCAGGCCGGACGCGACATCTGGGTGCTCAACGGGCCGCAGGACGATTTCGTGGAACGCGTGCGCGAAGGCGGCGGATCGATCGAGAAAGTGCGGTACGGGCAATCGCTGCACGAGATCTTCTCCATGCCGAACACGGTGGTCGGACCGTATGTGAACAAGATTCTCGACTTCCTCAGCGCGCCCGCGGACAGTCTGTGAGCGGGCGCCACTGCAAGACACATGCGGCGTGTACGGTGTGCGATGAGCGAACAGTGAAGGGGAAGGAGCCGCAGTGGCGGAAAAAACGTTCGAGCGCACGCCGAAGGACCTGATTATCGGCATCGCAATGACCCTGTGCGGCGGCGTGCTGTGGGGCGTCAACGCCACCGTCTCCAAAATCCTCATGGGCACGTATCATGCCTCGCCGCTGTGGATCGCATGCGTGCGCGAACTGGCAGCCGGCGTGCTTTTCCTCACCTGCTCGGCCATCATGACGCCGAAACTGCTTACCGGCGCGCTACGCGATCGCAAATCATATCCGCGGCTGCTGGCCACCGCCATCATATGCGTGCTGCTGGTGCAGGTCGCCTACCTCGAATCGATCAACTGGACCAACTCTGGCACCGCGACCGTGCTGCAAAGCCTGAACCTGCTGTTCGTCTTGGGGGTCGTATGCCTGCGCGGGCGGCGACTGCCCGGCGTACGGGAAGGCATCGGCGTGGCGCTCGCCTTCGCGGGAACCGTGCTGATTGCGACCGGCGGCGACTTCACCACGCTGAAACTGCCGTTGGTCGGCCTGATTTGGGGCGCTATCAACGCGGCGTCCACGGCGGCCATGGTGTTTCTTCCGGTCAAGCTCATCGAACGTTGGGGCAACTTCACCGTCAATGGCATCGCGTTCCTGATTTCCGGGCTTGTGCTGCTGCCGTTCGTGCGGCCGTGGGATACGGCGCCGCAGTTGGATTGGCTGGGTGTGGGGCTGATGGCGTTCACCGTGATCGGCGGCACATTCGGCGCGTTCTGGCTGTACATGGCCGGCGTGGTGCGCGTCGGTTCGATGCGTGCCACCATGCTCGGCACCAGCGAACCGGTGATGGCCACGATTTCCGCGGTGGCATGGACGGACGCGGTGTTCGAACCGACCGATTTGGTTGGATTCGTGATGATTCTCATCATGGTGTTTTTGGTGCGTTAAGTGCCGTGACGGGCGTTGCTTTTCGGGCGGCGGCGTGCGGACAAACAAAAAAAGCCGGACGCCCACTTACGGGCGTCCGGCTTCGCTTTGCTTAGCGATTACCGTGACTTACGACGTGCGAATATGACGTACGGCAGCTGGAAATCAGCCTTCAATCGCAATCTGATGCTTGGTCTCAACCTGCTGCTGCGCTTCGGGCTTCGGCATTTCCAGGCACAGGGTGCCGTCCTTGTAGCTGGCGTGAATGTCGGAATCCTTCACGTCCTCGCCAACGTAGAAGCTACGAGAGCAAGAGCCGGCGTAGCGTTCGCGACGCAGCCAGCGGCCGTTGTCGTCCTTGTCCTCGTGCGAGCTGTTGCGATGCGCGGAAACGGTCAGATAGCCGTTCTGCAGGTCCAGCGAAATGTCGTCCTTCTTGAAGCCAGGCATGTCGATGTCGACCATGTAGCCCTTGTCGGTCTCACGCACATCAGTGCTCATCATGCCTGCGGACATGTTCGGATCGCATGCGGCCGCGCGGTCCATGTTGCGCCAACCCTCGAAGAACGGATCGTCGAACAGATCGGAGAACATCGTGTCATTCATCAAAGCCGGAAACATTGCCATAATCGGTACTCCTTAAGCAAATGCGCGTTCTGTGCGCGGAGTAATGCGGCTTGGCAGCCGGCCGTGCGATTATCGCTGCGGCGTCACCATCTAGCGACACCGGCGACCGGGTTCGTTGCCGCATCCGGAACCCTCCCGGGCTCCTGACCTTGACCTTTCACTTCACCCAACTCTTCCGTGTCCTGCTCATTCCGCGATTATGCTCACAGTGAAATACCGGGAAATGCTTGCGATTGCGTGCGCGGAAAAGTCGTACGGCGAATTTCGTTTTTCTTCAGAATCGGACGCATGGGATTGGTCTGCAATGCGTTACGTATCTGTTTTTCCAACCGGTCACGTGAAGTGTGGTTTTGGGTGGCTATGTGTTCGATTCTGCCGAATTGGTTATTCGGATTGTGTTTTCTGGAATCGGACATTTGTGGTGCTGGTTTTGGGTTTGGATGTCCGTTTGTCTGTTTCTGCTGAGATAGCTGGGCTTTCGGCGCATTTTTAGTACTTTTTTGTCACATTTCATACGTTTTGGATAAAGCAAAAGGGCTGGAATCGTTGGATTCCAGCCCTTTTCGGCCCGTGCGAGCGGGGGGAGTTGAACCCCCACGAGCATACACTCACTGCCACCTGAAGACAGCGCGTCTACCATTCCGCCACGCTCGCAGACAATCGACTAATTTACACCTTTACTATCTGTGGCACAAATCGGCGTGTCGCACCGCCGTATTCGCAAAGCGAATGCACAAAGCGGTGCGACGCGAGGAGGGAGGAGGCCCTGTGGACCTCCAGACGATGGAGCCATCCTTTGTTCAAAAAGCCGCGTTTGCGTAGCAAATGCTCAAGCCCCGCGACTTCCATCCAGCTCCTCTGGCTCAGCCCTTCGAACCGTTCTCGTAGAACTTCGCGAGTGTCTCGTCACGGAATTCGTTGAAATAGCCACCGTCGATTGATTCGCGGATATCGTCGAGCAGCTTCACGAAGAAGTGCTCGTTGTGAATCGTGGCCAACGTGAAACCGTTGAATTCGCGGGCGCGCAGCGCGTGGTCTACGTATGCGCGCGAATAGTGCGTGCAGGTGTAGCAGTCGCAGTCCTCCTCAAGCGGACCGAAATCGTGCTTGAACTGTGCGCGCTTGATGTTGTAGCGGCCGTGGCGCGTGAAGATCGCACATGCGGCCGCACGCGCAGGGGCCGACGGCAGTCGAAGGTGTCGCCGCCGTTCTCCACGCAGGCGAAGATGTCGTCCACCGCGGCGATGCCGAGCACATGGCGCGGACGGCTTTCCGGCATCGCGTCACAGATCCAGGCGCAGGTGTCGCCGATGATGCGCTTCTCGATCGCGCCGCCGATGCCGACGCCGTCGAAATCGAGCGAAGCGATCTGTTCGGCGGCATGCCTGCGCAGATCCTCGTAATTCGCGCCCTGCACTACGCCGTAGAGCGCCTGATACGGCTTGCCGAGACGTTCCTCGGTAAGCCGCTTGTGCTCGGCCACGCAACGTTGCGCCCAGCGGTAGGTGCGTTCCACGGAACGTTCCTGGTAGCCGCGGGTGTTCATCAGCGTGGTCAGCTCGTCGAAAGCGAACATGATGTCGGCGCCGATCTTGTGCTGGATGCCCATGGAGATTTCGGCGGAGAACCGGTGCAGCGAGCCGTTGAGCGGCGACTTGAACGTCACACCGTCCTCGTCCACGAACGCGAGCCGCTCCTTGCCTTCCGCGATCACGTCGTCCGATTTCATGCCGGTGACGTCCATGGCGAGCGTCTTCTTGAAGCCCGCGCCGAGTGACAGCACCTGGAATCCGCCGGAATCGGTGAACGTCGGACCGTTCCAGTTCATGAATTTGGCGAGTCCGCCGGCTTCGTCGAGCACCTGTTCTCCGGGTCGTTCATACAGGTGGAACGCGTTGGACAGCAGGCATTGCGCGCCAAGATCCTTCATGGTTTCGGGCAGCACGGCCTTCATCGCGGCCTGCGTGGCCACCGGCACGAACGCCGGGGTGTGGATGTCGCCGTGGGGGGTGTGGATGATGCCGGTGCGTCCGTATCGCGCGCCGCCGCGGCCCTTGCCATCGGCCGCATCTGGCAGGCGGGTTTTCTGCTCGAAGTAGAACGCGTCGCGGCGGCCGGGCTTGCCGGGTTCCGCGCCGCGGGGATGCTCAATAAGGTTTTCGGTCGATGCCGCGCTGGTCGTGTTGCCTGCTGCGTCGTGCGTTGCGCGGGCTGCCGCGTTGGCCGCTGAGGTCTCGTGCGCCACCGCGCCGGTCCGTGGTTCGTTCAAGCTTGTCATGCTCTCAACTGTATGCGATAGCGCCGATTGCCGCGGTGGCGCCATCGGCGGTCGACGGTGGCATCGTATGGAGCAAACTGCCAAGCGATTCGATTGCTACTTTCAACAAACATTCAGGAAACTTCCAGAGCAGGTATCTTTACTCTTAGATAGCAGTTCGAGCGGCACGATTGCTGATCATGTTGAATGCCGCGAGACGAATAAGGAGCAACAATGGCTGAAGATAATAGCGATCAGAACATCGCCCAGCCGCAGGATGGCACGCAGCAGACCGCGCCGCAGACGCCGAGCGAGAACGTCGCCGACGAAGCACAGACTTCCGTTACCGAACCGATTGCAGTGCCGAACGCGGGCGAGCAGCCCACCACCGCCCTTCCTACCGTGGACGCGGCGGATGGCACGGCAGGCAATACCGCTGACGATACGCCGGATTATGCTTCCGCTGCCGGTGAACGCACGGTGATCAACAACGCGACGCAGGATGCGCCGACCGAACAGTACCGTCCGGCGCCCGAATACGGCGCGTACGGTCCGGTGCCGACGCCGCCGGCTGGCGATGCCAGCGGCCAGACCGTCCAGCAACCGCAGTACGGCGCGCAGCAGCAGGGCCAGCCGCAGGACAACCGTCCGTCGTTCTTCGGCGCTTTCGGCAACCCGTATACGACCGGCAATCAGCGGAACAATGGCAATCCGTTCGGCAATCCGTTTGGCGGCTCGTCCGCGCAGAACGGCGCGCAGCAGAACAATCAGCAGCAGCCGCAGTACGGCGCGAACATGCCCCCTGCGGGACCGGGCAACCGCAATCCGTTCGGCGCTCCGGGGCAGGGCTTCCCGAACCAGCCGAACCAGACGCCGGTCGTCACCAAGCAGAAGTCCGGCATGACCAGCCATGTGGTCACTGCGGTCGTGGCCGCACTGGTGTCCGGCGCGCTGTGCCTCGGCGTCGGCTTCACCGCGATCACCAACGGTTGGGTGCATGTGCCGACCTCCAGCTCGCTGTCCGATGTCAAGTCCAACACGTCCGGTTCCGGTTCCGCCAAGGCGAAGTCCGGTACGGCGGTCGATTGGACCGCGGTGGCCAAGGAAGTGTCCGATTCCGTGGTGGCCATCGACGTGGCGACCAGCGACGGCGAAGCCAAGGGCTCCGGCGTGGTGATCAGCGACAAGGGCTATATCGCCACCAATAACCACGTGATTTCCGGCGCGCAGCAGATTCAGGTGACGCTCGCCAGCGGCGCCGTCTATTCCGCGAAGGTGGTCGGCACCGACACCACCACCGATTTGGCCGTGATCAAGCTCGACAATCCGCCGAGCGATCTGAAAGTCGCGGAATTCGCCGATTCCGACAATCTCGCCGTCGGCGAGGCCGTCATGGCGATCGGCAATCCGCTCGGCTACGACGACACCGTCACCACTGGCATCGTGTCCGCGCTCAACCGTCCGGTGACCGTGACCGATGATGACAACAACGCCATCGTCACCAATGCCGTGCAGATCGACGCCGCCATCAATCCCGGCAACTCCGGTGGTCCGACTTTCAATGCGGCTGGTCAGGTGATCGGCATCAATTCGTCCATCGCCTCCACTGCGAGCTCGTCCGGTACTGCCGGTTCGATTGGTATTGGCTTCGCCATCCCGTCGAACCTTGTCAAGCGCGTGGCCAACGAAATCATCGACAATGGTTCCGTGAAGCATGTGGTGCTCGGTATCACCATCAAAAGCGCTACGGTCGAAGCCGACGGTGTGACCCGTGGCTGCGCCCAGGTGCAGGCCGTGACCGACGGTGGCCCGGCGTCCAAGGCCGGCGTGAAGGCCGGCGACTCCATCGTGGCGTTCAACGGAAAGGCAGTGAACAACAACTACTCGCTGCTCGGTTACGTGCGCGCCTCCGCCATGGGAGACAAGGTGAAGCTGACCGTTGTGCGCGGCGGCAACACCATGGATCTCGAAGTGACGCTCGACCAGGAAGAGACCAAGACGAACTCCTCCAACAAGCGGGAACAGCGTCAGCAGAACAACGACAACGACGATAACGGCAACGGCCAGAATGGCGGCAGTCAGAACGGCCAGAATGGCGGTAACGGCAACAACGGTGACGGCGGTGGCCTGTTCGATCCGTTCGGTCTGTGGTAAAGCCGGATGCGCGGCATCGTACGGCAACGTACGGTGTGCGGCGTTCATGCCGACAGCGATACGGGTGGCTGCCACCCGATAGGCTGACGGCGAAGTCGCAACCGCAATCCGCGTAATCGCGGAAAACGCTGAACAAGCCGAAAAACGGCGGAAAACAAGGGCTGTGCGAGCAATCGCACAGCCCTTTTTGCATGTCTTTCGCGTGTCGTTCGTGCATCTGGCGCATGGCTATCGCAACGCTCTGTTATGCTGAAAACATCTTTTTACGCCGTGTATCGATGGTCCGCGCAGGCGGGGCGCCGGTGGGTTAACAAGGCGTCCGAACCGAGCGTAAGGAGATTCTCATGCGTAGAATCATTTCCATTTGCAAAGAAGTTCCGCTGCTGCCGATCGCCATCATTGCCGCGATTCCGTTGGCATTGCTGGGTTCGTGGCGTCCGTGGGAGGCTGCGGGCGTCTCGCTGACTTTCGGACCGTTCAATCCGGGTGTCGGGCAGTGGATCGTGATCGCGCTGGTCGTGTACACGATTGTGGTGACTGTGATCGGCATGATTGACGATTTGCGGCACGGTCACGTCGGTGTGGATTTGCTTGCGGTTATTGCGATCGCGTCGACGGTGGCGGTGCAGGAATACTGGGCTGCGTGGGCCGTGGTGCTGATGATTTCCTCCGGCGAGGCGATTGAGGAATTCGCACAGTCGAAGGCGGAAGGCAACCTGACGGCGCTGGTTGATGCGGCGCCGCGGACCGCGCACGTGGTGACGTTGCCGGGCGTGGGTGCACGTGCGGCGGCTGCCGGGGCCGACGGTACTGCCGGTGATGCTGAGGGCGACATGACGGCGGACGGCTTTCGCAAGGTCGCCAGTGTGGATGTGCCTAACGCTGCGGAAACGAATAAGTCCACCACCCAAACCAAGCCTTACGACGCGGCCGGCGAGCATTTCGAAACCGTTCCGGTCGACCAGGTCAAGCTTGGCGACGTGATCCTCGTGCTGCCGGGCGAAACGGTGCCGGTCGACGGCGAACTGCTGTCGGGCGTCGCCACGTTGGATCTGAGCAATATCAACGGCGAGCCGGTGCCGCGCGAAGTGTATGCGGGCGCGCGCGTGCTGTCGGGTGCGGTCAACGGATCGACCGCGCTGACGATGCGTGCCACGCAATTGGCGCAGGATTCGCAGTATCAGAAGATCCTCGAACTGGTGTCGTCGGCGCAGGAATCGCGCCCGACCGTCGTCAAAACCGCCGATGTGCTGGCGGTGCCGTTCACCATTCTTTCGCTGCTGATCGCCGGCATCGCGTGGGCCGTCGCAGGCACGCCATTGCGATTCGCGCAGGTGCTGGTTTTGGCCACGCCCTGCCCGCTGCTGATCGCCGCTCCCGTCGCGTACGTGGCCGGCACCGGTCGCCTTGCCAAGGCGGGCATTCTTATCAAAGCGCAGGACGTGCTGGAAAACTTGGGCCGCGTATCGCATATCTTCTTCGACAAAACCGGCACGCTTACCGTCAAGCAGCCGCAGGTCGTGCGCGTCGAGAAGCCGTTCGAAAACAGCTCGCCGTACGACGAGAACCACATTCTGATGATGGCCGGCGTGGTGGAAGGTTACTCGGTGCACATTCTGTCGAAGGGCATCGCGGCGGCCGGGCAGAAGGCCATGCAGGAACTGTACGCGCGCTATGAGAACGGGCAGCGGCTGTGCGCCGAACGCGATTTGCCGGGGCATGGACGCGATTACCCCGTGGTGAAGAACATCGAGGAACAGTCGGGTAAGGGTGTGTCCGGCGAGGTGAACGGGCATGCCGTGCGCGTGGGTCGTTTCGCGTACGTGACGGCCGACGAGGCCGGCTTCACGCATGTGCTGGGCGCAGGGGTGGCGGCCGGTACTGCGGCTGGTGCTGTGGCCGATAGCGCGGTTGGCGATTCGGCGACCGGTACCGCTGCCGGCGCTTCCAAGAAGCCGGAGGTGAATTCGCTGTTCGCACCTCTCGAACCGGACGAAATGGCCGCGTACGTGGCGATCGACGGCAAGCTCGCCGCACGTATTGTGCTGCGTGACGTGCCGCGCGAAAACGCCAAGGCGTCCCTTGAAAAACTGCACCGGCTCGGCGTGAAGAAACTGTCCATGCTCACCGGCGACAAGGAGGCTTCCGCACGCATCATCGCGGGCGAGGTCGGCATCGACGACGTGCAATCCGAACTCTTCCCCGAAGGCAAGGTCGCGGCCGTCAAGAACGCCACGGAAGACGCGCACCAAAACCAGCCGGCGTGGGACAAGGTCGTACAGCGCGTGGTCGGCGAATCCATGACCCGACAGGTGACGATGATGGTCGGCGACGGCGTGAACGACGCCCCCGTGCTGGCGGTTGCGGACATCGGCATGGCCATGACCGACGGCACGTCCACCGCCGCGTCCGAATCGGCGCAGGTGGTCATCATGAACGACGACATCGCCTCCGTGCCGCGCGCCATCGCCATCGCCCGCCGCACGAAGAAAGTGATGCTGCAGGCGGTGCTGGTCGGCCTTGGATTGGCGATTATCGGCATGGTCGCGGCCGCGTTCAACCTCATTCCGGTGGTCGTCGGCGCGTTCATGCAGGAAGCGATCGACGTGGTCAGCATCCTGTGGGCGCTCACCGCCCTGCTCGACCGCGAGTAGCGCCGGTTGCGGCGACGAGCCGTGCGGAACTAGGCTGAACCGCGTTGCGCCGTGCTACATCGAGCTGGGCGAGATTTCGCCAGCGATGTTCCGGCGCATCCACATGCCGAAATCGGCCGCGTCCACGCCCTGCGACAGCAGGAACATGATCTTCGCGTATGCGGCTTCCAGCGTCATGTCGCCCGATCCGATCGCACCGGCGCGGGCAATCGCGTCGCCCGTCTCGTAATGGCCGAGCAGCACTTCCGCCTGCTGGCATTGCGATGCGATGACGACAGGCACGCCGTCATGCAGCACGTCGGCGATCACGTCGGTCAGTCCTGGCTCGTCGCTCGGCACATTGCCAACGCCGTACGCGCGCAACAGCACCGCTTCCGGACGAGGGTCGAGCATCGCGGCCAATCGCGCGGCGGAAATGCCGGGAGCCATGTCGATCACGGCCACATCGTGACGGGAGTAGGGCAGCGGCGACGTCCAACCGCAACCGGAGCCGGCCGAATCACCCGCATACCAATGCCACGGCGTGCCGGTACGTGCCAGCGGGCCGGTGGACGGCGCCGAAAACCCTTCGAACGCCCAGCTTGACGATTTGCTCACACGGTTGCCGGCGAACAGATGATGGCCGAAGAACAGGCCGACGCCATGAAAACGTCCGCTCATCGCGGCGTTCAGCGCACCCGTGACGTTCGCGGTGGCGTCCGATTCGATTTTGCCGAGCGGATGCTGCGACCCCGTGAAAATCACAGGCTTGCCGAAACCGGTCAGCGCGTAAGACAGCGCGGCACTCGAATAACTCATCGTATCGGTGCCGTGCAACACCACAAATGCATCGGCGTCATCGCGGTGCGCGCGCAGGTCGTCCGCCATCGTCTGCCAATTGTCGGGCGTCGCGTTCGACGAATCGATCAGCGGGTCCAGCTCGGTGAACGAGAACAAGCTCGGGGCCAGATGCGCGTCCTCAATCAGCCGGCGCAGCCAGCCGCGCATATCGGCGCCCGGAACCAGACCGTTCGGTGACTCGACCATACCGATGGTGCCGCCGGTATACGTGATGTGAATGCGCATATGCCCACCCTCTTACGATAAGGACCTTCTTTAGTGAGGGACCGATTGTGATCTTCTGCGATTGTACGTTCTCCTGCGCCGGCACATGGGCCGGGCTGCGCGTTGCGAGGCAAGTAAGGGAATCGCAAGAAAGTGCCGTATGCCCCCTGTTGGAAATGCAGGGAATATATTAGGCTGGAACATATGAGCGAAACCAACGAACTTCGTATTGCTGTAATCGGCGCCGGCCCCGCAGGCGTCTACTCTTCCGATATTTTCCTGCGCCAGCTGGGCAAGCTCGGCGAAGAGCTGGGACTGGGCACCAAGGCCCGCATCGACCTGTTCGAAAAGCTGCCGGTGCCGTTCGGCCTGGTGCGCTACGGCGTGGCCCCCGACCACCCTTCCATCAAATTCATCGCATCCGCTCTCGAGAAGACGCTCGACAACCCGGACATCCACCTGTACTGCGACGTGGAATTCGGCAAGGACGTGACGCTTGACGAGCTGCTGGAACGTTACGACGCGGTGCTGTTCGCCACGGGTGCCGTCGAAGACAAGCCGCTCGGCCTGCCGGGCGCCGACTTGGACGGCGTGTACGGTGCCGCCAAGTTCGTGGAATGGTATGACGGTTACCCGACCGGCGCCCGCGAATGGCCGCTCGATGCCGAGGAAGTCGCTGTGATCGGCGGCGGCAACGTGGCCATGGACGTGGCGCGCGAGCTCATGCGCAACGCCGACGACCTGAAGGAACGCACCGACATTCCGGACAACGTGTACGAAGGCATCAAGGCCAACAAGGCCAAGACTCTGCATCTGTTCATCCGCCGTGGCGTGGCCCAGGCCAAGTTCTCCGTGCAGGAGCTGCGCGAAATGGAGAAGCTGCCGGGCGTGCAGCTGATCATCAACGAAGACGACTTCGATCTGGACGACGACACTATCGAGGAGGCCGGCAAGGACAAGCTGACCCGTCAGATGGTCGAGGAGCTGTTCACCATCCGCGAGATGGCCGAGGACATGGAAGACGACGGCGACACCGATTTCGAAGGCAACCCGGCGGATCGCAAGTACTACATCCACTTCAATTCCGCTCCGGTCGAAGTGCTGGGCGAGGACGGCAAGGTCAAGGCGATTCGCGTGGAGAAGACGACGACTTCCGCGGACGGCAAGATGACTCGCACCGGCGAATTCGAAGAGTACCCGGTGCAGGCCGTGTATCACGCAATCGGCTACAAGCCAGCCACCGCGCCGGGCATCGCGTACGACGAGCGTCGCGCGCACCTGGCCAACGCGAACGGCGACGGCCGCATCACCACGGAGGCCTCCGGCGAGGGCGCGCAGGTGCGTGAGCGTCTGTACGCCACCGGTTGGGCCAAGCGTGGTCCGGTCGGCCTGATCGGCTCCACCAAGTCCGACGCGCTGCTCATCGTCACCAACATGCTGGAGGACCTGTCCAAGGCCGCCGAAGGCGGTCGCGTGGCCGCTGACCGCGATCCGGAATCCATCGACCGTCTGCTGGCTTCCCGCGGTGTCAAGCCGATCGACTTCGCCGGCTGGAAGAAGGTCGACGCGTTCGAACGTGCCGAAGGCGCGAAGGAAGGCCGCGAGCACAAGAAGGTCATCGACCCGGAGCGGATGCGCGCGCTGGCGCATGCCTGAATCGGGCCGGCTGGAATTAGGGTGGGAGTGCTGACTTCCTGACACCCTAACTCCAAGCCTTTTAACGCAATCTAGTAACGTCCTGCACATCCGATTCCTCTGAATCGGACGTGCAGGGCGTTAGTTTTTGCCGCTTTAGTGGTCGATTTTCGGCGGACTGGTCGCGTAGCGTGCGTTTTCGATCGCACAACCGCCCGTTTCTCCAGAATCGGACATACTCGGTCGTTTTGACCTATTACCCCCGAAGTTCGGGTCCATGCGCTAGGCTGACCCCAGTGAAACGCGGTGCGCAATATCATCGCAAACGGATGCGGGCATTGAAATCTAAGGTTGTGAAGTCGGCATGAACTTTGGAAAACACGTCAAGCGCAAGGCACTGTACTGCTGTTCCGTGTCCGTCGTGGGCCTGCTGATCGCCTGCCTGATCGGCTTCGCCATGGACGTGGGTCTTGTCGATGTGCATCTCGAAGAGGAAGCCCACGCAGCGGCGTCCTCGGGAACGTCTTCGGAAACGTCCTCCACGTCGGGCGCGCTTAAGAAAAACAGCGCGCCGCAATCGCAGACACAAGCCGTCTCGTCGCCGACGCAGGTTGCGCTGGACGGCATTTCCGCAGTCGAGGGCAGCGCCACGATCACAACGCAGGGCTTCACGCTAAGCGCCGATTCGCAGGCCGCCGTGCAGTCTCAAATCGCCACTTTCGAAGCCGACGGATATACCGCATCATTCATGCTCGCCGACATCACGACCGGCCGCACGATCGCATACAACGCCGATGCACAGATCTATTCGGCCTCGTCGGCGAAGGCGCCATACCTGATATCGCTGTTCTCAACGGGCACCGTCGACCTGAACAGCGTGGCCCAATCCGCTGACGCGCAGTCCGCCACCGTCCACCAAAAGGTCGACGCCGTCCTGCGCAATTCCGACAACGCGTCTTACGACTGGCTGTACAAAACGTATGGCCTCGACTGCTTCAACACGTGGGCCGAACAGGCGGGCGCGGCTTCCAGAATGGGTGATCGCGGCGGGTACCTGTTCACCTCCGCGCGCGACATGGCCAAACTGTGGACCGCCGGATACGGTTTCCTGTTCGCCGGGCAAACGGCGGGGGTGCAGAACATCACGCCCGAATCGCTGCAATGGCTGTCCGGAGACATGACGAATTCGCTGAACTCCTGCATCCACGCGGCCCTTGGCGATGCGGACACCGTGTACACGAAGGCCGGATGGATCAACGGCGAAGGCGGTTTGTACGCGCTGAACGATGCCGGACTGGTGATGTCGCAGTCGGGCACGTACGTGCTGGCGGTGCTGACGAACGCGTGCGGCCGCAACGATTTGCTGACCAGCCTGATCGGCACGCTCGACGCAGTGCATTCAGGGGATATGCGGGGGTAATACGTTTCAAGTTGGGGTGACTCTCGCCGTGCCGCAGATAGGTCTATGGCCGATGCTGTAGCGTCGTTGCGTGGCATGTTTCTAGATGTTGCAAATCCACCCTTCAGCTTGTATACAGCAAAATCCCAGCCTGAATTCCTAGGCTGGTGGCCATGAACGGCAAATTGCAGGTGCACGGCCATTGCAATGGCTTGAAAACAACGCTTTTGTTCGCGTTGATGTGGGGCGTCATCATGCTCATCTGGTGGGCGACCGGCGCCAGTCAAAGCACGCTCGGCTACTACATTCTCATCGGCCTGGGCTCCACGTTCGTCTCCTACTGGTTTTCCGACAAACTGGCGATCGCCAGCATGCACGCTCGACAGGTGAGCGAGCGGGAAGCCCCCGTACTATACAAGATCGTCCGCGAGCTATCGGCGAAGGCAGGCAAGCCGATGCCGCGCATCTACATCGCCCCCACCATGAGCCCCAACGCGTTCGCGACGGGGCGCAACGAACGACACGCGGCGGTCTGCTGCACGCAAGGCATCCTACAGACGCTTAACGAACGTGAGATTCGCGGCGTGCTCGGACACGAACTCATGCACGTCTACAACCACGACATTCTGACGTCCGCAATCGCCTCCGCCATGGCCACCGTCATCTCGTACCTCGGCTACTCGCTCATGTATTTCGGCGGCGGCCGTTCGCGTGACGACCGCGACGATTCGGCGTCCGGCGGCTTGGGATTGCTGGGTGTGCTGCTGAGCACGATTCTGGCGCCGATCGCAGCGTCGCTGATACAGATGGCAATCTCCCGCACACGCGAATACGACGCCGACGAAGACGGTTCCAAGTTGACGGAGGATCCGGAAGCGCTCGCTTCCGCGTTGAGCAAGATTTCCGGCGGCGCAGCCGCGATGCCGATGGAGAAGACCGCCGGCACGCAGTCGGTGGCTGCGATGATGATCGCCAGTCCGTTCTCTGCGGAGGGCTTCTCGCGCCTGTTTTCCACGCATCCGCCGATTCAGGACCGCATTGCGCGGCTCATGCAGATGGGCCAGGAGATGCGGCAGCAGGGCGTGCAGTCGGGCTACCTGGCCGGCGGTTATGCGACGACCGGCGTTGCCGCGATCGACATTCGACAGGGCGGTTATGACGGGCCGCAGTTCGGCTCGCAGTATGGTTCCGCTTACGATTCGTACGGTTCGGGTTCGGCGGGTTCGGCGGGTTCGACCGGTGGATATTCGCGCGACTATTCGCAACGCCCCATGCGCAGAAGAGGGTCGCGCTGACGCCCCCACAGCCTCCCGCGCCGCTGGTTCCCGACTTTCAGCCTTTTCCGGTACTGATGTTGCTGCGGACGCATACTTGCTGTGCTGACGACTCCCAAAATCGCTATATGTGGCAGATAAGAGACTGCCGAGAAAGTGATTTCCGCTATATGTGGCACTTTCCTTCGCGAAGATGCCCCCATACCTTCGATTTCGTACCCTCTAACAGCTCTTGCCCGCGGAGAACTGCCACATATAGCGCAAATCGATTTTGCGGAACCGGACAATCTGCCACATATAGCGGGAATGGCGTGCTAGACTAATGGCTCGTGCCCAAAAGGCACACCTTGCGGATGTAGTTCATCGGTAGAACGAAAGCTTCCCAAGCTTTAAAGGCGGGTTCGACTCCCGTCATCCGCTCCACTCAAAACCCTTGGAATTCCAACGATTCCAAGGGTTTTTAACTTAGTTAAGATACCTGCGTGGACACACGGTGACCACAATCGTAGAAAACGTACGCCACCGATTTGATACCGGGCCGATGTCAGTTCACGCCATGTGCTTGCCGCTCCGATGCCGTACGGCCGGCGGATGGTGCGTGATGGGTGGCGGGTAGGCTGGGGTTGTGAATACAGACCAGAAGCTTCCCGCCGAATCCGCTGATTCAGCGTCTCGCAATGCCCGAGACTCACGAGACATCCGTAACGCCAGTGACACCCACGATTCCCGAACCGCCAGCAGCCAGCGCGCCTCTCACAATCCGCTGCTCGGCCACGCCACATCGCACGCCGCAACCATTGTCGGCCTTGCCGCAATCGTGCTGTGGGGCTTCATGGCGGGCCTCGTGCGACTCGTCTCCGAATCGTTCGGCGCCACGCTCGGGTCGGCGCTCATCTACACCGTCGGCGGCGTGCTGCTGTTCATCGTGCGCCGGCCGAAGCCGATCAGCCAAGCGCCACGCAAGTATCTCATCGCAGGCGGCGTCATGTTCATCGCGTATGAAGCGTCGATTTCGCTGTCGATCGGCCTGGCCACCACGAACGCGCAATCCGTGGAAGTCAGCCTCGTCAATTACCTGTGGCCGACGTTGCTGGTGCTGATGACGGCCGCCGTATCGCGCAAACACGGTGCCGTCGTCAAAGCGATTCCGGGCGCGATCGTAGCCACTATCGGCGTGGCGATGGCGGTCGGCGGCGAAAGCCTTAGCGTGCAGGAGGCGGTAAGCAACATCGACAGCAACCCCCTACCGTTCGCGCTTGCGCTCGCCGGCGCCTTTATTTGGGCGATTTACGCGACTTTCACGCCGTCGCTGTCCGAAGGCTACGACGGTACGACGATTTTCTTCTGCTGCGTCGCCGTCGTGCTGTGGACCATCCACTTCGCTTCGGGCGACGGCCTGCCCGCCACGGCTCCCGGCATCGGCGGTTATGCCGCGCTGCTTGCGTGCGCTATTTCGATTTCCGGCGGCTACGCATGCTGGGGGTACGGCATGCTGCACGGCAATATGGAAACGTTGGCGATCGGCTCGTACGCGACCCCGTTGTTCTCCACGGCTTCCAGCACGCTGCTGTTGGGCGTCGCGCTGGGCATGCCGTTCTGGATTGGCGTCGCACTGGTGGTGGCCGGCTCGCTTATCAACCTCTGGTTCGCCCGGCGGTCGTAGCCCGGCGATTACAGCTTCGCCCGGCACCCGTAGGCGCCGGGCGAACACGAACATAAGAGAAAACTTACTTCAGCGCGCGACCGGCGGAGCCGAGCTGCTGGCACGCCTCGACCACGCGCGCGGCCATCGCCGTTTCGGCTTCGCGGCCCCAGGAACGCGGGTCGTACAGCTTCTTGTTGCCGACTTCGCCGTCGATCTTCAAAACCGAATCGTAATTGCGGAACATGTGTCCGGCGATCGCACGGGAGAACGCGTACTGCGTATCGGTATCGATGTTCATCTTGACCACGCCGTAGCTGACCGCTTCCGCGATTTCCGCGGCCGTCGATCCGGAACCGCCGTGGAACACCAGCGGGAACGGCTTGCCTTCCGGCATACCCGGCAGGGCGCAGGAGGCGACATGCGCCGATTCGACGCTGCCCAATCGCCCGTCATGCGCCGCATTCCACACTTCCGTCTGGATGTCGTGCAGCAGTCGCGGACGCAGCTTGACGATGCCCGGCTTGTACGCGCCATGCACGTTGCCGAACGTGAACGCGGCCATGTATCGGCCGTGCTCGCCCAAGCCGAGCCGTTCCGCCACGCGCACGCCGTCGGCCGGGGTGGAATACAGTTTTTCGTTGATTTCCGCGGAATGGCCGTCCTCTTCGCCGCCGACCGCGCCGATTTCGATTTCCAGCACGGTGTGCGCCTTCACGGACTTCTCGAGCAGTTCCGAGGCGATGTCGAGATTTTCCTCAAGCGGCACCGTCGAACCGTCCCACATGTGCGATTGGAACGTCGGCTCCTCGCCGCGCTTGACCTGTTCCGCCTCGTGCGCGAGCAGCGGCCGCACCCACTCGTCCAAATACTGCTTGGCGCAGTGGTCGGTGTGCAGGGCCACGGTGATGTTCGGATAACGTGCTGCCACTTCGTGCGCGAACGCGGCGAAGGCGAGCGATCCGACCACACGGTCGTTCACGCTTTGGCCGGAGAAATAGGCGGAACCGCCCACGGACACCTGGATGATGCCGTCGGATTCAGCTTCGGCGAAGCCCTGCAACGCCGCGTTCAGCGTCTGCGTGCTCGTCACATTGATCGCGGGATACGCGTATCCGCCGCGGCGGGCGGCATCCAGCATCTCGGCATAACGTTCAGGTGTTGCGATAGTCATGCTTCCATTATGCCGCTGTTGCGTGACGAGAAACCGCCACGCAGTAGAGGGCTCACGGTACGCTATTTTCGGCGGAAACAAGGCAACATCGTGGAGGTGCGTTATGCCGGGAATCGTGTTGATTGGCGCTCAGTGGGGCGACGAAGGCAAAGGTAAGGCGACCGATCTGATCGGCACCAAAGTCGATTACGTGGCCCGCTTCAACGGCGGCAACAACGCAGGCCACACCGTGGTCGTCGGCGACGAATCGTACGCACTGCACCTGCTGCCGTCCGGCATCATCAGCCCCAACACCACCCCCGTCATCGGCAACGGCGTCGTCGTCGATCCGGAAGTGCTGTTCCAGGAGATCGACG
>ENA-OQBD01000226-OQBD01000226.1-human-gut-metagenome-genome-assembly--contig:-NODE-226-length-32101-cov-4.452461_pt1 | contig 32101 bp, 25 predicted proteins | sample MGYA00242742_ERZ504543 | MGnify/ENA primary metagenome ERZ504543 (study PRJEB26092, sample SAMD00036239) | human gut metagenome | host: Homo sapiens | study: EMG produced TPA metagenomics assembly of...
TGTTCTTTCGGAAGATGTTCTTACTGGTTTTCGTGACATCGATGATCTTGTTCCGAACGCTGATGAATCGGAACCTGTGGCTAAATCCTTTGTCAAATGTCATGGGTGGCTGGGGCATCTGGGAGACCGTGAACGGCGAGCAGAAACTTACAACTGAGTGCATTGAGAACGTGATCATGATGGTGCCGTTCACCAGCATGGTTATATGGACATTTCAAGAGAAAGTGGGCAGTAGCTGGAAGAAGATACTGTGGTATAGCGGAAAGGTAGCGTTCATTTTTTCGATAAGCATTGAGATGCTACAGCTGTTTTTAAGGCTCGGTACATTCCAACTGTCTGATTTGTTCTATAACACAGTTGGTGGAATGATTGGCGGTTTAATGTACTACGGAATTACGAAGGCAAAAAAGCATCTGTAAAAGAATAGAATTATGTGGAATATTGGGAGCGGTGGCTCCCGATGCTGCTCGGATAATCACACACCTCTTCGTGGTGAGCAGCAGGCAACGATCTGTGATCGGCAGAGATGTGATAACGAATAAATGTAGAAAAACAAATAGGTGCTATCATTATGGACGATATTATATATTTCATTTATTATCCCACAGTGATATAATTAAACCATCATAACAGGAAAGAGGTTATCACCTATGCCCAGAACCAAAGGAAGCAAGAATAAGCCCAAAACTGTGACTGCTGATTTTGCAACGCAGATTGCGGAAAAGCAGTCCGCAAAGGAAGCACTCTCTGCTGAGATTGCATCCATCACCGCAAACATTGACACCTTGAAGGCTGATCTGAAAGTGAAGAAGACTGCGCTGAAGAAGGCCGAAAAAGAAGTGACCACTTTGGAAGCAAAGAAGGCGAAGGCAGATGCCAAAGCTGCAGAAGAAGCAAAAAAGACAGAAGCGGAATCCGTTCTGAAAAAGCTGCTTGCCGAAGGCATGAGTGCCGATGAAATCCTCGCAAAACTGAAATAATACGAAAAACCCGTGATGGACAGGCATAACGCGCCGTTCATTACGGGTTTTAGGGTTATAAGAACATAAGTTCATCCGGCGGCCACATCAAACTGAAAATGTGCCGGAAGGTTGAACTGTTTGATAAACGCATGGTGCTGGGCGTGATAGTGCCGTAGATCGTATCCCAGATGATGCAGCTCAAGAAGTTTTACCAGCACCAGATTGAGGTGAATCCGCTTGGCCGCAGAAATCTGCGCCGCGTCCAACCCGCGCTTTGTCATTTGATAGACTTCATCACTGTCCAGCATCAGGTGGGATGTGAAAGCATTATGCTCGTAAAGAAGGATGTGCTTATCTTTAATGGTCAGAAACTTGTTCAGGGTATGCAAGTCCATAAGCAGCTGATGCTCCAGATAATGACCGAGCGCATAGCCGCACACCATCTGCTTCGTCTGTTTGTCCAACTGGCGATTGATAAGAATCAATGGCTTGTCAAAATAGAGCGAAAGTAAACCCAACATATCTTTAATGCGGGATGTTTCGCTGATGTCCAGACTGCAACTGCGCGCAATCTGTTTGATGTTGCGAGTTCCGGCATTTTGAACAAGTTCGTTGGCAGCTTGGTGAATAAACGCAGAATCCATAATGTAATCTCCTTCCGGGGATGGCATAGTGAATAGAACAGTGGTTCACAGGTTCATTATTCGTTCCTTTTCTCGTTTTTGCTCTCGGTACTTAAAATAGGCTTTGTGCATTTCATACATGATGCCGTCCATATCCTGCGGGGTCAACTCTCCGCTGGCAAATAGCTCAGTAAGCTCAAATGCGAGATGCTGGGCTTCTATTTTGCCCTTTTTTCCGTAGGCTTCGGCGGCACGTTCGATAAATAAAGACTGATCCGGCTGTAAATAGGTCAAAGGTACATGGAATATATCGGCCATCTTTTCGAGCATTTCAATACTGCGAGGGTAGCGGCCATCCCGCTCCCATCCGATGATCGTTCGTTTGTTGATACCCAGACATTGTGCCAATTCGTCCTGGGTCAAAGAATGCTTCTTTCGTAGATCGCGAACTTTCTCTCCAAATTTCATGTTTGCAACCTTTCTATGGAGTAGTTATCGTGCTGTAACAATGTGCAATGGAATTTGTAAATATTCAGCCTGTAAGATGCAACGGATTTTCACATTTTCCTCTTGACACAGCGATATTACTTGCTTATAATATATGCTATATTCTATCATCTTTTGGATTATTATACCGTAAAAACTGTGAATATGCAAGCCGAAAAGGTGAAAAAAGAGCGGAAGTTCAAAAGATGAGATTGAATAGAAGAAAAAAGAAACTTAAACCAACACAAAGGAGGCCGTGAGAAGATGAGCAACGGAGAACATGAAATCCGCACCCCAAAGGGGCTGCGGATCGGGAATCGCAGTGTCGTCGATGGAAAGAATATGCTTCAGATCAAGCGTGGTGGCTGTGAAGATTATATTTCTGCTGAATCTCTGGTGGAGTGTATTCACGGCCTTCCCGTGAAGAGTATCGAATTTTTCACAGCAGAGAACCAACGGAAAGAAGCCTGAAGCAGAGTGCTTCATCGGACACTGAAAGCGCAGAGGTGGAATCTTAGGCGGCACCTGGTTAGCCGACCAGCTCCATCAGACGTTCTTTTGGGTCTACAATATAATATCTGTTTGTTTAGAGCGATACCGTAGCAATATGTGATATAGGCCGGAACAGAATGAGCGAATGCAGCGCAGGAGTGCGCCTGCAAGTAGTTCATCCTGTTCCGGCTTTTTTTAATTTTTCGAAAAATTTTTGAAAAACTGTATTCCAAAATTGCTTTGCGGATTCCTATTAGTATAGGGACTTCAAACAAATAGAAAGCAGCAAGAGGAATCTTAGATTCCCGTTCTAAAAAAAACGGGTGAATCTGAGACGATTTTTGCTGCTCTTTTTTAGTTCACCCGAAGCCAAAAGGCAGAAAGGTGGACAAAATGCTTACATTGAAAAAGGTCAAGGAACTGGTAGAAGCACCTTCCCATGCAAAGCGCACTCCTTCTCCCAAGATGCTTTTCGAGGAAGGTATCGTGCTACTTCGCAGGGAATTCGATCAGGGCAGTCATCTAACGGTCTACAACAGCGGTTATGTTTTGTTTTCTGCAGGGAAGCGAAACACCGTGTTCCATATTCATGACTGCTGTGGAGACTATGCCTACGATGCAGCAGAGGGAAAGGGCGATGTAATCGAGGAAGAGTATTTTGAAAGCTGCGAGTGGCATATCCGTGCTTTGTTTGAGGGTGAGCGGAAGATGGAAGATAATCAGGCAAAGTGCGAGGATGCAGGGCGAAGTAATGTGTGCGTTTCCTACCACGCATTATCGGAGGACTGGAGTGAGATTGCTGACCGCACAATGTAAACAAGGTCAAAAACCTGAAAGGTAAAGCTGATTGGGAGAAAGTCATGCTGGCAAAGAGGCGCAAGACAATCGTTGTGTGCCACAAATGCCACATGAGAATTCATCATGGAACTAAAACGGAATGACTTTTGAAATGGAGCAAAAAATGGGGAGCCGTGTGCGTTGAGAGGCGCAAGCACGGTTCTGGGAGAGGTCTGTGCAAACCTGTCGTAGAAATACGATAAGGCGGCACTTTCCTACTCTACTATGTCGGCAATGGCATGATGATCCACTGCGGCGACCCTATTTCCTATACCAGTATCAATTCCACCTATTGGCAGAGCCACTTCTTAGGCTTTGGCCGCATCAACTGAAAGGAGGGCCGATGGGCAAGAAATTACAGAAATATCTGGACGAAGCCGAAAAGACAGAACAGCAGATCGCGGAACTGGAAGAACGGCTGAGAACCATCCGGGCAGCACAGAAAAAGGAAGAGGACAGCGAGATCATTCGTGCCATCCGCAGCACCAAGATGGGCGGGCGCGAACTGCTGGCTCTGCTGGACGACATTCAGGCGGGCAACGTGACGTTCCTGACCGCTGTAAACAACGCTTCGGAGGAAGCAGAAACGGAGGAAGCGATTGAAAAAGATGCTTAAACGGCTGGGAGTTGTTATCCCCAGCACAATTCTGACCCTGCTGATGGCAGTGGGCTTTTCGACCCCGGCCTTTGCCTATGTGGATACCACCGAGGTGGCAGAGGAACCTGTGCAGGTGATCGAGGAAACAGAGCCGACCGAGGAAGAAAAGATTCCGTTCACCATCGCAGGCAACGGCGAGGTAGAGGACAACATGATGGATGACCCCAGCAAGGAGTTCTTTACAGTAAAGACCACGGGCGGCAACACGTTCTTTCTGGTGATCGACCGGGCGCGGAACAGTGAGAACGTCTATATGCTCTCGATGATCGACGAGTACGATTTGCAGGAGTTTCTGGACGATGAAGAGCGGAACGGCAAGCAGGAAGAAGAAACGCCTGCGGTAGTTCTGCCCGAAACCAAACCCGAACCTACCCCGGATGTAGAAATCGAAGAACCGAAAGAGGAATCGAGCGGTGGCATGAATAAGATTCTGCTGCTGGTATTCGTGGCGGCACTGGGCGGTGCAGGTGCTTTCTTCTACTTCTACATTTATAAGCCGAAGCCGAAAGAAGAAACGCCGCAGAGTGAAAATCTGGAAACCGACCAGAGCCTTGCGACTGTGAACGAGGATAATCAGTCCGGCAACGAAAATGGCACATAAGAAAACCGTAACATAAGGATGCAGGGGTAGTCGAAAGGCTATCCCTGCTTTTTTCAAAAAGGAGAAAGCGTTGAAATATCTGGTGATTGCAGAAAAACCGAGTGTATCGAAATCCATTGCAAAAGTGATCGGTGCATACCGACAGGAGGACGGGTATCTGGAGGGTGGGGATTGCGTGGTAAGCTGGTGTCTGGGGCATCTGGCAGAGTATGCAGCCCCGGAACACTATGATGAACGCTATGAAAACTGGCGTTTTGAGGATTTGCCGATTCTCCCTGTTGAGTGGAAACTGCTGGTACACAATACCAAGAAGCCGCAGTTCAATGTTCTGCGTAAACTGCTCCGCAGCAAGAAATTCGATTATGTGGTGAACGCCTGCGACGCAGGGCGCGAGGGTGAAGCGATTTTCCGCCGTGTGTATGCCCTTGCCGGAAGCAAACTCCCCATCAAGCGGCTGTGGATCAGCAGCATGGAAGATGCTGCCATCCAGCAGGGCTTTGAAAACCTGAAAGATGGCGCGGCCTATGACAACCTGTTTGCGGCGTCCGAGTGCAGAGCAAAAGCGGACTGGCTGATCGGCATGAACGGAACCCGTGCTTTTACGAAAAAGTACGGCAGAAAGCAGACCATTGGCCGTGTGCAGACCCCGACACTGGCAATGTTGACTGAGCGGCAGGCTAAAATCCAGAACTTTGTAAAGGAACCCTATTATAAAGTGGAACTGTCAGGTGGGGGCATAGTTGCGGTATCAGAACAGATGGCGCAGGAGCAGGATGCAGATACCATGCAGGCCGCTTGTGATGGTCAATGTGCCGTGGTTGGCGGCATTGAGCGCAAGAGGGTAGAAAAGAAGCCCCCGAAGCTGTATGACCTAACGACCTTGCAGCGAGAAGCAAACCGTTATTACGGTCTGGCCGCCAGCCAGACCTTGCAGGTATTGCAGGAACTGTATGAAGAAAAGCTGGTGACATACCCCAGAACAGACAGCCAGTTTGTGACTGAGGATATGCGCAAGACGGTGGAATCTCTGGTGCTGGCCTTAGATGGCGTGGCGGCAGACGTAAGCTGCGTTATCGACAACAGCAAGGTTACAGACCACCACGCGATCCTGCCGACGATGCAGGGCGCAAAGTGCAATAAGGAAAAGCTGAGTGAAATCAAGCAGAAGATTCTTTCGCTCATTATCTGGAAACTGGTGCAGGCTGTACAGCCGCCGTTCATCTATGAGGATGTGCTGGTGACGGTATGCTGTCAGGAACAGAATTTTACAGCAAAGTATAAGAATGTTCTGCAGCCCGGCTATATGGAGAAGCCTGTTCCATTTGTGGAGCCGGAAAAGGATAAAGATGTGCCGCTTCCGAAAAAGCTGGAGCAGGGAACTGTTCTTTCGGTGGTACGGGCAGAGAAAAAGCAGGGCTTTACTTCACCGCCGAAAGTTTATACCGAAGATACTCTGCTGTCGGCCATGGAAACGGCAGGCAACAAAGAGTTTGATAAGGACACAGAGAAGAAAGGTCTGGGAACACCGGCAACCCGTGCTGCGATTCTGGAAAAGCTGGTATCTTCCGGCTATGTACAGCGTAAAGGCAAGCAGATGATTCCAACGGAGGACGGTGTGGCGGCAATTCAGAATATCCCGGACTATCTGAAATCTGCCAGCATGACAGCTGAGTGGGAAAATGACCTGCTGCGGATGGAACGCGGTAAAATTAAACCCCATGATTTTATGCAGGGCATCCACGGACTGCTCGATAAGATGCTGGCCGACTTGCGGCAGATTCCTACCGTCGAGGCGGCTCCCTATCATAATAAGGTAAGCGTAGGAAGCTGCCCGGTCTGTGGCAACCCTGTACATGAGAGCAAACTCAGCTTTTGTTGTGCAGACCGTAGCTGCAAATTTGCACTCTGGAAAGAAAGCAGATACTTGTCCAACATGAGAAAGACGCTGGACAGGAAGATGGCGGCAGACCTTTTGAAGAAAGGCCGCACCCATGTAAAAGACTTTTATTCCGTGAAAAAAGACAAGATGTTTGCTGCTGACCTTGTGATGCGCGTTGAAGATGGCCGCGCACAGTACAGCCTGGAATTTCCCAAAACACCAATGAAAACGAAAACGTAAAGGAGGTTTGACCCTTGCCACAGATTAACGATATTCGAGAATTGGCGCAGCAGAACGCCCGGTATGTCAGTAACTCGCCACAGGACTGGATGAGTTATCTGGATGTGGCGGCGCGGCTGTACCGCTATTCGTTCACCGATACGCTCCTGATCCACGCGCAACGGCCCGATACAACCGCCTGCGCAGAAATGGAACTCTGGAATCAGAAAATGAGCCGATGGGTCAACCGTGGCGCAAAAGGCATCGCGCTTCTGGATGATACCGGACCTCGTACCAAGCTGCGGTATGTGTTCGATATTGCTGACACTCATCTGGTGCGCGGTGGAAAAACACCGCTCTTATGGAATCTGGACAGCCACGAGCATGAGCAGGCTATCTTAGACCATCTGGCAGATACCTATGGCTTATCCCAGACAGACAGCATGAACGCTGCTCTGCTGGAACTGGCACAGCAGCTGACCGCCGACAATCTGGATGAAGCGATGGATGGTCTGGCCTATGAGGTGACAGACACTTTTCTGGAAGAACTGGACGAAGATAACATCCGCGTCCGCTTCCGGGAACTGATGACCAACAGTATCTTCTATACGCTTTCCCGCCGTTGTGGGCAGGAGCCTATGGATGTACTGGACGATGATGATTTTATCCGCATCGTGGATTTCAACAAGCTGCCGGTGCTGTCGTTCCTTGGCAACGCCGTTTCCGAACAGTGCGAAGCGGTTCTTTTTGACATTGGCCGCGAGATGCGGAAAATTCACAAAAAAGAAATCACGCAGCAGCTTGAAAAAGCTGTTGACAGCTTGTATAATACCAATACAGACTTTAACACATTAAAGCGCGAAACCGAAGAAACCACGACCGAAGGAGGACAAGAAAATGGAGTTGACGTATTACCGCAAGGGAGATTATCTGTTCCCGAATCTGGCCGTGAAGGACGAGCCGCAGATCATCGGGAAGTACGGGATGCTGCGCAGGACGTACCTGAAAGAGAACCGCAAGAATTGGTATCAGAGTATGCTGATGAGCGGCAAGCTGAACCAGCATCTGGCGTAGATCGAGGAAGCAGCGGAGAGCCGGGTAGAAACCCTGCTGGACAGCCTGAACGAGAAGTTTCCGGCACCGAGCAAGGAGAAAGACCCGCTGGCATGGGCAGCGCACCAGAACAACCTGACGACGATGGCCGAGGAGATCGTCTTGAAGGAATTGGTGTACAATTAACTGAACCGACAACGGAACAGGATTTGAGCGAAGCAGAGGAAGAAATTGCCTCTGCTTTTTCTTTTCCTGATCTGCCGACCGTGGAACAGCAGATCCGCGCCATTGAAGCACCGATCCGGGCGCGGTATGCGGACGAGATTGCACTTGATCCCGAAGTGGTCGATGAAATTCTGCGCACGGGCAGCAACCGTAGCAAGGGTCAGCTGCGTCTGATCTACAATTTCATGGTCGAGAAAACCCCGGAAGAATACACGGAGTTCGTGAAAAACGAATATGGTACGGGCGGCAAAGGCTTTGAAATTGACGGCGCAAAGTATGCAGTCTGGTTCGATGATTTAGGGCTGCGTATTGCAGTAGGCAGCACGGCAAAGGGCGGCACACTTGTCAATGCGTTTTTGTCGTGGGAGGATGTGAGCAATCGTATCCATGAACTGCTCCGGCAGGGTGAGTATGCTCCGCAGGCGGTTCTGGATGCTGCACGGCAGAATGCTTTGCAGGAACACGCGCAGACATTGGCCTATATGGAGCGCGACTTGGCAGATGGCGTTGCCGAAGCAGTCTTTCAGGATACAGAAATCTTCAGGGGCGGTTTCCCGGAACTGACGGACAGGCTGGCAGGCTTGCTGGATGATACGGATTTTCTGACCGATCTCAATGAGAGATTGTCCGCGCTGGGAGAAGCCTACGTCGAAGATAAAGACCTGATGCGGATGCACTTTTATAAGCCGGATAAAGTGGCAGCTCTGTTCCAGCAGTTTGCAAAGCCTTATCAGAACTACTCGGCGCGGGATGGCTTTCACTGGAATGAGTATAAGAAGTTCATCACGGAAGATGAAATCAATGCTTATTTCACACGGGGCAGCAATTATTCGGACAGTCGGCTGGCAATCTATTCGTTCTTCCTGAATCATGAGGACAAAAAAGAACGGGCTGACTTCCTGAAAGACCATTACGGGATCGGCGGCAGCAGTCATGCACTCTGCGGGGCAGATGATTCTCACGAAGATCACGATGGCAGAGGCATTTCTTTGGAACGTGGTTCATATGGGAACCCAGATGCCAGTGTTCATCTGAACTGGAACCAGGCTGCAGGCCGAATTGACCGGCTGATCCGTGACAGTGAGTATTTGAAGCCGGCAGACTACTCCCGGATGCCTGCTTATGAGTGCGAGCAGATGGCAATGCAGGTGATGGGATTCTATCACCATCTGCCGAACGACGTGGAGCGGCCTTATCCGCAAGACCTTTACCATGAAGAAGGACGAAAGGCTCTCGTTGAAAAGCTGGAAGCCCCTAAACAGGCGGTGAAACTGCTGGAACAGATGGACAATGCACTGCTGTCCGTGCCGCTGGATTCGGAAGAATATGAGCGTAAGGCAGAATCCCTCTCTATCCTGCACCAGTATGTTGAGGGGACGTACACGATTTTCCCGGAAAAGAAAAGGGCTGTTGAGATTGCGGTTCCTGAACAGGGGCAGATTTCCATGTTCGATTTCATGGAGCAGGAGCCGCAATCGAAAGAGCAGTCAACCGTCGCAGCGGTTGAGGAACCCCAAAAAGATGTGCCCATTGCAGATGAAAAGCCTTCGAAGCAGACGCTGCAGCCCCTGCCACTGGATGCCGCCAACGAGTATAACGCGCTGAAAGAGCGTTACCCGGATGCGCTGGTCGGTTATGAGCAGTACGGCAGCTTTGAGTTCTACGGCGAGGATGCAAAACGCGTTTCGGAACTGCTTGGCAGCAAACTGTTGGAAAAGAAAACTGCACTCGGCAAAGTTGAGGTATCTGGTTTTCCGCGTGAACAGTGGGTTTCACAGGCAATGAAGCTCTGGAAGCAAGGGGAGAACGTCTATCTGTCCGGCCAGCAGGAAGATGGAACCCATGCCCAAACGAAATACTTCCGCAGAGAGGAATATCTGCCTGTTAATACCACCATCGAACTGGACGATAGAGAGTTCCGTGTGGATTCGGTGGACTTTGGAAATGGAACGGTCAGTTTGCAGGACATGACCCTTGCAAAAGAAGCCCGGTATCCGATTTTCCGAACGGAACCGCTGGAGTACATTCGGCATCTGTACGAACAGGCAGATGTACCGATGGAAGAAGCGGTTGAAATCACAGTCTTTACGGCTTTGCACAATGCAGGTGTGGCCTACGAAGATTTTTCCCCGGAGCAGATGGATGTAATCTATTCGGTGGCAGAATCGGGCGGCGAGTTGGAGGATTTGCTCAATCCTGAGTTTCCGCCGGAACAGATGCAGCTGATCGCAGATGTGCAGAACAGAACGGATGCCATCAGCCGTGCGGCAGCAGAGGAAGCCCTGGAACCGCTGACGCAGCAGCCCATGACCCGGCAGAGGTCAACCATGCAAGGCGGCGGCACAATCTTCCGCTGGACAGTGGAGCAGAAACGGAACTGCCTGCACTGCCTAAACAGGAGCCTATTAACTTCCGTATTACGGACGATGATCTCGGCGCAGGAGGGCCGAAAACGAAGTACAAAGCAAATGTGGAAGCCATTCGGTTACTGAAAACGCTGGATGTAGAGCAGCGGCAGGCCACCGCAGGGGAACAGGAGATACTCTCCCGGTATGTGGGCTGGGGCGGTATTCCGCAGGCGTTCGATGAAAGCAATGTGGAATGGTCGAAAGAGTATGCCGAACTGCAGTCCCTGCTTACGCCAGATGAGTATAAGGAAGCCCGTGCCAGTACGCTGAATGCGTTTTACACTTCCCCTACGGTCATCAAGGCGATGTATGAAGCCCTGGGCAATATGGGCTTGTCCAAAGGCAATGTACTGGAACCGTCCTGCGGCGTCGGCAATTTCATGGGTCTTGTGCCGGACAGCATGGAGAAGATTCGGATGTACGGTGTAGAGCTGGACAGCATTTCGGGCCGCATTGCACAGCAGTTGTATCAGAAAAACAAGATTGCGGTGCAGGGCTTTGAAACGATGCAGTTCCCGGACAGCTTCTTTGACTGTGTTGTGGGTAACGTACCATTCGGCAATTATAAGGTGCCGGATAAGCGGTATGACCGCCACAATTTCCTGATCCACGATTATTTTATCGCCAAGAGCCTTGACCTTGTGCGTCCGGGCGGTGTGGTGGCGGTGGTAACGTCCAACGGTACGATGGATAAGAAGGATTCTTCTGTCCGTGAGTACCTTGCCAACCGCGCCGATCTGGTCGGAGCGATTCGGTTACCGAACAATGCGTTCCAGCGCAATGCCAACACGAGCGTGGTTGCGGATATTCTGTTCCTGCAGAAGCGTGACCGTGCGGCGGTGGAGCGGGCTGACTGGGTAGATCTCGGTGAAACACCGGAAGGCTACGCCATCAACCAGTATTTTGCACAGCATCCTGAAATGGTGCTGGGAGAGATCACCACCGAAAGCACTCAGTATGGCAAGCAGGAAACTACGGTCAAGGCCATTGAGGGCGCAGACCTTGCCAAGCAGTTAAAAGAGGCGGTCGGCAACATCCATGCCACCATCACGGAACCCGAAATTTTCGATGATGAACTGGATGTGCAGGAAGAACCGATTCCGGCAGACCCAAGCGTGAAGAATTTCAGCTTTACGAACGTGGATGGGCAGATTTACTACCGTGAAAACTCCTTTATGAACAAGGTGGAACTGCCTGCCGTAACTGCAGAGCGAGTGCTGGGCATGATTGCTCTGCGGGAAACCACCCGAAAACTGTTGGATTGTCAGCTACATGATGGTTCGGATGCAGAAGTTCAGCTTTTGCAGAATGAACTGAAACAGCAGTACACCGCATTTAAGGCGCAGTATGGTCTTATCAACAGCACGGCCAACAAGCGGGCGTTCCGACAGGACAGCAGCTATTGCCTGCTGGCATCGCTGGAAATTCTGGACGAGGAGAAAAATCTCAAACGGCTTGCGGATATTTTTACCAAACGTACTATCCGCAAGCCGGAGCCTGTTACCTCGGTGGATACGCCGAGCGAAGCCCTGGCACTTTCCATTGGAGAGAAAGCAAAGGTGGATGTGCCGTTTATGGTGCAGCTCTGCGGTAAAACGGAGCAGGAAGTCACGGATGAACTGGCAGGTGCGATTTTCCGAAATCCTGTGACACAGCAGTGGGAAACTTCGGATGAATACCTGTCCGGCAATGTTCGTGAAAAGCTGGCAACAGCAGAAAAGTTTGCAGCAAACCATGCAGAATATCAGATCAATGTGGATTACCTGAAACGGGTACAGCCCAAAGACCTGGATGCTTCGGAAATTGAAGTGCGGCTGGGTGCAAACTGGGTAAAGCCGGAGTACATCACGCAGTTTATGAAAGAAGTGTTCAAGACCCCGAACTACTATGCCGGGATTGACATTAAGGCAACTTATTCCGAAATTTCAGGTGCATGGAACATTTCGGGTAAGTCGCTGGATCGTGGTAATCCCCTTGTTACCAATACCTACGGTACGATGCGGGTCAACGCCTATAAGCTGCTGGAAGATGCGCTGAATCTCCGGGATACCAAAATCTACGATACGATTCACGATGCGGATGGCGACCATCGTGTGCTGAACAAACAGGAAACCATGCTTGCACAGCAAGCGCAGGAATCCATTCGGGAAGCGTTCAAGCAGTGGATTTTCAAGGATTTGGATCGCCGCGAGGATTTGTGTGCGACCTATAACCGGATTTTCAATGCGATTCGTCCCCGTGAGTACGATGGCAGCCATATTCGTTTTGAGGGCATGACCCCGGAAATCTCCCTGATGCCGCACCAGAAAAATGCAGTGGCGCATATTCTGTACGGTAACAATACGCTGTTAGCGCATTGCGTGGGCGCAGGCAAGACCTTCCAGATGATTGCTGCCGGCATGGAAAGCCGCAGGTTGGGCCTGTCGCAGAAAAACCTCTATGTGGTGCCAAACCACCTCACAGAACAGTTGGGGCGCAGACTTCTTACGACTCTATCCCAATGCCAATGTACTGGTGGCAACGAAAAAGGACTTTGAACCCAGCAATCGCAAACAGTTCTGTTCCCGTATCGCAACCGGCGATTACGATGCCATCGTGATCGGTCATTCGCAGTTTGAGCGTGTGCCGCTCTCCCCGGAACGGCAGAAGGCTATTATCGAGCGTCAGATTGACGATATTACGCTGGCTTTGGCCGATGCCCGGAGTGAGGACAGCCGCAGTTTTACGGTCAAGCAGATGGAAAAAACAAAGAAAACACTGGAAGCAAAGCTGCAAAAGCTGAACGACCAGACGAGAAAGGATGATGTGGTTACATTTGAGGAACTGGGTGTTGACCGTCTGTTTGTGGACGAGTCACATTTCTATAAAAATATGTTCCTCTACACAAAAATGCGAAATATCGCAGGTATCGCCCAGACGGATGCACAGAAGTCCAGCGATATGTTTGCAAAGTGTCAGTATCTGGACGAACTGACAGGCGGCAAGGGCGTGACCTTTGCAACCGGAACCCCGGTCAGCAACTCGATGGTGGAGCTGTACACCATTATGCGGTATCTCCAGTATGACACCCTGCAGAAGATGGGACTGAGCCACTTCGATGATTGGGCAGCATCCTTTGGTGAAACTGTCACAGCAATCGAACTTTCCCCGGAAGGAACGGGCTACCGTGCGAAAACTCGTTTTGCCCGGTTCTTTAATCTGCCGGAGCTGATTTCTCTGTTCAAGGAATCCGCAGATGTACAGACGGCGGATATGCTGAACCTGCCTGTGCCGCAAGCGGAGTACATCAACGAAGTGCTGAAGCCCAGCGAAACGCAGGAAGAAATGGTCAGTTCCTTTGCTGACCGCGCCGAGGCTGTACGCAACGGCAATGTGAATCCCAGATTCGATAATATGCTCAAAATCACCAACGATGGCAGAAAACTGGCACTTGACCAGCGGCTTATGAACGAGATGCTGCCGGACGAGCCGGAGAGCAAGGTGAATCGCTGTGTGGACAATGCGTTCAAGGTCTGGGAAAAATCTTCGGCGGATCGAGGAACACAGTTGATTTTCTGCGACCTGTCTACCCCCAAAGCCGATGGCACATTTAACGTGTACGATGATGTGCGGGAAAAGCTGGTGGCGAGGGGTGTTCCCCGTGAGGAAGTGGCGTTCATTCACGAGTATAACACGGAAACGAAAAAGGCAGACCTGTTTGCAAAGGTGCGCGCCGGACAGGTGCGTATCCTGATGGGGTCTACGCCGAAACTTGGCGCAGGAACCAATATTCAGGATCGGCTGATTGCCCTGCATCATCTGGATTGCCCGTGGAAGCCGTCTGACCTGGAACAGCAGGAGGGGCGTATTCTCCGGCAGGGAAACCGGAATAAGCAGGTGAAAATCTATCGTTACGTCACGGAAAATACGTTTGATTCGTATATGTGGCAGATTCTGGAAAATAAGCAGAAGTTCATCTCGCAGATCATGACTTCCAAATCGCCTGTCCGTGCCTGTGATGATGTGGACGATACAGCGCTGTCTTATGCCGAAATCAAGGCACTGGCAACGGGTAATCCCTACATCAAGGAAAAGATGGACTTGGATATTCAGGTCAGCAAGCTGAAGCTGCTGAAAGCCAATCACACCAGTCAGATTTATAGTTTGGAATCGGATATTGCGCGCCGCTATCCGCGAGAAATCGCTGTGGCACAGGGTCAGATCGAAGCACTGAAAACCGATATGGATGCGGCAAAACCACTTCTGGCGCAGGACAAAGACCACTTCTCTATGGAAATCAGCGGCAAGGTGTACACCGAACGTAAGGAGGCGGGTGCGGCTATTATCGAGGCTTGTAAGGCTTTGAAAGCGGCTGGCACCGAGGGCAGGATCGGCAGCTACGGCGCATTTGAACTACATTCCCGATTTGACAACTTTGATAAGGTGTTCCGCTTGTCCATCAAGGGCGCGTGGAACTACTCTATGGAAGTTGGTAAAGACCCGCAGGGCAACATTCTGCGTGTTACCAATGCACTGGCAGGCATCGAAAGAGCATTGCCGCAGGTGGAACGCAGACTGGAAACCTTGGAACAGCAGTTGGCGCAGGCAAAGGAAGAAGCCAAACGTCCTTTTGCGCAGGAAGCAGAACTGGCCGAAAAATCTGCGCGCCTTGCGGAGCTGAACGCTTTGCTCAACATGGATGAAAAAGGCAGCGAGGATGCCCTGGGCGTGGACGAAGATGCCGCCGAAACCGAGGTTGCAGACAGGCCACGCCAGCCTGTGAACTATGCAGGCCGCGTTGCAGAGCGCACTGCGGACAATGTGCGGAAACCCTCTGTGCTGGCACAGCTTCATGCAAAGCAGGCAGAGCGCACCGTAGAACCGCAGAAATCCCAGAATCGGAAAAGTTACGATATGGAACTGTAAATAGGATAACCCCGTTAGATCTCTGCAAGGAATCTAACGGGGTATTTTTGAAAAAGGAGGGCATTTGCTGACATTAACACCGATCAATCTGAAAACAGCAAACGCATTTGTGCAGCAGTATCACCGCCACCATAAGCCGACGCGAGGACATAAGTTCTCCATCGGAGTATCGAAAAATGGTGCGTTGGTGGGTGTTGCTATCTGCGGCAGACCAGTGGCGCGGCGGCTGGATGATGGCTATACGCTGGAAGTTAACCGCTTGTGTACGGATGGAACGCCGAACGCTTGCAGCATCCTGTACGCGGCGGCATACCGTGCAGCACGGGCAATGGGTTACAACAAAGTGATCACCTACATTCTGGATACGGAAAATGGAGCATCCCTGAGAGCTGCCGGATACACCTGTGAGGGCAGAGCCGGAGGATTGGAGTGGAACGGCGCAAAAGCACCGAAACAGGCCGACCAATATCCGCGTCAGATGAAAACACGATGGGTCAAGGAAAAGGAGGGCTTGCATGGCAGTTGACCGCAAACAGCAGATGAAAGAAATCACGGAACGGCTGGAGCAGGGCGTAAAGGATATTTTTACATCGGAAATGTACACGACGTACCTGCGCACGATGGCAAAATTCCACAATTACAGCTTCAACAATACGCTGCTGATCGCTATGCAGCGGCCTGATGCCACACTGGTGGCAGGGTTTAACGCATGGAAGAATAAGTTTAACCGTTATGTCAAAAAAGGCGAAAAGGGCATCCAGATCATTGCTCCGGCTCCCATCAAGGAAGTGGAGGAGCGCGAGAAAATCGACAAGGATACGGGTCTGGCGGTGCTGAACGAAAACGGTGAGCCGGAAATGGAACGTGTGGAGTATGTGATTCCGCGTTTCCGCGTAACAACGGTCTTCGATGTTTCGCAGACCGATGGGGAACCGATTCCGTCGTTGGAAGTGAACGAACTGACGGCCAGCGTCAAAGACTATGCGCTGCTTACGGCGGCAATCGAGCAGGTATCGCCTGTGCCGATTCGGTTTGACGAAATCGAAGGGGAAGCCAAAGGGTATTACAGCGACATAGACAAAGAAATCTGCATCCAGGTCGGCATGGGTGAGAGCCAGACCATCAAGACGATGATCCACGAGGTCGCTCATGCGATGCTGCATAACAGCGATTTGATGAAACAGCGTGGGGAAGAAAAAGACAGGCTCACGAAAGAAACCGAAGCCGAAAGCATTGCATTTACGGTCTGCTCGGCTCTGGGCATTGATACGTCCGATTACTCTTTTCCGTATGTGGCAAGCTGGGCGAGCGGCAAGGAGATGAAGGAGCTGAAAGATTCGATGGATACGATTCGATTGACAGCTGCCGACTTTTTGGAAAAGCTGGAAGCGGCGGTGGCGGAAAGGAGCGCAGAACGCATGACCGCAATGCAGTATGCGGAAAAGCTGATTGCCGACAAGGAGCAGAAAATAACAATTTTCGATGATGAGCAGCGAAACCTCATCGTAAATTTCGCCTTTAAGCTGGATGACCAGGCTGCAACGGAAGAACTGGTAAAGGGTTTGGCGGCTGCACTGGCCGAGGATGACAAAGAAGAAGTCAACCGCCTGATGTACGATGCGCAGGAGAAAATTGAAAATCTCCCGGATGGGATGATTGGACTTTCCGAAATGCACGACTACGGTTATTTGAAAGATGATGTGCTGCCGCTGACGAAAGAGGGCGCACGGGAATGGCATCGGCTGGGTGAGAGAATCTATCCGCTGTTCCGTGATGGAACGGCAGGGGATTATGTAAGCCAAGAGGGAATCGAACAGCACGATGGCATTTTTGGCATTAAGGCAGACGCATGGGATGCGATTCTGTTGGAGCAGCGGGAAGATTATGCAGAGGATGAGTATGCGCGCCCGGATTTTAAGCTGACCGTAATAAACCGTGAACAGGCTCTGCGGCTGTATGACGAGGGTAAGCAGATATATCTTGTCCGCATCAGCCCGTGGCCGATTCTTGTCACGGCGCGAGAGGAAATCGAGCGCGGAAGTGATGCCTTCCAGATTGCCAAGGAAGATTTGGAAAAGGACAAGCAGAAAGCAATGGAAAACAGCGAGAAAGCACCCGTTGAAAAGCTGGCGGCAGACCTTGATGATTTCGCCTTCGACTTCGATTTCTACCACTATAAGGACAGTGTGGAGGATCGGGAACAGGCAGTTGAAGTACTGAAAGAACAGATTCAGGCTGGGGATATTCAGCCGATCAGGGAATGGCTGCAAGTTGCAGTGGAGGAATCAGAGGGAGAGTCCGCAGAAAAGGCGGCAGAGCTGATAACCCGGCTGGATGCGTTGGTCAAGGAGCAGAAGCTGCTTTCTGGCAGCGAAAAGCAGTTTGGCATCTACCAGATCACTGCCCGTGACCAGGAACACGACTACCGCTTTATGAATCTGGACTTTGTAAAGCGGCACGGGATGGAAGTAAACCGTGCAGACTATGAACTGGTCTATACCGCGCCTCTTACGGAAAAAGATACGCTGGAAGCCATTTACGAACGCTTCAATATTCAGCGTCCAGCGGATTTTACAGGGCATTCGCTTTCCGTCAGTGATGTTGTGGTGCTGAACGATGGCAAGTCGATTAAAGCCTGCTATGTAGACAGCATCGGCTTTGCAGAACTGCCGGAATTTTTCAAGGAAAGGAATATGGATTTGCAGAAAGAAACGCTTTTGAACGAAGAATTGCAGGAAATCGAAATCTTTGATAAGCCGGGTCTTTTCAGCAATGGCCGACTGCGGGATGAAGATGTGCCGGAGGATTTATATCGCTATGATCTGCGCGGCTCGGACTACGACCCCGGCCAGCCCATTACAGTGGAGAAAACTGTGGTGGTGAACCATGCGGCATCTGTCCTGATGGCCGAAGAACTTGACCTTGGCGCAGAGGGGCGGCTGGAACTGGGTGAGGAAGGGCTGAACTTCACAGGTGCAGAACTGACCGTGCGGGAGTTCATGGAGGAACAGCAGCAGAAAAGGACCGGACTGATCCACGGCGACTCCGACCACATCGCAGTCGAGGGGCATCTCGGCACATGGTATGCTGTTGATGAAACGGAAATCGGCGGCGAGAAGTTTTTCCTGCTGGAGCATGAGGAACACGGCGATATGGCGGCCTGCGTTGCAGTCAATGAGCAGGGCAAGCTGGTGGCAGAGAATTTGTGGAACGGCTTTGATGATGAATTTCTGGATGCGGTAAAAGAGTATCTTTCTGAAAAATGGAATATGCCGAATAAGGATGATGTGGTATCGGAGATCATTGAAAAGGCTGTGCCTGTGCCGGACAACAGCGCACAGGACTTTTCTGATGTGCCTGTCTACTACGAGCCGTTCAGCTATGCTAAAGAAAATGACGAGGTGGATGTATACCGTACATCCTATCGGCTGAACAGCGAGTGCAAGCAGGCAATCCAAGAAGCGATTGCGGACAACTATGACGGGATGCACCTTGGCGATGATGCAGTGAATCAGGTGGTGCGGCAGTATGGTATGGAGCGTGTGGGATACATTCTGGCGAATACCCTGCGCTACAAAAACTATGATGGCCGCTTTTCTCCCAGCAATAAGGAATGGGCAGAGCAGGTCGGCACTCCGGAAAATAACGCGAGAATCATTAAATTTCGAGCAGATTGGGTGGTTTCCAGCCATCCGGCTGTTTTGGATGGCTTTGTGACGATGTACCGGGATGAACTAGAAGCGCAGAAAAAGCTGGAGCAGGAGCAGCCATTTGTAAAGCGATTCTATGTGGTCGAGAACCGGCAGGCTGTTCCGCTTGAAATTAAGCGGTTTGGCAATCTGGACGATGCAATGTCACAGTATCAGGCACTTCCGAACCATTACATGAAAGCCCTGGGCGTGGAGAAAAATCCTGATCCGCTGCCGGGGGTGCTGGATGTTCTGCAATGCAAGAACGGTATTGACACCATCGTGGAGGACTACAAAATGGTTCCGGGCTGGGATAACCCGTATGTCCAAAATCACGTTGTCCAGCCGTTGCAGGGGGCCTTAGCCGTGCAGGAAGTGGAACTGGCCTATGAATTGCCAGATGCCTATTTCCATATCCAGACCTGTGACGATGGCTATGACTATACCTTATATAATAAGGACTTCACAGAACGAGATGGCGGCATCCTCGAAACGGATGGAGATAAGTCTGTGCAGGATGCTATGACGGAATTGCTTGCAGAGTTTGGCTGCGATGCAGCACAGGGCAGGGTCATGGACGCGGCAGAGCTGCGGGAACAGGTCGATACGGTGGCTGAACAGCAGGCAGAAGTTTTGAAAGAAAAGCTCGCTGCAGAAAGACCTGCGCCGGAGGAAACGCTCAGCTTTTATGTTGCGGAGTGCTTGGAGTTCACGTTTGCGGGAGAGTTCCACGACCATCTGACGATGGAAGAAGCGTTGGAAGTCTACGATAAGATTCCGTCTGAACGGATGAACGCTGACAAGTGCATTGGATTCTGCATCGAGGAAGATGGTGGCTTTGTTGGAATGTATGAGCTGGTCGTGAACGACAAAGTGCAGCGCGAGAACATCAATTCCATCAACTATTTCAGAGATGATAAACTGGTGCAGCAGGCCATTTCCGACATGGAAAAGCTGATGGCGGCACGGCAGCAGAGCAAGGAGCAGGAACGCAGCAACACGAAAAAGTCTGTTCTGGATGCCCTGCGCAGTCTGAAAGCCAAGAAGCAGGAGCAGCCTGCACAGGAACAGGATAAGCCGAAGAAAGCGAAAAAGAAAGGGATGGAGTTATGAGTAATGTGCGTTTTGATGAACTGGAATTGATGCTGATGGCGATGTTTGAGCAGCCGACGCTCAAGGATACGATTCAGGTCTTGATGGAAGTTCAGCCGCTTGTGGCAGAGGATGCAGAGATGGCTGCGTTTGTCCAGCAGACGATCCCGAAGATGCAGCAGTTGAACGAGCAGCAGTTCAAGGGGTTGGAACTGGAATGGCATAGGCCGGAGGAACCGGAAAAGGAGAAAACGTAAAATGATAAACCAGTATAGAGTTTTCCAAATCAGAGAGGTGCATCATCAGCATTGGGCAAAATCCTATGCACAGCAGGTAGAGGACGGTTTTTTGATTCATCATCAGAATTACCAGAGTGCGTACAAAGGAAAGCCTGCACCCAGCGATACGCCGATGACAGCCCGGAAGCGGCTGGAAGAAAAGCGACCAAACACATTTATTGGTCGTTCCTTTGGTGTTGGCGATGTGATCGTATGGATGAAGAAAAGGAACGTAAGTTTTTCTACGTCGATAAAGAGGAACTGGTAGAGTTCGGTGGCTTTATGGATGTTGATGCAGCCGGAAACACTGTCGTCTACATGGTTCCCAATTATCAAATTGACGGAAAGACTGGAACGTGGCTTCCGTATGACAGCGAAGTTGTCGAGGGAGTTTGCTTTTTTATGATGCGCAATGAGCAGCGCAAAGATGCTGTTTCTCCAGTCGTGGTAGACAGTAAAGGCGTATTTGTGACGGATGCTCCGAACGGCTTTGAAAATATTCGATCCATACTTACAGAGTATGTTCATCGTGCTGAAAAAAAGCAGCAGGATATGACTGAACATGAGAAATGCCTGACGAACGGAACATATGAACGTGCGCGAGAGTCCGGCACGGAGCAGAATTATGACATGATAGATGGCTGCGTGAACAACGTGCCGAAAAAGCCACGGCGCATTGGTGGCAGGTGGTCGGTGCTGGATCGGCTGCATATCAAGCAGGCAGAGCGGAAACAGAAAGAGCAGACCCAGCAGCAACAGCAGCAGGAGAGAAGCCGTAAAAACTAAAAATCCGTTATGACGCAGAGTGGTGGTTCCTATAACAAGGAACTGCCACTCTTTTTTGCTTGAAGGTAATTGACAATATTTGCAAAAATTGTACACTAGGTAGTAAGAAGTACGCGGTTGTAGCCGTGAAAAAGGATGTGACATATGTGCTGATTTCGCATGATTTACTCAAAACACAAAAAACCAGAAAACAGCATTTGCGAGTTACCGTTGAACTGTACGACTATGCAACGGAGTTGTACAATGAACTTAGTAGGATTGGAATTATTGAACAATTAAGTAATGTTCCCCAACTAGGTGCAATAAGAGTTGAGCATAAACTGGAGAAATCAAGATATGATTATGTCATTTTGCAATTGTATCTTCATCAGCTGGTTCAAGAAAATCTTGGAAAAAATCTAAAATTCACATATGGTAGCGGAATTAGGTTGCACGAATTCGGAGCGGATGAATCAAAACTTGAGGGAATAGGTGCAATATCGGTGGCCGATATTGTGCAGGTGTTAACATTAGCGTATAATATAGGCCATTTTTACAATACATTTGTTTCGTCGCGTGCAGTTATTATGATGGCTAATGCCAATGAGACCTTTAGACAATTATTATATAATGGTTCGACAGATGAAAGGTTCTCACAGGTATTGGAAACTTATCTTGCTGACAAAAATTATTTACGCTTTCATCTACTTAACTCACTTTTAGTCCTTGATAAGTGTAACCCAGATTTGTATTCAGTGAAATTGGCAAGGGAAATTCTGTATGCTTACATAAACGAAGATGCTTTAGAACAAAATAACAAGTTGAAGTATGCTTTTTCAATATTTCGTAGCATAAGATCCGTTGCATATATTGCATATGATCTGCAAGTGGCCAAGGTTTCATTTACTATTGATCTTAATGATGAGAAAGCGATGATACTTCTTTTAGGCGAACTGTTGTCGCAATATAATGATCGGAGAAGTTCAACGCAACTAATACAATCGATAAGCAAACTTTTGGACGATGCAGTTTATAATGAAAATAGTAATGTTCTTTGCCATTGTGGAATTGCAAAAAGAATGGTAAATGTACTAAAACGTGACTGTGATTTTGAAAACGAGGATTATTATGCGGACTATTTTTTGAATGGCAATAGTCCTTTGAATGAAAAGCAATCATTAAAGACAGACTACGACAAAAAACAAATACTTAAGTTGACGTTTGATAAAAAGGATGGTGCGATAGCAGAGAGATTATTCTCGGATTTGGAGTCGCTTCAAAATGTTCGTGTTGGATATTATGACAGGTCAAACGGCGATAAAACTATAGTGCTGGCTGTGAAGAAATCTATAACTGCGGAGAAAAAGCAAAAAGCAGCATTTAAAGTGTTAAAAGCAACAGTAGCAGCACTAAGAAAAGTAGGGAGCATCAAAGACTATGATAAGAGATATTTATTGTCTACAGAAGTTTTTCCTGTATTATCTGTTTGACGAAAATCCAGTGAATATCAAACCTACAATGAATGAAGAACGATGTGTGCTTTGTACAAAAGGCAAGTCGAAAAGGATTAAAAATCTTAAGAACCTATTGGAAACCTCTCACGCAGGGGAAGACGCAAAGCACGAAGTTGAATTCATGGAAAGTCAACTGGTGCAGGATTATAGGAATGATACAAGCATTTGTGTTCCAGCTAGTATTGAAGTGAGCAAGAAAGAAGAACCGGGGAAACAGTTATGTGAATTTGACGGAATTGTAATTCATCCAATGAGGAAAAGCGAACAGGTGGTTTTTCTTGAAGCAAAGAATACTGCAGATCGTCCCGGATATGGTAAAAAATGCTTGAGAAGAAAATTAAGCAAACTCAAAGTGAGTTACAAGGAAGAAGAGATAATTGTTGTAGACCATGATGCGGTTATGAAATATTCAGTGTGACACAAAAGTAAAAGCGTGCAGAAATGCGCGCTTTTACTTTTGACATATTATAAAGAAAATTCTTGATTATCTTTAGACGCGATACGGTTATGCTGCTGCGTGTGTTCCGTTTCAAGAATCATATCAATATTCCTGCAGGCGGTTTGCAGTTCGTGGTAGTAATCTTTGAAATAGGTGTAGCTTTCGTATTGTGCGGTTCGAGCAGAAAGCAACTTCTCCTTTTCTGCTCGTAAATTTTTCATCGTGGGAATTGTGCCATCCGTGGAATTGCGTTTCAAGAATTGAACGGCTTCTTCGTATCTGGCAATTTCATCCTGATGTGCAGAACGGTACATCTTCTTATTGCCCGCCTGCAAAAATGCTTTGTAGGTGGCTTTTGTGGAAAGATACTGCCCCAGATAGTGAATCTTCTCGTTCAGCCGCTTTAAGTCGGCATCGGTAGATTTGGCGGTGTTGCGGGCATCGGACATTTTGACGGACAGTTCATCGCGCGCTTTTTTCAAATCTTCATAGCTATTATAACCATGCTGCTGTACATAGACGATGGTATTTGCCATCTGCTGCAAATTGGAAATTTTGACTTTCTGAGCATAGGCGCGACTTTGCTGGGCTTTTACGCAGTCCTGCAAATTCACTACCAGACGAAGATTGGACTTGATATAGAGAACGGCAATGGGGTCAGCAACACTCCATTGCTGTTTTTCTTTTGCAGCGGTGATCGCGTTGCTTTCAAAAAGCGTCAGAAGATGTTCACGGTCAAAACTGGTTCCCAGCGTTCTGGCAGAGATGTATTTTTCTCTGTCCGGGAGAAGGTAACTAAATCGACCACGGTGGTCTTTTACTAAAATGTTGGATTCGGTTTGGAGCAGGCGGCTGAATTCTTCAAAAGATTTTGCTTTCTTCGCCGCAGCAGTAATGGCATCGCGCAGTTTATCTTTCTCCGTTTGAAACTTAGTTTTCATGGGAGTGAAACCCTCTGCAACAAGTTCAGCGTTCAACTTGTCCAGATTGATCTGCCCGCGCTGTTTGGCATAATACTCCTGCTGTGTGATTTTGTTGACAGAGGGGGAAAGCAAATCAACCTGATTGAGACTTTCCCTCATGCAAATGTTCATAAGAGATTGCTGTAAATGTTTCAGATAGTCTTTTGTTAGATGGTGCTTATAGCCTGCTTTGCAGTCAATAGGGCGTTCCATAAAAGGCTGCTGCGGAACATCCAGTTTTCGCAGACTGTTGATTACGATATGCACATGGATATTGCCGCTGCTATTATGACCATCCATGTGGGTGCAGACCAACGCCTGATGCCCCGGAAAGTTGGCTTTTACATATTCCATGCCGATGACCTGCGCCTGTTCACCGGTCAGTCCACACTCGTCTTTGTCGGCAGGATCGAAGCTGATGAGGTAGTGGTGCGTCTTGATTTCGTCGTAATTCTGATTCTTGTGGTACTGCGCATTAAGCATTTCGCACTCCACATCAAAAAGTTCTGGCTCACAGTTTATGCCCTCCAGAAGAATATCTCGGCGGAGTACCCAGTTCCCGTTTGCATCCAGCAGGGGTTTCTTCAGAACTTCGTCATGCTCATATTTCAAATAGTCGAGTGCCGCGCCATAGTCTGCACTTTTACCCGCGACGTGTTTTAAGATTGCCACGATAATCACCTGCCAGTCCTGCAATTTCTTTCCGCATAGCGCGGAGGTCAGTCATGCAACGATTGATTTCTTCCAACATGGCACGAGATTGGATGCCGCCGCTGTTGAAAAAAGCTGCAATTTGGTTCAGGTTATTTCCAATATGGGAAAGTTGTCTTGCAAAATCTCGCAGTTCTGCAATGTCGGCAACGATGTTGTAATGAACGTGAAGTTTTTCGGTTATGGCCTGTTTCCTCACATAAACGGCAACGGGATAGCCAGCCTGTTCAGCAGAACACGAAACCAGTGCGTACTCCACATCGGTAAAACGAACCATTACATTCTTAGTCCGTCTGATACTTTCGTCTTTTTTTGGGCCGAGCCATAGTGTGATCCTCCTGCATTTTATAGTTGCGAAGCAATTCCCGATAAGCCGTAGGCGTTCGGCTGCGAACACATTCATGTGGAGCCAGATAGCCAAAATCCGAGATTTTGTGTGTACCGTGGGAATGGGGAACGGAATCCCCATCAAGATTGCCGGAAACGAAAAATCACGAAAGGGAGTTTTGAGTTACCATAGGCGAATCTTGCTCTAAGACAGGGAGACCCTGGTGTTGCAGTATAGGCCTAGCCATCAGAAAAAGAAGTGCTTCTATAAATAGGAATCCGCAGCCTTTATTTGGAATACACTTTTCGGATTTTTTTGAAATTTTTTCAAAAATTGTATTCCAAAATGCCCCTCTGGATTCCTATTAGTAAAGGGGGATTGATCCGATGAAGCAGAAAGAGCGGCTGGACAAAAAGGTGAAGCAGGAGCAAACGGAGCCAGACTATCACAGAAAAATCATTATCAAGGGCATCACCGTGTATGAATCGTTCCGACCAGAAGGCAGTGAACTGTGGGACTGCCTCTTGCAGAGTATGGGGAAACACTGAAAAAAAGATTTTTTAAAATTGTGCGCTACAGCTTGATTTTCGTGCCGCAGCTTGGTAGAATACAGACGGGTTAAGTAAATATGTGCAATCAAAAGCCATTGACTTTCTGGATTTTACCATGCAAATTGCGTGGAGACAGGAGGTTTAATGGCTTTGTTTTTTTATAAGGAAAAGAATAAGGACATACGAGCAGCAGCCTATCTGAGGTTGTCTATCGAGGACGGAGATAAGGCTGAAAGCAACAGCATCGGAAACCAGAGAGAACTGATTCGAGATTTCGTTGCAGAACGACCAGAACTGCATTTGGTAGGAGAATATGCAGATGATGGTTACACGGGAACCAATTTTGAGCGACCAGGCTTTACGCAGATGATGGAGGACATCAAATCCAGCAAAATCAACTGCATCATAGTCAAGGACTTGTCTCGACTTGGCCGAAACTACATTGAGATGGGAAAGTACCTGGAACAGATTTTCCCAATGATGGGAATTCGGTTCATCGCCATCAATGATAACTACGATAACGCAAACACTGAGAGCAGTGATTCGGATAGCATCGTGGTTCCCTTTAAGAATCTGCTGAACGATTCCTACTGCAGAGACATTTCCATTAAGGTTCGGAGCCAGTTGGACATTAAGCGGCGCAAGGGAGAGTTCATCGGCGGGTATGCAATGTACGGTTACTGTAAAGATGAACGGAACAAAAGCCGGTTGGTGGTGGATGAGTACGCAGCAGAGGTTGTTCGTTCTATCTATCGCAGAAAATTGGAAGGCATGAGCGCAAAGGCTATTGCGGAACAGCTGAACAGCGAGGGAGTTCTGGCTCCCAGTGAGTACAAACGGCTGTGCGGACTGAATTATCACAGCGGCTTCAAGGCAGGAACTCACGCAAAGTGGCAGGCAATTCAGGTGCTTCGGATTTTGAAAAATGAAGTTTACACCGGAACGATGGTGCAGGGCAAACGGCAGAAAATCAATTATAAGATTAAGAAAATCCGTGACGTAGAAGAATCCGGCTGGATCAAAGTTCCTAATATGCACGAGGCCATCATTCCGCAGAAATTGTTTGACACCGTGCAGGAAGTTTTGAAGCTGGACACCTGTGCATCGAAAGGACAGCAGACAGTTAATCTCTTTTCAGGTATGGTTCGGTGCGGGGGCTGCGGACAGAATATGGTGCGGCGCGCTGTATCAAAAAATGGAAAGAAGTATGTTTATTTGCACTGCATCACAAATCATAACGGCCTGGGCTGTTCTTCACACCTTATCAGTGAAAGTAAATTAGCAGAAGTGGTGCTGGCTGCATTGCAGGGAAAAATTCAGCAGATCAGTGGATTGGAACAGCGGCTGGATGAAATCAACGAGATTCCCAAAAATCAACGCAGGTTAAAATCGGTAGAAGAGCACATGAAAATGCTGGAACAGGAAGAACAGAAATACCAGACCCTGCGCCGTCAGCTTTATGAAGATATGAGCAACGGCATTGTCAGTAAGGATGAGTATAAAGAGTTCAGCCGTTCCTTTAATGAAAAAGTCGAAAATATCCGTAAGGCAAAAATGGAAATGAACCGTCAGCTGGATAGCCTGAACAATCTGGATGTGGAACATTTGCCGTGGATCGAAGATTTTAAATCCTATCAAAACTTAACGAGTTTGAATCGCCGTGTTCTGGTAGAACTGGTGGAAAGCATTACAGTCTATGATAAAGAGCACATTCACATCCAATATCGCTTCGACCAGGAAATCCGCAATGTACTGGAATATTGCAACAGCATTCCGACAACAGAAACGGAGGGGAGTACAGTATGAAATGTGTAAGCTATACTCGGACGATGCCTTGGAAAAACCATACAGGTGAACTGACGATTACCGACCAGAATCAGCGTATTGCAGAATACCTGGCTGAACATAAAGAGTTCGATTTACAGAAAAAGTATTCTGACCGTAAGGGTGCAGAAAACGCAAGTGCGGCATTTGACAAAATGATTGATGATGGAGTGGGGCGAAAATTTGACTGCATCATTGTAGCATCTATGTATTACTGTGGGCCTGGCTTCCCGGCGGCGCGTCAGGCCATCAAGGAAACTCTCTATGAGACAGGCGTGGATCTGATCGTTCTGGAAGAAGGACTGGACACCAGAACTGCCAGTCGAAAAGAGGTTGAGGACTATTTTGAGGAGAAACGCTGCGAGATGCACGCAGAAATCATGTTTGCATGGAGGAAGAAGCAGGGCGCAGGATTCCGGCTGACCAATTCCGTTCCGTATGGTTATATCCGCAGGAATGGTGAAAGCAACATGGTAAAGGATGAAGAGGTTGCTCCGTATCTGAGCGAAGCTTTTTCCAGATATGCATCCGGACAGAAGATGCGAGATATTGCGAAAATGGTTGAATGAACAGAATGTCGAACCACCGATGAGGCACAAAAAAAGAATTCAGGGAAAACCATATGAGGGAGAATCTGATCTGTGGACATCGGATAATCTGAGGGGATTGTTCAGAAATCCAACATACACGGGTGCAACGGCAAACGGAAGCCGTCAGATTATTGCAGAGAACTGCCATGAGCCGTACATGACAAAGAACAGTTTTAATGCGCTTCCATTGCAATATGCAGCAGGGTGAAAACAAAATATCCACTCGGAAAAAATATAAAAAACCGAATCCTCTGGCAAAGCGCATCATTTGTACCTGTGGACGTCCACTTTATTGGCATAAGGATAAGAAAACGGGAGAAGAACTATTCTATTGCAGCTATTGCCGTGCTCACAAGGAGAATGGAAAGGAATTGAAAGCTCCGGCTACATCTGTATATAAAAAGGTGATAGATGCTATGGAGAGAGAACATCGGGAAGAAGAAAAGATGTTCTCCGCAATTCAGCAGGGAGCTGGCAGAAAAGCAATTGAAGCAGTAAGAGATGATAGTTCGATGCAGATGAAGACCATTCTGGCTGAACTTAATATGGAACAGTTTCGCCGTGTACCGTTATATGAAAGCTATATGGCCGATGAAATCACGGAAGAACAGTATCGTGCTGAAGTGCTGGATTATGAAGAAGCCCATCGAAAGCTGAATAAACAGCTTACAGCAATCATGGAAAATACAATGGTATGGGAACGGGCATTGAGTTTGCGAAATCCGTGGATTCAGCAGATGGAACAATATAAGACCCCAGAGGCACTGGATCGTAATTTTGTGAAAAAGTACATTGAACAGGTCGTGGTTACATTTTTAGGCGATAGACAGGCAGAAATCAGTCTAACGATGAAAACAGAGGAATGAAAGCAGATGCTTGAACGGATAGAATTGGAGGGTACAGACGATGGCACGAAAAAGTAGAAAGAATTTGCCCCAACCGGAACAGGCAATGGTTTCAGTGCAGTTCCCGGAATTGGATGAAGAAAAGATACCAACCACAATCTATGGACGGCTTTCGGTGGAAGATGATGAAGATAACGAAAGCATGGAAACGCAGATTGCACTGGTGCAGGATTTTATTAACCGCAGCAGTGAATTAAATTATGTAGATACGTATTTTGACAATGGATTTACAGGAACAAATTTCAAGCGCCCGGCCTTTACCCGTTTGATGAACGATGTGCGGCAGAAAAAAATCAAGTGTATCGTTGTAAAAGACCTATCGCGTTTTGGCCGTAACTATCTGGAAGCGGGATACTATATTGAAACCGTGTTTCCATTTCTAGGTGTTCGCTTGATTGCTGTCACCGATCATTTTGATAGTACGCGCAAAGAGGATATGGAAAGCCTGGCTCTCCCGATTCGGAATATGGTCAACACCATGTATGCGAAAGACATTTCCAAAAAGGTGTGGACTTCCCTGCAGCGTAAAAAAGAAGCTGGCTATGCAGTCGGAAGTGATGCTCCGTTTGGATATATTCGGAATCCAGTGACAAAACGAAATGAGATTGACCCGGAAACAGCCTTTTATGTACAGTTGATTTTCCAGTGGGTACTGATGGGCGTAGCGATTTTTGAAATCACCAGACGGTTGACCCTGCTGAAGGTTCCAACCCCACGGGAGTGGCATCGGAAAATTGTTGAGGGAAAGGAAGTCGTTACTTATAAAAAATGGGGCGAGACCTCGGTACGGCATATGTTGGCAAACCAAACCTATGTGGGAGATACCGTCAACAATAAAAGTACACAGAAGTTTTTTGCAGGGCAGGACAAACGTGACTTGTCAAAAGAACAGTGGCATGTGACAAGAAATACACATCCAGCCATCATTGCAAGGGATGATTTTGAAAAGGTGCAGGAGATTCTGGCGAAGAATCAGAAAGTATTCAAAGAAGTAAGAGCAGAATCAGAACAGATTCGCACGGAGTATCAGAATGATCTTGCCGGAATGGTGTTCTGTGCAGACTGCGGCAGACCGATGGATTTTGATAGGCTTCCGCATGGAGCAGAAGAAAGTAAAAAGGTTTGTTACTATATTTGCAGAGCAAGGCAGGCAGATGATAAGTGCATCGGACACCAGATTACAGAAAAATTGCTGAAAGCTCTGGTAATGGATCAGCTGCATCTTTTCATTGTTCGGCTTAGTGATAAGCGCAAAGTTCTGGAAGAGCTGCGAAAAATCGAAGATATGCAGAATCCTGTCTACCGTGCAAAAAGTGAGATTATGAGCCTGACGGATAAAGTTGGCCAGATGGCAAAGAAAAGAGAGCAGCTTTATGCAGATTATGTGGCAGGCGTGGTGGATTCTGAAGATTATCAATTGATTCGGGAAGATTATTCCAAACAGTATGACGGCCTGCGAGCAGCACTGCAGAGAGCAGAAGCCAAAAAGGTGGAAGTAGAACAACAGATTAGAGAATATCTGAATATGACTTCCAACTTGGAAGAGCATCTGGATGATTTTGGATTTGATGCTCAGCTGGTAAAATCCCTTGTGCAGAGAATCGAAGTGAGTGCAGATAAGCGGATTCGCATTGTATTTGGATTTCAAGATGTGTTTGCGGACCTTGGAAAGGAGAGTGCGGGAAAATGATTGCAGCGTATCAGCGCATTTCAAGGGCAGACGGTGATTTGGGTAAGGATGGAAAAGACAAGAGCAACAGCATCGAAAACCAGAAAGAACTGATCCAGCGGTATATTTCCCACAAAGAGAGTCTGCAAAATCTGCCGGTGATGGATTTTGTGGATGATGGTTACACAGGCAGCAATTTCGACAGACCGGGCTTTCAGAAGATGATGGATGGTGTGCGCAGTGGCGAGATTGATACCATTATCGTAAAAGACCTGTCTCGTTTTGGACGCGATTACATTGGTGTTGGCGAATACATGGAGCAGATTTTTCCACTACTGGGTGTCAGGCTCATCTCCATCAATGACAACTATGACAGCAGCAATTATAATGGTACAACCCTGGGGATGGATTTGGTTGTCAGCAACCTGGTAAACACCATGTACTGCCGGGATGCAGGAAAGAAGCTTCGGACAGCCAATCGAGTAAAATGGCGCAAGGGCATTTCTACAGCGTCTGCTGCACCGTTTGGTTACCAGTTTGACCCGAATAGAAAAGGATCATATATCATTGACCCTCCAGCGGCAAAAATTGTCCGTCGTATTTTTGACCTTGCGATTCTGGGATTGGGGACGCGAGAAATAGCGATGGCGCTGAATGATGAAAATGCTCCTGTGCCGAGTGTTTATAACCGAGAGCATAAGGCGTATGGAAAAGAAACGACTTACACGATTGCACCTGTGATTCTTTGGGATAGTTCTCGCGTTTGGAAAATCCTCACGGCGTATGTATACACCGGAGCGATGGTTCTGGGAAAAAGTCAAAGGTTAATTTCTGGCAAGAAAATCATTCGCATTGTTCCCAAAGGGCAACAATACATTACGGAAGGAACCCATGAAGCTATCGTCAGCCGGGAAGAATTTGAAAAAGCGCAGCTTGTCATAAGAAACAACGGGCATAGAGTAGTGATGGGAAGCGTGGATTTTCCCCTTAAGGGGAAAATTCGATGCGGTAATTGCAGACGAGTCCTGGGATATGACTACAAACAGGCTTCTCCCATATTCTGGTGCAGAGAGGGAATGGAACTTATCGGTCAGACCCAATGTTCATCGGAAATATATCAGGCCAGTGATATTGAAAATGCAGTGTTTCAGGCATTAAAAAAAGAACTTTCTCTATTGGACTCACTCTATAGTGATATTAAAAAGGAAGAACAGAGCTTAAAAGAAGCCAGTAGAAAGGCAAGCCGCCGAAAAACTTTGATGGAGCAGGAACTGAAAAATCTGAAAGGTGAGAAGATGCGGATGTATGAGGAGTACGCGGCAGGAACGCTCTCCCTGGACAATTATAAGAGCAAAAAACTGGAATGCGATAGGAAGATTACAGAAGTGCAGGACAAAATCGAACAATTCAAAGCGGAAGAATCTGTCAAGAGCGTT
>ENA-OQBD01000234-OQBD01000234.1-human-gut-metagenome-genome-assembly--contig:-NODE-234-length-31494-cov-3.987726_pt1 | contig 31494 bp, 31 predicted proteins | sample MGYA00242742_ERZ504543 | MGnify/ENA primary metagenome ERZ504543 (study PRJEB26092, sample SAMD00036239) | human gut metagenome | host: Homo sapiens | study: EMG produced TPA metagenomics assembly of...
GTATGAAGATCTGCATATGTAGATTCACATTTCCAATCTGTCAGATTGCCTGATGAATAAATACGAAGTGGTCCGCCTGCAATTACCATGAACCATTTATTTTCCCATCTAAAAACTTTAGGATCTCGGAAATCTCTATTGTTTAATGGATCTTTTGACCAGTCTGCTGCAATTTTATTTGTTTTTTCCAAGTTTTTCCTTCATCTGTACTATAGGCAACTTTAATACGTTGTCCATTTCCGATCTGCTGTGATCAATGCAACTAATCCACCTTCATTGCCGTCACCAAAAAGTCCTGATGTATTCTTTTCATCCGCTACAATACATCCTGAAAACATAGCTCCATTTGCATCTGGATATAATGCAATTGGCTGTTCTTCCCAATGGATCAAATCTTTACTTGTTGCATGTGCCCAATGCATTGGCCCCCATTTTGTATCATCATAGAACTGATAGAACATGTGATATGTTCCTTTATACTTAACCAATCCATTAAATCATTTCCCATCCGTCCTTTACAGAATAATGATACTGATTTCTGTATGCTTCATTATAATAAGTTTTCATTTGCTGCTCGGCGATGCACATTTACACGATATGTTAAAGTTGCTGTCTGTCCATTTTCTCCCTGAACTGTACTCTTTACTGTAATGTAATTCTTACCAACTTTAACTGGAATATTCTTTCCATCGTTATATGTTTTTCCATCATATTCAACCTGTACATCTGCATTTTATTTTTCTTTTCGATATTCAAGTCTACTGTTTCTGCATTATTCTTTACATACTGAATCATAATTGGTTCTGTGGATGTAAATTGTGCTGCTTTCTCCACATCTCCAGTTGAGGAAGATACCGAGATATTTTTTAACTCTGGTGTGTTTTGATCATTTAATTCTGTATAATAGGTATTTTGGAATGTCATCTCACCATTCCAATTTAATAGGCCAAGAGAACCTTCTGTCAAAACAGTACTCTGTCCTTTGTCGTCTTTTTGAAGTGTATAATCACCTGTACTTGCTATCAAAGTATCATTTACATAATAAGAAATCCATGAATCGTAAGCCACTACTTTTAAAGTATATTTCTCATCATCCGTTGCTTTTACTTCTTTTTCATCAATCAACTGATAATCGCTATTTTCCTGCCATCGCCAAAGCTTGCATTTATGCGAACCTCCATCGATATTTACCGCATAGCATTCTTTATTATCAAGATTATTATTAGAACGGAAAATTAATGTTGCCGCACCTTGATTTCTCTTAAATGTTACGTCTGTAGAATATACAAAATTCTTAGCTGTTGTTTTACTGAATGCAAAACAGTCTCCTTTATCAACTGCATTGCTGTACAGACCATCTTTTGTTTCTTTCCAATCGCCTTTCTTATAATCAAAACCTGTTAAATTCGTTTGATATCCTTGCGCTGCCTCTTTCTCCTGACTATCTGTTGCAGCATTTACAGTAATCGTTTGATATCCTGTTACTGGTGTTATGGAGGTAACTGTAACAGCTCCTGCCATCATTATTGCTACTAATCTTGGGCTAACTTTCCTCATATTTTTTCCCTTTCTTTGTAGAAAAAAGGACGATCTAACTATAATCGTCCTTTTTCACTCAAAAAACAATAGTTCTATGCTTAGGCTTTCACTAATTGTAATATCTTGTCTACGTTTGCTCTTCCTCGCTTAATACCAAGTCCTATGACAACACAAAGTATCACACTGATGATCGTAATGATCACTCCAGCTACACCAAATACTGTAAATGGCATTTTACTTTGGACACCTAGTCCCCAATACGCAAGTATGATTCCGATAGAAGATAGAATAATGAGATTGCGAATCCATTTTTTGAGGTTATTGAGCATTTGTGTCTGAAATTCAATTTCTTTTAGCTGCTGTGCTCTTGTTTGTGTTGTCATAATATACTTCCTTTCTTAGTATTTTAATCCTGGGTTAAAGAATCCGATCATAACTCCGATAAATGCTACAACTACTAAGATTAACATTGTAACAACTGGAGATACTTTTTTCTTTGACATTAACCACCAACAGAAGATTACAAAAGCTGCTGTTAAGAATCCTGGGTATACTCCGTCTAACTGATTCTGAAGATTTAAGAATTCTTTTCCTGCACTGTTTACGAGATGGAATGATGTTTTTACTGATACCCATGTTGCTGCTACAGATCCAACAACCATTGTTCCTAACATAACGATTGCTTCACGGATCGCGGTTGCTTGCTCACCAACCAGGATATCTACGGCTTTTCCACCCAGTTCATATCCTTTGAAGTATAAGAACTTCATTCCAAATGCCATGATCAAGTTCCATGCTACGATATAGAAGATCGGTCCTACGACAGATCCACCTGTTGATAATCCCAGTGCGATACCAAGTAAGATAGGAATTAATGTACCTACAACTAAGGAATCACCAATACCTGCTAAAGGTCCCATAAGACCGGCACGGATACCATTGATCGCTTCTGCATCGATATCTTCATTTCCATTTGCTTTTGCTTCCTCAAGACCAGCTGTGATACCTACGATGATAGATCCAACCTGTGGTTCTGTATTAAAGAAAGCTGTGTATGTATTCATTGCTTCTTTCTGTTCTTCTTTTGTATCATATAACTCTTCTACCAATGGAAGCATTGCACACAGATAACCAAATGTCTGCATATGTTCCTGAGAGAAACATGTTAAGTTTCCATAAGCCCAGTTACGGAATGATTTATTTAACGCTTTTTTAGATAGTTTTTTCTCTGCCATATTAAATATCCTCCTCGTCATCATCGTCAAAGGAACCGCCAGAAGCTAAGGCTGCTTCTTTTGCTCTGATTCCTACCATTTTAATGTTGTAGTAAATAATTGCGAACATTGCTGCTACAACTGTTACTGATACAAGGTTTAATCCCATACTTGCTGCTAATGTAAATCCGAAGAAGAATGGTATAAAGTCAACTGCTTTTGTTACTACCTGTTTTAATAAGATCGCAATACCTACGCAAGGAAGCAAGCTACCTACTGTAAACAGTGTTTTCATTGCAATTCCATCCATTGGTAATGTTGTTTTGATCGCTTCTACAACTGGAACTCCTAATTTACACATTACAACTGCTGGTAAGAAACTGCAGATGATATGAGAAATCCATGGAAGAACCATATCTACAACGTATAATCTCCTGAATTCACCTTTTTCAACGGCCTGCCATCCAATGTGCTGCCATACAAGGTTGATCGTTGCTGTTCCATAGAATAATACTGTACCGATCGTTCCTACCATTGCTCCAAATGATGTTGCCATGGAGATACCTTTTGCTGATGCAGGATCTAATCCGTATGAATTTAATGCTAACATTGCCAGTGGAATACCGATATAAGATACGGCACGAACGTCTGCTGATACAGTTCCTCCTGGTGTAACCAATGCGATATATACAACCTGCATTGCCGCACCGACTAAAACACCTGCCTGAATATCTCCAAGTACGATACCACAGACAAGACCTGCAACTAATGGTCTTCCTAATGTGTAGTTACCAATGGTTGTACCTCCCATACCAGGCATACTGGATAAGCAGGCAAAAATACCTAAAATGATTGCTTGTAACCAACTAATTGTCATAATAGTTTCTCCTCTCTATTGGTTTTTTAGTTAAATCCAAACTGACCTCTGAATTTGTCCCATGTTCCGATGGACGCTTCTTTGATCAGTGCAAATTCGATTTCATAACCAGCTTTGCTGATTGCTTCTAAAGCTTCTGCTTCTTCCTGTGTAATAGATTGGTTATTACCAAGTTTGACAGCTTCTGGTCTGTCATTACATGGTCCTACGATTACTTTCTTTACATCACTTGGAACAAATCCATCATCCACTAAGATCTTCTTCATCTGGATTGGATCTTTTGTGATCAGGAAGTAATTGTCTTTGCTGTCTAATACTTTCTGGTTTTTCTTTTTCCATGCTTCATATGTCCAAACAAATGTTTTCTTTGTGCTGGCACTCTTGTATGCCATCTTAAGTGCATCTGTTGTTGCTGCTTTGTCGTTCACTGCGATCAGCCCATCGCATGGATACTCTAGTGACCAACGTGTTACTGTCTGACCATGGATCATACGGTCATCAATTCTTAAAAATGAAACTGACATATTTTTTTCCTCCTTAAAATTTAAATATCGTCTTCTTCATCATCGTTTGCTGATGTCATAACAAATTCTTTCACTGCGTCTTTTGCCTCATTGATCAAGCTATCTTTTAGCATGTCTGTGTCTACGCCGTCTTTCATTAATGTTGCTGTTAATGCCATTGCCAGGTTCATTCCTCCAAAGATCATGGTCTTACCGATCAGTCCTTTGTTTGATACCTGTTCAATTGCATTTGTAAGAGGTGATCCACCCACAATGTCACCAAGAAGAATGATCTCATCGTCTACTGTGATCTTGCTGATCGCATTGCTAAATTTCTCTGCGAATTCATCAGCACTCATTCCGTCCTCTAATCCGACGCTGATCACGTCTTCTCTTTCTCCACCAGCTAACATCTTAAGTACACTGTGAAGTCCTGGTGCAAATGTTCCGTGGCTGACTAATACTACGTATTTCATCCTCTTCTCCTTTCTTTTTTTCCTATCTCTTATTTACAAGCTTATTCTACCATCACGCAAAAAAAGGGACATCTGTAAATTGTCATGACTTTCAATTTACAAATGTCCCTTTTTATGTGACAAATGTCATATTTGTGTTTTGTTTGTTTTGATCTTCTTATTATTACTGATTTAAAAGCTTATCAATCTCTTGTTTTAGTTTCAAGATATTGGAATCAAATTCTTCTTCATCTGTAAGAATTCTTGTCATCTCACTGTCAATCTTTTGGTAGGCTTCATTGTATCTTCGGAATTTTGGAATCTGCAAGGCATTGTTCATGAGTTCATCTAACAATTTCATTTTATCTGTCATATTCTCACCCATGCTTTTTTCTAATACCTGCTGTGCTTGTTTTGAATTCGTCACAGCTTTTAATGGTGAGATTCCCTGACGATACTGAAAGATCTTTTGCTGTGTCTTTGTTTCATAACATAATTTCTTTAAAAACTGCCATGCCATATCTCCTTGCTTGGTCTGATTGCTGATTCCCATCAGCAGATTATCTACCTGTGTCTTATTCTCTCCATCTGGTCCGGAAGGGAGTCTGATACAATCCCATTTGAAATCAAAGTATTTATTGATCTTCCATGGATATGGTTTATACGTTCTAAATTCTGAAAATGTCATAGGACGAAATGCAATATTTCCAGAATCAAAATCATCAGATGTCAGATTTCGAAAAGATGATATTTTTTCAATCTTCTTTGTAAAGAGGATTGCATTTTCAATTGGTTCGGATGACAAGTTGCATTTTGTTCCACTTTGATTAAACAATGTTCCGCCATTGCTCAGAGTTGCATCATTCCATTTATAATTATATACACCAAATTGGTCTAAACGGCCATCTCCATCGGTATCTTTGGTTACTTTTTGACAGATCTTATAAAAATCATCCCAAGTCCAGTGATTCCCTGGCATTTTGATATGCTCTTTTTTTAAGTAGTGTCTTATTGACTAGCATCAAAGTTGGTACACTTTCATATGGAAGAGCATATTGCGTTCCCTTATAGGTTCCAGCATCATAACTTCCTTCATAATAGTTGCTTTTTTTGAACGCTTTATCAATCTTTGTATAGGAGTCTAAGTTCTTTAACATTCCTACGGATGAAAATGTGCTAAAATCTTCTGGCAAGACCATAAAAACATCTGGCAGATCTCCTTTTAGTGCCTTTTGTGACAGCCATTCTGAATAATCATCTTTCATCACACCACTTTCGTATTTGATCGTGACATTCGGATATTCTTTTTCAAATTCTTTGATTACTTGATCGATCATCTGATAGCAATTATCATCTGGAACATCCCACTTGTTTCCTGCGAACATTCCAAAGGTTAAAACAATTTTTTGTTGTTTGGGATAGATCACAAAACCAACAGATAATAAACTTATGACCAATCCAACAGCAATGATTCGTTTCCACCATTTTTCTAGTTTCTGTCTCATCTATCTTCTCCCGTATTTGGCTGAACCTGACTGTACTTCCCAGATTGCAAGCTGGGTTCTGTCTCTTAGGTCTAGTTTACTTAAGATCGTGCTGAGATAATTTCGTACAGTTCCTTCGGAAAGGCTAGTTCCGTCGAGATTTCTTTATTTGACATGCCTCTTCCGACTAATTTAATGATCTCCCATTCTGCATCTGTGATCTCTTCTACATTCTGTGCATGAATTGATGTATCATAATTGCTTTGTGCCATTTCAGAGAAGAAATCGACCACCTTTGTTGCCACTTCTGGATTGATCATGGCCCCGCCGCTATGTACTGTATTGATCGCTTTTTCTAATTCATCCATAGAAATTCCTTTTAACAGATAACCACTTGCTCCATGTTTTAATGCATTGTATACATACTCATCATCATCGAACGTTGTCAAAATAATGATCTTGACATCTGGATATTGTTCTTTGATGATCTGTGTACATTGCACTCCATCCATTTCTGGCATACGCACATCCATTAAAATAACATCTGGCTTGTCTTTCCTGACTTCCTGAATGACTTCTCTTCCGTCCTTGGCAGTTGCAGTAACTTCGATTCCTTCTTTCATCTCAAGTACGATCTGTAAACTTTGTCTGATCAGTTCCTGATCATCTGCTATCATTACTTTAATCATAGTTTTTCACCCCATCTGATCGGTATTCTTGCTGTGACTTTAAATCCATTACTTCCATCATATTCTACAGTTCCTTTTAACATCTTGATCCTCTCTTCGATATGGATCAATCCAAATCCTGTATGAATCTCTTCACATCCGATTCCATTGTCTTTGATCTCTAGATTGAGCCACTTATCTTCCTTCCATAAGTTTACATCAATCTGCTTCGCTTTTCCATGCCTGATCGCATTTGTAATACTTTCCTGTACTACACGATAGATCATATCTTCTTCATCTTGATTGAATTTCAAGACCTCTACCTGACAATCATAATTAATCTTAACATCTGATACCTGCATCGTCTCATTGATCATCTTTTCTAAAGCTTCTTGCAATCCACTATGCTCTAAGGCATCTGGTCTTAATTTATTGACCGATCTTCGAATATCTTTAATTCCTTGCCTTGCAACCTGTGATATTTTATTTAACTGTTCTTTCGTTGCATCTACAGAAAAATCGATCATCGCGATACATGCGTCAATTCCTGCAGACAGTCCAGTCATCGTATGCCCCAGTGTGTCATGAATCTCTCTGGCAATTCGATTTCGTTCCCTTGTCTCCGCCATTTTCTCTGTCATCTCTGAATAGTCCTTCAGCTGTTCATTCATTTCTTTTAAACGTATATTGGCTGTCTGAAGCTGAAGGTTTAACAATCCAATCCTTGCATTCTCTTTCATCTGATTTCTCATCAAAATGATCATGTATGCAATAAATGCGATCGCATTCAATGCAACTAGTATATTTCTTGTTCCTTGGATCATCATACTGACTTTCGCCGGGTATACACTCAAAAATTGTTGGAACGATATCATATCTATAAACATTGATATGATATCGTAGTCTGAGAATAAATATATCATTCCCATGATGACAAAGAAAATTCCCCTAGTGTGTTTATCTTTGATATCCGTTACAATATCTGCAATGACAAGAAGAATGATTCCATTATAATTTACATAAACAAATTTAATAATGATCAGACATAACAAAATCTCTGCTGCATATAAGATCACAGATACCTGTTGCCTTTTTCTTTGTTTTCTTCGAATTTCTATAATGCCTAACAATAAGAAAAAAGCAATAAATATCAACACTGTTGATGTCACTGGTTCGTTTGGGAGATATGTGATATTCTCTAAGAAATTCCTTGCTTCAAAATCACAATTGATCTTATTTAATGTTAAAATAAAAACTGCAGAAAGGAAGGATAAAATGATGAAATTTATGACTCCCATCAGAATCTTGATATAATATAAATTTTGATTTTTTCGATCCATATCATTTCCTCTTTACTGCCAACGGCTAATATCAGTCTGCTCTACATTCTTTTTTGTTATCATTTGAACAGAGATTACCTTTTTCTTCTCTACTTTTTTCCCTTGCAAAATCTTGTATGCTGCATTGATCGCTGTGTCTGCCATCTGTTTGGGAGACTGTGCTGCTGTTCCTGTCATCATACCTTCTTTGATCAGTTTCTTTCCTTCTGGAGATCCATCAATTCCGTATACGAGAACACCTTCTCTAGCCCCCTTACTGTCAAGAGCAGCTAAAGCTCCCATCGCTGCCGGGTCATTTAATCCCATGACGACATCAATATTCTTGTATTTTTCGATGATCTTATCTACCTTGGGAAGTGCACGTTCGATCTGTCCCTGAGTATCTGCAGATGCAAGGATCTTATAGTTTTTATTTTTCTTGATCGTATCTGTAAATCCATTGATACGATCTACCGCAGATCTTGCTGCATTATGTGTTAACAATACAATATTCGCATGATCTTTTTGCTTCATCATTTCCTTTGCACATAAAACACCTGCTTTGTAGTTATCTGACACGATCGTCATTGTGACAAGATCATTTCTATAAACCTGTGAGTCGATAACGATCACTGGAATCTTCGCTTTCTTCGCTGCCTTCAATCCAGACTCTACTTCTTTCCAGTCGACTGAATTTAAAAAGATTGCATCTACCTTTCGTTTAACCAGCTGTTTGATCTGCTCATTCTGCTTCTTCTGATCAAGTGCCGGATCCAATGTGATCATCTCATCTCCATTCTTCTCAACCTGCATGCGAATCTGGTTATTGACCACTTTATAGAATTCATTATTCATCGTCATATAAGTCGCCCCGAATAATTTTCTTCTTGTTCTATTTCCTTTCAGATAATTTGAACATGCACTGACATAGATTGCTATAAAAAAAACAAAAACCATGATTCCTGCTAAGCTTATGATCTTATTGGTTAGATTTCTTTTCGATTGTTGATTCATATTTGTTCTTTCATTCCTCTTTTTCGCATTTTCTTTCCGTAATATATAATCATTATAACGAAATTTATTTATAATTCCAACAAATTTTCACATATCCTAAAACAAGTTATGTTCTTTATTTTTACCAACAAACTTTCACTAAAATAAATAAAAGCCAGTTGAAAAACATAGGAGCTCGTCGGCACTTAATGAGCAGTGACGAGTATTCGTCGCTGTCGAATTTAGTGTCCGCTACGTGCGAATCGAGCGAAAGCGCGTTTGCAACTGACTTTTATTTATTTTAGATCCATGCCGTTGGACTTGCGTCACTTGGCATTCTTAAATCTCCTCGAGGTGATACTGCTACACTACCAACCTTAGGTCCATCTGGCAGGCAAGAACGTTTAAACTGCTGGCTGAAGAATCTCCAATAGAATTTATCCAGCCATTTCTTGATCGTTTCATCATCGTATACACCGTCAAATGTTAATTTTGCCAATGCGGTAATAATTTGGATTTTGGGAATCCGAATCTTAACATATAATATAAGAAGAAATCGTGCAGTTCATATGGTCCGACTAAAGTCTTCTAGTCTTCTGTGAAAATGACTCCGTCAACTGGTGGAAGTAATTCTGGACTTACTGGTGTGTCTAGGACATCCATCAGTACTTCTGATAATTTCTTATTCTCTGTTGTCTCTGCATAGTAAAGTACAAGGTAACGAACTATGTCTTTGGTACGGAGCAGTTTACTGCATACATAGACATATGATCCCCGTTGTATGTTGCCCATCCGAGTGCCAGTTCTGACATATCTCCTGTTCCGATGACCATACCATTGTACTGGTTTGCCATATCCATCAGAATCTGTGTTCTTTTCTCTTGCCTGAGAGTTTTCATAAGTTACATCGTGGTTATTTTCATCATGCCCGATATCTGCAAAATGCTGGCGGACTGCTTTTTCGATTCTTACTTCTTTGAGTGTCGCTCCTAATTCTTTGATCAGGGATACGGCATTCTGGTAAGTTCTGTCTGTTGTTCCAAAACATGGCATTGTCACACAGATCAGGTTTTCTCTTGGAATGTCTAACAGATCAAAGGCTCTTGCTGTAACTAAGACTGCTAATGTGGAATCTAATCCACCTGAAATTCCTACGACTGCATGTTTGCAGTTTGTGTGTTCCAGACGTTTCTTAAGTCCCATAGACTGTAAAGATAAGATTTCATCGCATCGTTTATCTCTTTCATCTTGATTATCTGGTACAAATGGTGCTTTCGGGAATGTTCTTGTGATCTTGTTTTCTTTGACTTCTAGTGAAAATTCCTGTTCAAAATAATCATCTGTTTGGCCTCCTGGGAAAGAAGTCATCTTTCTTCGTTCTGCTGCCAATTTCTGCACATCGATATCTGCATAGATAATCTCATTTGTAAATCGTTTTGCTTCTGCTAAAACTGAACCATTTTCACATATGAGATGGTGTCCACTGTATACAACATCCTGTGTGGATTCTCCTTCTCCTGCATCAGCATAGATATAAGCCGCTAACAATCTTGCTGACTGATTTGATACAAGGCTTCTTCGATAAGATTCTTTTGTTGTTGTCTCTACACTTGCAGATGGATTACAGATTACCGTTGCTCCTGCCATTGCGTGATATGTGCTTGGTGGAAGTGGTACCCAGAGATCTTCACAGATTTCACATGCTACCACAAGTTCTGGAATCTCTTTGCATTTGAATAACTGATTCACGGCTACATTTACATAACCAAATTCTTCTCCAAACCAAAGATCTTCTTCTAATCCTTCTCCAGATGTAAAATGACGTAATTCATAAAATTCTGAATAGTTTGGTAAATGTGTTTTTGGCACGATTCCTAAAATACTGCCATCACTGATCACAACCGCACAGTTATATAATTTTTGTTTTATAACGATCGGACATCCTACAACAACTAACATACTCTTATTTTCAGTTGCTTTCACAATTCTTAAAAGCTGATTTTTACATTCTGTTAAAAGTGGCTGCTGCAAGAATAGATCACCACATGTATATCCACTGATCGTTAATTCAGAAAATACCAGAATACTTGCTCCATTTTTTTCTGTCTCATCGATGATCTTTAAAATTTCTTCTGTATTGTATGCAGGATCTGCCACTTTGATCTTTGGTGTTGCGGCTGCAACTTTGATAAATCCATCTTTCATTTTGTATACCTCAATTAAATATATGCAGGGGCCAGGTTTGATCACCTGACCCCTTATAAATCTCTTTGTATTATTCTTCTTCCATGTTACTTAATTTTGCTGCCTGATCTGCTGCTGTTAAGCTGTCGATCAATTCATCTAAATCACCGTTCATGATAGAATCTAATTTGTGAAGTGTCAGCTTGATTCTGTGATCTGTAACACGACCCTGTGGATAATTGTATGTTCTGATCTTTTCAGAACGGTCTCCTGTACCGATCTGGCTCTTTCTCTTTGCTGCTTCTTCATCATGTGCTTTCTGCTGTTCTAATTCATACAGACGGGAACGTAATACCTTTAACGCTTTGTCCTTATTCTTTAACTGGGATTTTTCATCCTGGCATGATACAACGATTCCTGTTGGAATATGTGTTAAACGTACCGCAGAGTCTGTTGTATTGACACACTGTCCACCATTTCCTGATGCACGGAATACATCAAACTTACAATCATTCATATCGATCTCTACTTCCACATCTTCCACTTCTGGCATGATCGCTACCGTAATTGTAGATGTATGGATTCTTCCTCCAGACTCTGTTGCAGGGATTCTCTGTACACGGTGTACACCGCTTTCGTACTTGAATCTTGAGTATGCACCCTGTCCAGATACCATGAATACAAGTTCTTTAAATCCACCGATTCCACTCTCATTAAAACTTAATGTATTTACTTTCCAACGTTTGCTTTCTGCATAATTTCGATACATACGTGCAACGTCAGCGACGAATAACCCAGCTTCATCTCCACCGGCACCGGCACGCATCTCAACGATGATATTCTTGTCATCCATTGGATCCTTTGGAATTAAGAGAATCTTTAACTCTTCTTCTAATCTTTCCACATTTGCCTTAGATTCATTCAGTTCTTCCTTGGCAAGTTCTTTCATCTCTTCGTCAGACTCTTCTTCTAAAAGCATCAAACTATCTTCGATATTCTGTTTCTCTGCTTTGTATTCTTTGTATTTTTCCACGATCGGTGTCAGCTCATTTTGTTCTTTCATCAGATCACGGAAACGATTCTGGTTACCTGCTACATCTGGATCATTCAATTCCTGCAGTACAGTGTCCAGACGATCTACTAAACCTTCTAACTTATCAAACATCTTATTCTCCTTCTCTTGCAAATCCAAAGACCAGCCGGTCTAATCCTGCCAGGTCTTTTTTTATCTCAACACAGTCAAAATCCTGTGCTTCCATCAAATTCTTCACTGCTTCTCCTTGATCATATCCAATCTCGAATGCAAGCATTCCATCTGGGTTTTAAATAATTTTTCGCTTCTTTGATGATCTTCTTATAAAAATAAAGTCCATCTTCTTTCCCGTCAAGTGCTAACATCGGTTCATGCTCTTTCACTTCCGGCATTAACTTTCCACATTCTTCTGTTGTAATATATGGTGGATTGGAAATGATCAGATCATAGCTTCCTGTGACATTCTCAAAAAGGTCACTTTGAATAAATTTTACCATAGGTGCGAGATTTTCGCCATTAGCTTTTGCGATTTTTAATGCTTTTTCACTGATATCTGTCCCAATACATACTTCTGGATTTAAAATCAATGCCAGACTGATCGCAATACAGCCAGATCCTGTACAGATATCCAGTATCGTATCTGGTTTCTTTGACTGTTTTAACTGATCAAGCACTTCTTCCAATACTGTTTCTGTATCTGCTCTTGGGATCAGTACATCTGGTGTTACCTTAAATGTATATCCCATAAATTCCTGTGTTCCTAAAATATATTGCAGTGGAACATGTTCTTTTCTCTTCTGAATCAGTTCCTTATATCTTTCTTCCGCTTCTTTATCATTGATCTCATCGATCATCCCAAACAGGTAGTCTTCCCTTGATATATGAAAACATTCGGAAAACAAATACCATGCATCACCGGATGCATTCTCAATCTGTGCTTCTTCTAATTCCTTTTGTCCATAGAGGACCCATTCTCTTCTATTCATCTTCTTTTTGTTCCCCTTTATGAAGATTTTCTAAATATTCTCTCCAATCGAAGACACCTTCCACCGATGCGATCGCAACTTCGATCATGGAGTGATCTGGTTCTTTCGTTGTCAGTCTCTGAAGTGCCAGTCCTGGTTTTGAAAATATCTGAACAAGCGGGTGGTCACTGCTTCCTGCCAGCCGGATAAATTCATAGGAAACGCCAGCCACCAATGGTAAAAATAATAATCTTAACACGATTCGTAACCAGATAGTATCCACTCTGATAAAGAAGAAAAATACCATACTGATGATCATGACGATAAAAATAAAACTTGTTCCACATCTTTTGTGTAATCTTGAAAAGTTATCCACATTTTCAGGAGTTAAAGGAACACCTGCTTCTAAACAGTTGATCGTTTTATGTTCTGCACCATGATACATGAAGACTCTCTTGATGTCTTCCATTCTTGAGATCAACACAATGTATCCAAGAAATATCGCTATTCGGATAATACCTTCCATAAATAAAATCACATATTCATTCCTGATCAGCTTTCCGAGTGCTTCGGATGCGATGTATGGAAGGATCATAAATAATCCGATGGAAATTGCCAGTGAAAATACCAGTACGATTCCCATGATGATCTTCTCTGCTTTCTCTCCAAGAATCTTTTCTAAGAGCTGTTCTGTCCTGCTCTCTGTTTGTTCTTCTTCGTCTTCGTAAAAAGATGCAGAATAATTCAGTGTCTTCATCCCGATCACCATAGATTCCAGGAAATTTGCCATTCCTCGAAAAACTGGTAATTGAAATAATGGATGTTTCTCTGCGAAGCTTACGCATTCTTCTACTTTCGTCTCTATCTTGCCATTGGGCTTTCGCACGGATACTGCATAACGATCCATATTCTTCATCATTACGCCTTCGATCACTGCCTGCCCGCCTATACGAACCGCCATTGTTGTCTCCTATATTTCTATGAGATTTTTCTCGTTATATTGAGTTTCTCGTTACATAAAAAAAAGGTTGAGATTTCGATAACCTCAACCTGATTTCTTACTTTTCTACTTAACACCATATTTACGATTGAACTTATCAATACGTCCACGAGCCTGAGTAGCTTTCTGCTGTCCTGTGTAGAATGAATGACATTTTGAGCAGATTTCTACGTGGATATCTTCCTTTGTAGATCCTGTTACGAATTCGTTACCACAGTTGCATACTACTTTTGCCTGATAATAATTTGGATGGATTCCTTCACGCATGTTCTTTCACCTCTTCTAAAAAATTTGTTGGATTTTGCCAACATTTACATACTTTGACTTTCGTCATTTCTTGTTTTATAAACAGCTTTTTTATTCTATCACAATTTATTTGAAATTGCAATTACTTTTTTTATTTTCTTAATAATGATCGTTTGGTTAGTGCTACAAATTCTTTGTTGTTTTGGGTTCGTTTAAATAAATCTAACATCTGTTCCATAAATTCTTCCGAACGGTTTCCGGATAATTCTTTGTGAAGTGCTGTGACAACTTCTCTTTCATCTTTGGTAAGCAACAGCTCTTCTCTTCTTGTTCCTGATTTGGCAATATCAACCGCTGGGAAGATTCTTTTTTCTGCCAGACGACGGTTTAAGACTAATTCCATATTACCTGTTCCCTTGAATTCTTCAAAGATCACGTCGTCCATCTTGCTTCCTGTCTCTACGAGTGCTGTGGCAAGGATGGTAAGACTTCCGCCTTCTCTCATATTTCTGGCTGCACCGAAAAATTTCTTCGGCATATAGAGAGCGGCTGGATCAAGTCCACCAGTTAATGTTCTTCCGCTTGGCGGTACTGTAAGGTTGTAAGCTCTTGCAAGTCTTGTGATACTATCTAATAAAATTACGACATCTTCTTTATGTTCTACGAGACGTTTTGCACGTTCTAATACCATCTCTGACACTCTCTTGTGGTGTTCTGGCAATTCATCAAATGTGGAATAAATAACTTCAACGTTCTTTCCTTCGATAGATTCTTTAAAATCTGTGACCTCTTCTGGTCGTTCATCGATCAATAATACGATTAATTTGATATCTTTATAATTCTGGCTGATACTTTGTGCCATTTGTTTTAACAGTGTTGTCTTTCCTGTCTTTGGAGGCGATACGATCATTCCTCGCTGCCCTTTTCCAACGGGTGATAACAGGTCAACCATTCGCATTGGTATGGATGATCTCTCTGTTTCCATTCCTAATCTTTCGTTAGGGAAGATTGGTGTCAGATCTTCAAAATGCTGTCTTCTCGCGGCCATTTCTGGCTTATATCCATTGACAGATTCTACGAATAATAAGGCACTGAATTTCTCACTCTGGGTTTTAATACGGATAGCTCCTGTTAAGATGTCTCCTGTTTTTAAATTGAATTTGCGGATCTGAGCCGGAGATACATAGATATCATTCTCCCCTGGAAGATAGTTTTCACATCGGATGAAACCATACCCATCTGGCATAACTTCCAGAATCCCATGTGCTTTTTCTCCGCTGTCCAGACTCTTTATATTCTTTGGAAATTCTTTCTGATGATGTTTTCTTTCTTGATGCTCTGAATAAGATTGTTTTGGTTCACGTTGTATCTGCGGTTCTTCCTTTTGTTTTGATTGTTCCTGATCATAGTTTTCTAATACTTTGATCAGTTCTTGTTTCTTTAAGGTCGAAATGCCTTTTATTTTTCTTTCTTTGGCAATTTCACGTAATTCAATTACCGACTTTTTTTCATATGTCATTCTATCTTGCTCCTTTTACCTGGGAAAATGGATGAATTATCCTTTAACGATCGATCCAGATTTGTGTTTTCTTTATTCTAGCATAGTTTTTCAGATATTTCCAATCATTTGTCTTCTTAGTTTTTTTAAGATCTTTTTTTGTATTCTCGAAACCTGTACCTGTGAAATATGAAAGATCTTCGCAATTTCTTGTTGAGTTTTTCCTTCAAAATATCGGTAATAGATCATTTGCTGTTCTTTCTGTTCCAAATGTTTCATGGCTTCCTTTAACAGAACATGATCTACCACTTTCTCAGATTCATTTTCTCCTTTTGATAACTTATCCAGCAGAGAAATCTCACTGCCATCCTTCTGATATGCACTCTGATGAATGGATTCTACTTCATTGCTTGCCTCTAAGGATGTTACGATCTCTTCTCTTGTGATCTTCGTGATCTCACTGATTTCTTCGATCGTTGCTTCCCTTTGATACTGCTGACAAAACTTTTCTCTTGCTTTCATGATCTTGTATACATTTTCTTTTAAAGATCTGCTGACTTTGATCATACCATCATCTCTTAGGAATCTACGAATCTCTCCTGTGATCATCGGTACTGCATAAGTCGAAAATTTCACGTCATAAGACAGGTCAAACTTGTCCACGGCTTTCATAAGTCCAATACTTCCAATCTGAAACAGATCCTCAGACTCATATCCTCTGTTTGTAAATCGTCTCACAACACTCCAGATCAATCCAACATTATTAAGAATGATCTGCTCTCGTGCTGCTTCGTTTCCTTCTTTGGTAAGCCGTAACAGTTCCCTCGTCTTATCCATTCAGCTTGTCTTGATCTCCTATTTTCTTTGTCATGATCACTGTCGTTCCTTCTCCTTGTTTTGAAATAACCTCTACTTGATCCATAAATGCTTCCATAAAAGAAAATTCCCATTCCAGTCCTTTCTTCTTCTGGTTTTGTTGTAAACATCGGTTCCATCGCTTTCTTGACATCTGGAATTCCGATACCCTGATCTTTAATCTCTATTCGCAGGATTCCATTCTGATCGGAAAGATCCATGCTGATCTTTCCATCTGGGTTGTGATACGCATGTACAATACAGTTTGTCACTGCTTCTGACACTGCGGTCTTGATATCGTCCATTTCTTCCATATCCGGATCAAATTTCATGATATAAGCAGCCGTCACAATTCTTGCGATTCCTTCATTTTCTGAGTCACTGTTAAATTCTAAATGCAACATTTCTTATCCTCCCATTTCTCTATATTTCTTCTATCAGTTGATGCAATCCTGCCATATGAATGATCTTTCTTACTGATGCACTCATATTGCTGACTTTCACCGTTCCTCCCATCGCCTGTACCTGACGATATCTTCCTAAGATCACTCCAATCCCTGAACTATCGATAAATCCTGAATTTTTAAAATCAAACTCAATATCTTTAATCGGATATGATTTTAAAATGATATCGCATTTATGTTTTACTTTCTTCGCTAAGTGATGATCTAGATCACCATCCAGATAAATATATAAAACCCTGTTTTCTATCTTGTATTCTGTTGCCATATTCTGATCGCTCCTTCCTGCTCTTTGCTGTGATACGTTCCTTTCCAAGATCATCTTGAATTTCCTGATAGAAAATAAAAAAGAAAGAAGTTCAAACTTTCGCTTGTTCTTCTTCCTTTATCTTTTGTTTATAAACTTGTATTCTGTGTAATATTAATTATAAACTTTTGGCACTCTTTTTACCCATTGCATCAATTCGACTCTTCGCATTGATTGCCTGAGATGTTCCTGGGAACTTTTCGATGATCGTCTGATATGTCTTCTTCGCATTCTTCTGATCGGAAGCACCTTCATAAGCTTTGGCAAGGTAATCATATGCATAACGGTTTGTATCGCTGACTTTGATCGCTTTCGTTAAATAAGAGATCGCTGTCTTGTAGTCTTTTGCCCAGTATGCATTCTTTCCTTTGCTGTATAATCCAGTTCCTGCACTTGGATATACCTTTGCTGTCAGATCTTTGTAGATTGCTTTCATATTCTTTGTTGTTAGTTTCTTACTGTCAATATCTAATAACGCATCTGCAGATCCTGTATAATCACGATCGCTGTATTTCTGTAAGGCACTTAACAGCAGATCATAGACACCGTCTTTCTTGCTTGTTCCAATGTACTCGTCTAATTCATCTTCTGCTTTCTTCTGTGCTGCCTTTGCTTCTTTAACTTTCTTCTCGCTTGCTTTCAATTGTGTGTCTTTGGCAAGGATCTGTTCTTTATAATCTTCTACCTGTGTAGAGTTCTTATGACTGAAGCTTGCACGTACTGTTGGATAGATCAAAACTGCTGCCACGATCACACCGATCACAATTCCTGTTACCATGTAAAACATCGGGCTCTTTCCAGCTTCGTTTTCCTGAATTGAAGAAATATTAAATGGATTCTTCTTTTTCTTTGGTTCTTCTGGCTGGCTCACAACTTTTTTCTTCTCTTTTTTCTTCTTGTCTTTCTTCTCTGGCTCAGTTGTCTGTGGCTCTTCTTCGACTACTTTTGTCTCAAATTCTTTGCCATATTCCACTGCTGATTCGTTGTTTGGATCGATCTTTAAGATCGTATCAAGGAATGTTCTTGCATTATCATAATTCTCTCCCTTGATGGATAATAATGCCATTAAAAGATATGCATCTACAAAATTAGGAATAGCTGCCACAACATTCTTTAACTGTAACATCGCAAGGTCATCATTCCCTTGCTTGGCGTAGTTTAATGCCTGATTGTATTTCTTGATCATCTGGTTGGCTTTATATAATTCTGTCTTATTCTTCTTGATCTCTTCTAATTCTTTCCCATATATATTCTCTTCCGCTTCTTCCAAATCTGCACATGGTTGAAACTTGGCTAATTCTTCGTTAAAGTCTAACATTCTCTTCCTCCTGATTTATAAACTCTTTGGCCATGCCTGCCAGATAAAAAGATCCGACAACAAAGCATACCGTTGTTTCCTGATTCCTATCTATCATCTTACGAAAAGCATCCTGAAATTCTGCTTCATCGATTCTTCTCTTATGAATCCCCACTGTATAAAAGGCTTCAATCTCTGGAATCGTCTTCAGAATGTTCTTCATGTATTCTTCTTCATTCTGATGAGATGCTGCAAATAAGATCCGCTTCTTCATTCCATGGTAGTTTGCCTCCACAGTCTGTACAAAGCCTTGCATTCCTTGGATATTGTGCGATACATCCACAATGATCCCTGGTGCGATCTCTTCCATCCTTCCGCTGATCCTGATCTGGCTCAGTGCTTCATAAATCTTATCTTCATCGAGTCGTCCACAGATAAGTTCTGCTGTCTGCAATGCTGCTGCAAGATTGGACTTCTGAAATTCTCCTGCAATGTTGGTCCGCACATCTCTTTCCTTATCATACGCATTGGCATTTAAAAAATCAATATATTTTCCTGCTTTTTCTTTAAAATTAAGATTATCTTCAGAAATGTCATAAATTCGTGATTTTTTCTGCCTTGCTTCTTCAGAAAGGATTTCTTTTACCTTGGGTTCCTGTTCTATTGTCACAACTGGAATTCCTGGCTTAATGATCCCTGCTTTGTGTGTTGCGATCTCTTCCAATGTTTGTCCCAGAAATTCCATATGATCTTCGCTGATTGAAGTGATCACACTGACCTTCGGACAGATAACATTGGTAGCATCATATCTTCCACCCATTCCTGTCTCAATCATACAGATATCTGGTTGTTCTTCCTGAAAGATCACCATCGCCATCAGAAATACTGCCTCAAAAAATGATGGGCTGTTCTTTCCTTCTGTTATTCCAGTTTCAATGGCATGTCTTACCTTCACCGCAGCTGATACAAATCGTTCATCACTGATTTCTTTCGCACACAGCTTGATTCGTTCATTGATCTTCACAACATGTGGCGAGGTAAAGGAAGCTGTCTTCTTTCCATGCTGGGTAAGGAGTGCTTCTAAAAATGCACAGACGGATCCTTTTCCATTCGTCCCTGCTACATGGATCATATGCAGCTCTTTTTGAGGATTTCCCAATCGTTCTAAAAAGTATTTTATATCTTCGAGAGAAGATTTTGTGGCGAATCCTGCGATTTTGTATAAATATTTTACAGACTCTTCATAAGTCATGGTCATTTCTTCTGTTAGCATAATTCACCACTCAGTACTGCTTTCAATACCTGAAGTACCCCATCTTCTTTGTAAGATGGTGCTACAAAATTCGCTGCTTCTTTTACTTCATCTCTGGCATTCTCCACTGCAAAACTATGACTTGCACGTTTTAACATCTCGATATCATTTAAATTATCTCCAAATGCCAGTGTTTCATCTGGTGTGATTCCGTATTCTTCCTGAAAATGTCTTAAGGCACTTCCTTTGTTCGCACCTTTGTTGGCGCAATCAACCCAGCATTTTCCGGATACTACAACATTCATCTTCTTGCCCCATCGTTTGATGAACTCATCCCCAACTACATCTTCGGCGCAATTGTGATGAAAAATACTCATCTTACATACACCTTCTGGATTCCCCAAAACATCATCTACAAGATCACCTCTGTAGCCATAGTCTCCGACCAGATGCTGGTAAATCCCGATATTCTCCATATATGTCATATTATCTTTATTGATCGCAATCTCACATCCTGGGAACTGTCTTGCTTCTTCAATATAAGTTCTTACGATCTCTGGGTCGATCACATCTACATATTGATAATCTTTGGAATGAATACAAGTTCCATTTTCTGAAATAAAACTGATGTCATCAAGTACTGGCGTGAATACTTTCTCGATACTTGCTCTCTGACGGCCGCTTGCCGCTAACACGATCGTTCCTCTTCGTTTCAGTTCTTTGATCACGTCATAATATTCCGGATTCAGATCCAGTGTCCCATCTGCCACTAATGTTCCATCAATGTCTGTTGCGATTAGTTTGATCATTTGTTTTCCTTTCTTTTCTCCATCTACATGCTGTATCATTATTTCAAAAAGGCTGCCATACTTTGTACAGCAACCTTTGTTTTATTTGTCTTTTTCCAGATCGTATGGTGTCACCTGATATACATAATAATTCAGCCAGTTATAATACATAGCATTTGCATGACATCTCCATGACTTCACTGGTTTCTTCGTTGGATCATCATCTTTGTAATAATTCTTTGGTATATCTGGATTCAGTCCTCGTTTCACATCCCTTACATATTCATAATGCAGTGACATCACATCATATTCTGGATGTCCTGTGACAAATACCTGACTTCCTGTGGAATTCAAAATAATGTATGGTCCTGTCTCATCTGATTCTGCTACGATCGTTAATTCTTTATTCTTGCGGATCGCTTCTCCGTCAACTCCTGTATTTCTAGAGTGTGGCACATAGAACTTATCATCAAATCCTCGAATAATAGGAAGTTTATTATGTAATGGATGGTGTTCATAAACACCTGAAATCTTCTTATTCAAGATATGTTTCTTGATCCCATAGTGATAATAAAGTCCTGCTTGTGCTGCCCAGCAGATATACAAAGTTGATGTGACATGTGTCTTGGACCATTCCATGATCTCAACAACTTCATCCCAGTAATCAACTTCTTCAAATTCTTTTAACTCTACTGGTGCTCCTGTAATGATCAGTCCGTCAAAACGTTTGTCTTTGATCTCTGAGAAATAATTATAAAATTTCTCCATATGTGACTCTGATACATGAGTCGGAACATAAGATTCTGTCTGTAAAAATGTGATATCTAACTGTAATGGTGTATTTGATAAACTTCTCAGCAAATGAAGTTCTGTGTCTAATTTGTTTGGCATCAGATTTAAAATTGCAATCTTTAAAGGCCTGATATCCTGTGTACATGCCCTTTCTTTATCCATCACAAATACATTCTCTTCTTCTAAGGCTGCCTTCGCCGGCAGATCGTTGTCTATTCGAATTGGCATTTTATCAAATCTCCTTCTCTTTTTTTCGATTGCTTTTTAAGCTGACAGCATTTTTCCTGTCAGATATTTATTATAAAACTCTTGCATTTTTTATGCAATCTATATTTATTATCGTCCGATCAGATCAAGGAAATCTTCTTCGCTCAGTATTGGAATGTTTAATTCCATCGCTTTCTTATTCTTTGATGACTGCGACATTTTGTCATTGTTGATCAGATAGTCTGTTTTCTTTGACACTGATCCTGTGACCTTGCCGCCCATCTGCTCAATCTCTTCTTTTAGTTGTTTCCTGTTATCAAAATGATCAAGTGATCCTGTCACAACAAATGTTTTTCCTTCTAAGATCTGTTCTGTCTTACTTTCTTCTTTCTTCTCAAACTGCACATATTGTAACAGTTGTTCTAAGATCTTCTGATTATGTGGTGTATGAAAATATGATACCATAGCTTCTGCGATCATCGGTCCAATCTGATCGATCGCAATAAAATCCTCTGCATCGGCTTCTCTGATCGCATTGAAATCTTCTTTAAAATGTTTGCAGATCAATTTTGCATTGGAAAGTCCTACATTCGGAATTCCCAGACTATAAATAAAGTTTGCCAATGCAGGCTGTTTGGAATCATTGATCGCATTGATCAGATTTTGGTAGGATTTTTCCCCAAATCCTTCTAATTCCAGAATCTCTTCTTTGTGATCTTTTAAAGTGAAGAGGTCATAAATTTCATTTAATAGTCCAACATCGATCATCTTCTGTAATGTTGCTTCGGATAGTCCATCAACATTCATTGCATCTCTTGATACAAAATGCGAGAATGATTTGATCTTCTTTGCACTGCAAAATTCATTGGTGCAGACTAAGGTTCTGATTCCATTTTCATCTTCGATCTTTGTCTCACCACCGCATGCAGGACAAGTATGCGGAATCTCTATATTGCCGCTCTTTGTTTTATTCTCTGCAAGCTGTGGAATGATCATATTAGCTTTGTATACAACGATCTCATCACCGATTCCTAACTGCAGTTCTTCCATCACACTAATGTTGTGGAGACTGGCTCTGCTGACAGTCGTTCCTTCTAATTCTACTGGTTCAAAAATTGCCACTGGATTGATCAGTCCGGTTCTTGATGGGCTCCATTCAATCTCAGTTAATGTTGTCTCCGCTGTCTCATCTGCCCATTTAAATGCGATGGAATCTCTTGGGAATTTGGCTGTTCTTCCAAGACTTTTTCCATATGCAAGATCATCATAGACTAATACCAGTCCATCTGATGGCAGATCAAATTGTTCGATCTTCTTTGAGAATTTCTCAATCTCACCTCGGATCGTATCTTCTGTGACTCTGATATGTTCTACCACATCAAATCCAAGGCTTGCTGCCCAGTCTAATTTCTTCTCGAAGGAATTATCAAAATCCATACCTTCAACATCACTGACACTGAACGCATAGAAATGAACGTGGCGTTTGGCTGTGATCTCATTGTTTAACTGTCTGACGGAACCACTGCATAAGTTTCTTGGGTTCTTATACTGACTGTCAACATCTTCGATTTCTTCGTTCATCTTATAGAAATCTGAATATGGTATGATCGCTTCTCCACGAATGACCAATGTTCCCTGATATGCAATACGTCTTGGAACATTTTCAAAAACCCTTGCGTTGTTTGTTACAACTTCTCCAACTTCCCCATTTCCACGGGTCACGGCTTTGAGGAGTTTTCCATGTTCATAGGTCAGAACGATCGTTAAACCATCGAGTTTCCATGACAGGATTCCTTCCTGGCCGTTCAGCCATGTTGCCAGCTGATCTGGCTCCTTTGTCTTGTCTAATGATAACATCGGAGATGGATGTGCTTCTTTTTCCAATACTGTCATCAATTCATACCCTACATGGATCGTTGGGCTGTTTGATAAAACAGTGTTCGTCTTTTTCTCTAGTTCTAAAAGTTCATCATACATCTTATCGTATTCGAGGTTGCTCATAACTTCTTTATTCTGCTGGTAATAAGCTTTCCCTGCTTCATTTAGTGTATGAATGAGTTCTTTCATTCTGTCTAAATCATTCACTTTTTAGCTCCTTCTTTAACTCTCGTAATTCATCCGGAGTTAATTTTCGATATCTTCCTTCTTTCAGATCGCCGAGTTTAATGTTCATAACACGGACTCTCTTAAGTTTTGTCACACGGTATCCAAAATGTTCACACATTCTTCGGATCTGCCGGTTTAATCCCTGTGTCAAGATGATCCTGAACTCGTTTGGTCCTTCTTTTATAACTTTGCATCTTCTTGTTACTGCATTAATCTCATCTAATGGTACTGGATTCCTCATATCATGAATGAATTCATTCGTAATTCGTTTATTCACTGTTACTTCGTATTCTTTTTCATGATAATTTCTTGCTTTCATGATCTGATTGGCTGCTTCACCATCATTGGTAAGCAGGATTAATCCTTGAGAATCCTTATCTAATCGTCCTACAGGATAGATCCTTGTTGGATAGTTAATATAGTCGATAATATTATCTTTCTCTTCTTTGCTTGCTGTGCATACGATTCCTCTTGGCTTATGAAAAGCCAGAAAGATCAGATCTTCCTGAATCTTTACCGGCTTTCCATCAAATGTCACGCTCTGCCCCGGAAGTACTTTAGTTCCGCTTACTGCAACTTCTCCATCGACTTCGACTCTGCCTTCCTCGACATAAGTATCCGCCTGTCTTCTGGAGCAGATTCCTGCCTGACTTAAATATTTATTTATACGCACTGCATCTTCTGTTTTACGTTTTGTCTCTTGCATTGTTACCTTTCCCACTTGTCACAAAGGGCGATGATCTGGTCAGCAAATTTGCCCAGGTCTTTGTTCGTTCCACCCTCATTGTGCTCAATTACAGATTTCAAACGCTCGCTGGCTGTAAGAAGTCTGATATAAGCACTGCTCTGTTTTGGTTTCTTCTGGATGCGTTCTCTTGATCCCCATTCAGTCCATTCGCCTGTAATAAGGTCAAACACATCTCCGCTGTATGGTGCTCTGACTTTGAATTTGTATTCATCTTTTAAGCATGATGTAAATGCTTCACAGACCGCATCTTCTCCATGAACTACAAATACTTCTTCTGGTTTCTTCTCGAAACTATTGACCCATTTTAATAACCCGTTCTTGTCTGCATGTCCGCTTAAACCTTCTAATTGTACGATATCTGCTGCCACTTTGATTACCTCACCAAACAGTTTTACTTCTTTGGCTCCTTCGATCAGTGATCTTCCCAGAGTTCCATATGCCTGATATCCTACAAATATGATCGTATTCTCTGATCTCCACAGGTTATGTTTTAAATGGTGTCTGATTCGTCCAGCTTCACACATTCCGGATGCTGAAATGATCACCATCGGTTCTGTTTCAAAGTTGATCTCCTTTGATTCTTCTGTCGTAATGGATAAATGAAGATTGGAAAATGTGATCGGATTAATTCCTTGTTTCACTAATTCCATAGCTTCCTCATCATATGTTTCATCGATATTCATATTAAAGATCTTCGTTGCTTCCACTGCCAATGGACTGTCTACAACAACTTTGAAATCTCCATGATTCTTGATCCTATCTTCAGCCTTGATCTGACGGATATAATATAACAGTTCCTGTGTTCTTCCAACTGCAAATGATGGGATCACAACATTCCCGCCTCGATCAAAGGTCCTCTGGATCACATCGGTCAATTCTGTCACATAATCCTGATGTTTTCCATGATAACGGTCACCATACGTAGATTCCATAATAACATAATCTGCTTCTCTCGTATAGCTCGGATCTTTGATCAATGGCTGGTTAAAGTTTCCGATATCTCCAGAGAATACCAGTTTCTTTTCTACATCTGCTTCTCTTAACCACACTTCAATGCTGGAAGATCCTAACAGATGTCCGATATCTGTAAATTTGATCGTAATGCCGTCAGCAACTTCAATCTGTCCGCCATATGGGCATGGCACAAAATACTGCATGACATTGATCGCATCATCCATCGTATAGATCGGTACAACTTCTGGTTTTCCAGATCGCCTTGCTTTCCTGTTCTTCCACTCCGCTTCAAATTCCTGAATGTGTGCACTGTCTTGCAACATGATCTCACATAGATCGGTTGTTGCTCTTGTCGCATAGATCTTTCCTCTGAACCCTTTTGCATACAACAGCGGGATCAGCCCTGAATGATCGATATGTGCATGTGTCAGCAGGATAAAATCAAGATTCCCTGCATTCACTGGAAGATCAACATTCTCGTATACATTTAACCCTTGTTCCATTCCATAGTCAACAATAAATCTTTTGCCGCAAGCTTCCACATAATGGCAACTTCCGGTCACTTCATGATCCGCTCCGATAAACATTAACTTCATGGCTTATACCTCCTCTGAAATATAGATTGGGCCAGCCGGCACGATATCTTTTAGATACTCATGCTCTTTTAATATCTGTCCTGCATCGTAGTCAAAAAATCACCTGTGTCAGCTCGTCGATTGAAATTTCATCTTTCCATCCCTGTGCCTCCGTTGTGTGTATGTCTAATGTCTCATCTTGTGGTATGTCTGCACGTTGAATGGATATCTTATGATTCAGACATTGAAACTGGAATACTCCATTCTGATCCTTGATATATGGATCTTTCACCAATATCCTGAATGTAAAATCATTCTTTCCTTGCAAGATATCTCCCCAAGCAGTAAGGTTCGTGATCCTTGCCATGATCTTTGGTACTTTTTTGCTTTGTATAAAATCCTTTCCTGTTGAATTTTCCTTGAATAAATTCCCTTCTGTGATATAAATCTTCTTACCTTGGTGTCGTTGTTTGATCTGGTTAAGCATATGTTCTGGCTCTAAAGAATACGCCCATCGGATATATACTTCTCTTCTTCAAAACTTTCTGCAAATACGCCTTGTAACAGATCGTCTTCATAATAAGCTAAGAGGCTTCCATCTCCACTCTGGCTTTCTTTTTCCAGTCGTCTCAGGTATGGTTCATCCGGAACTGTATATATCTTGTATTGTTCCATAAACCGCTCTAAAAAATTCTGGATCGTCTGATAATCTTCTGCCATTATATGAACGATCTTATGATTTCTATCCGTTGTATCATCTGTATATAAAATGTTATGATCATCGATCATTGTTTCTTCCCAGTCCATCACAAATCGAAACTGGAATGGTTCATAATATGCTTTATTCGCAGGCATCAGATACGTAAATGGCTGTTGCTGCTCATGCATATCATTCAAACACTTCTTAAGCATCTCTGCCATGATGCCTCTTCTTCTATATTCCTTCCACACCGCAACTGCTACAATATAATTTAATGTATATGTCTTCTTTCCTGCTCTTATGTGGTATGGATTTAAATGGATCATTCCTAAGATCTTGTTGTCTTCTTCTGCCAGTATCACTTGATTCGTTGCATATATCTCTTCAAAATAATACTGTGCAAACGGCTCTGGATCTTCAAAAATCTCCTGATACATGTCATATACTGGCTGTTTGTCTTTGTTTTTCTGATAAACGATCTCCATGCTATTTCCTTTATTCTTATTTTGTTTCATTAAGCAGACACACTGCCTGTGCACTGATCCCGAGTCCCTCTCCTGTGAATCCTAAATGTTCTTCTGTCGTTGCTTTGACATTCACCTGATCTGGATCTACTTTGAGGGTCTTACTGATATTTTCTTTCATTGTTGGAATATAATTTAATAACTTTGGTCTCTGTGCAATGACTGTCGCATCCACATTTCCAATCTCGTATCCTTTTTCCTCGATCAATCTTACAACTTCTGCTAAACACTTCATGCTGTCTGCATTATGATATGCAGGGTCTGTGTCTGGAAAATTGCTTTCCGATATCTCCTAATGCTGCTGCCCCAAAGGATCGCATCTGTGATCGCATGCAGCAGAACATCAGCATCTGAGTGTCCTAATAATCCTTTCTCATATGGTATATTTACTCCGCCTAAGATCAAGTCTCTTCCTTCTACTAACTGATGGACATCATATCCCATTCCTACACGCATATTCTTGCTCTCCTTTTTTTGGTTTTTATTATAACATGATTTCACTCTTTTATCATGATTTTTAGCAGAAAAAATGAACATATTCATATCGAATATGTCTTCCGAAAGTAGCGATGAGCAGATTCGAACTGCTGACACTACGGGTATGAACCGTATGCTCTAGCCAACTGAGCTATTCCGCCATATTAAATTGTCATCAGAACTTCTGATGTAATGGGACCTATAGGGCTCGAACCTATGACCCTCTGCTTGTAAGGCAGATGCTCTCCCAGCTGAGCTAAGATCCCATTTTTGTCCTTTGCTTTTTGCAACCGACTTCTAAAGTATACTATTACAGAAGATGAAAGTCAACACTTTTTTTCATATTTTCCTAAAAATTTTCAAAAATATAACAACACATCCAGCTTTCTATACTGGCACTTCATGTAAAAACAAGCTACAAGACTCGTTTTTACATGTTATGCTATACTAAAAAGTGTCTTATGCCAGTAAGCGTTCGACCAGTTTCAACACATTCCGCTGCATCTTTCGAATAGCCATCTGCTCCGATCTCATCCGAAAAACTCTCCGTGATCGCCGCTCCTCCAATTACAATCTTCGCCGTACAGCCTTTTTCTTTTGCCAGCTCCACAACGTCTTTCATCCGCATCATTGTGGTCGTCATCAGTGCGGAAAGTCCGATCACCTTTGCACCTTCATTCATTGCGGTATCCACGATCACATCTGCCGGAACATCCTTGCCAAGGTCGATCACATGATAACCGTAATTCTTCAACATCAGAACCACAAGATTTTTTCCGATATCATGGATATCGCCCTCAACTGTCGCAACAACGATCGTAGCCATTGCCTCTGTATTACTGCGCTCTAACATCGGCTCTAAGTACTCGATTGCAAGTTTCATCGTATTAGCGGAAGAAATCAGCTGTGGCAGGAAATATTTCTTTTTATCAAATAATTCTCCTACTTCATTGATCGCAGCGATCAGATGCTCATTGATAATCTCATCCGGTTTGGCTCCGCCATCCAGCATCTTTTTTACTTCTTCTAATACATGTTCTTTGTTTCCCTTTAAAACTGCCTGAAATACGCCGCTTCCCGTACTCTCTTTCCTGGTTTCGCCGCCAGCCGCAGATGTACCTGCAGGTGTTTTCTGAACCATGACACGTTCCATACCGGCATATTTTTCTGACAGGAAATTCATGCGCTCAATATAACGGATGTCGCTTTCTTTCTTATTCAACAGCATATCCGATGCAAATGCGGCATTCATCAGAAGTTCCTGTGACGGATTTGCAATCGCCATCGTAAGGCCATTTGCGATCGCCATTGTAAGAAAAGCCGTATTGACATAAGTACGTTCCGGCAGTCCGAATGAAATATTAGAAAGTCCACATGCTGTCGGCAGTTCCAGTTCATTTTTGCAATAGGAAAATGTCTCAAAACACTCTAACGCTGCATTCGGATTTGCTCCGATCGTGGCAACCAGTCCATCCACAATGATATCTTCTTTTGCCATGCCGATCCTCACCGCCTCATCCATGATCGTGCTGATAATGCCGTGTTTCTCAGCAGAATCTTTTGGCAGTCCCTCATCCGAGAGGGGAAGCAGGATAAACATTGCCCCGTACTTCTTTGCAATCGGAAGCAGTTTTTCAAACTTTTCTTTTTCCAGTGAAATCGAATTGATGAGTGCACGTCCCGGATAGATGCGGAGCGCGGCCTCAATAATATCCACATGGCTGGAATCAATGCAAAGCGGACAATCCACCGTCGAAGTCACTTCGTAAATGGTACGCAGCATCATCTCTTTTTCATCAATACCGTTCATACCCATATTGATGTCAAGGATCGATGCTCCATTTTCCTCCTGTTCTAATGCCATGGTACGGACAAGATTTAAGGAACCCTCTTTTAACTCTGCCTGCAGCTTTTTCTTTCCGGTCGGGTTAATACGTTCTCCAATGACCATAAAACGTCCATCAAGCGTGATCTCTACAGACTTACGCTCTGAAGTCAGCATTCTTCTCTTCGTCTGAAGCGGTGCTTTGACCGGGATACCTTTTACTGCCTCCTTTAAAGCACGGATGTGCTCCGGTGTTGTTCCACAGCATCCTCCAATGATGGCAGCACCCTCTTCGACCAGGTTTTTTCCCGACTTCGGCAAATTCTTCCGGCTCTACATTAAAGACGGTCTGACCATCGATCAGCTCCGGCATTCCGGCATTTGGTTTTGCGAGAAGTGGTATCGTTGCATACTCTGCCATCTTCGCGATCGGCTCTAACATTGCCTCCGGTCCGGTCGAACAGTTCATTCCGACCGCATCCGCACCAAGGCTCTGCATCACAACAACCGCTGTCACCGGATCTGTTCCATACAGTGTTCTTCCGTCTTCATTATAAGTCAATGAAACCATGACTGGCAGGTCACATACTTCACGGATTGCCAGCACAGCCGCACGGCATTCCTGCAGGCTCATCATCGTTTCAACCACAAAAAGATCTGCTCCGGCCTCCGCAATAATTTTCGCCTGCTCTTTATAAACATCCACCAGATCCTCAAACATCAGATCTCCCAACGGATAAAGCTGTTCTCCTGTCATGGTAAGATCTCCGGCAACCAGCGCATTTGTACCCTTTGCAGCCTCTTTTGAGAGTGCGACAAGCTTGCGGTTCATCTCCTCTAAATGATCTTCCAAACCATATTCTTTTAATTTTATTCTGCTCGCGGTAAAGGTCGGCGCAAATAAAATATCGGTTCCGGCCTCTACATACTGTTTCTGCAGATCGATCAACACTTCTGAATTTTCCAGGATCCACTGCTCCGGACATACTCCGACCGGCATTCCTGCCTTCTGTAAATTCGTTCCTGTTGCACCATCAAGCAGTACCGGGCCTTTTTTTACCAGCTCCCTAAACGCTTCTCTTGTCATTGCTGCCAGTTCCTTTCCTTTTCACATCATTTTTATCTTGTGTAATCTGCTGTCTTTTTTATCATCCAGCGGCTTTCCGTCATATCGCTTTTCTAAAGGATCGTGCCGCCTCCGGCAACATATTCTCCATCATATAATACGACTGCCTGTCCAGGTGTCACCGCACGCACCGGCTCTAAAAATTCACAGTGTATCGTATCTTCTCCGGTTCTTGTCACCTTGCACATACTTCCGCTGTGGGAATAACGGATTTTTGCCTTCAAAAGCATCTCATCCTGAATATCCGGGATCGACATAAAATTAATATGATCTGCATCCAGTTCATAAGTAAATACATCTCTGTTCTCACCAAGTACGACCTCATTTGTCTCCGGCCGTATCTCCGTGACAAATACCGGATGCCCGAATGCAATACCCAGTCCCTTTCTCTGTCCGATCGTATAATGCGTAATCCCTTTATGTTTTCCGACTACAGTTCCGTCTGTCAGAACAAAATTTCCCGGAGGTGGTACCTGATCGCCGCATCCCGGTCAATAAATCCGGCATAATCATTGTCAGAGA